>JAABUQ010005337.1_pt1 | contig 20635 bp, 17 predicted proteins | sample 5560001 | NCBI WGS metagenome assembly JAABUQ01 (sample SAMN10711888, study PRJNA513371) | rock metagenome | isolation source: Antarctica rocks | place: Antarctica: Victoria Land, Finger Mt nord | collected 2015-12-18
GGACCCGCAGATAGCACAGGCCGCACTCCTCATCGATCAGGTAGAAATAGTAATGCAGACACTTGCCATCCTTGTAGCGCAGCGTGGTCTTGCCGGTCACCTTGTCGTGCCAGGGGGTGAAGGCGGCGCAGGGTTCCATCGCCGCGAAGATGTGGACCAGACCCGGCTGCTCACCCCGTGTGTCGAGGATAGCGCGGATGCGATCTTCCTTACGGAACGCACGCGCCGAGCGGATGAACTCGATCGCCAGCCCGTGCTCCCGCGCCAGCCGCTCGGCGTTCTGCCGCTCGGCGTTCTGCCGGACCTCCTCACGCAGCGGCTCAGCGAAGCGCGGATAGTCGAACAGGCGGATGTCGTGCGCCCGCAGATACGAAGCCATGCCCTCGGCGTAGCAGACACCGGGCAGCGTGCCGGTGATGACGATGCGGTCGTAGCAGGACACCACGCCCGCGATCTGCGCGGCGTAGCGATCGGTCAGCAGGGTCACGACAACACGCTCCTTTCGGCATGCGATGACAACAGGAGGCGATCAGCAATGCCCCAGGATACACCTTTTTTGGTTTCGGCTTTGCCGAGTTAGGGGTGGAATGAATCGGCGTCCTTCGCGCGCGTCTAACAGCTTGCAGTGGGTGTAAGATATGTTATACTAGGGCATGGCAACACAAACGCTCTCGCTCAAACTCCCGTTCCTTCACCTCAACGCGGCGAAGGCCGCTGAGTTCGCGCGCCTGCAAGACCTCAACACGGCGACGGCCAATGCGATCGTGGCCATGCCGCGCGAGGAGCGGAGCGCGTTAACAACAGCGCACTTCGCGGACGTGGAACTGGGGTCAGCCTGGATGAACCAGACCATTCGCAACGCACGCGCACGCACGGGGGTGAAGCGGTTCAAGGTGTTGCCGCTTGAAACCAACAATCAGAACTGGACGCTGCACAAGGTAGGGAACACCTACTCGCTGGGTTTTGGCCTGGTGCGCGGCGTCAAGAAGCGGGTCCCGCTGGAGGTCTATGGGGCGCACGCCGGGCGCGTCCTCAACGCCCTCCTAGAGGGGACGGCGAAGAAGGGCGGTCTCACGTTATGGCGGTCGCGCCGCGGTATCTGGTACGCCTTGGTCTCCGTGACAATGGAGGTTCCTGTCGCGGGGAATCAGGGCGGCTGGGTGGGCGTGGATCGCGGCCAGAATCATCTGGCGGTGGCGAGTACGCCCGGAGGCAGGGCGCGGTTCTGGACGTTTGGCATGGTCCGACAGGCGCGGCAGCACTATGCCGCCAAACGACGACGGTTGCAGAAGGCGGGCAAGCACAAGACGATCAAGCGCCTGGAACACAAAGAGGCGCGGCTGGTGCGCCACGTCAACCACGTCATCAGCAAGCAATTGGTCCACTTTGCCAAAGATCACGGCTGTGGCATCCGCCTGGAGGAGTTGCGTGGCATCCGCGCCAACGCCACACAACGCAAGGAGACCAAGCGCCAGGCCGACAAGAACCGCGACTACTGGCCCTATTTTGACCTGGAGACGAAAGTCGTGTACAAAGCGGCGCTGGCGGGCGTGCCCGTGGACAAGGTACCGGCCGCGTACACGTCCAAGTCGTGTAGCCGCTGCGGGGCCATTGGCCAGCGCGAGCGGCACGCTTTCCGATGCCTGCGCTGCGGGTATCGAGGACACGCCGATCACAACGCCAGCAGGAATGTGGGCCGGTGGGTCGGATTGTCCTGCCCGGTGATGCTTGAGAAGGGTGGCGCTGCAATGGCGCCAGTCGTTTCGCCGGGCGCGGTCGATGACAGTCCGCACGCTCCGTACGCGACCGACCCCGCGAGGGGCACGGCGTAAGAAGGAGAATCCCCCTCCTGTAGGGGTGGGAGTGTCAAAAAAGAATGTCCGGTCGTCCGTCATGCCCTGTTTGGCTAACGGCCAATGGCTATTTGTACGACTCGAGGATGCTGCCGTACAGCGAGGCGAAGCGCGTCTCGTCGAGCAGGCGGCTGTTGTTCCAGGTGGCCGAGACGCAGTAGGTAACGCCGCTATGCGCGACGACCTCCGTGGTCAGATTGAGCACGCCTGGCTCGGAACCGCCCTTGAAGGCCACGCGCGCCCAATCGGAGTGGTTGGCAATGCCGGGGTTGAGGCTCATCTGCGGCAGGCGGCTGACCCGGCCCATCAATCCGCAGAGCTGGCGCGCGGAGAAAAACCACTCTACTCGTGGCGCGACGGGCCCGCGCGCCAGCAGGGGGCCAAGCACGCGCAGCGCGGGCAGCGGCCGGCGGTCGACCGCGTCGAGCACGGCCAGGCGCGCGGCGGGGGTGGAGGCAGCGAGGTAGCGGTCCGCCAGATCGCGGTTGGCCGGCGCCTTGAGGATGAACAGCTCGCGCGTGGTCAGGATCGGGCGGTCGCGCGCGGGGATCAAGGGGTCGATGGCGGCGCGCCCCGCCACGCGGATCAGGACATTGGCCGCCGTGTTGTCGCTGATGGAGATCATGCCGGCCGCCAGGTCGGAGACGCTGTAGCGCGAGCCGGCGGGTCGCGTCTGCAATGTTCCGCTGGGCAGGCTCTTGTCGCCGTTGCGCAACGTGATCATGTCCGTCCAGTGCAACTGACCGGCCCTGATGCGGTTCTGGATCGCCGTCAGCACGGCCAGCTTGAAGGATGAGCCCACTGCCAGCGCGCGGTCGGGGTCCAGCGACAGGACGGACGCGCCGTTGGACGTGACCAGCAGGCTGACGTGGCCCGGCAAGCGCGACAGTTGGGCCAGCGCCGCGCTACGCGAGACGTGGGTCTGCTGGATCGAGGTGAACAGCAGCCCGTCGATGCGGCCCTGGCCGTCGAGGTGGATCTGCGCCTGCACCGTGCCGCCCGTGAAGGTCACGGTGTACGAGCCGTCCGCATGCGCCGCGATCGACCGGTAGGCGCCGACCCTGGCCTTGACCGCGTCGAGGAGTTGCTGCATCCGCGCCACGCTAACCTGGGCCAGGAAGACCGGCGCGAACCACTCTTTGCGCACGTGGGTTGAGGTAAAGAGCCGCGTCAGCGCCGCCTCCGACGTGATGGCCGCGACGCCCGCTACCCGCGTGATGGCCGTGGCGCGGACCGCCGCGGGACGCGGTCCGCCCGTTACCGCCGCGTGGCCCGCCGGCACGATCAGCGTCGAGAGGCCTAGCAGCCCCGCGACAAGGGCGATGCGCCCGTGGCCCGATCCGCGTGCATGCGTACGTGCATGTGTCAGGGTAACGCCGGACATTGTTGTGCGCGCGAAAAACCGTGCAAACATGAGATATGCTCCTTTCTATTTGACTAACAACTGCCCACCGCGGGCAACCCTCACCCCCGGCCCCTCTCCCGCGGTCGGGAGAGGGGAGCAGTAGTGACAATCTACTGCCTACTGCCTACTCGTTCGCCGTTCCAGATGGTGAGGAGGGACTGCGAGGCCTCGTCGATGCCGGCGCCGAGGGCACGGGCGCTGGCGGCGAAGGTGCGCGCCGCGTCGTCGAGCCGGCGCGCGCGCTCCGCGGGCGAGAGCACTGCCCGTCGCGCAGTGATGACCGAGCCGCGCCGTCCCTGCCCCTGCAGCACGCCGTCCTGCTCCAACTCCTGATAGGCGCGCGCCACCGTCGCCGGCGCCACGTCGAGGTCGCCGGCCAACTGGCGCACCGGCGGCAGGCGGTCGCCCGGCTGAAGGTCTCCCGCCTCGATCAGGGCGTGGACCTGCGCCCGGATCTGCTCGTAGGTCGACCCCGGCAGGGCGTGGTCGACGCGCAGGAACAAGCTCATGCCCGTCGCCCTCGCGCCCCGTTACCCCGCGCCCCGTTACCCCGGTTATCGTTCCTATCGCGCCCCACGCGGTGGCCGACGCGCTCGAACAGGCGCGCCCGCAGCAGGGTCGGCGTGTCCAGGAACACGCCGACCAGGAGCACGAACTGCACGAAGCTGAGCAGCCAGGGCAGCGGGCCGAGCCCGTGCAGGGTCTGCGCGGTCAAGGTCAATGGTTCACCCAGGGCCATGATCACGGCCCACAGGGCAAACAGGTGGGTCATGGCAATGGCGTCGCGCCGCGTCACCTCGTCGGTCGCCGCGGCCATGTCGCGCCGGCCGTCGTGGGGCAGGGCGCGCGGCGCGCGGGCCATCGCGCCGATCAGCAGGGTACCCAGCAACGCGGCCATGATGGCCACGACCACGCCCGTCCAGAGGATAGCCGGGGTCAGCGTGACGGTATGGCCGAGGTCCCACAGCCCGACCGGCTTGCCCACCGCTCCCGGACCCAGCGGAGCCACCACGAGCGCGCCCGCGGCGGCAATGATCCAGGGCTCCAGGCGCTGGCGGAGCGAGAGGTAGCGGCCGGGGTCGCGCGCGGAGAGGTCGGCCTCCAGCCAGCCGGCGGCGCGCGCCTCGCGCCGGGCGCGTGCCTGCGCCGAGCGCCAGGCCACCGCGTATCCGATGGTGGCCCCGAGCATCGGTCCCCATAGCAGTGGAGCGGTCAGCGCGACCGACGCGGGCGCCACGACGGCGGCCAGCGGCACGATGCAGAGGCCAAGCAGTATGCCAACGGTCACCCCGATCTCGGTACGCGCCATGCTGCGCGTCAGGACCTCCTGGTGCAGCGACGCGGCCGCCGCGCCGGCCAGACCGTTAGCAACCCGAGTGCGCGCCGTCGCCGAGCGCACCAGCGGCCATACCTCGACCACGATCGCCAGGGCGAACGCCGCGCCGATCACCAGCAGCGTGGACCAGGGGATCAGCCAATCGGCCCCGGCCATGGGTACGCTTACGCTTGCGTTGCTTGCGCCAAGGTTCGCCCGTATACTCTCCATTTACAAACCTCCCTCTAAAACACGGCTAACGGTTGTCCGCACCCCGGTCCTACGCCGTGACCTACCCGCGCCTACCGTCCTCTCATGAGCGACTCGCACCACGACTCCCTTGGGATACGGCGACAAGCGGCAACACGATCGGACAGAGGATGAGCAACGGCAGCGCCAGCGTATAGCGGCGCATCCGCCGCGGATCGAGATCGGCGTGGCCGGCCACGGCCATCCGACGCGCGCCGCGCAGGGCGATGATCAACAAGGTCAGGCAATTGACCATCAGGCTGACGAAGAACAGGCTCTGCGCGCGCAGGAACGGAGCAGTGGCATGGGCCGTCACCAGAAACTCGACGACGCCCAGCGACCCGAAGAGGAGCGCGCCCGCGCCGCACTCCAGCAGGATGAACCGTCTGCCGTGCAACTGCGCATCGTAGCCGACCGCCTCGTGAACGTCGATCATGTTCCCCCCTTTGCTATCCGTTGCTATCCGTCAAACACCCGTCCCACGACCTAACCGTTGCCTGACCTCACGTCGAGTCGAGGGCTTACGGTCCCAGTAGCATGCCGCTGTATCCAGGTGCCTCCAGGGCGCTCGGCTGCCGATCTCGCGCGGCGCAACGTCCGCACCTCGCTCGACTGTTTGTACTTTATCACGCAGTACAAAAAAGCGCAATAGACGCCCGTGCCTGTGCTTTAATGCTGTGCTCTCATGGAAGAGAGTCTTTCGCCCTTCGTGACGCAAGGGCAACGACATCTCGTATGCTGGAGGAATGTACGTTTACAGGAATCCGCCGAGAAAGCCCACGGCTTGAGCCGTGCGGACGAAGCGGCGTCCGTCGCGCGCGGTAGCGCGCCTGTGCGCGTCCACAGGCACTGTCTGTTGCTTTATGCTACAATCATCCCATGCGTAAAACATTCAAGTATCGGTTGTTTCCCACCGCCGCACAGGAGCACGTCTTGCAGACGACGCTTGATGAGTGTCGGTGGCTCTACAATCAGTTGCTTGAACAACGCAAGACAGCCTACGAGGAACGCGAGGAGACGCTGACGCTGTACGACCAGCAGGCCACGTTTGGGGCGCTCAAGGCAGCGCGGCCCGCGTTGGCGGGCGTGCATAGCCAGGTCTTGCAGAACGTGGCCGTGCGCCTCGACCTGGCGTTCAAGGCCTTCTTCCGGCGCGTGAAAGCGGGCGAGACGCCGGGCTATCCGCGCTTCCGTGGTTCCAACCGCTACGACTCGTTCTGCTACCCGCAGTCGGGCTTTAAGGTGCAGGGGCAGCGCGTCTACCTCTCCAAGATCGGGCACGTCAAGGCCGTGCTCCATCGCTCGGTGGAGGGGACGGTCAAGACGTGTTGCGTCCAACGCGCGCGCACCGGCAAGTGGTTTGTCACCTTCTCGTGCGCGGTGGAGGACGCGCCGCTGCCGGCCACCGAGAGCGCCGTGGGCATCGACGTGGGCCTGACCTCATTCGCCACCATGAGCGACGGCACAGAGATCGCGAACCCGCGGTTCTTCCGCCGTGACGAGCGCGACCTGGCCCGCGCCCAACGCCGTTTCTCCGAGCACCCCGTGCCCGAGCGTGGGCATCCGTCCACGCCTCAGCGCCGACGGCGGGCCAAAATCGTGGCCCGCATCCATAAGCGCATCGCCAACCGGCGGCGCAACTTTGCCCATCAGGAGAGCCGCAAGGTCGTCAACGCGCACCAGACCATCGCCGTTGAGGACCTGTCGATCAATCGGATGGTCCACAACCACTGTCTAGCCAAGAGCATCCACGACGCGGCGTGGGCCCTGTTCACAGCGATGGTGGCGTACAAGGCAGCATGTGCCGGTCGCCGCTTCATCGCCGTGAATCCCGCCTACACCAGCCAGGATTGCAGCAGGTGCGGGCATCGGCAAAAGATGCCCTTGTCCGACCGCACCTATCAGTGCCCGTGCTGCCATCTTGTGCTCGCCCGCGACGTGAACGCCGCCAAGAATATACTGGCCGTGGGACTACACGGCCTCGGGGAAGAACCGTCGAAGCCCACAGCTCAAGCCGTGGGAGTAGTCACCTTGATGAGTCGGATGATACCCGCTTCAGAGTGACATATCATACGTCACATGTGCCAGACCACAACGTGCGCCCTCGTGTCTCAATCCAGATCACAGCGCCCAACATCACAAGGGCTTTGTATGATTGCTTCGGTGGGCATATCTACAAGAGGAGTTCCCACAGAAAAGAGTGGGCGTCCTACTACATATGGATCGCTCATAACGCTCCTGCTGTAAAAGGATTCTTCCAAGCGATATGGCCCTACGTTATCGTCAAAAGACCCGCGATAGCTGTTGTCACCCACATCTTGCCCACTTACGATACGGCTGATCGTAGCTTTAGGCGCCTATTCCCACGCGACCATGGTGGGGGCTGAGTCAGGAAGCAAAAGAGCGGCGGGCATGGGCGGCAGACACATTAACAGAGCTAAACAAGAAGGGGAATCATGAAGCCGTTGTGATCCCTCAAGAGATTTACGACTTTGCCGACGCATATCTCAGAGAGTCTTGAGTATCCGCCCCCAGCCAGGCATGCCCCTCGTCGGAACGATTCGTTAACCACGGTAGTTTGCGGCGCTGAGGCCAGGGGCAAGCAAGGGTGGGGCCGGAGCGCGAGTGCGGATAGCGGATAGCCGACTCGCGCCTCCAGGCGCACCTGATCTGACAGGCTGCGGTGTCCCATCCTCATGTACATGGAGTGGCCTGATGGCCGGGAGGTAACGATGCCCACGTTTCACGGATTGCGGACCGTCATCTACAAAGTAGGCGACCTGGAGCGGGCCAGGGCCTGGTACAGCAGCGTGCTGGGGCAGGCGCCTTACTTCGACCAACCCTTCTACGTCGGCTTCAGCGTTGGCGGCTTCGAACTGGGGCTCGACCCGGACACCGAGGGCGTTACGCCCGGCAGCGGCGGCGTGATCGCGTACTGGGGCGTCGACGATGCCGACGCGGCCCTGGCCCGGCTGATCAGCCTTGGCGCGACCGCACGGGGCCGCGTTCAGGACGTCGGGGATGGCATTCGCCTCGCCGTCGTCTCCGACCCGTTCGGCAATGCCTTTGGCGTCATCGAGAACCCGCACGTCACCATCGAGGATCGAGGGGGCCAATAAGACGGCGCGGCGACTAACGTTGCCGGATACATGGTGCGTCACATGCGAGGAGGTCAAGGACCGATGGCTGGAATCGAGGTGTTGGGCATCGACAACATCATGCTGGGCGTGGGCGACCTGGAGCAGGCGCGCCTGTTCTACGAAGGGGTCCTTGGTCTGCCCGTCAAATTCGCCTTCCCCCAGGCCGGCATCGTCGGCTACCGGCTGGGGCCGGAGGAGCCGGGCCTGTTGCTGCGGGCCGGGGCAGTGGAGATCACGCCGGCGCGCGAGACTCCGCGCGTTTGGCTGGAGGTCCCGGATGCGCGGGAGGCGGCCGCCTCGCTACAGGGCGCTGGCGCGACAGTCGTGGGGGACGTGCGCGAAATCAACACCGGCTGGGTCGTGGAGGTGGCCGACGCCTGGGGCAACGTGTTGGGCCTGACCGACTACGTCAAGGAGCCGGCCAGGGGACGATTGCGACAGGCACACTGATCAACACCCTGCTCCAGCGGCAGCGTCGCGAGCACCGCCCGTACCAAGAGCGGCGTCAGCTGGACTGCGGTCGCATGGCAAACCACGCCGACCGCGGTCGGGTGTGGACGCGCACTGCAACGTAAGCTGCTTGATCTATGCCGTGTCCCCCTATCAGCGCGGAGGTTCGAGCGCCGGGTCCGGCGCCGGGTGTGCCGCCGGATCGGTCTCCGGGGGCAACGGCAACTCGCTGAACGGCGAGGGCCGGCCCTGCCGGCGCGCGTCCTCCTCCGTGGCAGCGAACGGCGATTGTGTCTCCAGGCAGTCATAGAGTTCGTCGACGAAGGTTCTGCTCGCGCGCACCGCCCAGGCCGCGCAACCGTAGCCCAGATAGGTGAACGGGAAGACGTGACCGGCCTCGAGGGGATTGAGCGCAAAGCCGGCATCGCGCAGGATGCCCTCCAGGTTGGCCAGCGCGGGGGCGGCCTCGTCCCGCGGCACTGTGAGGCGCGCCGGGGGCGGCGGGGGCGGCGGGGGCGCCGGGGGCGCCGGGGGCGTCGGGTGCGACCACGCCGTCCCGCCCGCGAAGTGCGTCAGGAAGTTGCGCAGGCGGAGCAGGGTTTCGATGTCGTGCCACGACGCGAGCTGGCGCGGCCGCGCCCCGATGGCGCGCAGCGCGGCGGCAACTTTCAGGGGCAGCGGCTTGTCGCTGGCGTCGAACCACTGGGCCGCGAGAGCGTGCTCGACGGAGGTGCGCAGGGAAGGGTCTTGCTCGTAGGCATCGACGAAGAGCGCGGCAACCGCGCCCTCGCTGGCGGACACGGCGCAGAGGATGGCGGAGGTGACGCAGGCCCGATGCTCGATGTAGCCGTCGTCGCCCTTCACATCGGGATAGTATTGCTTCTCGTACTTCGCCCCGCCCGGCAGCGTCCGCTCCAGTATGTGTGCCCGTCGCGCGCCGAACGCGGCCGATTCCAGGTGCGTCTCGGCGAAACGCGGCCGTTGCGCCCAGGAGCGTCCGGCCGGGGCGTCCGCGGCGGCCACGTCCAGCGACGCGGGGTCAGGGCCAGGATTCGTGGAACTCGACGCTACGACGTTCCCCTCCATCTCATCACCTCCTCCCGATGCGGCCCAACAGACATAGCGCACATACAAAAGAGACGGGCGCGCGGCGGAGCCCCCATCCGCTGCACGCCCGTCCTGTATAGACTATACAGGCGCACGAGCGCCGCCCGATGACGGGAGAGGCCGCGCAAAACGACAATCCTGTCGGAGCAGGGTCAGATTATGACACAGGCGTCACGCCTCACGGCGCACGGTCTGTGAACTGTCGTTGGCACGCGGGCGGGCTCGGGCAATTGGGGGGCGCGTGGCGCTCGCTGCGCTGCTCGCCCGTTCCGGGTCCAGCGTGGGTTCAGGCGAGACACTCGCGCTCCCAGACCGACAATTCACAGACCCTGCCTCACGGCGCGTGTTCCTTGACGCGCGTCCGCGAGGTGCTAGACTGGTCGTGATAGTAGAACGTATTTTCTACTATTGACTCTGGAAAGGGCCTGGCAGCGTGCTGCCGGGCCCTTTTGCGGCGTGGGCAACGCGACGTATCGAGCAGGAGGGAGCGCGATGGGAATGCGGGAGTGGGCAACGGGACTGGGAGCGCGGGTGCGGGAGGTGATGGCGGGAACGGTCGAGGCTGAGTCGAAGCAGGGGGCCGCATCCAGTGTGGAGAACGTGAGGGAGCAACTGGACGTGGCGGGGATGGGGGCGGCGTCGACGGCGTACAGCGCGCCGCCGACACAGGAGGACTATTACTGGGGCCGCGCGGCCGCCGGGACGGAGGAGGATTACTACTGGCGGCGCCTCTCCGACGTGGCCTACCAGAAGGACGTACTGCCCTCGACCTACCTGGAGATACACAACGCCTGCTACGAGGCCTACAACGCCAATCCGCTGGCCAACTACATTGTCGAGATCACGACCAACTTCGTGCTGGGCAATGGCGTGCGCGTGGCAGCGGCCAACAAACGGGTGCAGCGCCTGATCGACCGCTTCTGGGACGACCCGGACAACCGCATGGCCACGCGGGTCTACGCCCTGTGTACCGAACTCAGCCTGTACGGCGAGCAGTTTATCCGCTTCTTCGTCAACCCCTACGACGGCCACGTCAAGATCGCCCAGCTCGACCCGGCGCTGATCGACGAGATCGAAACCGACCCCGACAATGTGGAGCGGATCACGCGCATCCACCGGCGAGTTGCCAGTGGTCAGTTGTCAGATGTCAGTGGGACCGGGGAGACAAAACTCGATGGTGGAATAGCTGCTAATACGGGTGGTAACAGGACAGCCGCTGACAACTGGCAATCGACAGGGCGTATGCAATACGCCCCTACCGACAACTCGGGCGAATGGTTGGCGGTGCCGGAGGATGTGGTGCAGGTGGCGATCAACAAGGTGAGCAATGCGAAACGGGGCAAGAGCGACCTGGCGACGCTGCTGCCCTGGCTACGGCGGTACAAGGACTGGCTGACCGATCGGGTGAGGATCAACAAGTATAAGGGCGCGTTCCTCTGGACCATTAAGTTGACGGGGGCCGACCGCAAGACGATCGACCGCAAGCGCATGGAGTACGCGTTCCCGCCCGAGCCAGGCAGCATCGTGGTGCACAACGAGAGCGAGGAGTGGAGCGCGGTCCAGCCCCAGATCAATGCCGACGACGTCGAAGCGGACGGCCGGGCCATAAAATTGATGATCGCCATGGGCGCTGGTTTACCGGAGCACTACCTGAGCGAGGGCGGGAACGCCAACCGCGCCACGGCGGCGGAAATGGGTTTGCCGACGTTCCGCAAGTTCCAGCGGCGCCAGGATCAATTCGCGCTGCTGCTGCGCACCATCGTCGACCGGGTGCTGGACGAGGCGGTGCGCGCGGGGACGCTGTCGGCGGGGATCGACCGGTCGTACGAGGTGCTGATGCCGGAGCTGGCTCCGGACGACAATACGAGCGCGGCCACGGCGGCGGGGACGATGGCCGCCGCGCTGGCCATGGCGCGGCAGCAAGGTTGGATCAGCGAGGAGACGGCGATGCGGCTGTTCTACGCCAGCGCCGACGTGGAGATCGACGTCCACGAGGAGCGGGAGCGCATCGCAGTGGAAAAGGCGCGGGAGGCGCCCTCACCGCAAGAGCCCTCACCCCAGGCGCCCTCATCCCCGGTCCCTTTCCCGATGCGCGGGGCAGCCCTCACCCCCGACCCCTCTCCCGTGCGCGGGAGAGGGGAGTAAGGCTAGAGCCCGCGACTACCCGGCTGGACCGGGACCGGCCGCAGCTGGTCGGGGGCCAGTCCGCATGTGTCGCATGGCAGCAGCCAGGCACTGCGGTGTCGGGAGAGCGACTATGAGCGAGGACACTGGACTTCACGTCGGGAGAGCGACCATGAGCGAGGGCAACGGACCTCACGATGAAGACGCCGTGGCCGTGGAGCAGCGGCGTCATGGGGCGTTGGCAGAGCCGCGGCATCGCGGAGTGTATCATCCACACCGTCACGAGGGTTGGCATCCGCACCCGCATCGTCACGCCGCGCGGCGTCTTGAGATGGTGGGTGGGCACGAGGGCGGCGTGACGGCGGATGGGACAGGGGCGGGGACGGCGGGGCGGGCGCCGCTGCACCATCATCAACGCAGGGTGTCGGCGCGGCACGGGCACGCGACGCGCCGGGCGACGCCGCTGACGGAGGTGGGGCAGGTGGCGTTGTACGACGCGGTGAGCGGGACGGCGTTGGTGCGGCTGGCGGGAGCGCCGTCGCGAACGGTCGGCCCGATCGCGCTGACGGCCGGCGTACCGCGCGATGCCCTGGTGGTAGGCGCATCGTGCCTGGTGGTGTTGCTTGACGAGCACAACCCGTCCGACGGCGTGGTCGCGGCGGTCTGGGCGTCCCCCGCGGCTCTGGCGACGCCGGGCGGCGCGACGCTGGGAGCGAAGCTGACGCAAGCGGGGGTCGCGTCGGTGGGCGTGGCGGGCGCGAGCGCGGCGACGCTGGCCGTGCCGTTCCCCAGTCCCTACATAGGGACGCCGGTGGTGGTGGCCACGGCGGTGGACCCGACGTGGGCGGCGACGGTGGCAGGGATCACGGCGAGCGGGTTCACTCTCACCGTGCGGGCATCGGGAGAGGCGACCGCGACGGTGACGGCGCAGTGGCTGGCTTGCGGGGTTTGACCCTGGCCTGCGCACCCCCGACCCATAGCTGACGGGACCGTCGCGTTCCGCGGCTAGGAATCGCGAGGGGTCCAGCGCCCCTCTCCCTGCTGCGGGAGAGGGGCAGGGCTCGTGAAAAGGCGGCGACGGGCGTTTCCACGGGGCAGCGGAGCGAGCCGCCCGGCGGCTCGCTCCGCTGCCCCGTGGGTGACCGGCGTCCGCGCCGGACAATTCACAAACCCTGGGGAAAGGGGGAGAGCGGCGGGCATAGATGCCTTAGCGATGGTGGAGAGGCTGTCTATGACGACGAGGTTGAGCTGGTGGCGGGATGACGAGGAGACTGGGGATTGTGCGGATGGCCTGGCGCCCGTTTGCGGTGATGGTGAGCACCAGCAGCGCATGCACCGGTCGCCGCGGGACGTAGCCCAACGGTACGCCCACGGTGGCCCGACCATGGCGGTCGGCGCGGAAGGTCACGCCTGCGCAGTCGAGGGCCACGATATGGTAGACGATGGTGCGACGGGATCGGGCAGTGATGGTCATGGTTTGGAGGACGGTATCAAGCCGTCCGCGCTGGCCGCGCGCGAGCGAACTGAGCATGATGGTATAGGGGCGGCCGCCGGCAAGGGTATTGCGGCTCACGTGGGGCTGTGGCATAAAAGCGGCTCCTACGGTCAGCGCGGGTAGGTTGTGGCCGAGCGTCCCTGTGGGGCGTCCGGTGCAGGAGTTGCCGCGAGGATGGCCGGGACGCGGTTTGACCGGGTGGGGATGCGGGGTGGTGGATGTCGAAGGCGTCGCGGACGGACGGCCGCTCGGGGGGACTGAGGGGGCCGGGGTGACCGAAGGGCCCCGCGGCGTGTTGGGTGGCGGATTGGGCGTGGGCGCCGTGGTGCTGGTGAGAGGAACGGGGGTGTTCGTCGCGGTGGGGGTCGCTGTTGCGGTCGGAGCCGCGGTTGGTACAGCGGTGGCCGTGTCGGTAGGGGTGCTGGTGGGCGTGCTGGTGGGCGTGCTGGTGGGCGTGCTGGTGGGCGTGCTGGTGGGCGTGCTGGTGGGCGTGCTGGTGGGCGTGCTGGTGGGGGTATTCGTTGGGGTGTTGGTGGGGGTGTTCGTTGGCGTTGGGGTCGGCGGCACGTAGTCGATTTCGATGCCGTTGACTTGGGCATCAAGGGCGTTGGTACCTGACGTGTCACTAAAATGAATAGTGATAGCGTTGCTACTACTCGGCGTCGCCGGGAATTGTTCGACGATAGCCTTGTACCGGCCGCCGGTTTTCGCGTAGATGTCGTAGCTGCTTAGCACCGTCGCGCCGTTGATCGATACATCAAACAGGCGCTGACCCGGCGCCTTCGCCTGGTATTCCGCGAAGTGCAGGCGCACGATGTAAGCGCCTCCACCGGCCCCAACCGGGATCGTATAGCTAAAGCCGGGGCCGGTCCGCGCGGTCTGGTAGACCGCCTGGGGCGCCGGGTTAGAGACGTTCGAGGTATCGATCGCATGGCTAGTCGAGGAGGGGCTGCTAGGATTGTTGGGATCGTCGTCGCTATAGTACTTGTTGTTATCGGCGACATAGGGGGATGCATCGCCCCCGCCGCTATTAATTTGCACGATGGGGGCGCCCGCGCTGGTAGCGGCGTAAGCAGGCTGCACGGAGGATGGAACGGCGATGCCAAGGCCGAGAGCGGCGATGCTAAGGCCGGCGATGAGGGTCGTGGTGAGGCCAAGGGCTACCGCGCGCGTTTTGAAGGGGGTGGGCCGTGGCCTCTGGGTCGTCGCGCTCATGGACGGGTCTCCTCTTTACTGGCTCTACTACGGTGATGTCACGTGGGGACGGACGTCAAGGACAACGGCCCGGCATCCCGTGCCGACGCTCTCATGATACAACGTCGCCGGCATCTTCGGCACGTCTGGGGGCGACGGGTGCGGGCCGACGGCCTGACCGCCTGATAGACTGTCGGGGCGTAGGCGAGGCGAGGCGAGGCGATCGCGGTCGAGGCCGCTGGCTGCGGCCAGCAGCAGGTCCCGCAGGCGGTGGCCGCCGGTGAGCACCTCGTCGAGGTAGCCGTGGTCCCGCACGGGCTGCAGCATGTGCAGCATCCGGTCCATGGTGAGCGGCACGAGCGTGGCGTGGAGGCGGGCGACGATCACGTGGGCGATGGATGCCCGCGCCTCCTGCATTCCGGGCATGTGCGCGCTGGTCGGCCAGTGGCGGTCGAGCAGGTCCAGGGCGCCGCCAAAGTTGCCCGCCGCGAGGTCTCCCTGGACCTGGGAAAAGTAGTCGCGGTCCTGGTCGCCCGTCAGCGCCGCGTGCCCCAGCTGGGCGGCGGCGGTGGGCGCGCCCGCCTTGGCGGCGGCGCGTTGATGCGCCTCGCGGAGCAGGTGGTGCGCCTGGTGCAGGAGGATGGCCTGCGGGCTTGACGGGGTGCTGAGCGCGGGCGGCCCCGTGTCCGCCCGCCCGCGCGCCGGACCGACGTGGGTCGCGTGCGCCGAGTGAGCGGTGTCCGCGGCGTTGGGGCCTGCGGCGTCGGTGGGCGCGCCGGCACGGGCGGCGGCGCGCCCGTGCGCCTCGCGCATCAGGCGGTGCGCCTGGTGCAGGAGGGTGGCCTGCTGGAGTTGTTGCCGTTCGCGGGACGGCGTGACGCTGGACTGCACGAATTAGCTTCCTGCCCCGCCCTGCAGCACCGAGACGGTGCCGTCGCCATAGTTCGCGACGTAGACGCGGTGGGTGGCCGGGTCCACCGCCACGGCGGCCGGGCCGCGGCCCACCGGGAGGGTGGCCACGACCGCGTTGCGGCGCGTGTCGATCACCGAGACGGTGGCGCTGCCATCGTTCGTGACGTAGGCGCGGTGGGCAACCGGGTCTACCGCCACGCCGAAGGGGAAGGCGCCCACGCGGATGCCGGCGACGGCAACGTCGCGTTGGGTGTCGAGCACCGAGACGCTGTTGCGGTCGCTGTTCGTGACGTAGAGGCGGTGGGCGGCGGGGTCCACCGCCACGCCTGCGGGCGTGCCGCTCACGGGGATGGTGTCCACGACCAGAGTGGCGTCGGTGTCGATCACCGCCACGCTGTTCACGGGGGAGCCGGGCGTGGCGGTGACGGCGAGGTAGGCGCGGTGGGCGGTGGGGTCCAGCGCGATGTCGGCGGAGCTCGTGCTGAGTTCCTTGAGCTCGCCCACGCGGATGGTGTCCACGTGGGCGTTGCTGCGGGTGTCGAGCACCTCGACGATACCGACGCCGGGGAGCACGACGTAGGCGCGATGGGCGGCCGGGTCAAGCGCGATGCCCGCGGGATCGGAGATTATGTTGACGGTGGCGACGACGGCGTTGCGCCGGGTGTCGAGCACCGAGACACTGGCACTGCCGAAGTTGGCGACGTAGGCGCGGTGGGCGGCGGGGTCCACCGCCACGCCGACGGGATCGCGGCCCACGCGGACAGTGGCCACGACGACGTTGCGGGTGATGTCGAGCACCGTGACGGTGCTGTCTCCCCGGTTGGCGACATAGGCGCGGTGGGCGATCGGGTCCACCGCCACGGCGATGGGATCGAGGATCATGGGGCTGGCTCCGAGGGTGATGGTGGTGGGGAGGGGCTGGGGACCGAACCAGCGATCCGGCAGGCCCGCAGCAACCCCGGCCACGACAGCAGCGACGACGAGCACGAGCGCCCCTAGGCCCAGCAGCGCCCTCCGGCCTCGTACCCGCTGGCCGCTCCGTCCCACCCGCGGCGGCTCCGCTACCTTTGCCGCCTCGCGTTGCCCAATCACGACCGTCCTCCTCCCCTGACCTGATCCCCTGGCATCACCCGCCGCATCCGGCCGACGCCCCCGCCGCCTTAGAGGCTCTCGGACTCCGGGGCCACCATGCTCACCTGCTCCCGCTGGCCAACCATGAAGGTGCGCAGCACCTGCCCCCACTTCCCTCAGGCGTCTCGCCGGCTCGGCGTGCGGCCCATCCCATCAGTACATAGGCTGGGGCGCTAGCCCCGTGGCGCTCTCCTTTACGGCATCCCATTCATCCCGAGCACCGAGACGGCGTCGTCGGCGTTCGCGACGTAGGCGCGGTGGGCGGCGGGGTCCACTGCTATGGCGAGGGGGGCACGGCCCGTGGGGAGGGTGGCGACGACGACGTTGCGCCGGGTGTCGATCACCGAGACGCTGGCGCTGCCATCGTTCGTGACGTAGGCGCGGTGGGCGGCGGGGTCTACCGCCACGGCGAGGGGGGAGCGTCCCACGCGGATACCGGCGATGGCAGCGCCGCGCACAGTGTCGATCACCGAGACGCTATTACTGTCGCGGTTCGTGACGTAGGCGCGGTGGGCGGCGGGGTCTACCGCCACACCGACGGGCGTGAGGCCGACGCGGATAGTGTCCACGATGAAGGTGGCGTCGGTGTCGATGACCACCACGCTGCGCGAGGGGAAGCCGAGTATGCCAGAGACGGCGACGTAAGCGCGGTGAGCGACCGGGTCGAGCGCGATGCCCGCCGCGCTGGAGCTGATCTCCTTGAGCTCGCCCACCGGGATGGTGGCCACGACGGCGTTGCTCCGGGTGTCAAGCACCTGGACGAGGTTAACGCCGGGGATGGTGACGTAGGCGCGGTGGGCGGCCGGGTCCACTGCCACGCCTGCAAGATCGTTCCCTGCGCTGATCGTGGCCATGACGGTATTGCGGGCAGTGTCCAGCACCGAGACGCCACCGCCGGCGTTCGCGACGTAGGCGCGGTGGGCGGCCGGGTCCACCGCCACGCCGACGGGCGCGTGACCGACGGGGATGGTGGCCACGACGGTATTGCGGGTGGTGTCGAGCACCGAGACGGTGTCATCGCCACGGTTTGTGACGTAGGTGCGGTGGGCGGCGGGGTCCACCGCCACGCCCGCAGGGTCGAACCCGACGGCGATAGTGGTGGGGAGGAGCTGGGGCCCAAACCAGCGGCTCGGCAGGCCCGTGGCGACGACGGCCACGACAGCAACGGCCACGAGCACGAGCGCCGCCAGGACCGGCAGCAGCACCCGCCCGCCCGATGCTTGCGGCGCGGTCCGACCCGACTGCGGCATCCCCACTGCTTCTTCCTCTACCATATCGCGTTGCCCGATCACCATCGCCCTCCCCCTGTTTGTTCTCCCCTGCCGCGACCGGAGGCCGCCCGGTTCGCGGCCCTAGAGGATGCCTGGTACCTCCTGGGCTACCGCGCTCACCGGGACCCGTGGGCGCGTCCCGTAGCTGGCGCCGCCGGTGGCCAGCCAGGCGGTGTCCCTCAACAACTGTCCCCACTCCGCCTCGGACATTTCCAGCGGTCGGACGCCCTGCCCATCCCACCAGTAGGTGGGCCGGGGCGCCAACCCCGTGACGTTGTCCTGATAGTCCAGGTGGAGATAGATGCGGAAGGGGTTTCCATCGGACGTCTGCGTGGTGACGATGATCGTCGCGGGGGCGTGGATGTCGCCCGAGGAGATGGGCTGCTGCTTCTGCTGGTCACTCACCGCCTTGACCAGTTGAGGCGCCACCGCCAGCACCACCTTGTCCGGCGTGTAGGCCCACGCCGCCGGGTTATCGTAGACTGAGTCCATCTCCTCAAGGCTCTCCGTGCGGAACACGTGGGTGGCGGTGTACTCGTAGGCCAGGTGGCCGCCGGCGCCTGTCTTGTCCACCGCCCCCTGCAGCAGCAGGTCGCGCGCGGTCCTGTCTTGGACCGCCTGGAGGTTAAACTGTGCCAGGCCTCCGCCGTTGATCAGGATGAACTCTGGCTTCCAGAAGTGCAGGAGCAGGTTCGCGTGCATCTGGTAGTGCGTCCAGTGTTCCTTGACCCCTTGCTGGTGAGACGCTTGCGCGACCTCCACGATCCTGTTGCTGATGTTCATCCAGGTGCTCTGCTCCCTGCTGTCGGCCTTGCTGCCGACGTTCGCGGCGACCCTCAGCGCGAAGTCCTGCTGCTGTATGGACAGGTTCGGGAACGACGCAATGCTCTGGAACACCGAGCCAGTTGCAGCAGCGGCGGCGACGCCCGCCGGACCGGCGAAGCCCTCGACCAGGCAGCTGGCGCCCGCGACCGCCAGCCCCGCGAGGTTGAGCAACCACGCGCCATAGAGCACTGGGTCGTAGCCGACGGAGCTAACGGCCGCGGCGATCCCCGCGTACACGGCATCTGCATAGGCCTCGTTCTGCGTCGCGAGCCAGTCCGCGTAGTTATAGTCATGCGGGTCCAGAGTGTCGACCCCAACCGGGTGCTGCCCAACACTCGCCAGGTACGCCTGCGCGCCGCGCAAGTCCTCGTAATGTTGGGCGATGTAGGACGGCTGCGTCTCATGGTTGACGAACTCAACGCCCCGCGCGAGGATCGTCAGGGCGTAGGCGAGGCGGTCGTGGTCGAGGCCGTGGGCCGCGGCCAGCAGCAGGTCCCGCAGGCGCTGGCCGCCCGTGATGACCTCGTCGAGGTAGCGGTGGCCCCGCGGCGGCTGCAGCGGCTCCAGCGCGTGCAGCATCCGGTCCATGGTGAGCGGCGCGAGCGTGGCGTGGAGGCGGGCGATGATCACGCCGCCGACGTAGGCCCGCGCCTCGGTCCTGTCATGGGCGCTAGCCGGCCAGTGGCTGTCGAGCAAGCTCAGGGCGTCGGCAAACTTGCCCGCCGCGAGGTCTCCCTGGACCTGGGAGAAGTAGTCGCGGTCCTGGTCGCCCGTCAGCGCCGCGTGAACCGCCGCCGCCGTGTGCCCGTCGTGAGCGGCATCGGTGGGCGCGCCCGCCTTGGCAGCGGCGCGCTGATGCGCCTCGCGCAGCAGGTGGTGCGCCTGGTGCAGGAGGAGGGCTTGCTGGAGCTGTTCCTCCTGGGCGCTGAGCGCGGGCGGCCCCGTGTCCGCCCGCCCGCGCGCCGGACCGACGTGGGTCGCGTGCGCCGAGTGAGCGGTGTCCGGGGCGTTGGGGCCTGCGGCGTCGGTGGAGGCGCCGGCCCGGGCGGCGGCGCGCCCGTGCGCCTCGCGGAGCAGGTGATGCGCCTGGTGCAGGAGGAGGGCTTGCTGGAGCTGTTCCTCCTGGGGGCTGAGCGCGGGCTGCCCCGTGCCGGCCCGCCCGCGCGCCGGGCCGGGCCGGGTCTGCTCGACTGCTTGGGCGTGGCGTGGTGGTCGTGGTCGTGGTCGCGGGACATCGGGCGGCCCTCCTCAGCCTGTGCGATCCTCGTCTGTGCGAACCGGTCGTCTCTCCGTCGTGGTCTGTCCCTGATGATCTGTCCGTGTCGCCCGGTGGCGGCCTAGCGCGGATGGCGCGGGTAGATGATGGCGTCGGCGCCCCGGCCCCACCCTGGCGGCTCCGGCGCCGGCCGCTCCGCGGGGGGCAGCAGGGCGTCGAGCGCGGCGTTGTCCACCAGCCGCCCCGCCTTGCGCAACTCCCAGCGCAACGCCTGCGCCAGCCGCGCCCCGTCGATCACGCTCCCCTCCTCCGCCGCCAGGTACCCCGCCGCCACCGCCGCCCCCATGATCGCGCCCCCCGCCAACTCCACCCGCTCCGCCAGCAGCCGCAGGTCGAGGGCCGGGTCGCGCGGCGCCCGCGCCAGCAACCGCTCCCACAGCCGCCTCGTCGAACACCAGGGCCACCCCCAGGCGCTCGGCCGCGTCGAACAGCCGGCCCAGGTTCTTCTCGGTCTCGCCGATGTACTTGGAGACGGTCTGCGCCAGGTCCACCTTGAAGAGGGCCAGGCCGAGGTCGTGGGCGACGACCTCGGCGGCCAGGCTCTTGCCCGTGCCCGGTTCCCCCGCGAAGAGGGCCACGACGCCGGGCAGGGTGCCGTGGCCCAGGCCCCACTCCTCGCGCACCCGCGAGCGGTAGCGCACCCGGTTGCACAGGTGGCGCAGCAGGGTCAGGTGCGTGGGGGGCAGCACCAGGTCGTCCCAGTCGTAGCGCGGCTCCAGCGGCTCCAGCGGCGCGTCCCCGGCGCGCAGGGCCCCGCGCGCCGCCCGCTGCAGGTGCGTCGCGGTCGGACGCTCGCCCCGGCCCTCGGCGGCGGCGCGGGCGAGGCGGCCGCCGCGTCCAGGGCCGGGCCGCACAGGGCGGTGGTCTCCGCCAGCACGCGCAACGCCG
>JAABUQ010005338.1_pt1 | contig 20630 bp, 17 predicted proteins | sample 5560001 | NCBI WGS metagenome assembly JAABUQ01 (sample SAMN10711888, study PRJNA513371) | rock metagenome | isolation source: Antarctica rocks | place: Antarctica: Victoria Land, Finger Mt nord | collected 2015-12-18
CGCGGGTACGGCAGCTGCATCGCTGCGCACCAGCCGCAAGAAGATTGTCTGCAAGACGTCTTCTGCGTCGGCGGCGCTCCCTGTTAAACGATAGGCAGTCCGAAAAATCAGGCCGTGATGCTCGTCGAACAAGCGGCTGAACTGCGTGGGATTTCTCAGCGCAGGGTCTTCTCCCGTTGCCAGTTGCGGCATGCTCTCCCCAATCCTGTTTTCAGCACTAAAGACGGGGGACGGCCACGATTATTACAGCGCGGCGGATATATTTCGCCCGTTATCGGGGCGGCTCTGCTATTTCGCGAGCGCTTGCTCGATCGCCTTGGCAGCGAGAGGCGTCATGGCTTGGTAACCGGCTGCGTTGGGGTGCAGACCGTCGCCAGTCAGTTCCTTCTTCAAGGAGCCATGGCCGTCGACGGTCGCCGAATAATAATCCAGATACACCGCGCCGTTACTTTTGGCGTAGTCTTCAATCCACTTGTTCAATGCCAAAATTTTCGCGGGCGGACGCTTGCCTGTCTGCGCGGTATAGCAGTCGCAAACCGGCATCACGGAGGCGAGCACCACGCGAATGCCATTGGCGTGAGCCAACTGCGCCATCGAAGCAAGATTGTCTTCCTTTTGTTCAAGCGTCATCGGTCCGGTATTGCCAGCGATGTCGTTTGTTCCCGCCAGGATCACGACGACCTTCGGCTTGAGATCGATCACATCGGGCCGGAACCGGATCAACATCTGCGGCGTTGTTTGTCCGCTTATTCCGCGGTTGACGTAGGGCTTACCGGGAAAGAACTGGCCGACGCCGCGGCCCCAGAAATCCGTGATCGAGTCGCCCATGAACACAACCCGGTCCTCGCCGGCAGCTGGTGGCGGAAGCTTGCTATTCTCCGCACTGTATCGGCCCAGGTTCGCCCAGTCCTGCAGAGTCTTTTCATCTGTCATCAGCTTGGATTGCAACTTTTGGATGGAGGGGTCCGTAGTTCCTTGTTGAAGAGCGGCAGAGGGCTGGGGCTGGGTGGCGGATTGGGCAAAAACACTCGCCGCGATCAAAAGCAAAGACCCGCAGCGAGAAAGCATGGTGAACGAAGCGCTCATCGTTAGGAGGTTACCGCATTCCGGTTTCGCCGCCGAAGACGCAATGCGTTTTATCATTTACACTTAATAATGGGACCCTTCTATGCGAACCTGGCTTTTCCTGCTTTGCATGTTTACCGCCGCGGCGGGAATTTGGCTGGCCGTAATGGAAAACGTTCTGCGCCATGATGGATACACCACCAGAAGCGCAATCGCCTGCTGTATAGCTCTTCAAAGTGCTGCTACTTTGCTAATCGGACGCCTGGGACGACAAAGTTCTCTGCGCGTGGCTGTGGCGGCCGGATCTGCTGCGCTGATTCTGCTCGGCGGCAAGGCCGTTCTCCGTATCCTGCACGCATCGCATTTCGAAGGATTCGTGCTGGTCATCGGGCTAGCGTTGATGTTGCAAGGCGCACTGGCAATCGCGACTCTGTTCAAAAGCCCCACCTCTACCGCAAGTCTCGTGAGAGATTAGCTAGCCGGACGCCGCTTGACCTCGATATTAAGGCGTTTGATCTTCTGGTTCAGAGTTGAGAGCGGGATTCTGAGCGCTTCGGCTGCTTCCGTCTGACTATAGTTGACCGCGTCCAAAGCCTCGATTATTTTCCTACGCTCAAAGTCGGCGACGACCTCAAAAAGCGAGGCATCCGGCGTCAGCATACCGTTAGGATCGCGCGAGATCCGCAACCCGCTGGCCTGTTGCAGGTTATCCGGCAGCACGTGAGCCGGAACCGATGAAGAAATGGAAAGAACAACGGCGCGCTCGACAACATTCTCCAGCTCCCGCACGTTACCGGGCCAGTTGTGCTCGAGCAAGATTTGCATCGCTTCCGGCTCGAAGCTCAACGAAGACCGGCCGTCACTTGAAAGATACTTTTCGTTCTCGCGGCAGAACCGCGTAAAGAAGTGATCGATCAGCAAGGGGATATCGTCTTTCCGGTCACGTAGGGGAGGCAGGTTGAGATTGATCACGTGCAGCCGGTAGTAGAGATCCTCGCGGAACTTCCCTTCTTCGACGAGCTTCCGCAGATCGGCATTGGTGGCCGCGATGATACGCACATCGACGCGCACGTTTTCGTTCGAACCGAGCGGCATGAATTCCCGGTCCTGCAGGACGCGCAGCAGCTTCACCTGGATCTCAGGCCCAATGGTGCCGACCTCGTCAAAGAAAATCGTTCCCCGGTTGGCCATTTCGAAATAGCCTTTGCGATTTGCTATCGCTCCGGTGAATGAGCCTTTCACGTGACCGAAGAGTAGCGACTCGAGCATTTCGGTGGGCAGTGATCCGCTGTTCACCGGTACGAAGGCCTGGTCGGCACGGGCAGAATGAGCATGGATGGCTTTGGCGATCAGCTCTTTTCCGGTGCCGGTCTCGCCGGTGATCAGAATAGTCGCCCGGCTCGGAGCCACTTGCGCTACCTGATCGAGTAGCCGGATCATCCGCTCGCTTTTCCCTACGATGTTGGGAAACGCATAACGTTGCTTGAGGGCGCGTTTGAGCTGAGTATTTTCCCGCTCGAGCCGCCCTTTCGCGATCATGCGATCAATTTCGATGAGCAGCTTTTCGTTATCCCAGGGCTTGGCGAAGTAGTCGTTGGCGTGAGCTTTGAGCGCTCGCACAGCGACTTCTACGGAGCCATACGCGGTCAGCATGAATACCGGCGTTTCGGCATCACGTTGGCGAATCTCTGCCAGCACATCCATACCGGAGCGATCGGGCAGCATCAGGTCGAGCAGGATTAGATCATACGTGCCAGATTCGAACTTCTGCAAACCGAGCGTACCGGTTTCCGCCAGTTCGACATCGTAATTTTCCCCGGTCAGCAAAAATTCCAAGCTTTCCCGGATGTCTACTTCATCGTCAATGACAAGAATCCGCCGGCGCTCCGGAGCACCTACCCGGTCGAGGGGCAGATTTTCTGTAGGTATAGCCACTACAGTCGTTTTAGCAGAGAGTCACAGGCTTGCGAGCAATTGACTAGGCCGGCAGCGCTTCCCGCCTGGCCGGAAGCGCTCCCCCGCGGGCACTGGCCGCAGGAAACTCGAGACGGAACTTTGTTCCCTTCCCCGGCGTGCTTTCGACTTCAATGATGCCGTTATGCTCCTGGACAATACCGTAGCTGATCGAGAGACCCAGACCCGTGCCTTTCTTCGGACCCTTGGTGCTGAAGAACGGGTCGTAAATGCGCCTGAGGTATTCGGCCGGGATTCCCTGGCCGGTATCTTCGACCTCGACATGGACAAATCCGTTTTCCGCCCAGCTGCGAACGGTCAAATCGCCGCCGGCCGGCATAGCGTCGCGCGCATTGATGAAGAGGTTGAGAAAGACTTGCTGCAGCTTGCCCGCGTTGCCGCGCATGGCCGGCAGATCTTCGGCCAAATTAAGCACGCAAGTGACGCCAATCTTCTGGAATTGATGGTCGACGAGCGAGGCGGTCTCCCGAATCACCCGGTTCAGATTTAGCTCGACGTAGTCGGTCGGAGAAGTGCGGGAAAAGTTCAGCAGTGAATTGACGATCTCACTGGCCCGGAACGTCTGTTTGGCGATTTTCTCAAGGAGCTTGGATTTTTGATCGTCCTCCGAAACCTGCTTAGCGAGCATCTGGGCATAGGTGGAAATGACGGCCAGCGGGGTATTTACTTCGTGAGCGACACCGGCTGCTAGCAGGCCAATGGAGCTGAGCTTGTCGGCTTGCACCAGCTTACGTTCGAGCTCGTCCCGATCAGTAATGTTGTCGAAGATGATCAAGCGCCCGATCTGCTTTCCTTCACGCGAGATTAGCGGAGCGATGGCCAGGTTGACAATAGACTCACGCTCGGCAACGGGCGCTTTCGCGAGACCCAACCCATTTCGGCCGTTCGGACCGGTCTCAGAGGAGGCAGTAAAGGCCACGCGCCGCCGAAGGGGCGTTTTGTACACGTTGTGAACGCCCTCGGTATCGCGAACTTCATCGAATTTCTCGCAAAGCTCCGGAGAGAACAAGTCGGCAAGACGCTGACCGACAGCTTCCGCTCGGAAGATTCCAGTGAGACGTTCGATCTCAGCGTTCCAGCTTTCGACGCGATCGTCCAGCCCCGCAGCTAGAATGCCCACATTGATCGACTCGACTATGTTTTCGCTAAATTCCTTCAGCCGCTCGTACTCGTCCGCTTTTCGCTGCAGCGAGCTGTAGAGTCGCGAGTTCTCGATAGCAATCGCCACGTAATTGGAGAGAGTCACCAGAAGCTCGACGTCATCTTTAGAGAGGAAGTCGCCCTCAGTCGTGCGGCTCACACCAAAATAAGCGATCGTTCTGCCGCGAGACCGGCAGGCCACGTAGTATGTAAAATCCAGGTCGCTGATTGTCTCTCGTATGGAAGCAGGCCAGCCCCGGGAGACAATATCGCGAAGATGCTTGGGCTGCTCGAAAAACAGATACTCCTGGGCCGAAGAGCCTTCGAGAAACCGGAGATCGAGCGCGTGGGTTGGGGTTCGGGCAGCGCGGCCGCTCTTCTGCGAAAGCGAGTGAATATGAAATGTACGTGAACCTTCGTCCAGCAGGAAAAAGCCGATTTGCTGAATAGAGAGCGTACGGCGTAAGCGATCCGAAACCTTCGCAAGCATTGCGTCCTGATCGGTCTCGGAGCTAAGCTCGCGCGCGAATTCGATCAAGGTAACGCGCGCATCGTAGCGGTCCCGATAAAATACCCAGCGGTCCAGCTGTTCCTGAATCCATTGCCGGATTGGCTGAAATACGAAGGTAGCGAACGCGATCAGGACGACAAACGCAGGCGGTGTGATGGTCCGGGTATTGAAGATCAAGAACATCAAGCCGTAGAACGTGCCGATCACGGCTAGCGTGGCCAGGGTGTACACGTAACCTTGCTGGAAGATGATGTCGACATCCATCAGGCGGTAGCGAGTGATCGCGTAAGCCCAGGTGAGCGGGATGAGGCCCATCGAGAGGACGCTCAGGTTCATCAGATGGCTTGGGATGAACCCGGCCGCATAGGGCAGTGCGTAAAGCAACGCAAATGGCACGATTCCGAAAAACGCGCCGTTGCGGAGGTACTTGAGCTGCTTACGCGCCATTGGATCTTCAGTGCGAAGGTAATCGCGCGTCAGAGCTGCCGCACCACACAGGTAGAGCAGGACAGCATACGCCAGAGTGAACCGGTCAATCAGCCAGCGGACATCGAGCAGAGAGCTCTGAAACTGCAAAAACCCTTCGGCGGTAGCCACGACCGCTCCAATGACGAGAGCAGAAGGCAGATAAAGGACGAGCCACATCCCGCGGCGCCCGAGCCAGTGTTGGATTTGCCGGAACGTAAGGCAAAAATGCAGGAAAATAATGGGCGCGAGGAGATTGGCGACCAGGTTGCCCCAATAGACAACTTCATCGAACGTGTTGAGTTTGCCGGAATAATGAAAGCAGCAGGCGGCGAAAGAAACCAGGCAGAGCAAATAAAAATGTTGAGACTTGGCGGCGCTTGTACGGCGGTAATAAACAAAAAGCCCGATGAAAAGATAAAAAGTACCGACTAAATATTGGTAGTAAAAAGCGCTATCACGGGGGGCGGCCTGGATGTAAATCGGGCCTTTCTGGAACTCGATGCCGCCGCGGCGCAGAGTATAACGAGTGGTTCCCATCAGCGGGAGATTCCAGAGCGCCCTCGGGACATCGAGAGCATCATGGACCGGGACTGACCCAATCGCAAGTAAATGGTCTCCCACCCGGACGCCGGCCTTGTCGCCCGGTCCGCCCGGCACGATATAACCTGCCACTACCTTCTGGTTATCGACCTGGGTGTCAACGCCGCTACCCTGTGCGAGCCAAGTCACGCCGTCATCATGCAGCGGGTAATCGCGCAGATGCTGAAAGCTCAAGACCGCTATCACGGCCACCGCTACCGTCAGGAACAGCAGCAGCGTTCCCGTCAGCTGGTTCCTGGTCTCGCTCAATGGACACCTGCAGACATGGGGCGCCGGTGCGTCCACCGGGCGCACGCTTCAAGACCGTGAGTGATTTCGCTCTTAGGCAAACCCCAACGCATTGTCAGACCGGGAAAGCACGCTGGCTGCCACTTTGACCGTTACCGTTATTTATACTAAAACCAGGTCCTTAGGAGAATCTATAGGTCGTGAGCGACGCCCGGTATTCTCCAATCGGGAGCATTTCTATTAAATCCCGTAAAGCGGCGCTTTGAAATAAGCCCGGAAACTAGGTGTAGTCCCGCCGGTTTATGGCAACCGGAATCACGCACTCCACGTCCGAGGCGTTGACGTTGAATCGAAACACACTTAGACTGAAGCTTGTAGCCCCCACAGCCTACAAAGGTGGTTTTCCTCTATGAAGTCTTTCTCTGCCTTCCAGCGATTCCCGGTTGGTATCGCGGCAGCATGCCTCGCGGCTGCTGCGCTTGTGGCACAGAGTCAAGCGCCCAGCGCGAGTAGCGCCTCAGGCAACGAGACTGTTTCAAAGCCTCTGACCAAGAAGCAAATTGCCCGGAAGCAGAAAGAACTCGAGAAGGAGCTGCAGGGACCCTGGAAGAAGTGGCTGAACGAGGACGTGGTCTACATCATCACCGATGAAGAGAAGCGCGCCTTCAAACAGCTTAGAACGGATGAAGAGCGGCAAACGTTCGTCGAGAACTTCTGGCTGCGCCGGGATCCGAGTCCGGATACAGAGGAAAACGAGTACAAGGAAGAGCATTACCGGCGCATTGCATACGCAAACGATCACTACGCGTCAGGTATTCCGGGCTGGAAAACAGATCGCGGCAGGATCTATATCGCTTACGGAGCTCCGGATGAGGTAGAGTCTCACCCGTCGGGCGGCAGCTATCAGCGGCCGATTGAGGAAGGCGGAGGCGAGACCTCGACCTACCCGTTTGAAGACTGGCGTTACCGGTATATCGACGGCATCGGCACGAACGTCATCATCGAATTTGTAGACGCCTCGATGTCGGGCGAATACAAAATTGCGCTCGATCCTGAAGAGAAAGATGCGCTTTTGTACGTACCAGGCGCGGGCCTGACCATGTCCGAGCAAATGGGTACGGCAAATAAGACGCAGCGCTTTCAGCGGACCGACGGAACCCATCTCGGAGTCGGTAATCAGCCGCTTCCGGAAAGCATGAACGAGTTCACGCGCCTTGAACAATACGCCAACCTGATGAAACCGCCCTCGATCAAGTTTAAGGATCTGGACGCGGTAGTTAAATCCAACATTCGCTACAACACGCTTCCCATGCAGGTCCGGGTGGATTACATCCGGGTGACCGATGCGACGGTCTATGCCAACGTCTCCATTCAATTCAAGAACAGCGACCTGAATTTTGCGACGAAAGACAAGATTGCTAAGGCCACCATTAACCTGTATGGGCGGCTCACGACCCTCACGCGCCGCTCAGTGAATTGGTTCGAAGATACCGTTACCGCCGATTACCCGTCCGAGATGCTTCAGCAGGCGATGAACGGATCGCAGATTTATTCGAAGCGCATTCCACTCGCGCCGGGCACCTATCGCCTCAACGTGGTGGCGAAGGACACGGTCGGCAACACAGTCAACAATTACGAGACGGCAGTGGTGGTTCCCCATTACGAAGAAGAGCAGCTCGGATCGAGCACGGTGATCTTAGCCGACCAGCTCGAGCGGGTTCCGACAAACAGCATCGGCACCGGTCAATTCGTGATCCGCAGTTCGAAGGTCCGTCCGCGTATGAACGATACGTTCAAGCAGAACGAGAGCATGGGCATCTACACGGAGTTCTACAACTTCGGAATGAACGAGAAAACTAAGAAACCGGATGGCACTGTGACTTTAGACGTGGTCAATTCGGATAACAAGACAGTGATGACGCAAACGGAAGAACTCAATGCGATCCCGAACGCGTCGGCCTTTCTGGTGGTTCTCGAAAAACGCCTGTCGTTGAAAGCACTCACTCCGGGTAAGTACACGCTGAAATTGAAGGTGACGGACAAACTGAAAAACCAGAGCCTCGCACCTTCGACTCAGTTTACGGTAACATCGTAAGACTGCACACTACTAGGCGCGAAAGGTGAATTTGAGGCCGGTCCTCGCGAACAGACAATTCGCTACCGCGGTTGCAACATTAGGGTTGCTCGCCTCGATAGGCAGAGTGCAAGCCCAGGACCTCTCCCTGCCAGTAACCGGCGAACTGCTCGGTACCGTCATGGATGGCGCGGGAACACCGCAGATGGGCGCGGTTGTCCAAATTCTGAATAAGTACCGCCGTGTAGTTTCCCGCGGCTTCACAGACGCGGACGGTCGCTTTGTATTTGCCGGATTAACTTCAGACAGCTACTCGGTTCGCGTATCGGCCGCTAGTTTCCTGCCTGCATCCCGCGATCAGATCCTTGTCAAAGCGGGTGTCAACAGCGTGCTTGAAATTCATCTTGCAACGCTGCTGAGTAACATTGAAGTCAGCTACAAAGTACCGACGGGCGGGATGTCGAATGACTGGAAGTGGGTGCTTCGCGCGTCGCCCGCCACGCGCTTGGTCACACGCGTTCTGCCGGTTGATTTTCCCGAACCCCAGCCTACGGTGCGGCCTCGTGTTTTCTCCGAGACTCACGCTATGCTCGCAGTCTCAGGTGGCGATAGCGGACTTATTGATAATAGCGAGATAGGCGCGGATCTCGGAACGGCATTTGCCCTATCGACCAACGTGCTCGGGAAGAATCAGGTGCAGGTTGCGGGCGCCTTGGGCCAGACAGCGGAGTTCGGACCAGCCGCGATTGCGTTATGCGCTATATACAGCCGCACCGGCGAAGATTCGCCTTTTGCTGCTCCGCCTGAGGTGACGTTTAGACTAGCTCAGCTCGGCGGCCTGGGTGCTCCGCTGGGTGCGCCGCTTGGCACAGGGTTCAACAACTCCGCCAGTCTGACCGGTGGGGTTTTTCCTGTGCTCAGGACCATGTCCCTTGCGCTGTACCACGTGGCTGATCCGCTCGAAAGCGTACATCTGGAGTATGGCGCGACCGGAGAAGAAGTTGAGTACGTTCAGCACACAAGCCGGTTGAGCCCGTTTGCAAGGCTCACGCTCGATCTGGGTTGGCCGGGCAAAGCGATTGCCTCCTATACCGATGGCGGTCGGCCTGATGAACTGCTTGCGCATCAACAGTATCGTGAATCGGAGCTGGATGGCCGCAGCGACGATGACGATCTATCCGGACCACTGCAAAATCTTTCCCGCCTGCCGCAGATTTCAAACCGTGACGGTAGGCTGCAAATGCAGCGGACCCAGGCTTACGAGCTGGGCTATAGTAAGTCTCTCGGCACTCTCACTTATTCGATTAGCGGCTTTTCCGAAGTCGTATGGAATGGCCGGTTGAATGTCGCGGGTGATCTGTCCCCGCTCAATCAGGACGATCTCTTCTCGGACGGTATCTCTACCACCTCGAGTTACAACGTCGGCAAGTATGAGCGTGCCGGCTATGTTGCCTCCGTCGACCAGCGAGTTTCGCAGTCTCTCGATGTCGCGCTTGCCTACGGCAGAATGGGCGGATTCACGCCTGATTCGAATGGCCCCGACGCGACGGGCTGGTCACCTGGCTCCCGGTTTCTGGACGAGAAGCAGCATAATCTCGCCACCGTGAGCACAAGGGCTATCGTGCCGCACGTGGGAACGCGTGTGACCGCGAACTATGGCTGGATCGACGCCCACACGGTAATGCCGCAGCACCTGTTCACCACCCAGGATGTGATTTCGAGACCGGGGCTCAATATCCTGGTACGCCAGCCGCTCCCCTCCTTCTTCGGCATTCCGGGCCGCTTGGAATTGACTGCCGACCTGCGCAACCTCCTCGCCGACGGCTATACTTCCGTCAACACGGGAAACGGCACACATCTTCTGTTAGTGGAAGCGCCGCGCGCCATTCGCGGTGGGCTGAAATTTACTTTTTAAACAGCTATCCAGTCGGGCTGATTCCGAAGCCGCACCACCTTGCGTACGGCAGTGTACAAAAGAGTAATGACACGTCTGATCGCGTTGCTGGCCGCCGGGGCCCTTTCTGTTTCGGCGCAGAACTGGGCAAAGCAGAAGCTCGAGCAATCTCCTCGTCACCGGGAATTTGTCACGGTGAAGCACGACAACCGCTCTGTCGAGACATTTGTCGCGTATCCCGAAACCAAAGGGAAGGCGCCGGTGATGCTCGTCGTTCACGAGATTTTTGGCTTGACTGATTGGGCGGCAGCCGGTTACATTGCCGTCGCTCCGGATCTACTTTCCGGTATGGGCGCGAGCGGAGGCCGCACGACCAGTTTCGATCAAAGCGGCGCGATCGAAGCGGTGAGTCACTTGAACCCTGCCCAGGTCACGGCCGATCTGAATGCCGTCGCCGATTATGCGCTGAAGCTTCCTGCAGCAAGCTCGAAGCTATTTGTCGCCGGCTTCTGCTGGGGTGGCGGTCAGAGCTTTCGTTTTGCAACGGACCGGCCCGACCTGGCAGCAACTTTAGTCTTCTATGGACCGCCGCCAGAGAAGGACGGCATGGCACGTATCAAGGCTCCGGTCTACGGTTTTTATGGCGGCAATGACAATCGCATAGACGCGACGATTCCTGCGGCTACCGACGCCATGAAAGCTCTCGGGAAAACGTATGAGCCGGTAGTGTATGAGGGAGCCGGCCACGGCTTTATGCGCGCGGGAGAAGCGCCCGATGCTAAGCCGGCTGACGTCAAGGCCCGCTCGGATGCATGGACCCGATTCAAGAAACTCGCGGGCGGCTCTTAGATCGGTACAAGTCCCCGGCGGATCCCAATCATCACCGCTTCCGTGCGGCTGCCGGCACCAAGTTTAGCTAAGATCTGCGAGACGTGAAACTTGGCGGTGTGATCTGAGATTCCGAGCTCGCCCGCAATTTCTTTATTGCCACGGCCGTCTGCAAGCATCCGGAGAACTTGCAGTTCGCGAGTCGTGAGCCGCTCAAGAAGGAAATCACCCGGCCCTTCATCATCGTGATTCGCAGCCGGTAAGCGCTTCCTCGCCTGCTTCTCTGTGAGGATCGTGAAATCCTGGGCGGTGGCCAGTACAGCTGCCGTTAGCTCCTCAGCGGTAATGTCTGGCGAGAGCCATGCCCGTCCGTATGCCTCGAACAGGACCGGCTCCTCTTCGGTCAAGAACACGACGTTACTCCCGGAAGAAACAGTTTGAACAGAGATGCCGGCTGCAATCGTAACGTCAGCGAAAGACGATGGAGCGAGCCCGTCCAGAACATCGATCCGTTCGTCTTCCGCGAGTAGTTCAGCGATGCGCCGCCTACGTTCAGGGCTGTCTGCCAGAATGCGAACCCGAATCACTTTCGTATCAGCTTCTTTGACGCCGCTCGATAACGGTTACCTCTGTTTCGACTAGCTTCCCGCCCCGTAACAGACGTCCCTTGACACTCTGATCCACGGCGTTCCCGCGCAGAGCCGCATGCAAATCGTCTATATCGCTCATCGCCTGTCCATTCAGGTTCAGCAGAATGTCGCCGAGTTGCAAGCCCGCTTTCTCAGCCGGCGAATCGGATTCGACGCTGAGCAGAATCAAGCCGGTTTTCGCCGTGTGCTGCAGGTTCTCACGCACTGTTTCCGGCAGCGCAACCGGCTGCACGCCGACGCCGAGATAGCCGTGCCGTATGCGACCCTGCTCGAGTAATTCGCGAGCCACGCGCTCAATGGTTACAACGGGTACCGCGACAGTCGAGTGTCTGGAGAATGCCGGAGTCGCCATGCCGATTAGCTGCCCTTCGGTTGTCACAACAGCAGCTCCGGATTGTGATGGATATACGTTGGCGTCGAGCCGCAGGAAGTGATCGAAGGTTCCGCCTCGCCAGTTCTTCCGCGCCGGTCCCACTGCTCCCAGTATGCCGAGACTCGCGGTAGGCCCAGCATCGGCAGTAAGACCAACAACGACCGCGAGCATGCCGGCGCTCAGGGTTGCCAGATCAGCTGCCGGCAGGATGGCGCCATTGAGCCCTTCTGCTTTGAGAATCACCAGGTCGACGCCGGGGTCGCGCCCAAGGACCTCGGCCTTGACTTCCATTCCATCCAACGCCAGAACGGGCACCCGGTCATCACGGCGTAAGGTGTGACCCGCCACCGCGATCAAATTCTCCCGTAGTCTGATGCCGCTTGTCGCACGATGCGCCGCTGACCTTACCGCGACAACGCCCGCTGCTGTTTGTTTCACCAGTGCCGCAAGTGCGCCCGAAAAGCCCGTCAGATCACCTGTCTTTTTATTACTCATACATTCACTATGAGCGCCCGAACTGCACTGGCACATCAGCCGTTTGGGCAGGCAATGTAAAATTCGAAGCGTGCGCGAGTCATCGGAACCGAAACCGCCGTTAGAGTTCGAAGAGGCTCGAAACATAGTGATCGAGACGGTGCGAGCGCTCGTCAGTTCGCGCCCGCAAGAAGACGTACCGCTCGACGAGGCGCACGGGCGTGTGCTGGCCGAAGCAATTGTGGCAGACCGGGATTATCCCGCGCTCCGGCGTTCTCTACGCGACGGCTTTGCGGTCCGGGCAGCAGATGTACCGGGAACTTTGCAGGTAAAGGGCGAAGTTCAAGCAGGCGGCCAGAGCCCATCCAGACTGGAACCGGGTACAGCCATCGAGATCATGACGGGCGCGCCAGTCCCGGACGGCACGGACGCAGTCGTGATGGTCGAGCACGTTATTCGCGAGCAGGGGCACGTCAAGGTCGAGCGGCAGGCCGAAGCGGGCCAATTTATCAACGAGCGTGGAGCCGAAGCGGCGCAAGGTTCCACGCTCATCGTGCGCGGTACAACGATCGATGCGAGCCACATTGCAACCCTCGCTATGACCGGTCATCTGATCGTTCGTGTCGTGAGCCGGCCACGAGTCGCGATTCTCGCGACCGGCGATGAAATCGTAGCGCTCGAAGAGATGCCGGCGCCGCACCAGATTCGCAATTCCAATTCGTACATGCTGGCGTCTCTGGTACGCGCGTCGGGCGGAGTGCCTACGATTCTTCCAGTTGCCCGCGATACTGCCGATGCTTTGAAGCCACGCCTCGAGGAAGGGCTCGCATACGACATGCTGGTAGTGAGTGGAGGCGTCTCGGCAGGAAAATACGATTTAGTCAAACCAACGCTTCGGGAACTCGGCGCACAGTTCGCGTTCGAGCGGGTACGAGTACAACCAGGCCAACCTACCGCTTTCGGCACGCGCGCGAACAAACCCGTCTTTGGACTTCCCGGCAATCCCGGTTCCTCGCTCATCACCTTCCAGCTCTTTGCGAGACCCGCGATCGAGATCTTGTCCGGTAACGACCAGCCCGTGCTGCCACTTCTTTCCGCGACCTTTGAAGCTCCGTTCCGCCACAAACGCGGCCTGACTCGCTTTCTGCCCGCGCGCCTGAGCGCCGACGGCCGCCATCTGCGGCACATCTCCTGGCAAGGCTCGAGCGATATTCCTGCTCTGGCCAAAGCCAACGCGTTTCTCGTCGCCGATCACGATCGCGAGACGTGGGAAATCGGCGATTCGATACCAGTGATGCTGAAGCCATGAACAAGCTTTCCCACTACAACGCAGCGGGCGAAGCCTCTATGGTCGACGTTTCCGGCAAAGAACTGACAAAGCGCTCGGCAACGGCTCATGCGTTCATCAAGATGTCGGCGGAAGTTCTGGCCTCGCTTCCGCAGAATAAGAAAGGCGACCCGCTGCAGGTGGCTCGGGTCGCTGGCATTATGGCCGCAAAGAAAACCTCCGAACTCATACCGCTGTGTCATCAGATTCCGCTGTCGCACGTTGCAGTAGAGTTCGTAACCCGAATAGAAGGCATCGAAATACACGCGACAGCGACGACCGAGGCACAGACCGGAGTTGAGATGGAAGCACTAACGGCAGTGTCAATAGCGGCGCTGACGATCTACGACATGACCAAGGCGCTCGATAAAAGCATCGAAATCGGCGACATTTACCTGGTTGAAAAGACGGGCGGCAAATCGGGCGTTTATCGCCGGAGCGATGCAAAATGATCTCCGTCGCTATCCTGACGGTGAGCGATTCGGCTTTTGCGGGAACACGGGCCGACGTTTCAGGCCCTACGATTCAAAGGCGTTGCGAGGAGCTCGGCTGGCGAGTGGTTGCAACCGCTGTTTTGCCCGATGACGAGGCCCTGATCTCGCGGCAGCTGGTCGAGTGGACAGACGGGAATGCGGCAGAGCTCATTGTCACAACTGGTGGTACAGGCGTCAGTGCGCGAGACAACACGCCCGAAGCAACGAGCGCCGTTCTGGAACGTGAACTGCCCGGCGTGAGCGAACTCATGCGGATGAAAGGCCTGGAGCAGACGCACCTGGCTGTGCTCTCCAGAGGTTTGGCGGGAACGCTCAAAAACAGTTTTATCGTGAACCTTCCTGGTTCACCCAGCGGGGCTCTTCATTCGTTTCGCGTCATAGAAAACTTGGCCCCGCACGTAATTAAAATGCTAAGGGGTGAAACGGAACATGGAAGCCAAAGAAACTGACGCGCATTCCGGCACATCTAAGATGGAGATATGAACAAGCTGCTCCGTCGAAAGAGTTTGGTTACGCGTGCGATTCCGTGCTGGGCAGCATTACTTGTCGGAGCAGCATTAGCGGGCGCTCAAGCGCTTCCGCCGGGAGAATTGCCGCCAGGGCCACCTCCGCAACCCGGGCAGCTCGGACCTGCGCCCGAAAAGCCCGCGGATAATGCAACCGAGACACGGCCCGCCAAAGCTCCCAACGGCCAGCCGCCGGCAGAATATACGACCGATAAAGATGGCTTCCGCATTCCAATCTATGTCAGGAACGTGCTGGTTCCGACGACCGTGCTTGATCCGGACGGGCACGGGTACGTCAACGGATTGAAACCGAATGAATTTGAGCTGCTCGATAACGATAAACCGCAGAAGATTCAAGCGGAATTTACGCAGCTGCCGATGTCGGTCGTCCTGGTGATTCAGGCCAACTCCGAAATCGAACCTGTGTTGCCGACGCTGAAGAAGTCCGGCGTACTGTTGCAGGGCTTGGTAACGGGCCAGGATAACGATGTGGCCGTGCTCAGCTTCGATCATCGAATCCAGCATCTTCAAGACTTTACGACCGATCCGGAAAAGCTCGACGACGCCATGCAGAAGTTAACTGCGGGTTCGAGCAGCGCTCGTTTGATTGATTCGGTACTGGCGGCTGACAATATGCTCAAACAGCATGATCCGCAGAAGAACCGACGTCGCGTGATCGTTCTGGTCAGCCGGAATTTGGATAAAGGCAGCGAGTCGCATCTGGAGGAAACAGCCCGCCAAATGCAATTCGATAACGTGATTGTTTACTGTGTCGATATTTCCCGCGCCTATACCGGATTCAAAAAGCCGATGCCGTACCCGCGTCCGGAGAATGGGGGCATTCCTCCAGAGGCTCTGCCGAACATTGCAGGCGGTGTGCCTCGAAGCCAGACAACAACGATTCAGCAGCAGAATGGAAACGCGTTAAATGGTTTGCCACCGATCTTTCACGGCATTCATGACCTCTTCAAGAAGACACCCGCGGAAGCGTTCTCTGAGTTCACCGGCGGCCGCATGTATGGTTTCGTTCGACAGCATGGCTTTGAAAGCGCGATCACCGATATCGGCGCCGATCTCAACAGCCAGTATCTTCTGAGTTACTCGCCGAACAACAGCAACGAGCCAGGCTTTCACACGATTAAAGTCAATGTGAACAGACCGGGCCTCTATGTGCACGTCCGGCCCGGCTATTGGACGGGCGGCGGCCAGCAATAATCTAGCGCTTCGGCGCGAAGCGCATGGCCCCGAAGCTTACCACGCTTTCCGGGTCAATCTGCCATTGCTGATAGTCAAGAAGCTCGCCTTCGAGCCCAGGCATGACTTTCATGAAAGTGTAAAAGGGCGCTGACCCGCACCACTTCAGATCATCGTGCGCTTCCTGCACAAGCGACCAATAAGCGCTGCGATCGCCACAACTGATCTGTGCGATGCGCTCGCGGTCGCGCCCCTCGATCGCAAGCATTTCTCCAATGTTCGCCTTTGCGCGCAGCGGATCGCCGTATCTCCGGCCCATATGCGCCATATCGACCCCGAGAATCCAAAACAGCCGCCTCGCTTCGCTGATGCCCATATTCGAGAGCGCGTCGAAAAACCGCGCTACATGGTCGTTCGCTTCAGGAAGTACGCCTTCGTAGATGCTCTTCACAAAGGGTCCGCAGAGAATCGGCAGAATGCTTACGTCCGGACCATACAAATGCTGCAGGAAAACAATTTGAAACTCGATGGAGTGTTCAACCGAGTGGCAATAGTCTTCCATGCGGACCGCGCCTGGGGCGGAAGATTCCAGTCGATTCACGAGATCCACGTTCGTTCGTGCCTCGCCAAAAGGCGTGATGAATTGTTTGCGTGTGAGACCGAACCGGTCGGGAGCGCCGTAGTGAGATGTTCCCAAAATGACGAATGTCCGGCCGTGCGCCTCAGCTGGCGAAGGAAGCGCGCGATAGGCCGAGCGGTAACTGTTCCAGCCGCCATCGGGGCTCGCATGTGGAGCAGCAATTGCGACAGTCTCCGGCTCTCCTTGTGCCTCGCCTACGCGCGATCGGAGCAAAGCAGACAGGCGGGAGGAGTCGGCCGGATACGCCGATCCTGCAAAGTTTGCCAAACGAACTGGATCAGCGGCGAAGGCTGCCTCACGGTCAGCCTTCATCTCCCGATAACGATCATTCTCCAGAAATCCAGCTTCGTCGAGAGAGTCATGCAGATTCTTTTCTATCGCCCCAACCTGAATCTCGCCTGTGATGCGCACGAGTTCAGAACGCAAGTCGGTCGCAGACTGTTCTCCATCGAAGCACTCTAGAGCCTGCACGAGTGGCGGTGGAACCAGCAGCGTCGCTTCCGAATACCCGTAGGGATCGCGAATATACAATCCTGGTTTTTTGGGATCGGGCGACGGCAGGAAATCCAAATTGAAACGAAGCCGCGGCAGAATCTCAGGCACGCTCCATTCTACGAAGTGAATAGAGGGTTAAGCAGCCGCAGCTTGGCGAAGCCCATCGAGGAACTGGCGAGGCACGCGAACATTCCCGTTTAAACCGATGCCAAGCTGGACGTTGGGCTTGATGCTGCCGTGGAAATCTGAACCGCCTGTGGGTAGCAGCTCAAGATCTTCCGCCAGCTGACGATAATGCGCCTGCAACTCAGGAGTATGTTCGGAATGATAAATTTCCAAACCCGCTAAGCCCGCCCGGCGATAGCGGATGAGCAGGTCGCGCTCTTCCGCGCGGTCGAGTTCCAGGCGCACTGGATGCGCAATTACCGGCAGGCCGCCCGACGCGCGCACGACAGCAATCACTTCCTCGGCGGTTTTACTCTGCCGCGGGACGAAGCTCGGAGCGCCTTCACCTAGATATCTATGAAAGGCTTCCTCGGGATTAGCAACATAACCTTTCTCGACCAGTATCCGTGCAAAGTGTGGCCGTCCGGCGAGCGATCGGCCGCGCGCCTCCACCTCTTCGAGCGTAATATCGAGACCGTCTCTTTGCAGCTTCTTCACAAGCCCGGCATTCCTGTTTCGACGCTCGTGCCGCTCGCCTTCGAGCCACGCTGCGAACGCTGCGGGCGGAGCATCGGTAAGGAAATAAGCAAGCAGATGCACCGAGCGCTTCGTTGACTCTCGGTCCGCATTCATCCGCGTGTTCAGCTCGATGCCGCATACCAAGTCGAGACCGGCCTCACGCGCGAACCCGCTCGCCAGCTCGTAGCCCCTGAACGTGTCGTGGTCAGTAATCGCCAGAGCGTGCAGGCCAACTTGCCGGGCCAATGCGACCAGCTCCGCGGGCGTGAGGCTGCCATCGGATTCGTTCGTGTGCGAATGGAGGTCTACCAATTCTGACGGTTGGCTGGAATCAAGGGCAGTAGCCACTATCGTTTCTTCAGCTCCGCATAAGTCTCGAACATGAAGATCTCTCCGCAGGTGCGAGCGACGAATCTCCCCGCCCCCAAGTTCTTCTCTTTGGTCCGGTTTTCGAAAAAGACGGCGCCGTCCGTGCTATCTCCGGTACGCAACTTGATCGGCACAAATGCAATGGAGGAGGCCTCGGCCGCAGCTTTGAAACCTCTGTTTACAAATTGGGCCATAGCCGCTTCGCGCCGCTTTTCGTAACCGTTCGTCGAGCGGTAATTCGATAATCCGTAGATACTGTTCTCGTAGAGCAGCTGCAATTTGATGACGTCGTCCCGGTTGGCATGCTGCATCAGCTCCGCCACAACATAATCGGCCGAAACCGCGTTGAGAGTAGCGCCATCCTGCTTGACAAAACTGAAATCGCCAGGCCGGACGGTCCAGGAAACGAGTGAGCCATTGGTAACGGTGACCTGGACGATATCGAACTCCTTGAGCCGCGAGGGCAACTGCGCGAACATCACCGTGATCCCGTTTTTGGTGATTGCTTCGTACTCCAATCCGTGCGATTCGAAGACAATCGGGGGTGCTTGCGCCTGACTGGCACTGGTTCCGGCCTGCCCATTTTCTGGTTGATCACTGGTCGATTGCTCACTATTCGGGGCAACTGTCTGGACCGGTGCGTTCCCGCTGTGATCGACTTTGCCAGGCTGCGTTTGTACCTGCGGCTTGTGCGGAGAAGGCTGGGTTGGATTCACGGGCGCGGGCGGACGTTGACACACAGCGATTCCGGCCGATAAAGCGAAAGCGAGCACCACCCGCTGGACGCACTTACCGCCGCTGCGCGCTTGAGAGAGAAACATCCAAAAGACCCTGCTTCATGATAAACGGTGAGGGCGAGTACCGGGTTAATTTCCGCTATCGGCCAATTTAGCGGTTAAACACCAGCGAAGAATGCCGCGCGGTTCAGCGCCGAAAGATTCCACATCCACTCGGAGCAAAGCTCCCTTCTTGAACTCGAATTGCAGATTAGGAGATCCCAAAAGGTACCCGGCAAGCTGCTCAAACAGTGGATTATGTCCCGTCAGAAGGAGCGAATTCTCTGATTTATGTTCGCGAATTTCGCCCCAGATACGCTCGACGCTTGACCCGGGCGCCAAGCTCTTGGTTTCGAGCACATCGCCGGAATAGCGCAGCAGGCGCTTGGCGATCTCTGCTGTCTGTACAGCGCGTTTGAGCGGACTGCTGAGAATCAACGAGGGCTCAACGCCTGCTTTGGCGGCCATCTGGAGAACCTGCCGTAGCTTCTTACGCCCTTCCGGCGTGAGGGCCCGGTCGGCGTCCGCTAGACCCGCATGGCCATCCTCGGCAATACCGTGTCTCAAAAGTAGAACTTGCATGGCGCGTTTTCGCCTTTCATTCTGTCATACTGGTCCGTTCATGCTGCCTAGCGAGGAGGTTCAGGACCGCATCTTGCTCGCTTTTGCGATTGGCGCCGCGGGATTTATTCAAATCTCAATTGCAGTTAGTCAGATCTTACTCGGAACCGGCATTCTGCTGCTGCTGGTTTTCCGGCAAAAGCTGCCGTTCCCGCGAATCTGGATTCCGCTTGCCGGATTAGTTTTCTGGACTGCACTGGTCGACGTTATTTCGCCTGACCCCTGGCTCGGCCGCGCACAGATCAAGAAGTTTTTCGTGTTCCTGTTTATTCCTTTAATCTATGCGGTGTTCGCGCGCCAGTTCGAGAAAATCTATTATTTGATGACTGCTTGGACCGCCGGCGCAACTGCCTCGGGTCTCCTGGCAATTTTTCAGTTCGTACGCAGTGCGCATGCTTCCTACATTTCATACGTCGGCAAGCGAATCACCGGCTTTGAAAGCCATTGGATGACCTTCGGCGCGCTTCAGCTCAGCGTCCTGCTGCTTCTGCTTGCTCAATGGTTTTTTTCCAACCGCCGCATGCCGCTATGGACGTATACAAGCGTCGCCATTCTAGGAACAGCAATTGTGCTCGGAGGCACTCGCAGCATCTGGGTCGCGGCAATTCCGGCACTGCTTTACCTCATCTGGCTTTGGAGGCCGCGCATGATTCTGGCCATCCCTGTTCTGGCAATCCTGGCGTTTCTTTTAGCGCCTCACAATGTGAAGGAACGCGCTCTCTCTTTCACCCATCCGCAGGAAGATGTCGATTCGAACCGCCATCGCGTTGTCACTTTCCGGACTGGTATCGAAATGATCAAGGCGCATCCCTGGTTCGGCCTGGGCCCCGAAGAGATCGGCCGCAAATTTGAAGCGTACGTGCCGAAAGATATCCGGCGGCCTCTGCCGGTCGGCTACTACGGACACCTGCACAACATTTATCTGCAGTACGCCGCCGAACGCGGCATACCGGGGCTGCTGTTTGTGCTGTGGTTTATCGGGATGGCGCTGTACGATTGCGTTCGCGGCGTTATTGCCATCACGCGGCGCGGCCGGTCGCAGGAATTGTTCATTCTCCAGGGAGCGGTCGCCGTAACGATTGGAGTTCTCGTAAGCGGCTTTTGGGAATACAACCTAGGCGACAGCGAGGTGCTGATGATGTTTGTTACGGTGATCGCGTTAGCCTACACGGCTCTGGAGAGCATCGGCCCGCTTGACGCCCAAAGCGCACACAGTTTCAAAGTGCGGCGGCTCAGATTCGCGGT
>JAABUQ010005339.1_pt1 | contig 20629 bp, 15 predicted proteins | sample 5560001 | NCBI WGS metagenome assembly JAABUQ01 (sample SAMN10711888, study PRJNA513371) | rock metagenome | isolation source: Antarctica rocks | place: Antarctica: Victoria Land, Finger Mt nord | collected 2015-12-18
GGCGCAGAGTGCGCACCGTGTCCGAGTCGGGGTTGTTCTTGGGCAGCACGTCTAGGTAGCCGTCAATGTAGCCGATGCTTTCCAGCACGTACTGCTTGAGCGGAGCAATCTGCTCGCGCGCCTGCCCAATCTGCGCCTTCTTCTGGCGCGTCGCGCTGACAACCAGCCACGCGACTGCCGCCACCACAATAAGAAACACTATCCACAAAATAGAAGCCCCCCCATACTCTTTGCCGTTGACGGCGCTTGCCACTGCCCCCGCCAATGCCGCCATGCCCTGAGTGGGGTTGGCGGCGACCTGCGGGGCGTATTGACGTGCCAATTGCGTATTCTTGTCGCTGCCCAGTTCTGTTGTCGCCACGCCCACGCCTGCTTTTGGCCCAGATAAGACCGCCACGACCAGCCCATTCTTTTGCAGGTTCAACGATTGGTGCAAGATGCCCGCATAGTGCGCCGCATCATATCTGAAGCCGGGAGGCAATCGGCTGAGGATGGCTATTTTGACAATTGTGTGCGGGTTGTCTTTGCCTTCCACGGCGGCTTGCTGCAAGGCCTGCGTGTCTATGTTCGGCACATCGGGACTGACATAAACGTTGCTGTTGACCAGGCCGAGATAGGCCTGGTCGCCGCCTGGCACGGCCCGCCCGCCTGCCCCAAGTGGCACCGCCCCGCCCTGCCTATTGCCGCGCGTCATCGTGCCGCCGGACACGCGCGCCAGTGCGCTGTTGAACTTATCGGGCGACGAAGCAAACGACAGCGAAGGGTCAATGCTCTGCGCGCGCAGGTACGCATTGCGGGCATCGGCAGGGCGGCTGAGTTTGTGCAGGGCGTTGCCAAGCTTGTAGTAGGCCTTTGCCTGCTCCGCTCCGTGCCCGTGGGCTGCCGCCTGGCCGTAGAGGGCGGCGGCCTGCGCATAGTCGCCGCTCTTGTACGCGGCGTCGCCCGTATCCAGCGGCCCGGCCCAGGCCGCCGCGCTCACAACGAGCGTGGCAAAGAGAATGGCTAGCAAGTGTCGCAGTGTCATAGGCCTGTTGTTCTCCGCGCGGCGTCTTGTTTCCTGTAATGCCTTGTTTTTTATGTGGACGACGCCTTTGCCTTCTTTGACCCGCCGTACAAGGAAAAGTTGCAACGGCTTTGCGGCACAATCTTTGCGGCAGGAGCCTTGCGGCATGAGAACACAGGGCATGAGAACACGGAAGCGGCACCCGGTACGGTTATGATGAACACGGGGTTAAAACCCCGTGCTGTTGTGAGAAAACCCGCCTTCTGCACTGGTCAGCACTGGCTACCCGGAGGGCGCGGGTTGAAGACCATCTTTTCCTAACCCACGCAGGTGGGTTTTACAGCGTCAGCACGGCATTAAAATGCCGTGTTCTCATGCCCCATGTTCTCATGCCCCATGTTCTCATGCCCCCGCGATTCTTATGCCCCCGCGATTCTTATGCCCCCGCGATTCTTATGCCCCGTGTTTCTATGCTGCGATGCTTGTGCCGTGTATTAGCCCAAGTTCGGTACGAAGTGGGTAACATGACGGTGCGACAACCGAAAGGAAGCCCCTCATGACATTGCTGGACATACTCGCCGCCTTGCGCGCGCTGGCCCCCGAAGCGTTGGCCCTGCCCGGCGACCCCGCGGGCCTGCTTGTTGGCAGCGAGGACGGGCGCACCATTGCTAAGATCGGCCTCTGCCTGGATGCCACCCCGGAAGCCTGCGCCCGTGCGGTCAAAGCCGGGGCCGGATTGGTTGTCTGCCACCACCCACTGATCTACACGCCCTTGAAGCGCCTCGACCCCAAAGCCGACCCCATTGCCCGTGCCGCGCTGACACTCGCCAGGGCCGATGTTGCTTTGTATGCCATGCACACCAACTGGGACAGGGTGGAGGGCGGCGTCAACGACTGCCTCGCGACGCTGCTTGACCTGGTAGACGTGCATCCGCTGGGCACGGACGGCGAGGCGGCCCTGCCCCGTCTCGGCACTCTGCCCGCCCCGCGTCCGCTGTCCGACTTTGTGCGCCTGGTGGAACGCGCACTGACCTGCACCGGCACCAATGCCCTGCGCTGCCTCGCCCCGGACAGCCACAAGATGATTTCGCGTGTGGCTGTCTGCGGCGGCGCAGGCGCGGGCCAGACGCGGGCCGTCCATGCGGCAGGCGCGGATGCGTATGTCACCTCAGACGTGCGCCACCATGAGTTTCTGGAAGCCGATGGCCTGGGGTTAGCCCTTCTAGATGCGGGCCACGACGCGACCGAAACCCCCGCCATGCGCGACCTGTGCCTCACGCTCACGTCTAAGTTCCCCGGCGTGGAATGTGTGTGGGTGGGCGCATAAAGCTAGCATGCCGTCACGACTCTCCACGCGGGATTGGACAGTCCGTCTTGCGCTATGCTTTGTTATCCTTCCAATAGACGTTCAAGAAGATATTGACTGAGTTCGGCTTTATAGTAAGCCAACTGCCCTGGCAAACAGCAGACAACAGCAACACCATCCTGCACAATCAGCGTGTCCAATGCCTCTCGCAGTAGTATTTCTGTTTGGTCTAAATCACGCTCTGGTGAGATAAGGTAGCACATTGGGCCTGCTCCCTTTGAGCGCAGCAGTTTCTCCACCCGTACCGGATCGTGGTCGCGGTTGGCAATTTGTGTTGTTCGGGTAGGCATGGTATCAAGGCTATGGTAAAGCAAACCTAGTGCCTTATCCCTTTTCTTCGGACTTGCCAACATCTGCAAATAGCGCTCTCTTTTGTCCGGCACAATAAATGCGCGGACAAATGCCTCTTCTTGATTTGTGTCCATGTATCTGCTCATCCCACTACTTTATCATGTTACTGGACGGTTTCTCGTGACACAATGATACCTGCGGCTGAGAAGTTTTTGCGGCATTTTAGTCTTCCTGGCGCGTTGTAACAGCATTGCCAAAGCGTTCCGCTCGCATTGCCTAGGCGTACCAACGACGGGAGAAACTGTTCCGTCGTTGATTATGGCTCAACACGCCGGTGATACAAGGCAGCAACGCGCAGACAAAGAGGCGGGAGCAGCCTTGGTCAACAGGAGAGGGGCGCGCAAAACGGGCCGCTGACCGCTCTAGAACATCACCTGCATCTGGTAGCGGGTCACGTTCCACCGGTGGCCGTTCCAGACAACGGTATAGATGCCGCCGTTGCCGCTCTCCATAGCTATCGACCCATCCCCGGACACCTCGGCGCGGACATCCGAAGTCCACTCTACCGCGCCAGTGGAAAATTGAAGTGCAGGCTGTCCCGTGTGTGCGTCCACGTAGCCGTTATGAGTTGGGGTGTTTACCAACATAGGCGAGTGTGCAGGCCCTTCTTGGCTTGCAGCCATCGACTTAACAAAGGACGCATCTTGGAAGCGTCTTGCAACAAACACGGCCATTGCCGAAGCATCGCGCCCCGAGATTGTTAAAAAGCAAACTTCGCCATACCTTCGGTGCTCGGCGATCTGCCGACGAAACACGGCTTCGCGGACATTATCTTCCTGGGCCTCCTGCCAGCGCGCGCCGCCAAGATGCGGCTGTGAAAGGACGCCGTAGCCGAGGCCAGCGGCGGCGAGCACGAGCAGCACAAGAAGGAGCCAGCGCCAGGAGGTTTTCATTGGAGTTGCATTCCGCTACTATGAGCGTTGCTTGCACAGGGGGAGTAGTTATAAGACACGCACGCGGCGGGCTTCTATCTGCAAGCGGCCCTGGGCGAACAAAGACACGGCGTGGGGGAAGGCCTGATGCTCTGCGACCAGAACGCGGGCGGCAAGCGTTTCGGCTGTGTCGTCGTCCAGTACGGGCACGACGCTTTGCAGGATAATGGGGCCGGTGTCGTAGTGTTCGTCTACGAAATGCACGGTGCAGCCGGACACTTTCACGCCGTAATCAATGGCGGCTTGATGCACATTCGCGCCGAACATGCCCCGCCCGCCGAACGCGGGCAGCAGGGCATTGTGCATGTTGATCATGCGGCCCTGGTAGCGGCGCACCACGGCATCGGGCACTTTGCGGATATACCCCGCGAGGCAGACCAGATCGGGCTGCGCTGTTTCCAGCAGGGCGAGGAGGGCTTGGGCGTAGGCGTCTTCGTCGGTGGAAGCGGCGTGTTTGCCGGGCGACGGCAGGGTTTCGGCAGCCAGCCCCAGCGACTGCGCCCGCGCCAGAGCCGGGGACTGCGCAAAGTTGCCCAGCACAAGGACAATGCGCCCATCAATGGCGCCTTCGGCGCACGCACGGGCGATGCTTTCCATGTTGCTGCCCCGTCCGTGGCGGCCCGACAGCAGAACAGCGATGCGTATCATGCCCGCTCATTCGGCACGAAGGGCGCGTTCTCCTCTTGCCGTTTGGAGGGGGAGCATGGCCCGGCGGCGGGCCGAAACCCCTGCGGCTCGCCCCGTTTGACTTGCCCCCACAAACGGGGTAACATACACTGTTGTACACGCGGCTAGGCTGGAGGCAGTCAGTTTCTCCCGCCCGGCGGCGACCCATTTCCCTCCAAGAAAGCAGACATCCCATGGCAGAAGACACCAAGTTTACTGAAGGCCTGCGCGATGCCATCATCGGCAAGTCCCGCATTTGCGACGTCAACGGCGACGAAGGCAAGCTGATCTACGCCGGCTACGACATTCATGACCTTGCCCAGCACGCCACCTTCGAGGAGGTGGTGTATTTGCTGTGGCATATCGCCCTACCCACGCAGGCACAACTCGACGAGCTGAACCACCACTTAGACGAGCATCGTGCCCTGCCCGCTGATGTGCTGACGGCCCTGCAAGCCTTCCCCACATCTGCCCCGCCGATGGATGCCCTGCGTACCGCCGTGTCTTTGCTGGGCCTGTACGACCCGGATACGGGCGACGACAGCCCGGCGGCCAACATGCACAAATCCGTGCGCCTAGTGGCGCAAATGGGAACCGTAGTCGCTGCGCTGGCCCGCCTCAAGGCTGGACAAGAGCCGATTGCCCCAAGGCCCGGCCTGCGCACAGCCGCGAACTTCCTGTATATGCTCAAAGGCGAAGAGCCGAGCGAGATTGAAGCCCATGCCCTAGACGTGGCGCTGATCCTGCATGCCGACCATGAAATCAACGCATCCACCTTCGCCGCCCGCGTCACAATCGCCACATTGACCGATGTTTACAGCGCGGTTGTTAGCGCTATCGGCGCGCTGGCCGGGCCGCTGCACGGCGGCGCAAACACCAATGTCATGCGCACATTGGAGAAGATCGGCAGCGCAGACAAGGCCGAGGAAGTGGTGACGCAGATGCTGGGCAGCGGCCAGAAGATACCGGGCATCGGGCATGCGGTCTACAAGGCACTGGACCCACGCGCTGTTTCCCTGCGCGAGATGAGCCGCCAACTAGCGCAGTCTACCAATGACAGCCACTGGTTTGATCTAAGCGAAGCCGTGCAGCAGGCCGCAGACAAAGCCCTGACCGCTAAGGGCAAGACCACATTGAAGGCCAACGTGGACTTCTTTTCCGCCTCGGTGTACCATATGCTCGGCATCCCGACGGAGCAGTTCACGCCTATCTTTGCTATCTCGCGCGTGTCGGGCTGGACGGCGCACATCTTGGAGCAGCTTGAAAACAACAAGATTATGCGGCCCCGTGCTATCTACGAAGGCCCGCGCGGCCTGACCGTCCAGCCTATCGCACAGCGCAGTTAGGCCGAAGTTTGTTTGATTTGCGTCCATTGTAAAAGCTGAGGGTTCTTTTCCTGCGCCGGTGTGCTGCACTTGCGCTTGGGGAAGAACCCTCGGCTTTCTTATTTTGCTTGCGATTGGCTCCACTATGAAACACCAGCGATTGTGCTTTGCCGCCCTGCTTTTGCTCCTGCCTGCCTCGCTCGCGCTGGCACAGCAGAAAGACAGCACGCCGGAGCAGCCCACGGTGAACCCTTACCGCCCTACTGTCACCGACCCCGCTTCGCTCACGTTCCCAGGCTATTTAGAGATGGAGGTGGGCGGGGCGGCCCAGCATGGCGGTGAACAATCGCACCGGGCGTTCTCTACGCCCATCGTTTTGAAGCTTACCACGAACTCCAAGCGCCTGGAATACCATGTCTTTCTGGGCGGCTACAGCACGCAGACGGGCATGGACGGCTCCCACTTGTCGGGACGCGGGGATGTCACGCCGGGCCTGCAATATCTAATTGTGGCGCAGTCTCCCCGCACGTACGATGTTGCCGCGCGCCTGGAGTATAAAGTCCCAACGGCTAATCGGGGCTTGGGCACGGGTAAGACCGATTATGACCTGCTTCTGCTTGCCTCTAAAGACTACAGCAAGACCTTGCATGGCGACTTCAACCTGGGCGTGTACCAGCTTGGACGCATGACCGGGCAGGGCTTTGCCACTCAGTACCTTGCCAGCGGCGTGCTGAATACCAAGCTCAGCCCCACGCTGACTTTGCAGGATGAGCTGTACGGCTACAGCGGCAGCAGCGAGGGCGGCACGATTATGTCTACTTTGCACGCGATTGGGTATCAGCCGTCGCGCGTGCTGGCCTTTGATGCAGGCGTAGACATTGGTATCTCTCATGCCGCCCCGCGCTACACTGTGCTGTTTGGCAGCACGTTCTTTGTGGGGCGCTTGTTCTAGTCTGCCATACCCTTAGCCGACCGGCAGGAATGTCTTGAGTATCACGATAGGCGTTGCTGTCGCTTCCACGGTGTATGCGTCTAACCCGGCGGGCAAGACATACGAGCGGCCTTGTTCCAGTGTTTTATCCCCAATCTTTGCCATGCCTTGATGCACGAACAGGTGGTGGAAGCCTTCGGCAAGCGACTGTTCCAGCGAGCCGCCGGGGTTGATTGTCAGCCGGTCTAGGTTGAAGTAGGGCGTGCGAAACAGCGACTCCGTTTTGCAGCCGCTGCTTTCTTCTAAAGTCTGCGGCTTGCGAAGATGGCGCGAAAGGTCGTTGTGCTCGGCATCCTGCCCGAGAGCTGCCAGGTAATCGGCGACATGGGTCGGGCGCACGCTGCCGTCGTCCAGGAACTTGCCTTTGTCAAAGCCGCGCATGGAGCACAGGTTGTCGGGAACATCAATCTGCACTTCGTAGACCAGGTTGCCGTTTGGGAAGCGGGCATCGTCCTGCTCCCAGGAGTGGTGGATGGCTCCAGGCGTGAGGTCAATCAGGTCATCGGTCTGCGCTTCCACCCTGTTGACATACGCATAGGGGTCCAGGGTCTGGATACGCTCCTGGGCTTGCTGGCGGGCATTGCCGACGGTGCGCTTTCCGGCCTTAACTTCCGTGCTGAGCCGCTGCATTTCATCGTCAATTGTGTGCAGCACGCGCGCGTAGGCTTCAAACGATGTGCCGGGTTTCAGGCCAAACGTATACAGGCCGGGGGCGAGGTAAAACCACGCTTCCGGCTTGGGCTGCCAGTGCCCGAGGTGTTTGCCTTCGGGCAGATGCACCTGAAACGAGTTGCCTTTGGCCTGGGTCAGCTTGATGAGCAGGGACACATCCGCCCCGTATTTGTCCACCACCGCCTGCCCCAAAAGGCCGATTTTGTCCTGCGCGATTAAATCAACCAGGGCATGGGCGGTGCCGGTGTGCGGGTCAACCAGCTTGGAAGCCTTTGCAAACTCATACGACTGCCCCACTTTTTTGCCGCTCCACTGCGGGTCTTCAGACAGCCCTTTTAGGTCTAAGATATAGCGTCCGCCCCAGCTTGGCTGTTCAATGAGTTCGTCCTGCACCTGCCACGGCGCGCGTGTGATTGCCATTTGCGTTGTCCTCCGAGTGTTTATACCCTGCCTGGCGTGGAACGCAGGCGCATTAGCTGTGTTTCCCCGGCGTGTTAAGCTTGTACCAACGACGGAAGATTGCGTTCCGTCGTTGACACGCGCTTGAAACGGCGACTAAACGCCGGTGCAATACGGGTGCGCCGGGCGTGGGAAGGAAGAAGTTTGCAGGCGGTCAGGGGGTGATCTTGCGCTGCAAATCGTACAATTTGGTCAGGGCTTCAATGGGAGACAGGGTGCCTAAATCCAAACCAGCCAGTTCGTCCAAGACCGGGTGCGGCTCGGCTTCAAACAGCGTCATCTGCACGCGCCTCGCGCTCGCCGCGATGTCTTTGGCGTTGACGCGGTCGCCTTTGCTTTGGGCTTCCAAGGTTTGGAGCACATCTCCCGCGCGGCGCAAGACCGCATCGGGAACGCCGGCCAGCCGCGCCACCTGGATGCCGTAGCTTTTATCGGTGCCGCCCGGCATGATTTTGCGCAGCCAGACAATGTGCTCGCCCTGCTCTTTGACGGCGACACGGAAGTTCTTCGCGCCGGGCAGGGTTTTTTCCAGCTCGTTTAAGTGGTGATAATGGGTGGCGAACAGCGTTTTGGCATGGGCGGCATGGAGGTATTCAGCGACGGCCCACGCCAGGGCGAGGCCGTCGAACGTGCTGGTTCCCCGGCCCACTTCATCTAAAATCACCAGCGAACGCGGGGTCGCATTGTTGAGGATATTGGCAGTCTCGTTCATCTCCACCATGAAGGTAGACTGGCCCGACGCGAGGTCGTCATGCGCGCCAACGCGGGTAAAGATGCGGTCCACCAGGCCAATGCTGGCAGATTCGGCGGGCACAAACGAGCCTATCTGCGCGAGTAAAGTGATCAGGGCCACCTGGCGCAGATAGGTGCTCTTGCCCGCAGAGTTGGGGCCGGTGATGATATGCAGGCGCGTGCTGTCGCTGTCAAGCAGGGTGTCGTTGGGAACAAACAGCGTGCCGCTTTGCAGGCTTTCCACCACGGGGTGCCTGCCGCCGGTGATGCTCAGGGTATCGCCGTCATGCACAACAGGCCGGACAAAGCGCTGCTGCAACGCGACTTCGGCGAGAGCCGCGAAGACGTCCACGCGGGCGACGGCTTTCGCCAGCTTCAGGATGGCGGGGGTGTAGGTGTCCGCCACAATGTCGCGGACGGTGCAGAACAATTGGTACTCGCGGGCGACAATCTTTTCCTCGGCCCCCAGCACCTGCGCTTCGTACTCTTTCAGGGCGGGAGTGATGTACCGCTCGCCATTGGCGGTGGTCTGCTTGCGCTGATAATCGGACGGAATGGCGCTGTGATTGTTCGCTTTGCTGACTTCTAGGTAATAGCCGAAGACGTTGTTGAAGCCGACTTTGAGGGTTTTAATTCCGGTGCGCGCGCGCTCGGTTTCCTCAATCTGCGCGATAAAGCCTTTGCCGCCCGACCGCAGCGCGCGCAGGGCGTCCAGGTCAGGGTCATAGCCGTCTTTAATCATGCCTCCTTCGCGCAGCAGGAGGGGCGGGTCATTCGCGATAGCATTCTCAAGAAGCGCGGCCAGCTCTCCGGGCACATCTGCCAGGGCCGTGCGCATCGGCGCGAGCGTGCCGCCCTCAGGCGCGCGGGACAGCGCAACGGCGACTTGGGGCATGGCCTGCAAAGACTGGCGCAGGGCGAGCAGGTCGCGCGCATTGGCCTGCCCGCCGCAAATGCGTGCGGTCAATCTTTCCAGGTCGGCCACCGCGCGCAGGGCATCGCGGGCATCGCCGCGCAGCAGGGCATCGGAGGCCATCTCGCCGACAGCCGCCTGCCTATTATGGATTTTATCTAGTGAAAGCAAGGGCTGGTCAAACCACTTACGCAATAAGCGTCCGCCCATCGGCGTCACGGTCTTATCCAATAAAGACACCAGGCTTTTGCTCTTTGCACCCTCGGCCAAAGAGTGCGTGAGTTCCAAGTTGCGCCGGGCAGCCGCATCTAAAACCATGAAGTTGTCGGTGGAATAAGTCGCAAGCGACCGGATATGCGCGGCAGCGGACTGGTGGGTATGCTTGACATAATCCAGCAGCAGCGCGGCGGCATCCAGGCCCGAAGACAGGCTTTCGCACCCGTAGCCGCGCAAGGACTGCGTGCCGAAGTGGTCCAGCAATGTCTGGCGCGCGGTACAGGACACGCCTTTGGGCTGGTGGAACGTGACTGTGGCCCGCGACGATGCCTTGATCGCCTCGCCCAGATCGTCCATGCCCGGCAGGAGCAAGCACTCGGCAGGGGCCAGGCGCATCACTTCCTCCACCACTTTGTCTAGGCCCATATCGGGGCCGATCTCGGTGGCAAGGAACTCGCCTGTAGAGACATCCACGACGCCGATGCCGCTGGGCCTCTTGTCGCCCGTGATGGCAGCCACGAGGTAATTATTGGTCTTGGCGTCCAGCATGGCGTCTTCCACTATGGTGCCCGGCGTGAGAACGCGGGTTACCTTGCGCTTGACCAGGCCTTTAGCCAGTTTGGGGTCTTCTACCTGGTCGCAGACAGCGACTTTGTAGCTCTTGGCAATCAGGCGCACCACGTAGCGCTCTAGGGCGTGGTGCGGCACGCCCGCCATGGGAATGCGCACGCCGTTGCCTTTGTCGTCGCGCGCGGTCAGCGTGATTTCCACCTCGCGGGCGAGCGTTTCGGCGTCTTCCCCGTAGGCTTCATAGAAGTCGCCCACGCGCATGAGCAGGAGCACATCGGGGCGCTCGGCCTTGGTTTCAAAGTATTGCCGCATCATCGGCGTCAGCAGGGACAGGTTCATAGCGGTGATTTGGGCAGTGGAAACAGAGCGAAATCTCCCTTTCTTCGGGAGAAAGGGAGAGGCAAAGGCGGCTGCGAAGGGCGGCAAAGCTAGTTCTGCGTGGTTTGAGCGGGGGCGGGAACGTCTCCTAGGCCGGAGGCTTTGACAGCGCGCGCGTAGTCCTCGCCCACGGTGATGATGAGTGCGCCCGGTTCAGTCCAGCCGGCTTTATTGGGGCGATTGGGCTGGCGGCGCGTCATAGCGCTGTTCAGCCCCAGGACAGACGCGGCATCAGCGGCGGCATTGGGCACAATCACGCCGGTATCCAAAAGCTGGGTTTGTGCAAGCATCTCCGTCGTGCCGGTTTGGGCAGACGTCAACTGCACGCGCGCACGGGCGGCATTGCCTCCGCTGCGCACATCGGTATAGCCGACAGCGTGGAGCTGCGAAGCGACGCGGGCGGCGAGGCCGGGCACGCGCGTGCCGTTCTGCACGACTACGGGCACCAGGCGCCGGGCCGCTGTGTCATCGCCGCGCACCAGCCAGTCCACATAGGCACGGCTTTGCTTCGGGTCTATCTTATAATACCACTCGCCTTTGGGGCCTCGGAAATCATCACCGGGCAGGGAGGCGGTACGGATGTCGCCCTGCTGCACGCTATGGAACAGTGCGGCGAGGTCAAACAACTGGGTGCGGGTGAGGTCGGTGCGGATGGCCGACATGCCCACGTCAATCAGGTGCGGCGCTTGCGCCAGATTATCCAACCCCTTGGCTTTGTCAATCATGGAGCGCAGGAGGATATGCTGACGCGCCATGCGGCGCACGTCGCCGTCTTCGGGAGTGGCGCGCTTGCCCGCGTCGGGGTGCCGGTAGCGGGCAAAGCCAACGGCCTTGTCGCCCGCAAGATGCTGCGGCCCGGGCATCAAATCAATACTGAGGTGCCCCCACTTGTCGTGGTAGTGCATCTCGTGCGGCACATCCACATCCACGCCGCCCAGCGCGTCCACCATGCGGCGCGTGGCATCAATGTTCAGCACCATGTAGTGGTCGGCGGTGACGCCCAGCAGCCCTGCCACTGTCTGAATGGAGCGCTGTGGCCCGCCTGTGGAATACGCGTCGTTGATCTTGAAATTGCGGTCTGTGCCCGCGATATGCGCATAGGTATCGCGCGGAATAGACAGCATGGACGCGGTCTTCTTGTCCAAATCTAGCGTGAGCAAAAACAGGGTATCAGTGCGCGAACCCACCGTGTAGACCATGTCTTTGTCTGTCCAGTTGTCGTCCAGGCCCATGCACAAAATGGTGACGCGGTCTTTGCCGGGAAAGCCCGCGCGCGGGTCGCCGACAATCTGCCCCAGGTTCCCCATGCTGTCCATGAGGCTGCCTGACGACTGCGCCGCGCCTTCGCCTGTGTGCTCGCCTATGGCCGTATGGAACAAGCGCCCGACAAAGCCGCCGACAAACATTGCCAGCACAGCGATGATGGTTAAACTCAGGACGGCTGCTTTTTTGCCTCGGGTCATGCTGCTTCCTTGACGTGGGGAAAGATGCGGTTGTTCACGCAGCACGGGGTTCGTGCCCTGCGCTTTTTACCCTTACGGCGGCAGGCAGGCCGAATAGTTCCCACAAACGCGCCTGCGTTCCATAAACCGAGCGTCAGGCGGCGGCCATGGCGAGAGCAACCCCGCGTCCGGCATAGCCAGCCGCGCGGGCGGGGACAATCTCGCCCGTGAACCCCCACAAATGAGCCTGGATCGTCCGCACGCGCACGATTTGCCCTGCCAGATCACTGGGGGACACAAAGTTGATAGTCTTGCCCTGCGGGTTCTGGCCTGTCCACTTGAGCGGGTCTTTCGGGCTGCGCCGCTCTACCAAGACATCGTATTCCAAACCCACCTGGGCGCGATTGATCCCCTGCGTAATCTCGTTCTGCAAGTCTATGAGGCGGTGCAGGCGATCCAGCTTCACTTGTTCGGGGATTTGATCCCCCAGCAGCGCGCCCTTGGTGCCCGCGCGCGGCGAGTACGCGAACATAAACGCGCTGTCGTAACGCATTTCTGAAACAAAGTCCAGGGTGTTTTGTACTTCTTGCTCGGTTTCGCCGGGAAAGCCGAGCATCAAATCTGTGGTGAGGCAGACATCGGGCACGCGCGCCCTTAAGTTCTGCACAATCGCCCGGTACTGCGCCAGCGTGTAGCCCCGGTGCATGCGCAGCAGCAGGTTATCATCCCCGACCTGGACGGGCATATGCACCTGCGGGCACACCTTGGGCAGAGTGGCAATCGCGTTGATTACGTCGTCGTGGAAGTCCTTCGGGTAGGGCGATGTGTACCGGATGCGCTCAATTCCCTCAATGGCGCTCAGCCGGTGCAGCAATTGCGCAAACGAGCACGGCTCATCCAGGAACTTGCCGTATGAGTTGACTGTCTGCCCCAGCAAAGTGACTTCTTTGGTGCCCAGCGACGCCAAGCGCTCCACTTCCAGCATAATGTCATCGGCGGGCCGCGAGCGTTCCTTGCCGCGCGTGAGCGGCACGATGCAGAACGTGCAGAACTTGTCGCACCCGTAGGAAATAGACACAAACGACTTCAGCTTGGGCGGCCCACTGGCAATCACCCGCAGCGGCGTCGGCTTGTCGCTTCGGTCCTTGCGGTCAGGCAAGCCGACTTCCACGAATCGCGTGCGCTCGCGCCGCACGCGCCCCACCAGGGCCGGGATGCGGTCAATCTGTCCTGTCCCCACCACCAAATCCACATACGGGGCGCGGCGGCGGATTTCCGGGGCTTCTTTTTGCGCCATGCACCCGCAGACCCCAATCACCAGGTTCGGGTTTTGCAGCTTGAGTTCGCGCAGCTCGCCGAGTTTGCTGTAGACTTTACGCTCCGGCTTGGCCCGCACGGAGCAGGTGTTCAGCAGAATCACCGAGGCGTCTTCAATCCGTTCGGCTTTGGCGTAGCCGTCGGCTTCCAGCATCGCCGCCATCTGTGCCGAGTCGTCCTCGTTCATCTGGCAGCCCCAAGTGAGCACCGCATAGCCGGGAGGCGCACCGGGAGGAAAGTTGTCGTTTGGGGAAAACATGTGTGCTTTATTATATCCCAAGCCGGGCCGAAAAGCAATCAGCGCCCACGCGCAACGGCATTGTGGAGGCTTTCCTTGAGCGTTTCCTAGGCGTGTTAAGCCCGTATCGACGACGGAAGAAACTGTTCCGTCGTTGGTACACGCTTAGTCAGCTAGAGCAATGGGCGGGCAATCGCTAGAGAACGGGCAGGTTTGCCAGCGTATAGTCTGCGCGTAAGGGTAACATAAGCGTGCGCTTGCACTGGGTCAAAACAAAGCGTGACGTATGGTTAGACTGTGGGACGAGAGATGCAAGCAATAGATCAAGACGACATACTTTACCGTTTACTCACTGATGCCTGGGAAGATTGCACACCCTTCTGGGAAGCCGTTTGGGAGATCGCTTTTCCCTGCGAGGAAGCAGAAGCCGATGCCCACTATCGCGAGGCGATCCCGGAGGCACAGCGCCTGATGCGGCTACTTCTGCTTTCCGGTTTGATTACCGTGTACCACGGCCCGGATTATCATAGTGGCCTCGGCGCGCACGGCGAGTTTGAGGTGTCGCCAAAGCGAGCAGCAGCGATTATTGATAATCCTATGAGTTGGCGAAGCCCCTCTGATACAGAAAAGGTAGGCGAATACTTCTGCTTCTATGTTACCGAGGCCGGCAAGCAGCTCTGGCACATGGGCAGAAAAGCCTTTCGGCTACCGGAGAATATCTAGCCATAGCGACTGTTATAAGAAGTGTCACCTTTGATATTATGTGCTGTATAGTCGCTAAAACTCACGAAGGCAGCAGGAGGAAAACGGGAAATTATGTGTTGGCGTAGATGGTCGCGTCGGCGGCGGTCAATCATGGCGTTCTCCTTTCATAGCGGCAGCATCACATCACCTAGCAGGCGGTTTCGGTTCTACTTTCAGATAGATGGCGGCGGGGGCTTCGGGGAAGTACTTGAACAAAGCCGGGCAAAGCCAGCCTTCCATGCCTAGTTCCGGCGAGCGGTAGACGTTGCCGCTCAGTTCGGGGCGCACCCAGTCCAGCTTGTACTGATACTGGGGAAACGCGCTTGCAGAAAAAACAATGCGGAAGCCGTTCTCCGGGTCAGGGAATGCGGCAACCAGGGCATCAATCATGGTATCGGCCCCGCCGACAAACGGCTCTTGAACCAAACCCGCGTGCGGGTCATCAAAGACCCACATGCCCTCATATTTGTAGGGCGCAATGACGAAAAGCGAGTTCATGGTGTCCTCCCAGCATGAATGTGAAAAAGTGTTAGGCTATGGGGGCGGCAGGCGGAAGATGGTGAACTGCGCGTTGGCGTAGACAGGAACAGTGCCGGGAATGGGGGCGTGCGCGAGGTCGGCAAGATGATGTACCACGCCGTGCTTGTCGGCAAAGGCCATCGCGGACACATCGTTCGGGTAGAAAAGATATTGTGCGTGCGTTTGCGCAAGGAAGGATTGGCGCTCGCTGACAGGCGTCAGAGCATCGGCAAAGCGGGCAAACTCTGTCACTTTGGTGCCATACTGGGGAGTTTCGGCCCAGTGCCCGGCCCAGACGGTGCGGCCTGCATAGCCCGGCAGGGCGGCGCACAGGGTCGGAAAGCCGACCACGGCAGATTGGGGCGGCGTGTGGGCGTGCAGCCAGGCGTAGCAGTCTACCAGCGTGTCGGGCAAAAACGGGGCCTGCTGGGTTTCGCTGCGGTTCTCGGTCAGGTGGGTCATGTCACGGGCAAGAAACAGCAGGCTGGTCGGCAGAGACAGCAGAACAAGCGCAGCGAGGGCGAAGGCTTGGGCGCGCGGCTTGAGCGTCTGCGTCAGGAGTGCAGCACCTAAGCCCGCCAACAGGCATAGGGGAATGTGCGTCCCCATCACCATTTTGCGCTGGAAGGCGACCGGCAAATAGATGACGGCCAAGCCGCCGATGGCCCAGCACAGCACGACAAGGACGGCCTGCTTGTCGGCAAGCAAGAGCCGGGACTGCAAACCGCGCACGAGAAAGGGTAACACAAGCACGGCGAGGATAAAGACCACGCCATAGCCTAAGATGTAGTGCCAGAAAGCGGGCGACAGCGTAGGCACTGCGGCGCGGGCGCGAAAGACCGCCTCACGCTGCAAGATCAAATACTCGTACACCGTGGTCGGCAGGGTCAAAGCGAGAGCGATAAGGCCGCGCCCCCAGCTTGCGGCAACATCTCGCCCGCGCTGCACGAGTGTCCAGGCGACCAGATACAGGCCCCACGCGGCGGCGAGATGCAGCACATCATACGAGTGGATGTTGCCAAGCACGGCCCCGCACAGCCCGGCCCAGGCGGCATACTGCCAGCGCCCTGTCTGCTCGCCACGCAGCAGGCAGTACAGCACGCCCACAATCAGCGCGGTGCTCACAGTCATCAGGGCCGACGTGTACAGTGTCAGAAATGTGAAGGCTTCGGGCTGCCAGGCATCCACAGGGCTGCCGGACACATTCTTGTCGTGCCACAAAGGCCATTGGAGCCAGCCCCACCCGCCGGAAAGGCACACAAACGCAAAGGCGGTCACGCGGGCGGGCACGTTTTGGGGAAGGGCGGCCCGGTACAGTTTGTAGACAAGCCAAAGCACAGCCGCGCCGCCGCCAATGCGCGCAACCTGCAAAGCCGCCTGCGGAGACAGGTGCAGCAGCGCCGCGCCCCGCCCCAGGGTCCAGAAAAAGAGATTAAACTCCAGGTTGCGCTGCGGTTCGGTGGTAAACTGATTGTGGAAGAAAAAGCGCCCGTCCATAGTCTGCCGCACCCAGGACAGGTAATTGCAGTAGTCATCTATGTTGTACGCGGCGCCGATAAAGCGCGTGCCCGGCGGCGTGATGGCATACCCAAACGCAGACGGCAGGCACGCGAGCAGCAGGGCTGCCAGGGCCAGGCCGACAACCAGGCGGTGCTCCAAGCGAGGCGTAGAGGGGGAACGAAGGGAGGCACTGGAAATGGCATCAAAGCCGTTTGCCGAGACAGGCGAAAGCGGCGCGCGGTCACTCGGCGTCGGGTTGGACATTAAGGAACGCTCCGGCATTCAGCGAGAGGATGCGGCTGCGGTCGGAGGCAGTCAACCCGGCGGCATCAGACACCAGAGCCTGCGCCTGCGCGGGGTCGCGGCGAGGAGCGCCGCTGCCGTACAGCAGCTTGCGGGGCGTCAGGGACGCGGACGCCAGGGAAACTTTGTCGGCGTCCAAGCTGCCGGACAGTTCCAGAAAGATGTTGAGGTGACGGTGGGCAGCGGCGACAGCGGCCCGCCAGTCATCGCCGCCCATGCCGAGCAGCAGAAAGCGCATGGCCGGGAACTCGGTGGCAATGCGCGTGGCCGCATGCACCGCGTCGCCGTCGGGCGCAAACAAAGCCATCGGCTTGGTGTAGCGGCGGTGGGCATTGAGCACCTCGCGGGCATCGTCCAAAGTGACCGGCCTGCCGTCCGCGCCAAACATGACGGCCCCCACAAACTCCCGCCTGCCTAGGTAGCGGCGCTGCTCTTCCTGCGAGAGATCGGAGTAGCCGGCATTCAGTGTCACCCAGCCGTACACGCCGCTGTCTGCATGAAGCGCGGGGCGCAGGGCGAGATTGCCGGCCACGAAGTCGCAGTCGGCAGCGAGCGTGGAGATCAGGGCCACGGCGTCTGTGTTGGTCTGGGCCAGCGACTGCCGCACGGCCTCAGGGCTTGCCATGGACGACGAGAACAAGGTCTCGCCGTAGTACGCATGAACGTCAAAAGTAGGCATGGCGTGTGCTTTCTCCCGGCCAGGCTTCGTGCCAAATTGGGCTAGGCTTCGTGCCAAATCTGCTGCGCATTGCCGCCCAAGACGGCGACCTGCTCATCAGGAGCGAGCGCTGAGCGGCGCACAAACGCCAGCGCCGCCGCCAGCGACAGGCCGGGTGCGCCTGAGCCAAAGAGCGCGCGCCCGATGCCGAGCGCGTTCTTCAGAAACGGCAGCGCGCCGGGGCTTTGCAGGGCGTGCGTTTCCACATAAAGGCTTGGCAAGGCGCGCATGACCACGACAGCTTCGGGCAGCGTGCGCGGCGAGACGCCTTCCAATATGACAGGATGGGGGTAGTCCCGCACGGCGCGGGCGAGCTGCGTGATGTCGCCCGGCTCGCGCACTTCTACCATCAAGGGCGCGCGCGGCAATTGAGTCAGGATGTCTAAGATGGCCGCGAACGGCGCGAAGTCCAGGGGCCAGTGCTGCGTGCGCGGAAAGAAGCGGAACATCTCAAAGCCGTCCTGCGCAATGCCTTCCACCAAGCTGGGCTGCCCCCAGTAGGTGAGCGGGTTGACAGTGGCGACCGGGATGAGGTGGTCGTGGGTGCGGCAGGCATTTAGGGTCTCGGCGTTGCCGTCCGTATCGCGCGCATACAGACCGTAGGTAGAGAGGGCGAGGCAGTAGTCCACCTGCTGCGCGGTCATGGTCGCGGCCAACGTCTGCGGGTCGCTGTCGGCGTGGTGGGACGGGTAGGCCCCAAACAGCGTGTTGACATCGGTGATCTCCATAGCACTCCCCTGCCCTCTCGCCAGGCACAAACTACGCAGTCGCAAGCTCCAAAGCCCGGTCTAGGCGGCCCAGCACGCGCTCCCGGCCCAGCACGGCGATGGTCTCAAACAAACCCGGCCCCACAGTGCGCCCCGAAACCGCGACGCGCAAGGGGTGAATAATCTCGCCGCTCTTGACCCCCAATGCCTCAATGGACGCCCGCACTGCGCCTTCCACAGACTGGATGCTGAAGTTGTCCGGTACAGCCAGGCGCGCGCGCACGTCGCGCAAACGGTCGCCTGCGCCGGGCGGGGCAAGCCACTTCTGCACGGCCTTGGGGTCAAACACGTACTCGCTGTCGCTCAGCAGGAAGAAGTCGGCGAGGGCGGGCGCGTCTGCCAGCGTCTTCATGCGCTCCTGCTCCAGGGCTAGCACATTCCCAACATACTCCAATGTCGCGCTGTCCGGGCTGCCGCTGACCAGCCCGGCGCGTTGCAGAAACGGCAGCGTGCGGGCGGCGAGGTCGGGCAGCGAAAGGCAGCGCAGGTACTGCCCGTTAAACCACTCCAGCTTTTCCGGATCGCTAATCGGGGAGTGGTTGAGAATGCCGTCTAGGGTAAATCGTTCTACCAGCTCTGTGCGGCTGAACAGTTCCCGCTCTTCCTTGGGCGACCAGCCTTGCAGGGCCAGAAAGTTCACCAGCGCCTCCTGCAAGTAGCCCTGGGACGGATACTCCAATGCCCCGGCGGCGAAGTATCGCTTGGACAGCTTTTTGCGGTCGGGGCCAAGCATGTTAGGCAGATGCACAAATGCGGGCATCTCCCAGCCCAGGGCGCGGTAGAGGAGCACATGCAGGGGAGCCGACGGTATCCAGTCTTCGCCGCGCAGGACATGAGAAATCTGCATCAGGTGGTCATCTATGACATTCGCCAGTTGGTAGGTGGGGAAGCCGTCGCTCTTCAGGATCACCTGGTCGTCCAGCACGCGGTTCTGCACGGTGATGTCGCCGTACACTTCGTCGTGGAACGTTGTCTCGCCTTCCAGCGGCACGGCGAAGCGCACGACACGGTATTGTGCGCGCTCGGCCTCATAACGCGCACGGTCTTCCTCGGAGAGGTGCCGATGGCGGCGGCTGTAGCCGGTGGGCAGGCCACGCTTTTGGCGCTCTTCGCGGAACGCAGCCAGCTCTTCCGGCGTGTCGTAGGCATAGTAGGCCTGGCCCATTTCAATCAACTGCTGGGCGTGTCGCGCGTAAATCGGCAGCCGCTCGGACTGCACATAAGGCCCAAACTCGCCGCCGACTTCGGGGCCTTCGTCGGGGTCTAGGCCATACCAATGCAGGCTGTCCAGGATAATCTGCACCCCGCCCGGCACTTCCCGGCTTTTGTCGGTGTCCTCAATGCGCAGGATAAACTTGCCGCCCCTATGACGCGCAAACAGCCAGTTCCAAAGCGCGGTGCGGATGCCGCCGATATGAATTGCGCCCGTGGGCGACGGGGCGAAACGGACACGAACACTATCAGTCATGGAGCAGGCGGGCCTCTTTGCGGGACAAATCGGCGCGCGCCCGGAACCCATGTCCCGACGCGCGGCAGGACGTTAGGGTAGCATGGTTTGCGTCTTTCTGTCAAGGGCAAACCGGCGGCGGCTGTGTTCGCGCGCAGCCCGCGCTAACGTCCGGCGGTGCGGCGATTTGCTTACGGTAAGTTTGTGGACAGACTACGATGCAACGATGGTGGAAGCCTGTCCCGCCCCTAGCGCGTTTCAGGAGGCCCCCCATTAAAACCGCAGCACGGCTTGAAACGTCAGCCGGTGGCGGACATGCCCGAATGCATCGCGTGGCACATCCCGTAGGTACTCGTACACGGCCCCCAGGGTTAAATGACGGCCCGCCGCATAATTCAGCCCCACATACTCGCGCGACGCGTTGCTGTTGCCCACGGGGTACACAAACAGCGAGCGCGCGAGCAGCCCGGATACGCGCCGCACAAACTCATAATCCCCTTCAATATAGTAGCCCAAAACGCGGTTGCCTTTGTCCGCGCCCGCCACAGCTTCGCCCCGCGCCGTAATGGCTTTATACCCATACGTGAAATCGCCGCCGATGCGGGTCTTGGGCGTATAGCGGTCGCCCTGAAAGTCAAGCCGGGTGGCCCGCGAGCGGCCCGACGGCGGCAGCTCTACGGCAAACGGGTTGGCTCGGTCCGGGTCGGTCACAGGCAGGCGGCCCGAAAGCAGCGAGCCGCCCACAGTCAGCACGCCGTTGCGCGTGGAAAACGTGCGGCCCAGGCGAAAAGTCACCAGCCGGTCGGGGTTGATATAAGCATGGTTTGGCCCGTCGCCCGTGGTCAGCGCGAAATCATATTGCAGGTAACCGTAAAGTGTCCCCGACAGCGCGACGCCGAGGTCTGTTCGCAGGCCCAGCGACTGCTCATACAACGGCTGGACAATCTTCAGGTGCGGGTCATACACGGCCAGCAGGCCAAACGGGATTTGGAACTGCCCCACTTTGACAAACGACGTCGTGCCTACTTCGTCATGCAGGGGCAGCTTGTACAGCAGGTAC
>JAABUQ010005340.1_pt1 | contig 20623 bp, 22 predicted proteins | sample 5560001 | NCBI WGS metagenome assembly JAABUQ01 (sample SAMN10711888, study PRJNA513371) | rock metagenome | isolation source: Antarctica rocks | place: Antarctica: Victoria Land, Finger Mt nord | collected 2015-12-18
CCTCCGGCGGCCCCCCGGCCGCCACGGCGATCGGCCTCCCCACGCCCTCCGACCCGGCCGTCGTCGCGGCCGTGACCCATCCCGGCGGCCAGCCGATCCGCTACCGGATCAACGGCGGACCGGCCGCCCCGCTGCCGCCCGGGGCCATCACCTTCAACGGGGCCGCGCCCCAGTCCTACTTCTACGTCCCGTTCCCCCAGTCCGACATCTACCCCGGGACCGTCGGCGGGGCCTATGTCGCGACGGCCGACGGGTATACTTTCGGCCGCTCCGGGGGTTCGCTCTCCGGCGTCGGGGCCGGCAACGCGGCCTATACCGGCGCCTCGACCTACCTGCACTACGGCCTCGGCGGGTCCACGCTGAGCTGGCCGTTCCAGGGCCTGCCCCCGGCGACCTACGCGCTGGAGGTCACCTGGCCGGCGATCGACCCGGCGAAGCTGGCCGCGAGCTACCCCTTCCTCGGGCCCAGCCCGGCCGCCACGATCCAGGTGCTCGACAAGTCCGGGGCCGTCCTCCACTCCGAATCGGCCAATCAGGCCGCCGCGCCCTCGGGCATCACCGACCCGGCCCGACCCGGAGTCGTCTGGCATCCGCTGGGCTCGTTCGCCGTCGCGGCCGCCGAGAACCGCCTGACGGTCAACCTGGTCAACCCCGACGGCAAGGGCCTGACGATCGCCGACGCCGTCCGCCTGACCCGGACCTCGCCCGACGTCTCGGTCAAGGTTGGGCCGGCCGATGTCGTGACCCTCGACGCCCCCGCCGGGGCGATCCTCACCGCCGCCGGCCCCTCGCCCGCGATCGTCGCGACCGTCGTCCCCCACGCCGGGGCCTCGTTCGCCCCCGACCCGTCGCTGGTGAAGCCGGCGATGCCGGTGGGCTGGAACGCCGGCTTCGAGGACACCTACGGCGCCAACCTGGGCCACGCCAACCTCCTGCACCGGATCACGGTCCCCGACGGTCCGCCCGGCTTCGCGTTCTCCAACACCCTCCAAGCCGACGCCGCCGGCAACCCCACGCTCCTCTCCTCGGCGAAGGCCACGACGGCGGTCGTCGCCCTCTCCGACGACGGCGAGTCCGCCGGGCCCGGGGCCCCCGTCCTGCCCAACGACCCCGCCGGCGTCTGGTCGGTCTGGTACGACGGGCCGATCGCCCCCACCCTCGGCGACCACTACGGCACCCCGTACCCCGCCACCGGCACCCCGATCGCCGGCCAGGCCACCGGCAACCGCGCCTACTTCCACGGCGTCGCCGACCCCCGGGCGACCTGCCCGGAGGTCTCGATCACCCTCCACGGCGACGCCCCCGCCGCCGACGGGACGTATCCCTGCTCCACCCGGGTCCGCGCGATCTACCCGCCCGACCCGGCGACCGGGAAGGCGTGGGCGGGCCCGCCGACCTGGCACCCGACGTTCAGCTCCCGGCTCGGGATCGGCCCGATCCGCGTGCTCGACATGACCGGGGCGGCCGGGTCGAACATCGCGACCTTCGCCGACACCGGCCAGCCCGGCGAGATCGACTACAACCACGCCCGACTGAGCTCGGCCCCCATCGCCCGGATCGAGGCCGACCCCGCCCCCGACGGCTTCTTCAACCCCCTGGTCGGGGCGATCGTCCGCGTCACCACGGCCGCCCCGCACGGCTTCAACGACATGGACGGGATCACCCTAACCCCCGGGCCCTCCGGGACGATGGGCCTGCCCGCCTACACGATGAACGGCCAGCCCTACGCCGGGTACGGCCCCTTCGACAACGCCTACGTCATCGCCCACGTCACCGGCCCGACCACGTTCTCGTTCACGACCAACTTCAACCGGCCGCTGACGCCGGGCGTCGGCGGCTTCGCGATGACCAACGCGCTGACGCCGGCCGGGGCGACGGCGGTCCGGGCGGTCAAGCCGGGCACCCCTTACGCCGACATCGTGGCCCTCGCGGTCGAGGCGAAGGCCCCCTTGTGGGTGCCGATCCCCTCCAACGCCAACGACGACCTCATCGCCCGGATCGCCGCGCTCTGCCTGGCCATCCCCAAGGGGACGCCGGTCCGGGTCGAGTACTCCAACGAGACCTGGAACAGCGGCGCCCCCGAGCGGGCCAAGTTCGAGATCTGGTCCTACTCGATGGGCCTGAGCACGGCGGCCTACGACTACGCCCCGTCCTACCTGGCCAAGATGAAGCACTGCCACGACATCGTGGCCGGCGCGTTCAAGGCCGCCGGCCGCGAGGCCGACGTCGTCCGGGTCTGCGGCTCGCAGATGGGCGACCCCGGCATCACGACGACCCTGGCGAGATACGCCGTCGCGCATCGAATCCCCATCGACGAGATCGCCATCGCCCCCTACCTCGACGGCGCCCCGCTGGACGCCCTGTTCGGGGGGATCCCGCCCGCCCTGATGGACCGATTCAACACCTACACCGTCCCGCAGAACCTCGACCTCCTGGAGTTGATGCTCGAATATGGCCAGATGCGGGACACGTTCCAGATTCACCGGGGCATCATCGACGCGGCCGGCCTGAAACGGGCCGACGGCTCGCCGGTCCGCGCGACCGCCTACGAGGCGGGCTTCCAGTCCGTCATCCCCGGCGACCCGACCGGCTACGTCGCCACGACGGCCACCAACTCCACCCTGCGGAGCGTCGCGGTGCTCCGCGACCCCCGGATGTACCGGGCCTCCCGCCGGGCCCTGGAGCTGGCCCAGCTCGGCGGCTGCTCGCTGTGGGTCGAGTACCGCTTCGGCGACCGCCTCCAGGGCGACACCTGGGACAAGGTCATCGGCACCTACCAGGGGTACGGCACCGGCGACCCGGCCAAGGACACCGCCAACGTCTCCCCCTTCGCCAACAAGGCCCGGGTCGTCAGCCAGGTCGCCGGCGCCTACCGCGACTGGTCCGTGGCGGCGTCCTCGACGACGCGTCCGAAGACATCGATCCCGATCCCGATTTCCTTCTTCTTCCAGCCTTATGGGGGTATCTGACATGGCACTCAAGGGTCAATCACTGACCGTCCAGTATGTCGCGTGGAACACGACGACCAACCAGCCCGCGGTGGGCGACTCGGCCAATCACGCGATCACCTGCGTGGGCGACGGGGTGAGCTTCACGCCGGGGGCCCCGCCGGCCGAGGTGAGCGCCGCGGCGATCCCGGGCGTCTACAAGGTGGCCCTGGCCGCCTCGGAGATGGCCTACAACCTGGTGACCGTCGGCGGCAAATCGGCGACGTCCGGCGTCGCGCTGATCCCGGTCACCCTCGCGACCGAGCGGGGGGTCCTGCCGGTCGCCCCGCCCGCCTCCGCGGGCGGCCTGCCGACGGTGGACGGGGCGAACGGCGTGAAGCTGTCCGTCGGCCTCGGCGCCGGCCAGCTCAACGCCGCCTCGGGCAAGGTGCCCGCGACGATGGCGGCCGGCGACTCCGCCGATGCCGCCGCGATCCGGGCGACGATCGGCGCCGCGGGGGCGGGCCTGACCGCCTTGGGCGACCCGAGGTTCGGCTTCCTCGACGCGGCCATCTCCAGCCGGTCGACCTTCGCCGGCGGGGTGGTGGCCGGCGTGGCCACCCCGGTGATCGTCGGCACGGTCAACGACAAGAGCGGCTACGCCCTGGCGTCGGCCGGGCTCGACGCGGTCCAGGTCGAGAGCGGGGTCAACGCCCGGCAGGCGCTCGCGCCGATCCTGGCGGCCAGCGCCGGCGTGGTCAGCGGGGCGGGCACCGGCGTGATCCTGATCAAGGGGGGCAACTCCTCCACCACCCGGATCACCGCAGTCACCGACAACGCCGGCAACCGCTCCTCGGTCACGCTCTCCCTCCCCACCTGAGCGGAGGCCGGTCGTGGACGCCTCGCCTTATTTCGCCCCCTCGTTCTTCGCCGCGTCCTTCTTCTCCCCGCTGCTCGAAGCGGCCCCGATTTCCCCGCCCGCCGCGGCCGTCGCCTCGGCGTACTTCGCGCCGAGCTACTTCGCCCCGTCGTTCTTCGCCGGGCCGGCGCCCCTTGCGGCGGCGCCGACCTCGGCCGTCGCCTCGGCGTACTTCGCGCCGAGCTACTTCGCCCCGTCGTTCTTCGCCGGGCCGGCGGCGCCGACCTCGCCCGTGGGGACGAGCCCCTCGACGGGGTCGCCCGCCGGTCCGTTGATGCCCTCCGACCCGACGATTCCCGTCAACCCGTCGCCGACGGTCCCGGTGGCGGGGCGGCTTTCGCCATACTTCGCGCCGAGCTACTTCGCGCCGAGCTACTTCGCCGCCCCGGCGTCGCCACCGGTCGCGGTCACGCCGCCGGTCTTCCAGGACACGACCGGCCGGGTCCACGAGGCCTTCGGCGCCCTGGTCGGCCTGCTCCAGGGCACCGGGGCCTTCGAGGTCGTGATCTTCGGCGATCCCTCGCGACGTGGGCAGGCCGGGGCCGGACAGCATCCGCTGGCCTTCGTGATGCCGAGGGGCTGGGAGGACGCCGACGACTACGACCCAACCTCGACCGTCCGCCGGCTCTTCTTCGCGATCCGGATCGTGGTCCGGGCCGATGACGGGGCCGATCCTTACGACCAGCTCCATCGGCTCACCTCGACGGTCGAGGGCGTGGTCAATCGTGCCGACCTCGGGGGCTCCTGCCTGCCCGCGCTGACGTGGATCCGTGCCGGTCGCCACGACCAGGCGGCCCACTACCCCGAGCTGGCCATCGAGCTCGAGGGCGATTTCTCGATGCTCGTGGGCCTCGAGGTCGCCCCTTCCGCCCCCGCTTAACGGAGACGCAACGCATGTCGACGACCAAGAGGTTCATGAATTGGACGGCGGTTTCGTTTACCCCCGTTGGAGGGGTGATCACCTCGATCACCGGCGTGACGTCGGTGATGATCGACAGCGGCGGCAGCCTCGCCCGATTCTCGGGCGACGGCGACCGCTACGTCACCACGCTGGTCAACGATTTCAACGAGCCGGTCGTGGTCGTCCAGGCGGCCGACCTCGCCGCCCTCCGGGCCAACCCGGTCGGCACGGTCGGCACGTTCTCGGCCACGCACAACGACGCCAAGAACGGGGTCGGCACCGGCGCCGTGACCTACACGATGGCCAACGCGGTGGTGGCGGCCTGCCAGGTCCACGGCGCCCACCGCCAGTTCGGCCAGGGGAGCGCGACCTTCGCCGCCTATTCGGGCGACGGCGTCACCAACCCGCTCTCCACGAGCATCGCCACCTGATCGGGGGCCTCGAACGATGGCCGAGATCATCCCCGACGCCGTCCTCGCCCCGCTCGGCCATGCCGGGCCGGGCGAGGCGGCGGCCCGCCTGGCCCGGCTCCAGGAGGAGTTCGCCGCGATCCTCCGGGTCCCCCGCGTCTACGTCCGCCACCAGGGGGCATCGCACTTCCTCAGCGGCAGCCCGGCCGACACCCTCCTGTTCCCCCAATCCGACCGGCGTTGCGGCCGTCCGCGCTACCAGTGGACCGACCGGGGCGACGGCGTCTCTTACGGGCGATTCCATGCCGACGCCTGAACCGATCGAGCCTTGGATGAGGAAGCCGGGCGCCCGAGGCTGTCCGGTCCGCCTCGCCGACGGGCACCTCTGGCTGCTCGCCGAGCCCACCGTCCGTCCCGGGCCGGGCAGCTTGACCCGGCCCGACGTCGACCTCGCCCTCGACCGCTTCCACGAGCAGGTCGTCCTGGGCGACGACGTCGCCCTGGCCGATCTCTTCTCCGTCGGCCGGGCCCTGCTCCGGGAGAACTACGACCTTTCGGACTCCGAGCTCGCCTCGCTCCTCGAGGTCGAGCCCGGCCCCGAGGCCGAGGCGTTGGCCCGGACGATCCTGGAGTCGCTGTTCGGCCCCGACGGCAGGACCCGGGGGTACGTCGACTGGGTCCGGGCCAGCCTCCTGGCCAACGGCCTGACGGCCTCCGAGATCCCGGCCTCGGCGCTCCACGACGTGCTCTCGATCCTGATGGCCACCAACCGGACCGTCCCGCCCGCCCGGTTCGTCGACGCCTGCCGGGCGGCCCTCGACCGCGACCTCCGGGAGCACCTCGTCTGATGGACAACCGACCCACGCCCGAGGCGACCCGACGCGAGTGGGTCCGGGCCTCCCCGATCGTCCTGGCCGACGGCCAAGCCTGGCATTTCGCGGGCCCTTCGCCACGCCTCAGGCCCGAGGTCGTGGCGGGGCTCGATGCCCTGGGCCGGCCGGTCGAGCAAGTCCGCGTCGTGGCCGCGATCGGCTACCCGCTGGAGATCCGACGCCTCGTCGACGGCCTCCGCGAAGCCTGCGAAGTCGGCCCGGCGGACTTCCAGTACGACGCCCTGATCCGCCTGGCCGTCGCCCTGCTCCGGAGGGCCCACGACCTCGACCTGGCGGACGCGGCCGAGCTGCTGGAGATGAGCTTGGCCGACCTCCCCGCGCTCGTCGATGCGATCCTCTCGGTCGCGACCGGCGAGCCCTCCGAGGATCGCGATCCGTCGAGCGAGGTGAATGGCCGTGGCTGACCATCGACCGACCGACGATCCCGGCCCGATGCCGGGGCGTGCGCCTTCGCCCGCGTCGGGCCGTCCCGGAGCGGAAGCAACCGCCGGCGATCGACTTCACCCCTCGGCGAATCGGCTCGAAGCCGTCGCCGTGGTGCTGTCGCTGCGGAAGGGAGCCTTCGACCGGCCCCCGATCCCGGCTTCGATGCCGCTCCCGGCCTTCCCCGCATCCCTGGCCGGTGAGGCCGCCCTCCGCCTCAAGCGGAACCCGGGGCTTGCGGTCGAGCCCGAGGCCCGGGCTACCTCGCTCGAACCGCCGCCGGTCGCCCTGCCCGAACCACCGCCGGTCGCGACCCGGGAATCGGGCCCGGCCGCCGCGAGCGATCGTCCCGGGCCATCGACCCCGCCCCAGCCTCGACCCGAGTCGATGCCGCTCGTCGCGGCGGCCGCCAGGCCCCAAGATCCGGGACCGTCTCCCGTCTCCCCGGCGAAGGGGTTCCCGGTCGCCCCCGCCGCGACGGTCAATCCGCCGAGGTCAATCGATGGGCCCTCCCACTTGATGATGCCGCCCGCGGGCTCCCCGCCGACCCGGGAGATCGGGGCGAGCCCGGTCGATCTCCCGAACTTCGGCGCCCCCGCCGGAACCATCGGATCCGGGCCGAAAGTGGGCGTGGCGGGCCTCGGCCCGCTGGGCTCCGACGCCATCTCCCCGCGGGCGGCCGATGCGCCGAAGCCGACGATCGAGCGACCCGGCGAGCCCGCCCCCCGGCCTTCGATCAGGCCCGAGCCTCAACTTCCTCCGGGCGGCTCGGCGACGGTCAAGCCCTCCGCGGGCGCCGGTCACGAACTCTCGTTCGGGGCCGGTTCGGGTCCCTTCCCTGGCAACGAAGCCTCAACGATCACGGTCCGGAATTTCCGCTCGGATGACCTGAAGAAGCTCGCCTTGGCCTCGCCAAGCCCGACGCGAGGGGGCGGGGCCCCGAGCGACTCGGGGCAGGGCGGCCCGGCCTCGCCCGATCGGGGATTCGACGCGGCGGCCTCGTCGCAGGCCCAAGGGGCGGGGGCGGTCGACCTGTCCCGGACCAACGAACTGCTCCAGCAACTCATCGACGCGGTCCGGAGGCAGGGCGGGCCGTCGATGCCGGCCGGCGGCCCGGCGGTCTATCCGGGCCGGTGACTCCTCCCCATCCTCCACGAATCCCGGGTCAAACATGGCCTCTTATGGTGGTGTGGCGATCTTCGGCGCCGCCGTGTCGATGAGCACGGCCGACAACATCCGCGAGAGTCAGGTCAACTCCTTCTTCGGCGTCAACGGCCTGGAGACGCTCGATGGCGGCTTCCGGGGCCGGATCACGCGGGTCCGGGGGGTGCTCCACGGCCCCTCCGCGCTCCTCTTGGCCTCGGCCGAGGGGCTCTTCCGCTCCTCCAACGACGGCGTGGCCCGGCTGCTCATCGACAACCTCGGCACCGTCTGGCCGAACGTCCGGCTCCTGATGTTCCATCCTCACGGGATGGTCCGACAGTCGGCCGACGGGACCTATTTCCGGGCTTATCAGGCATCCTTCCTCCACCTGGCATGACCTTCGATGGCCTTTTCCCAGAACGGCATTGATGACGTCCGCGTCACGGCCAACGGCGCCGACCTCTACGTCGCCTGGTCCGCCTCGGCCCCGGGCGGGGCGACCTTCCAGGTCTACGTCGACCGCGGGTTGGCCTGGTACGGCACCGCGAAACGGTGCCATGTGCCGATCCCCTTCGGCGCCCTCGGGCGCAACGTCTGGGTCGAAGTGGGGACCGCCGGGGCATTCGAGCCGACGGTCGACTACTCGTCGGAACTGGTCGCCCCCGGCGGCCGGAGCGAACGGGCCCGGCTCGCCTGGTCGGGCGGGACCTACCTCGATCCGACCGGCGGTGACGACATCCAGGGCTTCCGGATCTTCCAAGGGGCGGCCCCGGGGCTCCCGGTCGCCCCGGCGACCCCCGTCGACATCGTGGCGGCCTACCCGGGCGGCTGGATCAACGACGGGTTCGGCAAGGCCGGCTTCGGCGAGGCCGGCTTCGGCCGCGCCGCGACGCTCTACCGATGGGAAAGCGGCCCGCTCGCCTCCGGTGTCTGGCAGTTCGCCGTGGTCCCCTTCGACAAGGCCGGCAACGCCAAAGGGTCCGGCCAGGTCGCGAGCGTGGCCATCAAAGCCGCGCCCAGGCCCCCCGGACCCGACCAGGACGGGGCCCGGCTGGCCTCGACCTACTCGGGGCCGTCCGATCGGCTCCTCGCCATCCGGTGGCTCCCCAGCCCTTCGGCCCCCTGATGAGGTGATCCCGTTGCCGACGACCTATTCCTCGAACACGAAGCTCCAGAAGCCGGCGACGTCCGACCGCGACTGGGACGTCCCGATCAACGCCAATACCGACGCCCTCGACGCGATGACCGCCCTCGGCGGCCTGGCGGTGACCGTCACCGAGACTCCGAGCGCGACCCTCCAGGTTGGCGCCGCCCCGGGCAACTTCCGCAAGTCGGACGGGACGATCGTCGCTTTCGTGGGCGTCCCGGCCTACGCCCTGCCCGCGTCGGCGCCGACCTATCTCTGGCTCACCGATTCCGGCCTGCTCACCTCCGGGGCGGCCTTCCCGGCGACGGCCCACCTGAGGCTGGCCCATGCGGTGGCCGGCCCGGGGTCGATCCTCCAGGTCGTCGACGAGCGGGTCCAGTGCTCGGTCTCGGGCACGGGCCTGGGCTTCGTCCTCAAAGGGGGCGACACGATGACCGGTCCCTTAACGGTCGCCTCGCCGGCCTCAGGCGCGCCGCTGGTCGTCGCCGACGCCGCGAATCGCCTGATCGGCTTCTTCGGCGCGACGCCGGCCCCGCAGGCCGCCGCCTTGACGCCCCTCTCGGGCTCGCCGGGGACGGCCTCCGACACGCTCGCCGACGTCGGCGCCTCGTTCTCGCAGGTCGTGCTCAACAACAACTTCGCCAGCCTGGCGGCCAAGGTCGACGCCGTGATCGCCGCCCTGAAGCGTCACGGGCTCATGGGTAGCTGAGGGAGGCCGCCGTGCCCGCCTTTGCCTCGATCGAAACGAATGCCGTCCCGCTCGGCCGCCCCGCCGCCCCCGTCGGCGTGTTTCGGCATCAGGCCGGAGGGGGAGTGACCGACTCTCTGGCCAACGTCCAGGTCCTGGCGATCCGCTATCGCGAAGGGGCCGACGCCGGCGTGGCCCGATTCCGCTACGTCTTCGACGGCTCCGGCCCGCCCGGCGTGCCCAATTCATTCCAGGATGCCCTCTCGGTCGACGCGAACCTGCCCGGCCTGGTCCAAAACGACGATCGCCTGGTCGTCCTGACGTTCAACCCGGATGGCACCTCGCAGGTCCTCTTCGACGGGTTCGCGCAAGTGCCCGAGCTCGGGCTCGAGCCCGACCGGGAGTCGGTCACCTTCATCGCCTTCGGGGTCGCCGTCCGCGAATGGGACACCCCCATCGGCGGCGCCTTGATGCGCGATGCCGACGATCCGACGGTCGTCTCCGACTCCCCGACCGACCTCGTCGCCCAGTTCAACCCCTCGGGCCTCCCCAACGCCACCCCGGCCCAGGCCGACGCCTCCGACCCGTCGGGGAACACCTATCCCACGTTCCTCGACCCCTTGGTGGTCCGCCCGGCCGACTTGCGGAGATACTGGACTCTGCCGATGGCGGTCCGCTACCTCTGCTACCGCCACAATCCCGACCAAACTTACGTCGCCAACCCCGACGGATCGCTGCTCGACGCGGTCCTCGACAGCCGGCTGCCCGGCGACCCCGACGGCGGCTCCCTGCCCGCCGACCCGGCGACCCACGGCAGCGACCCGCTCGTCGTCCCGAATTACCCGGCCACCGGCAAGGCCTGGCCGGCGGTGGTGAGCGACCTGCTCGAGCCCAACGGCTTCGGCATGGCGTTCCGGCTCGACACCGACGATTCCGGCAACCCCTCGACGACGCTCGACATCTTCCGGAAGCAGGACGGGTCGGCCTCGACTTATAAGGACCTCTACCTCCAGCCCAGGGGCTCGACCCTCGACCCGGGCCAGACCAACCTCGCCGGGGCGCAGCTCGCCCGCGACATGAGCGGGGTCGCCAACGCCGTGACGGTCGAGTCGGAGCTGGTCCGGTACGAGGCGTCGTTCATCCTGGCCCCGGGCTTCCCGATCTCCGCGGGCGACGCCTCGGGCTATTCGACGCTGGCGGCCTACGACCGGAACAGCCCGGGCTTCTCGACGACGAGCCACGACGCCTATCGCCTCTACGTCTTCGACGAGACGGGCGAGGGGCATTGGAGCTTCGCCTCGTCGGCGATCGTGAAGCAGGTCCCCCCGCTCGACGCCCTCTTCGGGCCGGAAGACGGCCCGGAGGGCGGGTACGTCAAGCGGAGGCGAGTCCCGATCGGCGAGCTGTTCACGCTCGACCCGAACCGGAAGCCCTTGCGGGCCCGGCTGTCGATCTCGACCGACTTCAAGGGGGTCTCGCCCGGCCTCTGGGACGGGACGGGCACCTGGCAACCGGTCGGCGGCGGGTTCGAGTTGCTCAAGGATCGGCTCGGGATCTGGATCGGCGAGACGAACCCCAATAGCTGGAACATCCAGGCGTCCAAGGTCGCCAACGCCCCCTATCCGGCCGGGGTCGTCAAGGGGGTCGAGGACCAGGCGAACGCGGCGGCGCAGCACTTCACGCTCCGCCTGACCTGCGTCGTGGAGGGGGATCAGGTCCTCTCGGCGACCGCCGGCCGGCGGCCTTCGAGCCCGACCGGCTACACGATCACCCGCCGGTTCGACGCCCGGGACCGCTACGCCAAGCACGTCGTGGCCGCCGGCGGCGAGTTCAACGCCGGCTCTCAAGCCGTCGTCGTGAGGGATGACGGCCCGGACGCCCTGGCCGAGGCCAACGCCCGCCGGACGGCGGGGGAGGCGGGCGAGGTGGCCGGGTCGGTCACGATCCCGAGGTTCACGCTCGCCTATCGGATCGGCGACCGGATCCGCTCGATCCAGGGGCGGGACCTCTCGCTCAGGACCAACGCGGGTGCCCCCACCGAGGAAGGCGAGGTCTACCCCTCGGTCGTCGGCCTGACCTGGGAGTTCGACCCGAGGCAGCAGACCATCCTGCAACTATCCGACCAGCGGGGTCAGTACCGATGACAGACCGGCAAGATGACGAGGCCGCGAGGCTCAGGGGCGTCGAAGCGGCCCGGGTCGACCGCTCCGGCCGACGCGATCGCGACTTCACGGCGGGCACGCCGAGCTTGGTCGCCCAGACCACGACCCAGAAGACCTACCCAACCTCCGCGCCGCGGTTCTACGCCTGCTTGCCGATGACCGTGCTCGGCCCGGAGGTTGAAGGGGGCCCCGGGACGCTCACGCCGGGGGCGACGACCTTCCTGGCGCTGAACCTCGGGTCGGCCGTCCCCCCGGCCGGGACGAGCATCCTGGCGACGTTCGTCGACAATCGTTGGGTATTCCGCCACGACGGCTGACCCGCCGGCGTCGCCCGGCCCGGGGCGGATCAGCCGATCTCGACCTTCGCCTGGCCCGCCTTGACGCACTGGAGGTCGGCCAGGCCCGAGCAGCCGTCGGGGAGTTCGGCCTCCTCGACGATCATGTTCGGGATGTCGTCCTTGATCCGGAACCGGGTGCCGCACCGGGAACAGACGAGGCTGTCGCCCTCGTGTGTGAGGGGGACCTTGCCCATCGGGCAGACCAGGAGCGACAGGAATTGCTCGCTTACCATCGGAGGTGGGATCCTCGGGCGGCCGTGCGAGCGGCCGACCCTTTGGGGAAATGGCGGTCGTTGGGCCCGGCGACGATACCGGGTATTATGAGTCGAGTCGCCGCCCGGGGGAAGTCGAATCCCGCCCCCGCCGGATCGCCGAATCGGCGGCCAGTTCCTCTGTTCGGGCCGGCGAGAGGCGTTATACTGGGCTTCGGGCTGGCCCCGGAGGTTCTCGTCTCGGGCCTTCGGGGGGGGCCCTCGACGCGACGGGCGATCCCCGGCGTCTCCTTTCGCAAGCCGAATCCCCGCCCCATGAACAGCTTCGTCGTTCGCTACGGTCAGATGCGTCAGATCGGCGAATACGAAGGTATCGCGGGGCGGGTCCACCCCCGCGGCGAGCGGGTCGTGGTCCGGAGCGACCGCGGGACCGAGCTGGGCGAGATCCTCTGCCCGGCGTCCGGGCGCACCGCCTTGTTCCTGGAGAACCCCTCGACAGGGCAGATCCTCCGGCAGGCGACCGCCGAAGACCTGGCCTCGGAATCGCTCCTGGCCGACCGGGCCAGGGCCGGGCTCGCCGCCTGCCGCGAGTTCGCCGCAAACCGCCGGCTCCAGATGGACCTCGTCGACGTCGAGGCGATCCTCGGCGGCGAGCGGATGGTGTTCTACTACATCTCGGAGAAGCGGGTCGACTTCCGGGAGCTCGTCAAGGACCTGGCCCGGGCCATGCAATCCCGGATCGAGATGAGGCAGATCGGCGTCCGAGACGAGGCCAAGCTGCTGGCGGACTACGGCGATTGCGGCAAGCCGGTCTGCTGCAACACCCACCTGTCCCGGATGCCGCCGGTCTCGATGCGGATGGCGAAGGTCCAGAAGACCACGCTCGACCCGTCGAAGATATCGGGCCGGTGCGGCCGGCTCAAATGCTGCCTCCGCTACGAATTCGACACCTATCAGGCCCTCGAACGGGAGCTGCCCCCCGTCGGGTCGAGGGTCGTCACCGGGCGCGGGAAGGGCCGAGTCCTGGCCCAGGAGGTCTTGGCGGGCAAGGTCGTCGTCGAATTCGAAGACCACCGCAGGATCGTCGTCGGCCGCGACGAGGTCCTCGGCGTCGAGAAGTCGAGGCGCCGGCCGGCCCGCGATGAGGACGATGATCGCGCCGAACCGTGAGCGTTCGGCGTCAACCTCGGCCGAGAAAGGAGACGAGCGATGAGCCTTCGCGACGACCTGGCGGTGGTCCTGGCCCGCGATTCCCGCTACTCGATCCACGCCTACGCGTTCCTCTTCGAGGCCCTCGAATATACCAAGAACCTCAAGAAGCGGATCCGGGCGAAGACCAGGCCCCGGAACCGCGCCCTGAGCAAGTCGCGCCACGTCTCGGGGCGCGAGCTCTGCGAGGGGGCCCGGCTCCTGGCCCTGGCCCACTACGGGATGCTGGCCAAGGCGGTGCTCAACCAGTGGGGCCTCCGCTCCACGTCCGACATCGGCGAGCTCGTCTACAACTTGATCGCTTCGGGCGACCTGGAGCGGGCCCCGACCGACTCCAGGGCCGACTTCGATCACGTCTACGACTTCGAGACCGCCTTGCGCCGCGATTTCGTCCTGGCGCTGGACGACGTCGCTTAAAGGGAAAGGATCGGACCGATGGATCGACGCCGCTTGAAGTTCTTCCTCGCCCTGACCCTGTTCGCCGGGTGGGTCCTCGGGCTCGGCGCGATGGCCCTATTCTCGGGCGACCGGCCCCGACCTCGGGCCGGGGTCCTGGCGCCCGCCCCTCGTTGACGGCCAGCCTCGGCGGGGCGGCGCCCCCTCCCGGGCAATAGAGGCGGAGGCACGATGGCCTGGTCCTGGACCCCCGAGCGTAGCGACGACCCCGAGCTGATGGACGCCCCGGGCCTGCCCGAGGCCGAGGTCGAGGACGCTTATCGGACCCTCCGCCGCGTCAACAAGCACCTCGGCAACCTCCGGGCGATCCGCCGCGAGTTCCGCCGGTTCCTCGCCGAGGATGGCGAGGGCCCGGCATTGCTGACCGTCCTCGACGTCGGCTCGGGCTCGGGCGACATCCCCCTCGACCTCCGGGGGCGGGCACCCGGGCGGCTCGCCGCCGTCATCGCGCTGGACCGAGACCCGACCGCCGTCGCCTCGGCCCGCCGCCGGGGGGGGGCTGTCGTCCAGGGCGATGCGCTCCGGCTCCCCTTCGGGGCGCGGTCGATCGACCTCGTCACCGCCGTCAAGTTCGCCCACCACTTCCACGGGCCGTCCCTGGCCCTCCTCCTCGCCGAGATGGCCCGGGTAGCCCGACGGCGCGTCGTCGTGCTCGACATCCGCCGCCACCTCCTCGCCTACTGGGGCTTCCGCGCCTGGAGCCTCATCTTCACCCGCAACCGTCTCGTCCGCCACGACGGTCCGCTCTCGGTCCTCCGGGGGTTCACGGCCGGCGAACTGCTCGACGCGACGGCCTCCATCCCCGGCTACTCCTGGCATGTCCGCCCTTACCTCGGCTTCCAGCTCGCCCTCGCCGGCCGCCGCGAAGGTCCCGACCCCGCGTGATCGCCGGTCACCCCGGACGCAAGCCCGCCCCACCGTCCGAGGCGGCGTCCCTCAACTCCGCGAAGAGTCGGGCCAGGTCTCGCGCCTGGTAATGGGCGTTCAGGCCGCTCGGATTCGGCAAGACCCAGAGCCTCGACCCGGCGATGGATTCCTCCTGGAGCCCGACCTGGGCGAGCGGCCTCCGGAACGCGGCCCGATACGCGGTGATCCCCAGGAAGGCGACGAAGGTCGGCCGATGATGACGGACCTTCGCTTCCATCCGACGGCCCCCTTCGAGGAACTCCTCGATCGACACCTCGGCGGCGGTCGCGGTGGCCCGGTCGACGACGTTGGTGATCCCGTGGCCGAGATCCAGCAAGGCCTCCCCCTCGAACGGCGAGAACCGCCGGGGGGTGAAGCCGGAGGCGTGCAAGGTCGGCCAGAACCGGTTGCCGGGGCGGGCGAAGTGGTGGCCTACCGCCGCCGAGTAGAGGCTCGGGTTGATCCCGCTGAACAGGACCGAGAGCCCGGGCCCGATCAGGTCGGGGACGAGGCGACCGGACGCGGCCGCCACTTCCCCCTTCGTCGGCCTCCGAGGCACGGCCATCGTCCACCTCCGCATCGGTATTGCTGATCATCGGAGCGTTGATTCATTGCCATCGGCATGAGATTGGCCGAACAATCCTCACAACCCGCGCCTTCATCGGTCAACCGTCCGAGAAATAGACCAAAAAGTCGATCTATTCGCCGGAAAATTCGCAAAATTCCCAGAGCACGCAAACGGTGATGCCGTATAATGGATCGACCCTGTCGTGGCCGTCGTGGATCCAGGCCACGCTGGCTCGTCCGTTCCGAGATAAGAATTCAAGGGAGATCGCATCAATGAATGCCCGCAAAGTGTTCGGTTGGGTTGCCGTCGCTTTCCTGAGCACGGGCCTGGTCGCCAGCGCCCAGACCCCTCAGAAGACGCTGCCGGCCGCCCAGGGCCCCGGCAAGACCATGCCGATGGCCGTCGCCCCCAGCAAGGTGGCCCCGATGGCCCAGGCCCCCGGCAAGACCATGCCGATGGCCGCCGCCCCCAGCAAGGTGGCCCCGATGGCCCAGGCCCCCGGCAAGACCATGCCGATGGCCGCCGCCCCCAGCAAGGTGGCCCCGATGGCCCAGGCCCAGGCCCCCGCCAAGACCCTGCCGATGGCCGGTGCCCCCAGCAAGATGGCCCCGGCCACCTACCCGGCCGCCCAGCAGCCGTCGAAGACCCTCCCGGCGCCCCAGAAGTAATCCATCCGTCGAGCGGAACCTTGAAAGTTTCGATCCCCGGCCGCGAACGCGGTCGGGGTTTTTTCGTCGACCGACTTCAACTACACTTTCCGGTAGATCTTGCATGTTATGCGGCCCGGTTGAGCAGCCGCTCGGCGGTCGCCTGGATTTCCGCCTCGCTCGCCCCGGGGCGGAGGACCGCTCGAATCTCCTCGCCGAGCAGTTCGCGACGCCAGGCCCGTCGCTTGCCCGCGTGGCTGGGCCGGCGTGAGCCGACGTCCCACGGGCTGGCCGATCGGTCCACCGCCCGCTCCGCCTTCCGCTCCCACGCCCACGCCTCGGTCATCGTCCGGCCCCACGGGCGGGCGTGCAACGCCCCGAGGTCCCTCCACCACCCCCGCGCCCGCCGCCGCCCGCCGCCGACGACCTCCTGGAGATCCCGGAGGGCGATCTCCAGGCTGAACCGGTCGGCCACCGCCGTCAGGATCGCCCCGACGCTCGCCGAGGTGTCGGTATACACAAGCACGCCCGGGACCCCTTCGGCTCGTCCACCAGCACCACCCGGATCGTCCCGCCGGCCGGCCGCCAGCTCGCCAGGAACGTCTTGTACTCCTCGACGACCTTCGCGCCGTACGACTCGAACTCGCCGGTGCTCCAGCCGCGAGGCTGGCCGGCCCGCTTGGCCGGATCGATCCGACCCGCGCCGTGGATCCGGGGCCGGCCACGCTCCCCCTTCGGCCTGGCCCCGGGCACGGTGGAGGGCGCCGCGCCCTCGCGGAGCCGACCGACGACGGTCATCCCCGATTCGCCCGCCGGCTTGAGCACCGCGGCGCCGGCGTGGGCCCCGTCGGCGACGGCCCGGATCGGCCCCTTCAGCGGCCCCGGCGAGGTCTTGGCCCAGCACGGCGGCTCGACGGCCAGTTCCGGCTTGGTCCGGGACGCCGGGCGATGGTCCGACTCGATGCCGGGGAGGTCCTCGCGGCGGACGTGGGGCCACGCCCAGAGCGGAGACATCGTCGGCCCGCTTGCCGGCGGCCTCGAGGGCGTTGGAGCGGGGGCGGAGCCGATCGGAAAGCCCCGCGGCGCGGACCCGGGCGGTGACCGTCCGGCGGCCCCCGGCCAGGACCGCGCCGAGCGGCGGGGGGGCCGGCCGGGGCATCGAGCGGGGGTCGAGCGACCTGGCGATGAGCGAGGACCACCGGCACGAGGGGGGCGTGGGATGCGAGGATGTCATCGGGGGCCGGCTCCGCGTGGGGCGTCGGGCGGCGTGGTGACGGCCATCGTCCCCCTTGGGCTGGCCCCCGTCTACCCACCGGCCGTCACCGGTCGACATGCGGAAAGTAGCGGAAAGTGTAGCTCGGAGAGGTCCTCCGCGCCAAAGAGACCATCGAGGCGACGCTCGCGGCGCTGCCCGATGCCGTCTTCGTCGTGGACCCGGACGGGGAGATCGTGGACGCGAACCCGGTCGCTTTCGAAGCCTTCCGGGCGATGGGGGTGGCATCGGCCCGGCGATTCGAAGAGCTGCCCCTGCCGCCGTCGGAGCACGGCTCGATCATCGGGCATCTCCGGGGCGACGGGGCGAACGAGCCGCGTCCGGGATTATTGAGCCAGGCGTTCTCGGTCTCCTTCGACGACCGAGAGGTCAAGCTCCTGCCGATCGTCATGCCGATCCCCGACTTCGCCGAGGGCCGACGAGGCGCGGTCGTGGTCCTCCACGACGTCACCGAATTCGCGCGACTGGACGAGCTGCGCCTGGAGATGATCGCCGTGACCTCGCACGAGTTGAAGACCCCGCCGACCTCGCTCCGGATGAACCTGATGCTGCTCCGGGAGCGGGACCGGGAGCTGTCCCCGATCTTCCGCGAGATCCTCGCCACCGCCTCCCTCGGCCGCGATGAGCTATCCGGCACCATCGACGAGTTGCTGGACCTGACCAGGATCGAGTCGGGACACTTCCGACTGGTGTTAGACCGGGTCGACCTCGCGGCCCTTTCGGAACACGTCGCGAACAAATACCGCCCGAGGTTCGAAGAGCGGGGCATCACGCTGACTTGCCATTCCCGAGCTCGCCCGGCGGTTATCCGCGGCGACGCGACCCGCCTCGGCGTCGTGCTCTCCAACCTCCTGACCGGCGCGCTGAAGTATACTCCGGAGGGGGGCGCGGTCTCGATCGAGATCGCGCGGGAGGCCCACCAGCCCCCCGTCGATTTGGACGTCCCGCAGATCGCCGTGACGGACAGCGGCCCTGGCATAACGGCCGAGTTTCGCGAGCGGATCTTCGAGAATTCTTTCGGCTCGAGCATCTTCGACCGCACGTCTCGGAGGGAGTGCAAGGCGTGGGCATCGGGCTTTATCTCTGCCGCCAGATCATCGCGATGCATGGGGGAGCAATCTGTTGCCTCGGCGGCGAGGCCGGAAGCGGCGCGGTATTCGTTATCGTGATGCCGTCCGAGGTGTACGACGAGCTCTAGTTCCGGTTACCCTTCATAGAACAGGCGCGGCGATCGGCTAGCCGTCCGACCCAAGAATCGGGTGAATCTCATGGTCCGTGCCCTGATCTGGTGGAGCCTCCATAATCGGCTCATCGTGCTGCTGGGCGCACTCGGCTTGATCGGGCTGGGTGTCCACTCGGCCTTGAATCTGAACGTCGAGGCGTACCCCGATCCGACCCCGCCGCTGGTCGAGGTCATCACACAAAACCCCGGTGCGAGCCCCGAGGAGATGGAACGCCTGGTCGGCATCCCGATCGAGACGGCGCTGAACGGGATGTCCGGGCTGAAGGACCTCCGCAGCACCTCGATCGCCGGCCTGAACGACATCAAATGCCAGTTCACCTACGGGACCGACTATTGGACCGCCCGCCAGGAGGTGATCAACAGGATCGGCGCCCTGAGCAGCCTGCCGGCGGGCGTCAGCCCCGAGCTGTCGCCGTGGAGCCCGACCGGCGAGATCGTCCGCTATGTCCTTGAAGGGTCCGGTTACACGCTCAACCAGCTCAAGGCCGTCCAGGATTGGGTAATGAACCGGACGCTCAAGCAGGTCCCCGGGGTGATCGACGTGACGGGCTACGGCGGGACCGTCAAGCAGTACCAGATCCTGCTCGATACCCAGCTCATGAAGCACTACGACGTTACCTTGAAGATGGTCACCGACGCGATCGCCGGCTCCAACGCCAACGTCGGCGGCGACGTGCTGGCGCTGGGCTCGCAGGCGCACAACGTCCGGGCGCTAGGCTACCTCGGCGACATGGTCGACACGCTCGACCCGGCCGTCGTCGAGAATGCTTATGCCCTCGAAGTGATGAAGCTGGAGGACATCCAGGATGTCGTCGTCGCCTCCCACGACAACATCCCGGTCTACATCAAGCAGGTGGCCAAAGTGGTCGTGGGCCACCGGCCCCGCCTCGGGATCGTCGGCAGGAACGAGGAGAACGACGTTGTCGAGGGCATCGTGCTGATGCGAAAGTACGAAAAATCCCTCGCAACCTCGGTAGCGGTCATGGCCAAGATCGCCGAAATCAACGAGGGGAACCTCCTGCCCAAAGGGATGAAGGTCGTCGTCTTCAACCAGCGGACCGAACTGGTCCATGTGACGACCGAGAATGTCCTCCACAACCTGGTCGTCGGGATGGGCCTGGTCATTTTGATCCTGTTCATCTTCCTCGGCGATTTCACGAGCGCCGCGATCGTCGCCCTGATGATCCCCCTGGCCTTGTTGTTCTCGGTGACCGTGCTCTACATGCAGGGGAAGTCGGCCAACCTCCTCTCGATCGGGGCGGTCGACTTCGGGATCATCGTGGATAGCTCGGTGATTATCGTGGAGAACATCTACCGCCACCTCACGGCGCCGGGGAGCGATCGGACGCGCCCGCTGATCGACCGGATCGCCGACGCGTCTCACGAGATCGAGCGGGCCCTGTTCTTCTCGACGCTCATCATCGTTTGCGCCTTCATCCCCCTGTTCTCGATGACGGGTCCCGAAGGGGCGCTGTTCGGGCCGATGGCCAACACCTACGCCTTCGCGATCTGCGGGGCGCTGCTGCTGGCGGTGACGCTCACTCCGGTCCTCTGCTCCTTCTTCTTCCACAACAAGAAGGAGGAGAAGGAGACGTTCATCGACAGGATCATGAAGCTCCGCTACCTGACGGCGCTCGATCGGGTCCTCAGGTATCGCTACCTGCTGCTGATCGCGATGGGGTCGCTGATGATCTTTACCGCCTCGCTCGTCCCGGGCCTCGGGGGGGAATTCATGCCCCAGCTCGAAGAGGGAAATCTCTGGATCAGGGCGATCCTCCCTCGGACCGTGACCTTGCAAGAGGCGGCGCGGATGGCCCCCCGGCTCCGCGAGGCGATCGCCAGCGTCCCGGAGGTTCGTGGCGTGATGTCGCATATCGCCCGGCCCGACGACGGGACCGACCCGACGAGCTTCTTCAACCTCGAATTCAACGCTCCGCTGGACCCGATGGATCAGTGGCGGAGGAGGCCCGTCACGCTCTTCGGCCGGAAGCTGGGGTGGACTCGGGCGATCACCCGCGAAGAGATCCAGGATGAATTATCCGAGCGGTTCAAGGAGTTTCCCTCGGTCAACTTCAACTTCTCGCAGCTCATCCGCGACAACGTCGAGGAGGCGCTCTCGGGCGTCAAGGGGGCCAACTCGATCAAGCTGCTGGGCAAC
>JAABUQ010005341.1_pt1 | contig 20617 bp, 18 predicted proteins | sample 5560001 | NCBI WGS metagenome assembly JAABUQ01 (sample SAMN10711888, study PRJNA513371) | rock metagenome | isolation source: Antarctica rocks | place: Antarctica: Victoria Land, Finger Mt nord | collected 2015-12-18
GCAGCTTGAATCACATCTCAGCCCGCGCCGGAATCGTGATTCGGACAGATACGAACGTGCTCTAAGGTTATCTCGATACTTACGTTGGCTGGCGAAGCAAGCTTCCGGTCAGCCTGATGCGATCTGCGAACCCGGCCGCACCAGGCGGCCGGGTAAGACGATCAGAAGCGGATCTGCGCCTTGGCGTAGAAGAAGCGTCCGAAGATGTCGGCGCCATAGACGTTCGGAAGCGTGTTGACGCCGTCGCTGTAGGCGAAGGGCGGCGTACGATCGAACAGGTTGTCGATGCCGGCGACGAGCTGGACCTTCCTCCAGTTATAGGTGGCGACGATGTCGTGGAAGAAGACCTCGTTGGAAACGGTGTAGCGGTGAGCTGGCGATTTGTAGTCGCTGGAGCCGTCGTTGTAGGTCAGCTTGTCGATATAGCGCGCCGTCCAGCTGAAGCTGAAGCCGCCCTTGGAGTAGGTGCCGGTCACGTTGTCCCGGATTACCGGGTAGCCGGCCGCGTAGACAGTATTGGCCGTCGAGGCGCGTCCCTTGAGGTTTATGAATGGTCCGCCGTTCACCAGCTGCTCGGTATATCCGATCGTGTCGACCATCTCGTTGCTTATCGCCAGGTTGTGGCCGCCGCCGAGATGGATCAGGTAGTTCACATCGAAATCGATGCCGTTGGTCCGGGTCACGCCCAGGTTCTGATAGAGGGCCTGCACGCCGGAGACCTGGCCGGAGCCATTGCGGTTGCCGGCGTTGGCGCAGAACGGGCTCGACAGGTTGTTGCTGGTGTAGCATTGGTCGAGGACATACTGGGTCGAGGTCTGGCTGATCGAGTTGTTGATGCTGGTGTGAAAATAATCGACGGTCGCCGACAGGTTCCTGATCCAGCGCGGGGTCAGCACGGTGCCGATGGTGTAGGTGCGCGAGGTTTCGGGGTTCAGGGCCGGGTTGCCGCCGACCAGCGTATTGATCTGCGAGCTGGCCTGCTGGAAGCCGGGTCCTGCGCCTCTCCTGGCGCAATTCGCGGCAACGATGCCGGCCAGCGCGCCGTAGGAGGCGGTCTGGGCGCACGGATCGTTCGCGGTGTTGAACGAGCCGGTGGCGCCGCCGAAGGCCTCCTGGATGGCAGGCTCGCGCGTCGCGGTGCCGAGGTTGGCGCGGAAGCGGACGTCCCTGACCGGAGTCCAGTTGAGTCCGGCCCTCCAGGTATAGACCGAGCCGAACGTGTTGTAGTCGGACCAGCGACCGGAGACGTCCGCTGAAAGGTCTTTGGCCATGAAAAGGTTTTTCAGGATCGGGATCGACAGCTCGCCGAATACCTCGGTCACGTTGAAGCCGCCGCCGGTCGGCAACTCGAAGTTGGCCGTCGAGGCACCGGACTGGATGGTCGGGTCGGGATGGTAGGCGCCCTGCTCGCCGCGATGCTCCATGCCGAAGGCAAGGCCGAGCGGTCCGTAAGGAAGCTGGAGCACCTTGTTGTTGGTGATCGTGGCGCCCAGATCGCGGAGCTGGGTGATGGACTGGGCAGTCGACGTGAAGCTGGCGTAGTTGATCGCCGCCCTGCTGAACGAGCCGTTGCCGAACGGGTTCGCGAGCAGGCAACCGGCAGCAGGGTTGCAGACCGCCGGATTATAGATGCCGGTGTCCAGATTGTTCGGGTCGGTGCCCTGGAAGCCCATCTCCTGCTCGAGGCGGTTGAAGTTCACCTGGCTGGTGTAGTTCAGCGTCGTCTTCGCATGACCGTAGGTGTAGTAGGCGTCGTAGTCCCAGTTGCCGGTAACGTTGCCCTTGAAACCGCCGGTGATCTGCCAGGTATCGGCGCGGACGTTATAGTCGCGTGTTCCCCAATCGGAGACGCGACGCATGCCGAAAATCTCGCTGTTGACGCCGAGCGCTTCGGCATACGGATTGCCTTGAGGAATATCGAACTGCTGCGGGGTATTGACGGCGCCGGTGATCGGCTGCCCGGCGAGCTGCGTCTGGGTGCTCTTGTGCGTGTAGTAGGCCGAGACATAGGCCGTGATGTGCTCGTTGATGTCGTAATGCGCGTTGCCGGCGAAATTGCCCTGCTTCTCCGAGCTCGAAATATACTGGTCCTGACCGAAGTTGTATCGATCAGCCCGGGTGAAAGGGACGAACGCGCCGTTCCGCACGGTCTGGCTGGTAATGGTGCCGTCCGCACTGGTGTAGCGTCCCCCGGGGGCGAAGCCAGAGCCGAGGGTGTAGGGATTGCCCAGCCCGTTGTCGCCGTTGACGACGGGGTTGGCCCAGTCGCGGTCCTTCTGCCGCACCGGGCCGCGATCAAGATAGCGGCCGCTGACGGCGACGTTGCCGCGCCCCTGGGCGAAATCGAACCCGGTGGTGCCGGAGATGTCGCCCTGCAGATCGTCGCCCGAGGCGGTGATGTTGCCGCCAAGGTTGATCTGCGTGCCGACGAAGTTCTTTTTCATGACGATGTTGATCACGCCGGCGACGGCGTCGGCGCCGTAGGTGCTCGACGCGCCGTCCTTGAGGATCTCGATCCGGTCGATCAGCCCGAGCGGGATGGTGTCGAGATCGACGCAATCGTTGCCGAGGCCGTAGCCGGTACGGATGAAGCGCCTTCCATCCACGAGCACCAGGGTGCGGGTGATGCCCAACCCGCGCAGGTCGATGCACGACGAGCCATTGCCGCCGTTGTTGGTGGTGCTGAAGTTGCCCTCCGAGCCGATCGACGGGATCTTTCTCAGCACGTCCTCGACCGTCTGCGCGCTCGACTGCTCGATCTGCCTGGCCGTGACGACGGTCACCGGGGCTTCGCTCGTCAAGTTGCTGGTGCGCAGCCGCGACCCGGTCACGATGACATCTTGGGCGGTCCCGGCAGCTGGAACGCCGGCACCCGAATTTCCTGCACCTGCGGTCGGCGATCCGATCGAGTTGGCGCCGGAGATTTGGGCTGCTGCGGGCATCGCGGCGAGCAATGCGGCCGCAGCGACGGAGCCGGCGAGGCTGCGTCGCAGAGTATGGAACGAGGCGCCTGTCATAGTTCAGCTAGTCTCCTGGTCCGGACGCGGCGACATGAGATCCGCCCGTGACGCCGATCAACCTAGCGAGGGCGCCCTGGAACGAAACCGCGAATCGTGCCCCCTGGAACGTTCCTGACGAGCTGTTGCAAACCTGCAACTCAGCCCTTCGGCCGTTGCATGGTCGCGAGCGAAATTCTGGCATAATCATTGAAGGCGTCAACCGCCGTTATTGGTGTCCACGGCGCAGGCCGAAGCGAAAGAATCAGTGGCTGCCGCCGGCCGAACCCGAAGGGACCATGTTGAGCCCGGGCGTATTCATGTGGTCGCCGACCGTGTGGGCACCGCTCCCGGATGGCCCGAGCAAGCTTCCGGTGCTGCTCTGTGGCTCCTCATGCCGGTTGGCCTCGTAATCGGGCGGCAGCGTGCAGCCGCCCAACGCCGCCAGGGCAGCGAGCAGGAGACCGGTGCCGCAGCAGGTTGGTCGAGACGTTATCATGATGGAATTTCCCTGCCGGGAGGCATCCGGCCGTCCCGCAGTGGGACAGCCGGTCGAGGTCGCTCAGAAGCGGAACTGCGTCTTCAGGTAGAATAGCCTTCCGTAGAAATCATAGACGCTGGGGTCGCTGTTGGTCGCCGCGTCCGGCGTGAACGGCGGCGTGCGGTCGAGCAGGTTGTCGATGCCGGCGATGAGGCTGATCTTGCGCCAGGCGTAGGTGGCGACGATGTCGTGATAGAAGACCTCGTTGGTCTTGACGGTCCGGTTAATCCCGGCGACCGCATCGGTAAGGCCGTTATTGAGGGTCATGCCGTCGATGTAGCGCATGGTGTAGCCGAAGCTGAAGCCACCCTTGGCGTAGGTGACGGTGGCGTTGTCGCGGTAGCGCGCGTAGCCGGTGGGCGGATTGCCGCTGTAAAGGATGCGGCCGTTATAGTTGATGAACTGGCCGTCGGGGACGTTCTGCGCGGTGTAGCCCAGCGTGTCGGTGAAGTCGTTCTGCAGCGACAGGGTGTGGCCGCCGCCGAAACGGATCAAGTAGTTGAGCTCGAAGTCGATGCCGTTGGTGCGGGTCACGCCGAGATTCTGGTTGATCGCGGTGACCGTGGTCAGCTGGCCGGCGCCGTCACGCCTCGCCACGTCGTTGCAGAGTGGGCCTGACAGGTTGGCCGACGTGTAGCAGCCATCGAGCACCGCCTGAGTGGTCAGCGCGCTGATGCTGCGCTGGATACGGGTGTGCCAGTAATCCACCGTGGCGGAGAGGTTCTTGACCCAGCGGGGCTGGATCACCGTGCCGATCGTGTAGGTGCGCGCGGTCTCCGGCTGCAGGTTGGGATTGCCGCCGGTGATGGTGCGGACCTGCGAGTTGGTCTGCGTGAAGTTCTGGCCCAGGCCCTGACGCGCGCAGTTGGCGCCGACGATACCCGCCGCGGCGCCGTAGGTGCCGATCTGCGCGCAGGGATCGTTGCCCTGGTTGAAGCTCAGCGCCTGGCCACCGAACAGCTCGTTGATGGTGGGCTGGCGGAAGGCGGTGCCGATGTTGGCGCGGAAGCGGATATCCTCGACAGGCGTGTAGTTCAGCCCCGCCTTCCAGGTCTCCGCCGAGCCGAACGTGTTGTAGTTGGAGAAGCGGCCGGAGATGTCGGTGCTGAGGTCCTTGACGCCGGGCAGGTTGGCCAGGATCGGGATGCGTGCCTCGCCGTATACCTCGGTCGTGTTGAAGCCGCCGGCGGTGGGCTGCTGCGAGTTCTCCAGCGTGACGCCGCTGACGACCAGCGGATCAGGATGGTAGGAGCCCTGCTCGCCGCGATGATCGACTCCGAACGCCACGCCGACCGGACCGTAGGGCAGGCTGAATACCTTGCTGTTGGTCAGGTTGACCCCGACGTCGCGCAGGAAGAACGTCGCCTGCGCCCTCTCGGTGAAGCGCGCATAGTTCACCGCGCCCTGCGAGAGCGAGTTCGGCCCGAACGGATTGGCCAGCACGCAGCCGGAGGAGGCCGGGCAGACGGTCGGATCATAGACGCCCGCGGCACTCGGATCGGCCGTGGCCGGATCGTTGGTCTGCCGGAAGCCCATCTCCTGCTCGAGCCGCTGGTAGTTCACCTCGTTGTTGGAACTGATCGTGTTCTGCGACTTCCCGTAGAGGTAGAAGGCGTCGTAGTCCCAGCCATGGCCGAGGTTGCCGCGTAGGCCACCGGTGATCTGGTAGGTGTCCTGCGAGGTATCGGCGTGGCGCGGGCCGAACTCGCCGACCCGGCGGAACATGCTGACATCCTCCCCGAACGGGTTGTACGGATTGCCGGCCGGCACCACGAACACGTCCGGCAGCCCGCCGCCGAGCGCCCCGGTGACCGGCTGCGGCGCCAGCTGGGTGCGGCTCTCCTTGTGCGTGTAGAAGCCGTTCACGTAGGCGGTGATGTGCTCGTTGACGTCGAAGTGCGAGCTGCCGGCGACGTTCGCCATCCTCACGCTGCCGCTGAGATAAGAGTAGTCACCGAAGTTGAAACGGTCGGTCGCGTTGGAGAACGGCCTGAACCGGCCGTTGCCCTGCGCCAGCAGGCTGCCGCCGCCGATGACCGGATTGGCCGAGTTGGGACTGTCGAACACGCGCCCGCCAAGGGGGACCGACGAGCCGAAACGCTGCGGCGTGGCGAGGACGTTGTTCTGCGGGATCGGGTTGGCCCAGTCGCGATCCCTCTGCGCCACCGGTCCGCGATCGAGGTAGCTGCCGCTGAGGGCGAAGTTGCCGCGGCCCTGGGCGAAGTCGAAACCGGTGGTGCCGCTGATCTGGCCTTCTCGGTCGTCGCCGGAGGCGGTGATGTCGCCGCCGAGGTTGATCTGCGTGCCGACGAAGTTCTTCTTGAGGATGATGTTGATGACGCCGGCGACCGCATCCGCGCCGTAGATCGAGGAGGCGCCGTCCTTGAGGATCTCGATGCGGTCGATCATGGCGACCGGCACGTTGTCGAGATCGACGCAGTCGACGGTGAAGATGCCGGAGTGCACGACGCGCTTGCCGTCCACCAGGATCAGCGTGCGGGTGATGCCGAGATTGCGTATGTCCAGGCAGGACTGGCCCTGACCGCCGTTGTTGGTGGTCGCGAACTCGCCGCTGGTGCCGATCGTCGGCAGCTTGCGCAGCACGTCCTGCACCGTCTGCGAGCTGGACTGCGCGATCTGTTTCGAGGTGACGACGGTGACCGGCGCCTCGCTGGTGGTGTTGCTGGTGGCGATGCGCGAGCCGGTGACGACGATGTCCTGCTGCGTGCCGGAGGCCGGGGTCTGCGCACCGAGCTGGTTGGCGCCGGTGACCTGGGCGAAGGCGGGTGTCGCGGCCAGGGCCGTGGCCGCCACGGAACCGACCAGCCGGCTGCGTAGCGTGGGGAGGTAAGCGCCTGTCATGATAGGCTGCTCTCCTGTGGGGATGACCGGCCCGGCTCCGGCCACCGCGACCCGTGACGATCGGGTCGGCTTTCTGGAAAGCAACCTACCGAGAGGTTCACTAAACGATACCGGAAACTTAATCCTTCTTCATGTTGAGTCGCGAGCTGTTGCAAGTTTGCAACTCAGCCCTCCGCCGACTGCCTAGTAAGGTTTGGGTCGATGACACCGTGTCTCGCGACATCTTCTTATCAGTCAGGGGGTAACTGCGATGTATCTACAATCTCTAACAATATAATAACGCTTTAGTGATTGGATAGTGCAATGGGTTGCACGGGACCTTCCGGATAAATCCGGTTGCTGCCGGTCATACGAGGTCGCCGCCGGGGCAGTGTGGCGATAACCACGCTGCCCGCCCGCATCGGTGCGAGAGCCCTTCTAAGCAGCGGCAAAACCCGGTAGAGGCGGATCAGCAGACCACGCCGCATACGAGGCGACCGGTTCAGGTGGGGGACGGAACGATGGGGCGCATGTCGAGATCGCTGGCTGGAAGCGCACTGGCAGCGCCGGTCCTGCTGGCCGGCGCCCTGCTGACGACGCCATACGCGCGAGCCCAGCCGGTTCGTGGCCTCTATGTCGGGCTCGGCGGCGGCGCCAACTTCCTCCAGGACGAGACGGTGCGGCTGTCGCCCGCGTTCCCGTCCGGCAAGGACCGCTTCAACATCGGCTATACCGGCGTCGGCAGCGCCGGCTACGGCTTCGGCAACGGCGTGCGCATCGAGCTCGAAGGAAACTACCGCGACAACACGCTGCGGCACTTCCTGAGCAGCGGGCTTCCCAACGAGGCCGGCGGCCGCCAGGAGAACTATGGCGGCATGGTCAACGCCCTGTTCGACATGGATATCGGCAAGAGCTGGCTGTATCCCTACCTCGGCATCGGCGCCGGCTACTCCTGGACCCATCTCGACACCCACTACGCCGCGGCGGGTGTCCCCTACGCGCAGGGCACCAGCGGCACCTTCGGCAACCTGGCCTACCAGGCGATGTTCGGCCTGTCGGTGCCGGTGCCCTGGGTGGTCGGCCTGTCGATGACCGCCGAGTACCGCTTCTTCTCGGTGCTCGGCCCGGAGCGCTTCTCCGGCAGCGGTATCGGCACGGTCGGGGCGTTTGGGCCACGCCCCTTCGGCGCGTCGCGCGGCAACCAGGACATCACCAGCGACTACAACCACTCGGTCCTGCTCGGGCTGCGCTACGAGTTCAACCCGGCCCCGCCGCCACCGCCCCCGGCGCCACCCTCCGAGGCGGCACCCGCACCGGCACCGTCGCGCACCTATCTGGTGTTCTTCGACTGGGATCGTTCGGACCTGTCCGACCGGGCGCGCATGATCATCGCCGAGGCGGCGCAGGCCTCCACACGCGTGCAGATGACACGTGTCGAGGTCGACGGCTACGCCGACAACTCGGCCGCCCATCCGGGCGCACGCGGCGAGACCTACAACCAGGCGCTGTCGCTGCATCGCGCGCAGTCGGTGCAGGCCGAGCTCGTGCGCGACGGCGTGCCGGCCGCCTCGATCGACATCCATGGCTACGGCGAGAGCCATCCGCTGGTGCCGACGGCCGCGAACACGCGCGAACCGCAGAACCGCCGCGTCGAGATCGTGATGCGCTGAACGGCTTCCTGCGAAGCCTGATCAGCCGAGGCCGGCGAACAGCGAGGTCGACAGATATCGCTCCGCGAACGAGGGGATGATCGTCACGATCTGCTTGCCCTTGTTGGCAGGATCACGCGCCAGCGCGAGAGTGGCGTGCAGTGCCGCGCCCGACGAGATGCCGATCGGCAGCCCCTCCATGCGCGCGCAGCGGCGTGCCGCCGCGATCGCCTCGCGCTCGGACACGGTCAGCACGCCGTCGAGGGTCGCGAGCTCCAGCACGCCGGGGCAGAAGCCCGGCCCGATGCCCTGGATGCCGTGCGGTCCCGCCTCGTCGCCGTTCAGCACGGCACTCTCCGCCGGCTCCACGCCGTAGACCAGCAATCCCGGACGGCGTGGCTTCAGCGCACGCGCGATGCCGGTCGCGGTGCCGCCGGTGCCGATGCCCGCCACCACGATATCGACGCGGCCGCCGGTGTCCGCCCAGATCTCCTCGGCCGTGGTCTCGGCATGGATGTCCGGGTTGGCCGGGTTGTCGAACTGGCGCGGCATCCAGGAGTCAGGCGTCGCGGCCAGGATCTCGTTGGCGCGCGCGATGGCGCCCGCCATGCCGAGCCGCGCCGGAGTCAGCTCGAGCTGCACGTCCATCAGCCGAAGCATCTTGCGCCGCTCGATCGAGGCGCCCTCCGGCATGGTCACGATCAGCCGGTAGCCGCGCGAGGCGGCCACGAAAGCGAGCGCGATGCCGGTGTTGCCCGAGGTCGGCTCGACCAGCACGGTGCGCCCGGGCGTGATCATTCCCTCGCGTTCGGCGCGCAGCAGCATGGCGGCACCGATGCGGTCCTTGACCGAGCCGAGTGGGTTGAAGAACTCCAGCTTGAGTGCCACGTCGGCGAGCAGTCCGTCCTCCCTGGACAGACGCGGCAGGGCCACCATCGGCGTGCCGCCGACGGTCTCGACGATGCTGCCGTAGATGCGTCCGCGCGGGAGTGCGAACTCCATCGGCGGCGTGCCCGGGCGCTCGGCCGTGACCGCGCCGCGGGAATGACCGTCGGGCGCCGCGGTCCGGCTGTTCTGCTTCTTCATGCTTGCCTCGGCTTCTATAATACCAATTTCGAGCGTGGATTATGGCTTCCATCTCTGATATAGAGAGGCGGTGCCTGGACCGGAAGCGGTGGGCAGGATGCAAGGACGTGAATGATGCTGCTTCGGCGTGACCGGGCCATGATCGCGGTGCTCATCATGCTGGACGTCGCCTTCCATGCCGGGCGCGCCGGCACCGTCAGCGCCGCGGATATCGCCGAACGTGCCGGCCTGGCGCGCCGTGGCATCGAGCCTCTGCTGCAGACGTTGTCGCGCTCGGCCCTGCTGGAAAGCGTGCGCGGGCCGCGCGGCGGCTACCGGCTGGGCCGGCCGCGACGCGACATCAGGCTGTCGGACGTCGTCGAGATCGCCATCTCGGAGGATGCCGCCTCCGATGACGGGCCGGTGGGCGAGCTGTTCGACCGCGTGGTCGAACCCGCCTGGAAGGAGTTCGACGATACGCTGCGCGCCCGCCTGTGCGGCCTCAGCCTGGACGACCTGATCCGGCGCGCAGAGACGGCCGGCCTGCGGCGACCCCTGGCGGAACCGATCAGCTTCTCCATATAGAATGACGGCGTGCTTCCTGGAATACGCCGACAAATCACTCTTGGTTTGCGTGGTTTGATCGACCCGCGATATATTCTTGCGTGTTAATTGCGGTCGAGCTGCCGCACGCCTACCGAAGGAAACTGCCATGACGATCCAGCTGGGCCAGATCGCGCCCGACTTCGAACAGGACACCACCAAGGGCCGGATCCGCTTCCACGAGTGGCTCGGCACCTCCTGGGGCGTGCTGTTCAGCCATCCCAAGGACTTCACACCGGTCTGCACCACAGAACTCGGCGTGGTCGCGCGCCTGGCGCCGGAATGGGCGAAGCGCAACGTCAAGGTGATCGGCCTGTCGGTGGATCCCGCCGACCGTCATGTCGAGTGGGAGGCCGACATCGCCGATACGCAGGGCTCCACGGTGAACTTCCCGATGATCGCCGATTCCGACCGCAAGGTCTCGACGCTCTACGGCATGGTGCATCCCGAAGCCGACCCGACCGTCACCGTGCGCACGGTGTTCGTGATCGACCCGAACAAGAAGGTCCGCCTCAGCCTGAACTATCCGCCCTCCGCGGGACGCAATTTCGACGAGGTGCTGCGCGTCATCGACAGCCTGCAGCTCACGGACAAGCAGAAGGTCACCACCCCGGCGGACTGGCGTCCGGGCGACGACGTCATCATCGCGCCATCGGTGAACGACGAAACCGCCCGCGGCATGTTCCCGCAGGGCTGGAAGACGCTCAAGCCGTACCTACGCATGGTGAAGCTGCCCACGCCCTGAACGCGAGCCGCTTCCATCCATCGTTCACGGGACCCATCCTTCACAGGACATCGATCGACGTGCCAGACGACGTAATCACGCAGAAGAAGCTTTCCGGCGTAGAGACCCTCAAGCAGGGCAGCATCGGCCTGCGCGGCAGGCTCGCGGAGGAACTTGCCGAGGGCGGTATCCAGGTCAGCGAGGATGCCTACAACCTGCTGAAGTTCCACGGCAGCTACGAGCAGTTCGACCGCGACACCGCGACCGCGCGCAAGCAGCAGAAGGTGGAGAAGGAATACCAGTTCATGGTGCGCGTGCGCATCCCGGGCGGGGTCCTGGACGCGTCACGCTACCTGGCCCTCGACGGCATCGCCGACAGCTACGCCAACGGCACCCTGCGCATCACTACGCGCCAGGGCATCCAGTTCCACGGCATCCTGAAGGGCGACCTGAAGCCGTCGATCGCGGCGATCAACCAAGGGCTGATGACCACGATGTCGGCCTGCGGCGACGTGGTGCGCAACCTGATGGCTACGCCGGCACCGCGGCGCGACGCACGCCATGCGCGCGTGCGCGCCGACGTGGAGATGCTGTCGCAGGCGCTGCTGCCGAAGAGCCGTGCCTATTACCAGATCTTCCTCGACGAGCAGCCGGTCGGCGGGGCCGACGAGGAGGAGACGCTCTACGGCGCCACCTACCTGCCGCGCAAGTTCAAGATCGGCATCGCCCTGCCGGACGACAACAGCGTCGACGTGCTGTCGAACGACCTCGGCGTGATCGCGCATTTCGACGATCGGGAGCAGCTGGAGGGCTACACCATCGCGGTCGGTGGCGGCCTAGGCATGACGCACAACCAGCCGCGCACCTTCCCGCGCCTGGCGACGCCGGTATGCTTCGTGCGGCCGGACGAGCTGCTGGCCATCTGCGAGGCGGTGATCCGGCTGCAGCGCGACCACGGCGATCGCGGCGACCGCCGCCGTGCACGGCTGAAATACGTCGTGCAGGACCATGGCATCGACTGGGTCACGCAGACGCTGGCGGATTATTTCGGCAGGACGCTGACGCCGCCACGACCTTTGCCCGCGCTCGACGTGCCCGACCTGCTCGGCTGGCACGAGCAGGGCGACGGGCTGCTCTGGCTCGGCGTGCCGGTACTTTCGGGACGCATTCAGGACTCCGGTACCATGCGGCTGCGCACCGCGCTGCGCACGATCATGCAGCGCTTCGGTGTGGACCCGATCTTCACCGCGCAGCAGAATGTGCTGCTCAGCAACGTCAGGCCGGCCGACCGCGCGTCGATCGACCAGCTCCTGCGCGAGCACGGCGTGACGCCGGCCGAGGCCATGACGCCGCTGGCCCGCTTCGCCCTCGCCTGCCCGGCGCTGCCGACCTGCGGCCTGGCGCTGACCGAGGCGGAGCGCGTCCAGGGTCCGATGGTCGCTATGTTCGAGGGCCTGCTGGCGGAATATGGCCTGTCGCAGGAGCGCGTCAGCCTGCGCGTCACCGGCTGCCCGAACGGCTGTACGCGCTCCTATGCGGGCGACATCGGGCTGGTGGGCCGGGTGCCGGGCTTCTACGCGATCTATGTCGGCGGCGATTTCAACGGCACGCGGCTCTCGTTCCAGCTGTTCGACAAGGTGGCCTACGCGGCGCTGGGCGGCAAGTTCGCGCCGCTGTTGCAGGCCTTCGCGCGGGATCGCGTCGGCACCGAAGGGTTCGGCGACTTCTGCGACCGGCTCGGCCGCGACGCGCTGCTCGGCCTCGCCGGCGAGAGTGACAGCAAGGCTGCCTGATCAGCGCGCTCCACGGGCTGGTTGGGTCGCGGCCAGCTCGGCGATGCAGCTGCGCAGGGCCGGCGCGCAGTAGGCGTCGGGCGCCAGGGTGGCGTTCTTCTCGTTACGCTCCATGGCCGACAGGCCAACGGAGCATCGCTGCCCGGTTCGGCGCAAGGCATCCATGCCCGCCGACGCTCGACTTTGCGCTCGCCCGGCTGCACATGAAGCGCCATGCCCCTCGTCCCTGCTCCCGCGCTCTCTGCGGCGGACTTCGATTTCATGCTGCCGGACGGCCGGATCGCGCACCAGCCGGCGCGTCCGCGCGACGCCGCCCGGCTGCTTGAGGTCTCGCAGGCAGGGCTGTGCGACCGGATCGTACGCGACCTGCCCGGGCTGCTGCGGCCGGGCGACGTGCTGGTCGCCAACGACACCGCGGTGATCCCGGCGCAGCTGCGCGCGCGGCGCGGGGAGGCACGCATCGGCGTCACCCTGGACCGCATCCTGGCTGACGGCAGCTGGCACGCGCTGCTACGCAACGCACGCCGCGTGCGCGCCGGCGACACGCTCCGCTTCGAGGGCGCCGCGGACACCGCCGACGTGCTCGCGCGCGACGAAGAGGGCGGCGCCACGCTGCGCTTCTCGTCGTCGGGCGCCGATTTCGACCACTTCCTGCGTGACGCGGGGGCGCTGGCGCTGCCGCCCTATATCGCGCGGCCGCAGGGCCCGACCGAGGCCGACGGACAGGACTACCAGACCGTGTTCGCACGCGACCGCGGTGCCGTCGCGGCTCCCACCGCCGGGCTGCACTTCACGCCGGCGCTGCTGGCGGCACTCGACACGCACGGCGTGCTGCGCGCGACGGTGACGCTGCATGTCGGTGCCGGCACCTTCCTGCCGATGCGCGGCGGCGACGTGGACGCGCACACGATGCATCCCGAACGCGGCATCGTGACAGCGGAGACGGCCGCCGCCATCAACCGGGCGCGCGCCGCCGGCGGACGCATCGTCGCCGTCGGCACCACCAGCCTGCGCCTGCTGGAGAGTGCCGCCGACGCGGACGGGATGGTGCATCCGCACGACGCCGAGACACGCCTGTTCATCCGGCCGGGCTACCGGTTCCGCACCGCGGAGCTGCTGCTGACCAACTTCCACCTGCCGCGCTCGACCCTGTTCATGCTGGCCTGCGCCTTCGCCGGCGATGAGCGCATGAAGGCGGCCTACGCCCACGCCATCGCCGAAGAGTATCGTTTCTACTCGTATGGCGATGCCTGCCTGCTGCATCGCGCGTCCGCGTGACGTTCCGCTGGGACAGCCTCGCCCGCGAGCACGCGGCACGCGCCGGGGTGCTTCGCACGGCACACGGCGACGTGCCCACGCCGACCTTCATGCCGGTCGGCACTGCCGGCACCGTCAAGGCGATGACGGCGGACGCGGTGCGCTCGACCGGTGCGGCCATCGTGCTCGGCAACACCTACCACCTGATGCTGCGGCCGGGGGCGGAGCGGGTACAGGCGCTCGGCGGCCTGCACCGCTTCATGGACTGGCCGGGACCGGTGCTGACCGACAGCGGCGGGTTCCAGGTGATGTCGCTGGGCAGCCTGCGCAAACTTGACCCGGACGGGGTGACGTTCCGCTCGCATATCGACGGCAGCGCGCACCGGCTGACCCCCGAGCGCTCGATGCAGATCCAGCACGCGCTCGACGCCACCATCAGCATGTGCTTCGACGAGTGCACGCCGCTGCCCGCCAGCATCGAGACGGTGCGCGCCTCGATGCGGCTGTCGATGCGCTGGGCCGAGCGCAGCCGCGAGGCCTTCGTGCCGCGCACGGGCTACGCGCAGTTCGGCATCGTCCAGGGAGGCACCGATCCCGGCCTGCGCGCGGAGAGCGTGCGCGCCCTGGCCGCGATCGGCTTCGAGGGCTACGCGGTCGGCGGGCTCGCGGTCGGCGAGGGCCAGGCGCTCATGTTCGCGACCCTGGACGCGACCGCGCCGCTGCTGCCGCCGGAGCAGCCGCGCTACCTGATGGGCGTCGGCACGCCGGACGACCTGCTCGGCAGCGTCATGCGCGGCATCGACATGTTCGACTGCGTGATGCCGACGCGCGCCGGACGCACCGCGCGCGCCTACACCGCGATGGGCACCGTCAACCTGCGCAACGCGCGGCACGCGGACGATCCCCGGCCGGTCGAGCCGGGCTGCCCCTGCCCCGCCTGCACCCGACACGGCCGCGCCTATCTGCATCACCTGTTCCGCGCCGGCGAGATGCTGGGGCCGATGCTGCTGACCTGGCACAACCTGACCTACTACCAGTCGCTGATGCGCGGCATCCGGACGGCGATCCTGGAACGGCGCCTCGCGAGGCACGCCGAAGCGCTGCGCGCGGGCTGGCTGCAGAGGGACGCACCGCCATGAACGTATCCTTGCGCGACCGCATACGCGACCGGGCGCTGGCGCTCGGCTTCGATGCGGTCGGCTTCACCGAGGCGAAGCTCGGCGCCGAGGCACGCACGCGGCTGGTGGATTTCCTGGCCAGCGGTGCGCACGGCGAGATGTCCTGGCTGGCCGAGCGCACCGAACAGCGTTCCGACCCCCGCAGCCTGTGGCCGGAGGCGCGCAGCGTGATCGCGCTCGGCCTGTCCTATGCACCGGACGAGGACCCGCGCGCGGTGCAGGAGCGGCCCGATCGCGGCGGCATCTCGGTCTATGCCCGCCACCGCGACTACCACGACGTGGTCAAGGGCAAGCTCAAGCACCTCGCCCAGTTCGTGGTCAAGGCCGGTACGTCCGCGCAGGCACCATCGGTCAAGGTGTTCGTCGACACCGCGCCGGTGATGGAGAAGCCGCTCGCGGAACGCGCCGGACTGGGCTGGCAGGGCAAGCACACCAACCTGGTATCGCGCACGCACGGTTCTTGGCTGTTCCTCGGCGAGATCTACACCACGCTGGAACTACCGCAGTCGGTGCCACGCGCCGGGAGCTGCGGCAGCTGCACCGCCTGCCTGGCCGCCTGCCCCACCGATGCTTTCCCGGCGCCGTATCGGCTGGATGCGCGCCGCTGCATCTCGTACCTGACCATCGAGCATGCGGGTCCCATCCCGCACGAGTTCCGCGTCGCCATGGGCAACCGGATCTATGGCTGCGACGACTGCCTCGCGGTGTGTCCCTGGAACCGCTTCGCTGGCACCGCGCGCGAGGCGAAGCTGCGTGCGCGCGACGACCTGCGCGCGCCCAGCCTGGCGGCCCTGGCGGCGCTGGACGATGCCGGCTTCCGAGCGCTGTTCGCCGGCTCGCCGATCAAGCGCATCGGCCGCGACCGCTTCATACGCAACGTGCTGATCGCCATCGGCAACTCCAACGACCCGGCGCTCGCCGCCACCGCGCGCGGACTGTGCGGCGATCCGGACCCGGTAGTGGCGGAGGCCGCAGGCTGGGCGCTGTCACGCCTGTGCCCGCCGTGAAGGTCGCCTGGCTGGTCAAGCGCAGCCTGTCCCTGTCTGGGCACCGCACATCGGTGGCGCTGGAAGCGGAGTTCTGGCACGCCCTGCAGGCCGTCGCCGCCGGCGAGGCCTGCACCCTGTCGGAGCTGGTCGCCAGGATCGATCGCGAGCGTGACCAGCAGCATCCGCTGGCCTCCGCCCTGCGCGTGCACGCGCTGCTCCAAGCCGCAGGGCAGGTCGCAAAATAGAGACGGCCGGACCGGAATATTCTTGTCCAGGTTGCATTAAAAAATGCGACGCTTCCCGAAGTTGTTAACCTTTCGGCAAGTTCCTTTCGCCATGTTCGTGATGCGGCCAACCTGGCCCGCCACCGAATTCACCCGGGGGACTATCCCGATGATGTCGAACCTGTCTGCCAACAACGAGATCTCCAGCTTCCCGGTCAGCCCGCTTACGCTGTCGCATCAGCTCCTGGACCTGGCTCGCCAGGCGGATCGTGCCGGCATGCCGCAGAGCGCGCGCTCGCTGCTGAAGCTCGCCCAGAAGGTGTGCGTGGATCGTCCGCGCTACGTCTCGGCCTGAGCGGATGGTGAAGGGCCGGAAACCTGCTGCTTCCTTGGCCGACATGCGCGACGCGTGATATTGGCGGGGGTATGGCGATCTGGGGCAAGGTTTTCGGCAGTGTGACCGGCTTCGCGATGGGCGGTCCGATGGGGGCGATGCTGGGCGCCGCCCTCGGCCATGCCGCCGATCGCGGCTCGCTGCTGGATCCGCCGCCGGGCGGCTGGCTGGGCTTGGTGGGCGGCGACGCCCGTGGGCGCGTGCAGGCCGACCCGGGTGGTGCGGCGGCCCGCGTGGCGGCGCGCATGGCGGCAGTGATGGGTCGCAAGGACCAGCTCTTCGCCATCGTCGCGGTGGTGCTTTCGGCCAAGCTCGCCAAGTGCGACGGCCCGGTGAACCGGCGCGAGATCGACACCTTCAAGCGCTGTTTCCGCATCCCGCCGGAAGCGACGCGGGAGATCGGCCGGCTGTTCGACCATGCGCGCACGCGCACCGACGATTTCGAGCCCTTCGTCGCCGACCTCGCCCAGGCCTTCTCGGATCAGCCGGTGGTGCTGGAGGACGTGCTGGTGTCGCTGTTCGCGATCGGCCGCGCCGATGGGCCGCTGAACGAGCGCGAGGCCGATTTCCTGCGACGCGTGCACAGGGGGATGGGCCTGTCGCGCGCCGCCTGGGAGCGCGCGGAGAGCGGTGCCGCGCGTCCCAGCTCGAACGAGCCGGACGCCTACGAGGTGCTCGGCCTGAAGCCCGGCGCCAGCGACGAGGAGATCCGCCAGACCTGGCGCGGGCTGATGCGCGAGAACCATCCGGACTCCATGACCGCGCGCGGCGTGCCGGAAGCCGCCATCGCCAAGGCAGGCGACAAGGTGGCGCGAATCAACGCCGCCTGGGACCGCATCAAGCGCGAGCGCGGCCTCTGATACCAGCTCTTTTGATGGCTACTCCATCAGGACCCCGAGCAGGGTCTCGCGGGTCCCCTCGGCGACGATCGCGCGCCTGATCCCGGCCACCTCGGTCGCGAAGTCGGGATAGTCCTGCAGGCCCCAGCCCGCGAACACGCTCATGCCCAGGAACGCGCGGGTGTCGGCGGAGCGTGCCAGGGCCAAGTCCGCCTCGGAGAGCAGCGGCTCCGCGACCGGGAAGCTGGCGCCCTCGTCGTCATGGCCGCGCAGGTACTCCGCGAAGGCGGCCAGCAGGAAGGCGATGCGCACCGAGGTGTGGGTGCCGTGCAGCACCGCGCGCGCGGTCTCCTGGATGAAGACCGGCAGCTTGGCCGAGCTCTGTCCCGCGATCCGCGACACCTGGTCGCGCGTGGCCGGGTTGCTGAAGCGGCGCAGGATCTGGGCGGCATACTCGTCGATGGCCATGCCCGGCGGTGCCGCCAGGTGCGGCCCGGCGTCACGCGATAGGAACTCCTCGAGCAGGTTCACGATCGCCTCGTCCCGCATCGCCTCGTGCACCAGCCTGTATCCGATCAGCATGGACGGGATCGCCATCATGCTGTGCGCCGCGTTCAGCATGCGCAGCTTGACCAGCTCGTAGGGCGACACGTTGTCGGTGAACTGAACGCCGGTCGCGGCCAGGTCCGGCCGGCCGGCGCAGAAATTATCCTCCAGCACCCACTGCGTGAAGTCCTCGCGGAACACCGGCGCGCGGTCGGTGGCGCCGCTCTGGGAGTTCAGCCGCACGATGTCGAGGCCGGTCACGACCGGCGCGATGCCGTCCACCATGCTGTTGGGAAAGCTGACATGGGTCTCGATCCACTCCGCCAGCACCGGGTCGGCGGCACGCGCGAAGCCGAGGAAAGCCGCCTTCGCGACACGCCCGTTATGCATCAGGTTGTCGCAGCTCAGCACGGTGAACGGGCCGACCCCCGCAGCCCGCCGGCGACGCAGCGCCTCGGTCACCAGTCCGAACACGGTGCGCGGCGGCGTGTCCTGCAGGTCGTGCGCGACGTCCGGCGCGTCCGTGCGGAAACGCCCCGACGGATCGAGGTTGTAGCCGCCCTCGGTGATGGTCATGCTGACGATCCGGATGGCGGGATCGGCCAGCCGGGCCAGCACCGCCTCCGTATCGTCCGGCGCGTGCAGGTACTCCACGAGGGCGCCGATCAGACGCACCGAGGCGGGCGCATCCGGTGGGCAGATGGTCAGGGTGTACAGTCCCTGTTGCGCCTGCAACGCCTGCGCCTTGTCTCCTTCGGCCGCATTGTCCAGCACGCCGATGCCCAGGATGCCCCAGTTATGCTGGCCGGCATCGGCGAGGCAGCGATCCAGGTAGAACGCCTGGTGCGCACGGTGGAAGTTGCCGACACCGAGATGGGCGATGCCGGCCCGCACGCGGCTGCGGTCGTAGCCGGGCTGCGCGACCGCGGGTCCCAGCGACGATGTCAGCGGATTGTTCATGGCACGCTCCCCGTTGTTCTTGCACGCCGCGTGCGGCGGTGTTGCTACCGGACGCCGGCGGCGGTGGCCTCGAACTGCGACGAGGCGGTGATGGTGCCGTCGACGGCGAAAAGCGCCTCGGCCACCGTGGTGCCGAAGGTGAAGGTATCGATCCCGCTCGCCGCCAGCACCGCCAGGTCGTCGGCGGAGCGGATGCTCGCCACCAGCAGGCGCGTCCTGCCGCCCGAGGCCTGCAGGATCGCGCGCATGCGGCCGATCTCGGCCGGCGCGTCACGCCCGAGATCGCCGATACGACCGAAATAAGGCGCCACGTAGTCCGCACCGGCAGCCGCCCCGGTCAGCGCCTGGTGCGCCGCGTAGACCGCGGTCAGGGTGGTGCGCACGCCAGCCCGGTGCAGCTCGGCGACCGCCCGCACGCCCTCGAGCGTGATCGGCACCTTGATCACCACGCGCGGCGACAAGGCCGCCACCGCGAGGCCGTGGCGAACCAGGTTGCCGGTCTCGGTGCCCCAGCTCTGCACCTGCAGCTCCTCGATGCCGTGCGCCAGCGCGTCGCGCACCAGGTCAGCGATCACCGGAAGCGTACAGCGCAGGCCGGCGGCGTCGAGGATGGTGGGATTGGTGGTGACGCCGAAGAACAGGCCGGTGGGCAGCCAGTGCGCCCAGGCAGCGCGGTCGGCGCTGTCGAGGAAGAGCCGGAGCCCCGGTCGGCCGGACGGATCTGCGCGGGCTGTCATGGCAATCCTCCGGCGGCGCGTCGGCACTGGGTCGGGTCACAGCATACAAGGACGCCCGGCCCAGCGTATAGCCGCCCGCAATGCCGATCTCCGGTTGGCCCCTGAAGCGCGGGAGCGAGACAAGCCAGGCAAGGTGTGGGAGGTTCGCCTGAACGACCCCGAGCAGGCGCGTCGCGACACGCAATCCCTGGGTTCCCGGCGGTGCTACCAGACAAGCTGCGGCAATCGACGCCCTACCTCGTCTTCGATCGGCAGGAGTGGGCGGCGCTGCGTGCCGACACCAAGCTGTTCCTCTCGGAGGCCGACCTCGCGGCGTTGCGCGGACTGAACGAGCCGGTCTCGCTCGCCGACGTCGTCGATATCTACCTGCCGCTCTCGCGGTTGCTCGACCTGCACGTCATGGCGGCGCGCAGCCTCAGCAGCGTGGTGGAGACCGCCTTCCTCGGCCGTCCCGGCGCTTCGTCACCCTACATCATCGGCATCGCCGGCAGCGTCGCGGTCGGAAAAAGCACGTTCGCGCGCCTGCTGCAGGCCGTGCTCGCCCGCCTGCCCGCGCGTCCACGCGTGGAGCTGGTCACCACCGACGGCTTCCTGCATCCGACGCGCGTGTTGGAGGAACGCCGCCTGATGCGGCGCAAGGGCTTCCCGGAAAGCTACGACCTGCGGCGCATGCTGAGCTTCCTGACCGCGGCGAAGGCGGGTGATCCGAACCTGCATATGCCGGTCTACTCGCACGAGGTCTACGACATCGTGCCCGGCCGCTTCCAGATCGTCGACCGGCCGGACATCCTGATCTTCGAGGGCCTGAACGTGCTCCAGACCGTCTCGCACGCGACCGCCGTCGCTTCGGACTTCTTCGACTTCTCGATCTACGTGGACGCCGATCCGTCGATCATCGAGGAGTGGTACGTCCAGCGCTTCCTGCTGCTCCAGCGCACCAGCTTCCAGAAGCCGTCCTCCTACTTCCGCCACTACAGGGACCTGACCGTGTCGCAGGCCGAGGACACCGCGCGGCAGATCTGGCAGCAGATAAACCTCCCCAACCTGGTCGAGAACATCCAACCGACGCGCGGGCGCGCACGCCTGGTGATACGCAAGGGAAGTTCCCACGCCGTCGAGGAACTGCGTCTGCGGCGCGCCTAAACAAGCCGGGCGTTCAGGCGCCGAGGATGGTCCCCGGATGGAGCACCCCGAGCAGGGTGATGTGGGTGCCGTCGGACAGGCTGAGCACGCTGCTGCTGCCGCTGGCCTGCACGATGGGCTTCTCGCCGCCGTAGCCGA
>JAABUQ010005342.1_pt1 | contig 20617 bp, 23 predicted proteins | sample 5560001 | NCBI WGS metagenome assembly JAABUQ01 (sample SAMN10711888, study PRJNA513371) | rock metagenome | isolation source: Antarctica rocks | place: Antarctica: Victoria Land, Finger Mt nord | collected 2015-12-18
CGGTCGCCCAGGGCCGAGCCATCTCCGCCGCCGCGGGCGAAGCCTCGGTCTCGAGCTTCCACCTCGGGCTGGGCGTGGCCGCGGCGCTGGTCGCCCTCGGCGGCCTGCTCGGCGCCGCCGGCATCCGGAACCCCCGCCGGCGCGTGGCCGCGGAGCACTGCGGCGGGGGTCAGCTCGCCGGCGCCAGCCCGGACGCGGCGGGCTGCATCGAGCCGCGACGCGAGGACAGCGCCCGCGAGCCCGCCCTCGCGGGCGCGCCGCCAACGGAGCCCTGAAGGTTCAGGAGCCCGCGGCGCTTGGCGCCCACTGCGCCTCGACCAGGTCGCCCACCTCTTCGAGCGCAGCTGGTGTCTCCACCTCGGGCGTGTCGCGCAGGTACCACTCGGCGTCGAGGGCGGCCTGGCACCCGCTGGCGGCGGCGGTCACCGCCTGGCGATAGGTGTGGTCGACGAGGTCTCCGGCCGCGAGCACGCCCGGCAGGCCCGTGCGCGTGGACTTGCCCTCGGTGACCACGTACCCGTTCTCGTCCGTGCGGAGCTGGGCCTGGACGATCTCCGACTGCGGCTCGTGCCCGATCGCGATGAACGCGCCGGTGAGGGGCAGCTCGCGCTTCTCCCCCGTCTCGGCGTGGCGCAGCACCGCGTGCCCGAGCCCTCCGTTCTCTCCCGCCACCAGTGCCTCGGGGAGGTAGGGGGTGAGCAGCTCGAGGTTCTCCACCCCGCGCGCGCGGTCGAGCATGATCTTCGAGGCCCGGAACTCGTGGCGACGGTGCACCACCCAGACCTTGCGGGCGAACTTGGCCAGGAAGATCGCCTCCTCCATCGCCGAATCGCCGCCGCCCACGATCATCGTGTCCTGCTCACGGAAGAACGCCGCGTCGCACGTGGCGCAGTAGGAGACGCCGCGACCGGAGAGCTCCTGCTCCCCGGGGATCCCGAGCTTGCGGTGCTGGGCGCCCATCGCCAGCACGACGGCGCGGGCGTGGTGCTCCTCCTCGCCCACCCAGACGCGGTGGACGCCCCCCGGCTCGCGCGCGAGCTCCACCCGGGTGACATCGTCGGTGACGAACCGCGTGCCGAACCGCTCGGCCTGGTCGCGCAGGTCCTGCATCATCTGCGGGCCCATCACGCCCTGCGGGTAGCCGGGATAGTTCTCCACGTCGGTCGTCTGCTGGAGCAGCCCGCCCCAGGCGAAGCCCTCGATGACCAGCGGGCGCAGGTTGGCGCGGGCGGTGTAGAGGGCGGCGGTGTAGCCCGCCGGGCCGCTTCCCACGATGATCACGTTCTCGAGGTCGGGCATCGGGCTTCTTCCTCCGGTCGGTCCTTTACTTCACAAAGTATAGTGAGGGCGGCAAGCGCCACCGGCGCCACCGAGCGTCACACCGAGGCGCGCGCGGGCTCGTCCTCCCACCGGTGGACCGTGCGCCGGAGCTGCAGGTAGGCGACGGCGCCGGGCACGGTCGGCAGCCAGAAGGAGAACACCCGGTAGGAGAGCACCGCCACCACGGCCACGTCGATGTCCACGCCGAAGGCGGCGAAGGCCCCGATCATCCCGCCGTCGACGCCGCCGATGCCACCGGGGAGCGGGAGGACGTTGCCGAGCATCCCCACGAAGTAGGCCATGACGACGACCGCGACATGGGGCGCCGCGCCGAAGGCGTGGAAGCACGCCCAGAGCACCGCGATGTCGAAGCCCCACCAGCCGACGGCTCCCAGAAGCTGGGGGTTGCCGGCGCGCACGAGGTCGAGCGCGGTGCGAACGCCGCTGGCCAACGAGGCCGGCCCGGTGGCCATCCGGCGGGCGAGCTGGGCGAAGCGGCCCTTGCCCTGCGCCCAGCGGGTCAGCCGGCGCTCGAAGTCATCCGGAAGGAGCGAGACGGCGAGCATCACCAGCAGCGCCACCGCTCCGAAGATCGCTGGCACGACGGTGATCGCGAACGGAGCCGGACCGGGCAGAGCCCCCGAGGCCAGACCAAGTCCGACGAGGACGAGCACCGTCATGTAGACGCCGTAGAGCAGCCCCATGAAGGCGATCATCCGGCAGGCCACGATGCGCGCCTCAAGACCGGAGCGCCGCAGCGCCCACGCGGTGAGCGCGACGCCGCCCGCGCCAGCGGCGGCGAACAGCCGGGTCGCGGCGAGTCCGGCCATGGTGATCTGGTAGCTCTCCCGCCAGTCCACCCTTCCGCTTCCGCGCACGAAGACGCCCCGGAACAGCGCCACATACCCGAGGAAGGAGAGAGCCTCGAAGGCCGCGGCGAGCGCGAGCCACCACGGATCTCCCCGGTCGATGGTCTGCCAGGAGTCCTTCAGGCCGTGGGAGCCGGCGAGCTTGGGAAGGACGAAGTAGAGGAAGGCAACGGCCGAGACCGCGAAGACCCCGAAGGCGATCATGCGCCCGCGGGTGAGCCCCATCCGGGGCATCTCCTCCGGCGGCGCCGCCGGGGGCGGCCCCCCGTCGTGCGCGAGCGCTCCCCCGCCTTCGGGCGCGACCGGATCGGCCGCGGCCCCGCGTGTCCCCGTGCGGTCGGCCGCGGGGCTCACGGCCGCGCGCGCGCCTCGAGCGCCTGGAGTCCGTCAGAGACCCGCCGCAGGAGCGGAGCCGCACGCGGGCCCTGGGTGCGCACCGCCTCGGTCAGCGCGAGGCCGGCGAGCAGGTCGATCACGTAGTGCTCGCCCAGGTAGATCAGCGCCACACCGAGGGTCAGGGCGTAGCCCCAGCCCAGCGCGCCGGCCAGCACCCCGACCTCACCGAGGAGGTGGGCGGCCATTACCGAAGTGGCGAAGTGCAGCGATGGCATCGCGGCCAGAGGGTTGCCTCCGAGCAGATCGTAGAGGGAAGCCCAGCGATCCCGCCAGAACTGCTCCCCGTACTCCAGCATCATCCTTCGCACGCGCGGGGTGGCGAAGTCCTCCATGTAGCCGTGCGCGGCGGCGTACCAGGGCGGAGCCGTGGGGAGCGCCCAGTAGAAGAGCACCCCCACGTCGAAGACGCCGTACATCATGAGCGCCGCGCGCTCGAAGCGGGAGCGATGGCGCACGAGGACGTAGGCGACCGTCCCGTGGGGCACGAAGAACCAGAGCCAGTGCGACCAGATCAGCACCTTCTCGAAGGGCTGCGTGCGCTCGGGCCGGGCGAAGAGGCGCTGGAGTCGGAGCCCGGGAGGGGTGCCCAGGCCGAGCACACGGTCGATGGCGACGGGGTAGGCGACGTGCACCCGGGCGGCGAGCCGCTCGGGGTCGTCGTGGGGCATCTCGTAGGTGGCGACGTAGGCCCACATCTGCAGCAGGCAGGTGCCCACGTCGCGGGCGGGCGTGCGTGGGCGCGTGACGCACAGGGCAAACGGGGCGGCGGCCGCGGCGAGCGTCACGACGGGCGGAGCAAGGCGCGCGCGGCGGCGCACGAGCGGTGCCGCTACTCCTACGGCGAGCACGGTCCAGGCGGTCGCTGTGATGGCCCGGGATGCGCGCAACGAGCGGCCAGTATACGGTCGGTCCATGACATCTCCCGGCCGCCCGCAGGAAGTCAAGGCCGGTCGCGCCCGGAGGGGATCGTAGGCTTCGCCGGTGTCCGAGCGGCTCGTCTACACCTCCCGCCTCGTGCGCCTTCCCGTGCTCGGAGCAGACGGCGCCGACATCGGCCGGGTCGTCGACGTGGTCCTGGCCACGGTGACCAGCCAGGAGGCCCCGCAGGTCAACGGCTTCGTGGTCGAGGTGCAGCGCCGCCGGGTGTTCATCGGCGCGGGGCGGATCGCCGAGCTGAGCGCCGACGGCGCTCGGGTGCGGCGCGGCACGGTCAACCTCCGCCAGTTCGGGCTGCGGACGGGTGAGACGCTCGTGGTCGGCGAGCTGTTCGGCCGGTCGCTGCGGGGCTCGCGGGTCATCGACATCGGGTTGCGGGCCAAGCCCGACACGCCCTACGCGTGGGAGGTGAGCACCGTCGCGCTGAGCGGGGGCACTCGGCTCGGACGGCGCCGGCTCACCAGCGTGGTGGACTGGGCCGAGGCCGCGGAGCTCTTCGCGGTGGATCGCCCGATGGCCCGTCAGGCGGCCGCCCTCGGGCGGCTGCATCCCGCCGAGATGGCGGCGACGATCCGCGACCTGCCTCCGGCGCGCCGCAGGGTGCTGGCCCAGGCGCTCGAGGACGAGCGCCTCGCCGACCTGCTCGAGGAGCTCTCCGAGGAGGAGCAGGTGCGCATCGTGGAGGGCCTGGACCTCGAGCGAACCGCTCGCGTCCTGGACGAGATGGAGGCCGACGACGCGGCGGACCTCCTGGGCGAGCTCCCGCAGCTGCGTCGCCACGAGCTGCTCGCCGCGATGACCCCGGGCGAGGCTGCTCCGGTCCGGCGGCTGCTGGACTACGAGGCCGACACCGCGGGTGGGCTCATGACCCCCGAGCCGGTGATCCTGCCCGGCGCGGCGACCGTGGCCGAGGCGCTGGCGCGCATCCGTGACCCCGACCTTCCCGCCGCGCTCGCGGCTCAGGTGTTCGTGACCCAACCGCCGAACGAGACCCCGACGGGACGCTACATCGGCCTTGCCGGGTATCAGCGGCTGCTGCGCGAGGCGCCGTCCAAGCCCGTGAGTCGCTGCCTGGAGGAGGAGCCGGCGCCGATCTCGGTCAAGGCCTCCGACCGGGAGGTCGCCGCCCGGGTCGCCGCCTACGACATCGTGGCCGTGCCCGTGGTCGACGAGGCCGGGCGCCTCGTCGGGGCCGTCACGGTCGACGACGTGCTCGACCACGTGCTGCCCGGCGACTGGCGCGCGCGGTAAGGAGGAGGAGGCATGGCGCGTGGCGACGACCTCTCCCAGCCGCGCGGCGCCGCGGGTAGCCGCCAGTACGACCCCGAGGCGTTCGGGCGCTTCTCGGAGGCGATCGCCCGGTTCCTGGGGACCGCCCGCTACCTGGCGTTCCAGACCGTCTTCCTGGCGCTGTGGTTCGCCCTGAACGGGTTCCGGATCATCAAGATCGACCTCTACCCGTTCATCTTCATGACCCTCCTGCTCTCCCTCCAGGCGGCCTACGCCGCGCCCCTGATCCTCCTGGCCCAGAACCGTCAGGCCGAGCGCGACCAGGCCGAGATCGAGCGCGACCGGCTCGTCAACGCGCGCTCGCTGGCCGATACCGAGTTCCTCGCGCGCGAGATGGCCGCCATCCGGGTGAGCCTCGAGCGCAAGGCCGACCGCGACGACCTCTCGCAGGCGATCGCCGGGCTCCTCGAGGCGGTCGAGCGCGCCACCGGCGTGCGGCCTGACTCCGGCGCCGCCGCCTCTGCCTCCGCCTCGGAGGACTCGCTCGGCGCGCCGGAGTCGGCGACCGAGCACGAGGGACCGGAGTTCCAATAGAGGCGAGCGCGGCCAGTTCCGGATCAGCCGACCGGCACCTTCGGATCGCCCACCCCCACGCCCAGGCGCCGGGCGAGGGGCCCGATGGTGCTCCCCTGGATCACCGTGGACAGGACCACGGCGAAGAAGACGACGTTGAAGAAGCGCAGGCTCCCCGGTACGCCGGCGATGATCGGGAAGGTGGCAAGCACCACCGGCACCGCTCCGCGCAGGCCCGCCCAGCCCAGGAGCAGTCGCTCCGCCGGCGTGAAGCGGCCGAAGGCAGTGGCCAGCGCGGCGGCGAGCGGCCGGGCGAGGAAGGCCACCACCAGGGCGAGCAGGGTGCCCTCGACCACCACTGCACCGAGCTGGCTCGGAAACACGAGCAGGCCGAGGGCGAAGAACATCGCGATCTCGGCCAGGAAGGCCAGCCCCTCGTGGAAGGCGAGCAGCGACGGCCTACTGGGGAGCTCGACGCTCCCGATGGCCAATCCGGCGAGGTAGACCGCGAGGAAGCCGGAGCCATGCAGCGCCCCCGCCGCCCCGAACGCGAGCGCGGCGGTGGCCAGCGAGGCGACGAGGAGGCCGGCCGGCGCAGCCGTTGCACGATGCATGACACGAACGGCCAGCCACCCCACGCCGGCGCCGACGAGCGCGCCAATCCCGAGCTCCTGCACGAGGAAGCCGAGCGCCTCGAGGGCTCCGTACCCCGGGCGATTGATCAACTCGATGACCACCAGGACCAGTAGGACCGCGATGGGGTCGTTCAGGCCCGCGGAGGAGGGTGAAGTCGAAGAGCCACGTCGCGGCCAGGCCGGCGATTACGGCGGTAGCGACCGTCCCGACCGCGGCGAGCGCGAGGGCGGGGCGCAGCACCGGTCGGATCTCGCCGAAGCCCGAGCCGAGGCCGCCCTCGAACAGGATGAGCAGCAGCGCAGCGCTGCCAATGAGGCGGGCGAGCTCGTAGTCCGCGAAGTCGATCCAGCCGAGTCCATCCGTGCCGATGGCCATACCCAGCCCCAGGAACAGCACGAGGGCCGGCAGCCCGAGCCGGGTGGCGAGCACCGATGCGAGCACCCCACCGGCGAGCAGGGCTCCCGCGATGAGGACGAGCTGCGCGTCGTGGACCACTCCAGGGCACGATGCCAGACCACCCGCCCGAGCTCCCCTACGATGCGCGCATGAGCGCCTCCTCGCCCACCCACCCGTACGAGACGATCAACCTCCGACGCGACGGCGGGGCGGCCACGATCGAGCTGAACCGGCCCGAGACGATGAACGCGTGGGACCGTCAGCTCGGCGCCGAGCTGCTCGACGCGGTGCGGGGTGTCGCGGGCGACGACTCCGTCCGTGCGGTGCTCATCACGGGCGCCGGGCGTGGCTTCTCCTCCGGCGCGGACCTCAAGGCCGGATTCGACCCCACGCCCGACGGCCACCCCGACGTCCGCACGGTGCTCCGCGAGCTCTACCACCCGATCATCGCGGGGATCCGCCGCATGCCCAAGCCGGTGGTGGCGGCGGTCAACGGGGGCGCGGTGGGCATCGGCTGCTCGCTCGCGCTGTGCTGCGATCTGATCCTCGCCGCCGAGTCCGCGTACTTCCTGCTCGCGTTCGTGAACATCGGCCTCGTCCCCGACGGCGGCTCCTCGCTCTTCGTACCCGCGCGCGTGGGGCACGCCCGCGCGACGGAGCTCGCGATGCTCGGCGAGCGCCTGCCCGCGCCGCGGGCGCTCGAGTGGGGCCTCGTGAACCGCGTGGTGGCCGATCCCGATCTCGGCGCCGAGGCGCAAGCGCTGCTCAGCCGCCTGGCCCAGGGACCGACGAGCTCCTACGCGGGAACCAAGCGCCAGCTCAACGCCTGGATCTACCCCGGCATGGACGAGCAGCTCGAGCTCGAGGCGGAGATCCAGCAGGAGCAGGCCGCCTCCGCCGACTTCGCGGAGGGCGTCTCGGCCTTCGTGGAGCGGCGCCCGCCGCGCTTCTCCGGCGGCTGAGCCGCGAGCCCGGCGGGAGGCTTGCGGCGCTCGTCACGTTGTGGAAGGAGGCCGGAGGGCATGAGTAGACTCCGCGCCGCCGTGCCCCGCACCCGTGTCCCTCCGCGCGCGCGCCGCGCCTTCTCCTTGGCCCTCGCGGGCGCGCTGGCCGCCTTCCTCCTGGCCGCTCCGGCAGCGCTGGCCGGATCGTTCACGCCGGAGTCGGGGGGCTCGCCGAACGCCGACGCGATCCACTCGCTCTACGTGATCGCGGCGCTCATCGCGCTGGTGGTCTTCGTCGGGGTCGAGGGCGCCCTCTTCTACGCGCTGTTCAAGTTCCGGGCCCGGAAGGGCGCCACGGCCGCCCAGATCCACGGCAACACCCGCCTGGAGATCGGATGGACGGTCGGCGCGGCCCTCATCCTCGTAGTCCTCACCGTCATAACCCTCTTCAAGCTCCCGTCGATCGTCGATCCTCCCAACTCCGACGCGAACGGCCTGAAGGCCGACAGCGGGATGCTCACCGCCTCCACCAACGACGTCACGCCCCCCAACGGCCAGAAGCTCAAGGTGTGCGTGACCGGCCGGCAGTTCATCTGGCGCTACACCTACGCCGCGGACTGCAAGAACGCATACGGCCAGCCCTACACCTACACGCGCATGACGGTGCCCGCGAACACGACGGTGGTGCTCGACATCGAGTCCACCGACGTCGCCCACGCGTGGTGGATCCCCAAGCTCGGGCCCAAGTTCGACGCCATCCCGGGCTCCCACAACTACACGTGGTTCAAGGCGCCCACGCCACCGCCGGGCGGCAGGCTCTACCCCGGGCAGTGCGCCGAGTTCTGCGGCCGGCTGCACGCGAACATGGTCGCCGAGGTGCGCGTGGTGAGCCCCGCCGAGTTCAAGACCTTCATCACGAACCTCAAGGCGAGCGTCTCGCAGGCCAACAAGCAGGCCCAGCAGCAGCGCGACCAGCTGCGCAAGGCCGGCGAGCTCTAACCACCCTTCCCAGAGACCGGACCATGGCTGCCACCACCTCCTCCTTCCTGCGCCCGACGCCCCAGGTGATCGCGCACGAGGTCGCGGCGCCGCGCGTTCGGGGCAAGTGGCTCGACTGGCTGACCACGACCGATCACAAGAAGATCGGGATCCTCTACATGGTCACCACCTTCGTCTTCTTCCTCCTGGGCGGGGTGGAGGCGCTGCTCATGCGCGTCCAGCTCGGCGTGCCGAACAACACGTTCCTCACTCCCGAGCACTACAACGAGCTCTTCACCCTCCACGGGACGACGATGATCTTCCTGTTCATCGTGCCGATGATGGCGGGCTTCGCCAACTACATGGTGCCGCTCATGATCGGCGCGCGCGACATGGCCTTCCCGCGCCTGAACGCCCTCTCCTACTGGCTGCTGCTCTTCGGCGGCATCGTCTTCTACGCCTCCCTCTTCTTCCAGCCCCCCGAGGCCGGGTGGTTCTCCTACGCGCCGCTCTCCACCGCCCTCTACACGCCGAGCGGAGGCCAGGACGCGTGGATCTTCCTCATCCACATAACCGGCATCTCCTCGATCCTGGGCGCGATCAACTTCTACGCGACGATCGTGAACATGCGCGCCCCGGGCATGGGCTGGGGACGCCTGCCGCTGTTCATCTGGACCATCCTCATCTACGCGATCCTGCTCATCCTCGCGCTGCCGGTCATCGCCGCGGCGGTGACGATGCTGCTCACCGACCGCCACTTCGGAACGACGTTCTTCGACCCGAGCCAGCACGGATCGCCGCTGCTGTGGCAGCACCTGTTCTGGTTCTTCGGACACCCCGAGGTCTACATCATGATCCTGCCCGGGTTCGGGATCATCTCCGAGGTCTTGCCGGTGTTCTCCCGCAAGCCGATCTTCGGCTACAAGGCGATCGCCGCCTCGACCGCGGTCATCGCCTTCCTGGCCATGCTCGTGTGGGCGCACCACATGTTCACCACGCCCACGCCGCTGGTGGTGCTCGGGTTCTTCATGCTCTCCTCGTTTTTCATCGCCGTGCCCACGGGGGTGAAGATCTTCAACTGGATCGCCACCCTGTGGCAGGGGACCGTGGAGCTGAAGACGCCGCTGCTCTTCGCCGTCGGCTTCATCGGCACGTTCATCATGGGCGGGATCACGGGGATCTTCCTCGCCATCTTCCCGATCGACTGGCAGGTCGAGGACACCTACTTCGTGGTCGCCCATTTCCATTACGTGCTCATGGGCGGCTCGGTGTTCACGATCTTCGCCGGCATCTACTACTGGTTCCCGAAGGTCACCGGACGAATGCTCTCCGACGCGCTGGGCAAGGCGTCTTTCTGGCTCATGCTCGTGGGCTTCCACCTCACCTTCCTCGTACAGCATGCGCTGGGGCTCTCGGGGATGCCGCGGCGCGTCTACGAGTATCCGGCGGGGGTGGGCTGGAGCGCGTACAACCTCATCTCGACGATCGGCTCGTTCGTGCTCGCCGTGGGGATCCTGCTCACGGTGATCAACGTGGCTCGCTCGCTCAAGGTCGGCGCCATCGCGGGCCCCGACCCCTGGAAGGGCAACACGCTCGAGTGGTTCACACCCTCGCCACCGCCGGTGAACAACTTCGACGTGATCCCGCGCGTGCGCTCGGTCGAGCCCATGCGCGACATCCGCCGGCAGGTCGAGCGGGCGACCGGCCAGAGCCAGGAGACCAGGGCCTCCGACCAGTTCGTCAAGGCCTAGGCCCTGCGATGGAGGCGTCCCCCACCACCGCGGCGGCGCCGGTGCCGGCCCCCGCTCCCCTCCCGGGGAGGCTCGGCGCCCAGGGCGTCGGGCAACTCGCGCGTGACCTCTTCGCGCTGACCAAGCCCAAGGTCCAGTCGCTCCTCCTGCTCACGACGGTGACCACCATGGAGGTGGCGGGCAGTCCGAGCGTGGGCCGCATCGCTCTCACCTGCCTCGGCGGCTACCTCTCCGCCGGGGGCGCCGGGGCGGTCAACCACTACTGGGACCGCGACATCGACGCGCGCATGGCGCGCACCGCCGATCGTCCGGTGCCCTCGGGGCGCGTCCCGCCGCGAGCAGCGCTCGCGTTCGGGGTGGCACTCGCCGGCCTCTCGTTCCTCCTGCTCACCCTGGCGGTCAACCTCCTCGCCGCGTCGCTCGCCCTCTCGGGCTTCCTCGGCTACGTCCTCGTCTACACGATGTGGCTCAAGCGCTCCACGCCGCAGAACATCGTGATCGGGGGAGCGGCGGGCGCGGTGCCGCCGCTCGTGGGCTGGGCGGCGACCCGTGGCTCGCTCTCATGGACGGCTCTTTACCTGTTCGCGATCGTCTTCTACTGGACGCCGCCGCACTTCTGGGCCCTCTCGCTGCTGATGAAGGACGAGTACGCCAAGGTGGGCGTCCCCATGATGCCGGTCGTGCGCGGCGAGCGGGAGACCCGGCGCCAGATCCTGCTCTACACGCTGCTGCTCTACGCGGTCACCCAGCTCCCGTTCTGCGCGGGCGGCTTCGGAGGGATCTACCTCGCGGCCTCGGTCGCCCTGGGCGCCCTGTTCATCGCCGGCGCCGTGACCCTCTACCGGCGGGCCGACCGCCGCAGCGCCCTGCGCCTCTACCTGTTCTCCCTGGCGTACCTGGCCGCCCTCTTCGGGGCCATGGTGGCCGACGTCAAGCTGTAGGATGATCCTCCTCCGCGGGGCATCCCGCCCCGCGCCCTGACCCCGACTCTCGCCCTCCGGCCTCGCTACACACATGGATCGCCGCCTCGCACGCAGGAACCTTCGCTCCGGGCTCATCGCCGGGGCCATATCGGTCTTCATGTTCGGCGTCGCGTTCCTGGCCGCCGCCATCTACATCCACCCGTGAGCCCGTCGCAACCGCCCGTCCCCCCGACCGGTGAGAGGATCCACCTCCCTGGTCCGAGCCTGATCCCGGTCTTCAACGCCCTCGGGATCACGCTCATCGTGATCGGGACGACGATCACCCCCGTGCTCTCGGTGATCGGCGTGCTCATCTTCCTCGGCACGACGATCCGCTGGATCGCCGACACGCGCCGGGACATCGACGCGCTCCCGCTCGAGCACGAGCACTCGAGCTGAGCGTCGGCCCGGGAGCGCCCGGGAGCCGCGTCGCGAGCCCAGGGCGTTCCCGCTCAAAGAGCGGGAACGCGCCGACTCCGTGCGGTGTCGACATCGCGCCTCATCCCGGGCCGGGGCTCGCACGTAATCATGGGCATGCCCACCCAGCGCGCCACGACCGTCCGCCACCGCACGCGCCTGTACGAGGACGCGGTCTCGATCGTCGAGCACGAGTACGACTCGGATCTCTCGCTCGACGACGTGGCCCGCCGGGTCGCCTCCTCCCGGCGCCAGCTCCAGCGCGCCTTTACCGAGGTCGGACGCACGACGTTCCGCAGCCACCTGACCGGCGTGCGCATGCACCGGGCGGCCGAGATGCTCTCGGCCCGCGACCTGACGGTCCGTGAGGTCGCCTCCCGGGTGGGGTATCGCCAGCCCGCCCAGTTCGCCAAGGCCTTCCGCCGGGCGGTCGGCGTCGCACCCTCCGCCTACCGTCTCGACGCCGCCCACGGAGCGGCGTCGCACGGCCTGGCGCGCGCGGCGTAGCGTCGCCGCGCCGAGCCGTGGGCGGCCACCCCGGCGCCGGCACCCTCGTCGGCCGGGTCGCGTAGCATCCGCGCCCGAGATGGCGAGCACGGCCCCCGAGGAGCGCTCTGAGCGGAAGGACAGGGCGAACGTGACCCAGATGCTGGTGCTGGGCGTGATCGTGTCGGTGATCCTCGTCGCGGCCACCCTCTCCCTGCACTGGTTCCCGAAGCAGGCCTCGACGCAGGCGGGTCCCATCGACACGCTCTACGACGTGCTGCTCATCGTCTCCGTGCCGATGTTCGTGCTCGTCGAGACGGTGGTGCTCTTCTGCGTATGGAAGTTCCGCCGCCGGGCCGGCGAGGAGCTCAAGGACGGGCCCCCCATCCACGGCAACACGCGGCTCGAGGTGGTGTGGACGGCCGTCCCCGCCCTCATGCTGCTCGGGCTGTGCACCTACGCCTACGCGGTGCTGCACCAGATCGAGAAGCCCCAGAAGGGCGAGATGGTCGTCGAGGTGACCGGGCAGCAGTTCGCGTGGTCGTTCAACTACCCGCCGAGCAAGCCGGGCGCCAAGGCGGTGGGCTCGGACCTGCTCTACCTGGCCAAGGGCCGGCCCGTGGAGTTCAAGTTGAGAGCCAAGGACGTGATCCACTCCTTCTGGGTCCCCGCGTTCCGGATGAAGTCCGACGCGGTCCCCGGAATCACCACCAGCTACCGCGTCACCCCGACGCAGACCGGCGACTACGCGATCGTCTGCGCCGAGCTGTGCGGGCTCGGCCACTCGACCATGCGCTCGACCGTCCACGTGGTCGAGCCGGCCGCGTTCGATCAGTGGATCGCCAAGAAGGCCGCGGCCGGAGGCGCCGTCGGGGGCGGCACGGCACCCCCGACCGGGTCGAGCGGCGGCTCGAGTCGCGGAGGTTGATGGTGGCCGTTCGCAGCGTCATCATGTGCCGGTCGATCCCCGTCGCCTTCCCGGTCCGCTCCCGATAGGCTGCCGCCGATGTCCGCCACCCTGAACCCAAGCTCGGCCCCGGCGCAGAACCCCGCCTCGCCCCCCTCGCCGCGAGCGTCGTTGGCCGCGCGGATGAGGGCTCCCGGCTGGTACCGCGCCGCGCTGTTCTCCGCGCTCGGGCTGGCCTTCGCCTACGCCCTGGTGGGCGTGGTCCGTACGGCCATGCACTACAAGGACCCGTGGACGAGCGGCGACGCCATCACGATGGTCGCCCTGATCGCCGTCCCCCTCTTCTTCCTGGTGGGCCTCGGGTGCTTCGACTACTGGTTCTACTGGGCGGCGGGCAAGCCGAGCCGCGCAGAGGACCACTCCTCGCACGGAGCGCACTCCTGGCGCGACTACTTCCGCGTGAACACCGACCACAAGGTCATCGGGCTGCAGTACATCTGCACCTCGTTCTTCTTCCTGTTCGTGGGCGGCCTGCTGGCCATGCTCATACGTGCCGAGCTCGCCCAGCCCGGGTTGCAGTTCGTGGACTCCAACACCTACAACGGGCTCTTCTCCGTCCACGCCTCGCTGCTGATCTTCCTGTTCGTCATCCCCGTCTTCGCGGGGATCGCGAACTTCGTCCTCCCGCTCATGATCGGCGCGCCCGACATGGCCTTCCCGCGGCTCAACGCGCTCTCGTTCTGGCTCCTGCCGCTGGCCGGGACGATGATGCTCGGGAGCTTCCTGGCCCCCGGCGGACCGTTCACCAGCGGCTGGACGGCCTACGCGCCGCTGTCGACCACCCAGCCGGTCGGGCAGATGTTCTTCACGCTCGGGGTGCAGTTCGCGGGCGCCTCGTCCATCGCCACCGCGCTGAACTTCCTCGTGACCATCATCACGATGCGCGCGCCCGGCATGAGCTTCTGGCGCCTACCGCTGCTCGTGTGGGCCAACTTCGCCACCTCGCTGCTCGTGGTCATCGCCACGCCGTTCATCGCCGCCTCCCAGTTCCTCGTGCTGCTCGACCGGGCGCTCGGGTTCCACTTCTTCGACTCGGCGGTCGGAGCGGGCCGCGACGGCAACGTGCTCATGTACCAGCACGTCTTCTGGTTCTACTCGCACCCGGCCGTCTACATCATGATGCTGCCGGGGTTCGGGATCGTCTCGGAGATCCTCTCCGTCAAGTCGCGCAAGCCGATCTTCGGCTACCGGATGATGTGCTTCTCGCTGCTGGCGATCGTCGTGCTCGGCTTCACCGTCTGGGCGCACCACATGTTCGTCTCGGGGATGCAGGGTTGGATCCGCATCCCGATGATGATCACCACGGCCATCATCGCCGTGCCCACCGGGATCAAGATCTTCTCGTGGTTGGCCACCCTGTGGCGAGGGGTGCTGCACCTCGACACCGCGATGCTCTTCGCCCTCGGCTTCCTCACGATGTTCACCCTGGGCGGAATATCCGGCGTGATGCTCGCGATGATCCCCTTCACCATCCACGTGAGCGACACCTACTTCATCGTCGCCCACATCCACTACGTGCTCTTCGGCGGCTCACTGTTCACCATCTTCGCGGGCATCTACTTCTGGTTCCCGAAGATGACCGGCCGCCTGGTCGACGAGCGCCTGGGCAAGTTCCACTTCTGGTGCACTTTCATCTTCTTCAACCTCACCTTCGCCCCCATGCATCTGATCGGGATCCAGGGAATGCCTCGGCGGGTGGCCGACTACGCCCAGCAGTTCGCGGGCTGGAACGCCTTCATCTCCATCGCCTCCTTCTTCCTCGGGCTGAGCTCGCTCGTGTTCCTCTACAACATCGTGGCGAGCTGGCGTGGCGGCCCGCGCGCGGCGGCGAACCCGTGGCGCTCGCTCACGCTCGAGTGGCAGGTCTCCTCTCCGCCGCCGGTCTTCAACTTCGACCGGGTGCCCACCGTCGTAGGCGGGCCGTACGAGTACGGGGTGCCCGGCGCGGTGCACGGGATCTTCGAGAGCGCCGAGGTCGAGCGCGCGCCGGCCGGCGCGTCGGCCGGCGCGCAACGGGCGAGCGCGGGCACCGAGTAGACGGGCAGGCGAGCGCGCGGCATGGCCCACATCCTCGTCGTCGCCAACGAGACGCTCGGCGCGCAGAGCATCGTGGAGGCAATCCGCGCGCGAGCGGATGGAGACACGCACGTGACCGTAGTCGCCCCGCAGACCCAGCCCAAGGCCGGCCTGGTGGTCTACGCCGACGCGGTGCGCGACGCCGCCCTGGCCCGGGTCGACGCGACGGTCCGGGCGCTCGAGGAGCTCGGGATCGACGCCCACGGCGAGGTCATGGACCCCGACCCCTTCAGCGCGACCATGGACGCGGTCGGAGAGTTCCGGCCTGACGAGATCATCATCTCCACCCATCCCGAGACGCGCTCGGGCTGGCTGCGACGCGACCTGATCGAGCGGGTGCGCGACGCCAGCGGTCTTCCCGTCGAGCACGTGGTCGTCGACCTCGACGCGGAGCGCGAGAAGGTCGTGCACACGCTCGTCGTCGCGAACAAGACCGCGGGGGGCGACACGCTCTTCAACCTCCTGAAGGCCAAGGCCGAGGAGTCGCCGCACCGCTTCACGGTCATGGTGCCCCAGGAGGGCGGCCGGGGCGAGCACACCGAGCAGGCCCGCGAGCGGCTGGCCGGGGTGCTCGAGAAGATGCAGCTCGAGGGCATCCCCGCCACCGGGAGCATCGGCGACCCCGACCCCTTCACCGCCGTCATGAACGGCCTGCAGCTCTACCGCGTGGACGAGATCATCATCTCCACTCATCCCGAGACGCGCTCGGGCTGGCTGCGGGGGCAGCTCATCGAGCGCGTGCGCCGCTCGACCGCGTGTCCGGTCGAGCACGTCGTGGTCGACCTCGAGGCGCACGAGGCGCAGACCGCCTCGCGCGGATAGGAGCGGCTCGTGGAAGCCGCCTCGATCCCCCACCCCGAGCAGCACCACGGCCCGCCCGAGGCCCACCGGTCCTCGCGCGTGGAGCCCCAGCTGCTCGGGATGCTGCTCTTCATCATCTCCGAGGTCATGGTCTTCGGGGCCTTCTTCACGGCCTACTTCTTCATCCGGGTCGTGCAGAGCAACCCGTGGCCGGCGAGCGGCACTGATCTGCCCAGGCTCGTCGCCGGCTTCAACACGGCGATCCTGATCTCGTCCTCCCTGACCATCCACTGGGCGCTCGTCTCGGCCAAGAACGGCAACCGCGCTGGGCTCAAGGCGGGCATGCTCTCCACCTTCCTGCTCGGCTGCACCTTCCTCTTCGTGCAGATCAACGAGTACGTGCACATCGGCTTCGCGCCCCACGACTCGGCCCAGGGCTCGATCTTCTACGGGTTGACCGGCCTCCACGGCGCGCACGTGTTCATCGGGCTGACGCTGCTGGCCATGGCCACCGTGCGCGCCTTCCGCGGCCACTACACGCCCGAGCAGCACCGCGGCATCGAGGTGCCCGGGATCTACTGGCACTTCGTCGACGCGATGTGGATCGTCGTCTACTTCACGGTCTACATCCTCTAGGCCGGAGGCCCCGCGCGCGATGCTCAACCCGCTGCGCTCCGAGGCCGAGGCCTTCCGCTTCCTGCTCTACGTCATCGCCACGGTGGCGACCATCGCGGTGATCGTCGTCGTCGTGCGCGCGCTGAGCTAAGGCGAAAGGCCGCCGTCGTGGCGGCGATCCCCGGCTGTCACCATCCCGGGGATGCCGCTCAGCCTCGATCCCGTGGTGCTCGCCGGCCTGCTCCTGGCGAGCGCCCTGTACGTGCGCGCGGTGCGGATCCTCCGCCGCCGGGGGGTCCGGATCTCACGCGCTCAGCAGAGCGCCTGGTGGATCGGGATGGCGCTCGAGGTCGTGGGCCTCGTCTCACCCCTCGACGCCTACGCGGACCGCGTCCTCAGCGCGCACATGGCGCAGCACCTGCTGATCGGAGACGTCGCCGCGCCGTTCCTCCTGGCCGGGATCCGCTCGCCGGTCCTCGTCTTCCTGCTGCCGCGCCCGCTCCTCGTGGCTCTCGCGCGCCGCCGCGGGCTCCGGGGAGCCTTTCGCTTCGCGCGCCGGCCGCTCGTCGCGCTGCCGGTCTACATCGCGACGATCTACGGCTGGCACCTGGCGTTCCTCTTCGAGGCGGCGCTGCGCCACCCCGCGATCCATGCGCTCGAGCACCAGTCCTTCCTCGCGGCGAACCTCCTGCTCTGGTGGGCGGTGCTCGAGCCCAAGCGCCGGCGCATGCCCGGCGACCTGTGGAAGATCGCCTACGTCTTCGCCGCGCGGATGTCGACGATGTTCCTCGGGATGGGGTTCGTCTTCTCCCACGGCCAACTCTACGGCGGCTTCTACGGCGAGAAGGCGATGCGCTACGGGTTCACGCCGCTCGCCGACCAGCAGACCGCCGGCGGCATGATGATGGTCCTCGACATCCTCATCATGTTCCTCGCCCTCTGCTACTTCTTCTGGCACGCGGCGGCCGAGGGCTCCCGCGCCGACGCGGCCGAGCGAGCGGCGGTTCCCGCCGCCTGAGGACCTTGGCTACTTGACGGTCAGCGTGCCCTTCATGCCGGCCTGCTCGTGGCCCGCGACCGTGCAGTAGAACTCGTAGGTGCCGGGCTTCAGGCTGACGCTCACCATCGAGACGCCGCCGTTCTGGACGACCTTGCCCCCCATGTTGGTCCCGTTGCCCTTGACGGCGATGTCGTGCGGCGTGGAGGACTTGTTCTGCATCTTCAAGGTCAACTGACCGGAGGGCGCGGAGGCCGAGCCCGCCAGAAAGGCGAGCTGACCCGTCGGGTCAGCGTCGATCTCGAGATTGCCGTTCTTCGCCACCGCCGGCTTCTTGTTGAGGGTGGGCACCGCGTTGGCGACCGCACCCGTGTCCGGCCCCGGCTTGGACACGGACGCCCCTACGTAGGTGGCGACGTCGAGGGCGTCCTCGCCCGTGTAGAGCTTCCCGGGCATGACCCCGTTGCGGTTGGGATAGAGGATCTGGTGGTTCACGACCCCGCGGATGGTGCTCGAGCCAAAGCCGTCGGCGCGATCCTGCGCGAAGGCGACGTCGAGGTTGGGTCCCTGGACCCCCTTCGTGCCCGCGCGCTGCATCACGTGGCAGGCGCCGCACTTGGCGACGAAGAGCTTCTTGCCGTTCGCCGCGTCGCCGCCGGTGTTCTTGAGCCGGCAGCCCGACAGCCCGAGCAGGAGCGCGGCGGCGACGACGAGCGCGAAGCCGCGGAACGCCCCTCTGGTGCGGTGCGCGAGCACGGAGGAACTCTATCCCAGCCGGAGGCGCGGGCGCGCGGCTGGCGCGCTGCGGGGCCGTTCAGTCCCCGGCGCTCGGGAGCTCGTCGAGCCTGCCCTCCGCGGCGGCGAGCACGCCGCGCGCGACGCCCTCCCACGAGTAGCGCTCGCGCGTGGTGGCCACCAACGCCGCGCGGGTGCCGGCGCGCAGCTCCTCGGGTGCCTCGAGCCACCCCACGACGCGCATCGCCAGAGCCCGGATCGCGCCGGGGCCGAGCGGGAAGGACAGGAGCGCACGCGCTCCGGAGGGAACGGCAGCGCGCAACACCTCGCTCACCTCGGCGAGGCCCGAGTGCTCGGCGCTCACCGGCAGAGCGCCGCAGGCGGCGCCTTCAGCGGCCACCATCCCGAACGCCTCGGGAAACGTGCTCGGAACGACCTCGGCCTCGCACGCGGGCAGCAGGGCGGCGAGCTCGCCGTGCTCGAGCCGACCCGTGAAGACCACCCGCTCGGGCAGGCGAGCGGCCGCCGCGAGGTAGCGCTCGCACTCACCGAAGTCGCCGGCCAGGTCGTCGAGGAACGCCCGGAGGTAGGAGAGCGGCGCTCGCGGTCCGCCCTCCTCGGCACGACCAGCCGCGGCGAGCGCCCGCGCCGCGCCCAGCTCGCCGCCGGCCAGGGCGTCGCGCAGCCGCTCGGACCCCTCGCGGTATCCGCCGAAGCCGACCACGACGAGGCGCGCCTCCGGCACCCGCTGCAGGACGAGCGGCCAGGCGGTGAGGAGCAGGTCGACGCCCTTGGCGAGGATGAGCTTGCCGACGTAGGCCACGAGGCGGTCGTGCTCGAATCCGTCCACCACGGAGCGGAGCGCGGACGCGGCGGCGGCGGCGTCGCGCGAGAACGCCGACCCGCGAGCGGCTGCCCCGGCCTGGCCGTCGGCGGCGGCCTGGGCCAGCGCGTCGGCCAGGCCGTGCACGCGCGCACGCGCGGCCGGCGGCTCGAGGGGAGCGAACTCCCCCACGTCGACGCCCGGCGGGCCGAGCCGCGTCCGCGAACGGAGCTCGGGCTCCTCCATCGTCTCCCACAGCCTGCGCGCGACGTGCCGCGAGCCGACCAGCACGCCGCGAGCGCCGGCCAGGCCCTCGCGCGCGTAGGGAAGAAAGCGCGCGTGGGGGGCCACCGTGTACTCGAGCGCGCTGCCGTGGATCGTGACCGCATGGGGCACGCCCGTGCCCGCCAGCGCCCGCGCGAGGATCACCGGGCCCATCACGAGGTGGTTCGCGAGTGCAGCCTCGGGCCGGGCGCGGCGCACCACGGCGCGCACCGCCGCGACGTTGGCCTCGACGTAGCGCTCGAGCTCGGACTCGTCCAACTCGGGGAACGGACGCGCCTCGACCCCCTCGTAGCGATCGGCGACGTAGACGGGAAGCAGCCCGCCGATGTCGGGTCGGTAGGCGGTGCAGCGCACCGGCGCGCGAAGCTCGCGCACCTTCAGGTCCCCGTCGCTCCAGAGGCCCTCGGCGTCGACGAAGGGGCAATCGGCCGGGGCGCGCTCCTGGCTGAGCAGGTGCACCTCGTGGCCCTGGCGCACGAGCGCCTCGGCCAGCTTTGAGGTATAGACGTTCGAACCCGTCCCGCGCAGCAGGTATCCGTGGAAGATCAGCACGCGCACGGGGGCCGATGGTAGAGCCCGGAACGGTGCTCTCGGCGGGCGGGCGCCGCAGGGGGCGCTGGTAGGATCCGCGCTCGTGAGGCTGCATCAGAAGTACCGCATGCGCACGCCCTCGACCGGACGCGAGGTCGTGATCGAGGCCATCCCGGGGGAGAGCTACGTCGATCGAGACACCGGCGAGCCGCTCGAGGTCGTCGGGCAGCTCATTCCGCTCGCCCCCACGCCCTCCGACCTCCCGTGGTCGGTGGAGAACCTGCGCTTCTGCACGTGGTGCGATCAGCTCTCCGAGAAGGACCTCAACGACTGCCCCTGGTGCGGGCGGCGCATGGCGCCGCTCCCCTCCTGAGACGGTGCCCGCCCCCGTGACCCGCGCCGGCCCGACCGTCCTCGCGCTGACCCTGGGGATCGCTTCGGCCCTCGGCATCGCCGCCTGCGGCGGCTCCCGGGTGAGCGCCCAGGACGAGCCCCGCTCGGCTCCTCCCCTCACGCTGCCGCGCAACTCCTCTCCGCCCGCACCCCCCGGCGCGACCGCCACCAGCACGGGCGCGACGAACCAGACGGCTACCGGCACAGGCCCCGCGTCCTCGACCCCGACGGGCGGCGGCTCGAGCACCGCTCCTACGGCGAGCGGCGGCGCCGGGGCGCCCGCGACGGGGACGGCGCCGGGCGGCACGTCCTCGGGCGGAGCCACCGCCCAGCCGGGTGGGAGCGCTACCGGATCCGGGTCCGGCGCCGCGGGGTCCGGCGGCGCGAGCGCCGCGCCCACGGGCGGCGCGGGGAGCGCGACGGGCGGGGCCCCCGGCCCCGGACGCAGCCGGTACTGCCGCGCGAACCCGGGCGCCTGCTGAGGACTACGGAGTCGAGAT
>JAABUQ010005343.1_pt1 | contig 20616 bp, 20 predicted proteins | sample 5560001 | NCBI WGS metagenome assembly JAABUQ01 (sample SAMN10711888, study PRJNA513371) | rock metagenome | isolation source: Antarctica rocks | place: Antarctica: Victoria Land, Finger Mt nord | collected 2015-12-18
GGCTCGCACGGCCAGTACACTTACTATTTAGATGGGGCGCCGCTGCCCTCGTCCGTGTCCGGCTCGTTCAGCGACCTGATCGACCCCAAGAATATCGAGACCCTGCGCGTACTGACCGGCGGCTTCCCGGCCCAGTACGGCGACAACCTCGCCGCCGTGTTCGACGTTTCCGCCCGCGCCGGGCAGCCCGGACGCCCACGCGGCTTCGCCGAGCAACTCCTGTCGGGCTACCGGACGTCGCAGAGCACGGCCCAGTTCGGCGGCGGCACCCCGCGCCTGCAATATTATTTGTCCGGCGTCCGCAACTTTACCGACCGACGCCTGGACTCGGTGACGCAAGACCCGCTGCACGACGCCGGCTCCGACGCGGTCCTGTTCGGGAAGTTCGACTATCTCGCCGGCGCGAACGACCGCGTCATTTTGGACACCGCCCGCACCGATGCCTATCTGCAATTGCCGAACGACGAGACTCAGCAGGCGCTGGGGCGCGATGTCACCCAGCGCGAGGACGGCGACTTCGCTAACCTCATCTGGAAGCACAGTGCGGGTGCGAGCGGCCTGACCGCCGCCCTGTATACCCACCAGTCCCGCCTGCGCTACACGGGCGACCCCGCCGTGGATTTGGCCGGGGCGACGGCGGCCAGCGCGGACGGCGGGACGCCCGCGAACCTGCCCTCGTCGGCCTTCGAGGACCGCTACGCCAATTATATCGGCCTGCGGACCGACGCCGCCACCAAGGTTGCCGCCCGCCACAAGCTCGGTTACGGCTTCGACATCAGCACGGTCACTGGGGCCGAGAACTTCACGCTGCTCAACGCCGTGGACAACGGCGATGGGACGACCGGGGTGCAGACGGTCACCGACAGCCACGGCCTGTTCGGCGGCGACCGCTCCGCCTACGTGCAGGACGACTGGACGCCTGGCCGGATGCTGATCAACTACGGCGTCCGCTACGACCAGCACAAGACCGACACGACGACGTCCCAGTTCTCCCCGCGCCTGAATATGACCTACACGCTGGGCGGACGCGACAAGGTCCATGCCTACTACGACCGCCTGTTCCAGCCCGCGCCCATCGAGGACATCCGGCGGCTGGACCCCAACGCCGTCGCCTTCAAGCCCGAGCGCGACAACTTCTACGAGATCGGTTACACCCACGAGAACGCCGGCATCACGACGAGCCTGAGCGGCTATTACAAGACCGAGCAGGACGTCATCGACGAAAACATCATCGCCGGGACGCAGATCCGCGAGCCGTTCAACGTCCAGAAGGGCTACGTCCGGGGCATTGAGTTCGCTGTGGATGGGCCATTGACCCGCGCCCTATCGTTTTATGCCAATTACGCCCGGTCGTGGGCCCGCGCGGCGGGCGACTTCACCGGTGGCCTGGCCCCGGCGGGGGCACCGCCCGGCTACTTCTACGACGACCACGACCAGACCCACACCGCCTCGGTCGGACTGGCCTACGACGCGCACGGCCAGACGGTCAGCCTCGACGGTGAGTACGGCTCCGGTTTCCCCTACGGCCAGAGCGATGCGGGCCTGCCGAACTTCTACCGCGTCCCGGCCCACTTCATCTTCAACCTGGAGCTGGGAACCCAGATCGGGCGCGGGCGGCTGGCCCTGTCCGCGCTGAACCTGCTGAACCACGGCTACGTGATCAAGCAGGCCAGCCCCTTCAGCGACCGCGAGTGGGGCCAGTCGCGGACGCTGGGCGTCAAGTGGACGCAGAGCTTCTAATGGAGACCGAATCAACTATGAGCGCATTCACACAATATCTGCACCAGGGCGGGTTCATGATGTACCCGCTCATCGCCTGCTCGATCCTCGCGCTGGGAATCATCCTGGAGCGCGCCTGGACCTTCCGCAAGGCCAACGCCGTGGACCCCGAAGAGCTGCTCGAAGAGGTCAAAGAGGCCTACAAGCCCGGCGACACGCGCGCAGCCACGAAGCTTCTGGAAGACACGAAGACGCCCTACGCCCGCATCTTCGCGCGGGGCCTGAAGAACGCCGACCGCGCGCCCGAGGCCATCGACATGGCGATGTCCCAGGAGGCCGCGAACGAGATCCCGCCGCTGGAGAACTACCTACCCGGCCTGCGGACCATCATCAGCATCGCGCCGCTCCTCGGCCTGCTCGGCACCATCGCCGGCATGATCGCCTCGTTCAAAGAAGTCTCGCGCTCGGGCCTGTCCTCCCCCACCGCCGTCATGGGCGGCGTCAGCGAGGCCCTGATCTCCACCGCGACCGGCATCGGCGTGGCCGTGATCGGCCTGGTCTTCTACAACTACTTCGGCAACCTAGTCAAGCGGTTCACCGAGGACACCGAATATTATGGCAACGAGCTGACCAACTTCCTGACGGGCCGAATCGCTTAACGGGGGAGGAAGAAAAGCTATGATGCGAGTCCGCGCCAAGCGCCGGCCCGAAGAGGCCGAGATCATCATCATCCCGATGATCGACACCATGATGTTCCTCTTGATGTTCTTCATCGTCGCCAGCCTCGCCCTGGCCGTGCAGAACGGCCTGCCGGTCAACCTGCCCAAGGCCAGTACGGGACAGAAGCATTCGGCCCAGAACGTCACCATCACCGTGGGCGCGGCGGGTGACCTGCACCTGAACACCAAGCTCATCACGCTCGCCGACGAGACCGCCGACTTGAAGGCGCTGGGGGTCACGGCGTCAACGCTGGTGATCATCAACGCCGACCGCAGCTCGACGCACGGGACGGTGATCAGCGTCATGGACAACGCGGGGAAGGCCGGGGCCGAGCGCTTCGCCTTCGCGACTCAGTCGTAGGGACGACACGGAAAAAGTGTGCAAGAGGCCCCCGGATTGGGGCGGGGGGCCTCTTACACGCGCCCAGAATGAAGACACACCATGCGACGCCGACGCCAAAAGAACACGCTGCTGCCCAAGATGCTCGGCCTCGCCGTGCTCATCAACGCCATCCTTTTGCCGATCCTGGCCCACTTCGGGGCCTTCAAGAACGTCGGCGGGCAGAAGCTGACGCCCATCGAGCTGGTGAAGCTCCCGCCGCCCGAGAAGCGGCCCGCGCCGCCCAAGAAGACGCCGAAGAAGACAGCCGCCAAGCCCCACCCGGCGGCACACCGCGCGGCCTCCCGTCAGGCAACAACGCGCCGGGCCGCCCCCGGCCCGCCGCCGGTTCGAGTCGTGGCGGCCGGTCCGGGCGGCGCGGGTGGGGGAGGGGGGGACAGCGGCATCGTCGGCACGGACGCGCCGCCCGCCCCGCTCACGCCTACGGTGCCCCCGGCTCCCGTGCCGCCGTCTGTCCCGCCGCCCGCCCCGGCCCCGCCGCCCCCACCCGCGCCGGCTCCTGCACCCGCTCCGACGCCCAGGCCCGCCCCGCCGCCTGCGCCGCACGTGCCCCTCGTGGCTCAGGCCGTGCCTCTGACTGAGCCGCGCCCGTCCCTGCCGGACGACATCAGCTTGGACGACATTCACCGGCCCTTCGGGGCGCTGTTCACGGTCCACGCCGACGGCACGGCCAGCGTCAAGATGCAGTCTTCGACGGGGAACAGCCGGCTGGACGGCCTCGCACTTGAGTCGGCGCGGCGCTGGACGTTCCGCCCGGCCACGCGCGACGGCCAGCCTGTCGAGAGCTTTTTGCGTCTCCAAATGGATTTCGAGGCGTCGTAGAGCGAGGGCAGTGCTCTAGAGCAGCGTGAAAGTGTCGGGGAGCAGGTCGGCGATGGTTTCGAGGACGCTCTCGCCGCTCGGGGTCGCGCAGAGGACGGCGATGGGGTTGCCGGCCTGGGAGAACTCGGCGATGACCTGGCGGCAGGCCCCGCAGGGCTTGCAGAGCGTGGGGGCGAAGGTGACAACGGCGACGGCCACGATGTCCAGGTGGCCGTCTCCGATAGCATTGAAGAGGGCCGCGCGTTCGGCGCAGACCGTCAGGCCAAACGAGGCATTCTCGACGTTGCATCCGCGGTAGATGCTGCCGTCGCCAACCAGCACAGCAGCCCCGACGGCGAAATTGGAGTAGGGGGCATAAGCCGACACTTGCGCCGTGCGAGCCGCCGCCAGCAGATCGCTGCGCCTCTCCGCTGCCGTCCTGCGGTTGTCGGCCTCGGCCTGGATGTGTCCGCTTGGAGTGGGTTCAGCCATGACAGCGACTCTATTCACCGCCGCCGCCCCGGCTTCCTCCCCCGCCCCTCACCCGTCCTCGGACAGCGATGCAAGGTGCGACACGTCGTTCTGGAACAGCAGCGCGGTGGGGGCCTCGGGGCCGGTGACACGCAGATGGGTCAGGCCGCAGTTGTCCGACCAGGGCGGCTCGGCGGCGGGCGGCAGGCGCAGGAACGCTTCGGTGAGCCGCCCGACCGTTTCGGCGTGGGAGACGATCAGCACGCGCTCTTCCTCCCCCGCCGCCCCCGCGTGGAAGCCGAGCAGGGCGTCGCGCACGCGCACGGCGCGGGCGTACATCCGCGCGTCGTCTTCCAGGTCTTGCGGCCACCACACCTCGCCGCACGGGAAGGCGTGGCCGAAGAACGCGAAGGGGAACTCGGCCCGGATCTGGGCCGGGGCCAGTCCGGGGAACGTCTTGTAGCCGGGCCAGACGGCGTTGAAGTACTCGCAGACGTCGGCGTAGACTTCGGCGGGCGGACCGCCGGCCTCGCAGAAAGGGCGTATCGTCTCCAGCGTCCGCCGCAGCGGCGACACGTAAACGCGGGTGATCCGCTCCCGGAGCAGGCGCGGGGCGGTCAGGGCGGCCTGCATACGTCCCCGCGACGTCAGCGCGCTGTCCAGATGGTCAGTCAAGCCGGCGTTCGCCTCGGACTCGCCGTGCCGCAGTAGAAAGATGTCCATAGCGCCTTCAGTATACCCGAGTCGGGATTCCCACGCGCTCAGAGCGCCACGCCGCCGATCATCTTCTCCAGGCCGGGTCGGTCTGCGATCAGAATCCTGCGGCCCAGGAACTCGATCAGGCCGCGCCGCTTGAAGTCGTTGAGGACCAGTGTCGTCGTCTCGCGCGTGCTGCCGATGACGTTGGCGAGTTCCTGGTGCGTCAGCCGCCCGCGCAGGGCCTGGGCGGGGCGCTTGCCGCGCCCGCCCTGCCCATCGTGCAGCCGCAGCAGCAGCTTGGCGAGCCGCTTGGGGACTTCTAAAAAGACCAAGTCGGCGACCTGGTTCTCGGCCAGGAGGCGGCGCGCGCCGACCAGCCGCAGAAGCTCCTGGGTGGCGGCCTGCGACTGCGACAGCGCGGCCAGCATCTCGGAGCGCCGGAACACGGCCACCAGCGAGTCTTCCAGCGTCTCGCTCATCAGCTCGTAGGCCTCGCCTGCATCGAGCAGGGCGGTCTCGCCGAACAGTGCGCCCTCTTCCAGCAGGTACAGCGTCAGCTCGCGGCCCTGATCCGAGACGCGTGCGACCTTGATCCGGCCCGTGCACAGCAGATAAACGTGGTCACCGGGCTGGTCCGCGAAGTGGATGACTTGCCGGCGGCGGTACTGCCTCTGCTCCGAGGAGCGCCCCAGTTGCTTCAGCGTCTCTTCCGGCAAAGCCGCTAAGACAGGTGATAGTAGAAAGTAAGGATGAAGTAGGTTCAATTGTTTAACAGCAGCCTTTCCACTTGCGTCCGTGCTTACAGAAGGAAGTATAACCCGGATGACAAGAGACGGCCGACAGGAGTTTTACCAGGATTTGGGGCGCGGAGGCAATAACAGGTAGTCTTACGGAGGAAAACTTGAGGCGTGTGCCCGGCGTGCCGTATGGCAGACGAGTGAAGTCGTCGTGCGGTTCCTGGGAGGGGGGCTATGAGCGGGGGCGGCGCGAGCGGCGGGACAGGGGGGGGCCAAGGACTTCTTGGAGGATCACGGCCCGCAGCAGGTCGTCCCCTTTCAGGGACAGCGCCAGCTTGGGCAGGGCCGCAGTGGAGGCCGCCGGGCGCGTGGCACGCAGGCGGGCAGGCTCGGACGACTGGAGCGCCTGCTCCTGGCTCTCGAAGTCGGCCGTCGTCGCTTCGCGCCCGACGACGGGCGGCGGCACGAAAGCCGGTGGCGCGGGGGGCGGCGCTCCCAGGCCCAGCCGGTCCCGCTCCGCCCGGACCTCCTGCTCGCGCCGACGGAAGTACGCCCGCGCCGCTTCAGCCTCGGCCTTCAGCTCCTGCTCGCGGCGCTGGAAGGCGGTCACGGCCTCGGGGGAGGCGGCGGTCATCGGGGGGGCAGGCGGCGGGGCGGGACCGGCGGCGCTCTCGGCGTCGGCGATAGCCTGCTGCCGGGGCGTCAGCGCGGCGGCCCGTGCCGCGACAGCCGCGCGGCGGCGCACGGCCGCACGATAGATCAGCGTCCCCAGGCCGTACAGGGCCGCGAACAGCAGGCCAATGACTTCACCCATTCACTTCACCCACGCGCCCCAACTTTAAGTCGCGACACCCGGCAGGCTGGCCGCCCCGCCGTCCTCGTCCGCGCCGCCCGTCGCGCGGCTGATGCCGGAGCGCATGGCGGTGTCGGCCTGGAGGTTCCGCAGGCCGTAGTAGTCCATCGCACCCAGGTTGCCGCCCCGCAGCGAATCCGCCAGGGCCAGCGGCACCTGCGCCTGCGCTTCGACCACCTTGGCCTGCATCTCCTGCGTGTAGGCCTTCATCTCCTGCTCGCGCGCGACCGCCATCGAGCGCCGTTCCTCGGCCTTGGCCTGGGCGACCTTTTTGTCCGCCTCGGCCTGGTCGGCCTGCAAACGCGCGCCGATGTTCTGGCCGACTACGACGTCGGCGATGTCGATGCTCAGAATCTCGAACGCCGTGCCGGCGTCCAGGCCCTTGGCGAGCACGGTCTTCGAGATCGCGTCCGGCTTCTCCATCACCTCTAGGTGCGTCGCCGCCGAGCCGATGGTGGTGACGATGCCCTCGCCGACGCGGGCCAGGACCGTCTGCTCCCCCGCGCCGCCGACGAACTGCTCGATGTTGGCCCGGACCGTGACGCGCGCGAACGCCCGCATCTCGACCCCGTTCTTGGCAACGCCCGCCACGTTGGGCGTCTCGATGACCTTGGGGTTGACCGACATCTGCACGGCTTCGAGGACGTTGCGGCCCGCCAGGTCAATGGCCGCCGCCCGCTCGAAGGGCAAGGGAATCTGCGCCCGGTGCGCGCTGATCAGCGCCTGCACCACGCGATCCACGTTGCCGCCGGCCAGATAGTGCGTCTCCAGTTGGTTCAGATTGACGTTCACGCCCGCCTTGACGGCGGCGATGAGCGGCAAAATCACCCGGTCCTGCGGGACGCGCCGCAGCCGCATCCCGATCAGGCTGCCGGGGTTGACGCCGCTGACACCCGCCGAGATCGCCGTGATCATCAGGCCGAGCGGGACGTAGCGCAGGATGAGCGAGAACGCGACGAACACGAGGACGAGAAGGATGACGACGGGGACGAGAGCGGACATGGGGTGAGCCTCCTGCTGATAGAGTAATTATAGCATAGTTACCAAGCGAACGGGGCAGGCTTGGTATAATGGGCGCGGAGGGAAGACATGGGACTGACGGCATTGACGCGCGAGGCTGTCCAAAGCCTGGCGGATAACCGGCGCGTGTTCGCCGGCGGCGAGGAATACGCGCAGACGGGCATGATCTTCCGGTTTTCGGTCACGCCGACCGGCATCTCCGCCCGCGTCCACGGCCACTACGGCGATTACACGGTCACGGTGACGCCGGACATCAAAACGCGCTGCACCTGCCCGTATGAGGGCACGGTCTGCAAGCACGTCATCGCCGTACTCCTGCGTTACCTGGACAACGGCTACGCCCAGGTCGGGGACCTCACGCCCGGCGTCCCGTCCGCCCTCGAACAGACGCTGACGGAGATGCCTGACCGAGATTTACGGAGCCTCGTCCTGCGCCTCGTCCGGGACGACGCCGGGGTCCGCCGCGCGCTGCTGGAAAACGTCGCCATCGCCCCCGCACTGCTCCGGGCGCAGCCGACGGACGCGAAGCAGGTTCAGGCGCTCAAGAAGGCGGTAGACAAGGCCTTCGGAGAACTGGACGGGGAGGCGTATGAGTATTACGAGGGCGAGACGCGGGTCGATCTCGGCTTCGTCTTCGACGCGGCCCCGACCCTGCACCCGGACGACCAGACCGAAGTCCTCTGGCACGTCGTGGAGCGGGGCAACGAATACATCGGGGAATACGACCTGGGCACGGACACTCTCGAACAGGCCATCGGCCTATACGGCAGCGCTGTCGCCCGCTTGGAACTGCCCGCCCGCGAAAAGAGGGCGCACCTGGACACGCTGATGGAGGGGCTGCACTGGACCATGTGCGGCTACGGCGATGTCTCCGAGGTCCTCCACGACGCGCTGGACGCCATCGCAACCGCCCCGGAAGACGTGCGCCACGTGATCCGCACCCTGGAAAAGTCGGGGGAAGCCGCCGTCCGCGACTGGGCGATCAGCCTTTACCGCAGGACGGGCGACGACGCGGGCTACCTGAAGGCACGTCAGGCGAACCTCCATACGGAGGCGCAGCACCTGGAACTGGCGGACTTCTTCGACGAACGGGGCCGGTCAGCGCAGTCGCTGGCGACGCTGGAAGCCTGGATCGCCGCGCGGGAGGAGCCGCCGGAGGGCATCCGCTCCCTAACCTACCCGCCCGGTCCGGCCTCCGGGCGCGGCGAGATAATCCGTCGGCTGATCGCGCGCTACACGGAAGCCCAGGACGAGGCGAACCTGTGCCGGATTCTCATGGCGCAGGCCAGCCAGGAGGGCGTGACGCTGACTCTCTACACGCAGGTGCAGGCCGTGGCGGAAAAGCTGGGGACGTGGCCGGAACACCGGCCTGAGCTGCTGAAACACGCGCGTGGCATCGAGCGGGCGCGGATTTACCTGCACGGGCGCGACTGGGCGCGGGCCATCGAGTTCGCCCGGCTGCCCGGCACGGAAGAGCGGGTGCAGGCCCTGGTCGCCGACGCCGTGAAGGAGCAGCACCCCGACGAGGCCATCGCGCTCTACGACGCCCTCGTCCGGGCGAACCTCGGGCAGTCCAACCGGAACGGCTACCGCGCGGCGGCCCGCTACGCCGGTGAAGTGAAGCGCATCTACCGGGACGTCGCCGATGACGGCGAAACGGCGGCGCAGTACATCGCCGACATCCGCAAGGCCAACCCGCGCCGCCCGGCCTTGCAGGAAGAGTTCCGGGGCCTGTAGACACCCCCTCGTCACCGGCCTTCCAGGAGGCGGCGCGTGCGGGCGAGTTCGGCTTCCAAGGCGGCGGGGTCGGGCAGGGCCAGGCGGTACTCGGCGGCCAATATCTGCGCGTCCATCCCGCCCAGCGCGTAACGTGCCACAGCGGCGTTCGGCTCGGAACACAAGATCAGCCCGACCGGGCGATTCTCTTCGGGCAGGGTTAAATGCTCGGCGGCGTAGTTGACGTACAGATTCATCTGGCCCGCATCGGCGTGGTCGAATGCGCCGATCTTGAGGTCAATGATCACCAGGCAGCGCAGGCGGCGGCGGTAGAGCAGCAGGTCGATCCGATACCAGGTGTCCCCGACCCGCAGGCGCTTCTGGCGGGCGACGAACGTGAAGTCGGGGCCGAGTTCCAGCAGGAACGCTTCCAGATGATGAATCAGGGCGTCTTCCAGATCGCGCTCGGAGTATTCGTCTTTCAGCCCCAGGAAGTCCAGCACGAACGGGTCTTTGATCTCGGCCTCTGCCGTCACGGCGTCCTCGGGTTTCGCCGCCGCGCCCTTGGTCAGCATGGCGGCCTTGTTCCGGGACAGGGCCGTGCGCTCGTAAATCCGCAGACGCTGTCTGCGGAATCGGCCACGTCCGATAGAAGAGGCGCATCTGCTCCAAGTTGCGCTCGGAGAAGCCCCGCCCGAAGCGCTGCGTCCCGTACTCGGCGCGGGCCTCCCCGCCCTGCTCCACTTCGAGGAGTCGGCGGCCTATCTGCCAATAGGCCGCCGTCATCACGGCGTTGACGGAGCGGGCGGCGGCGCGGCGGACGTCTTCCAGCAGGGCGGCGATGTCGGCAAGCCCGCCGTCATAGTCAGGGGTGGGATCAGCTTGGATGTCTGTCGGCGGTTCGTCCATGAGGCGGTTCCTTTCGGTCGTGAAGCCGTTGCCTATTCCAACGTGGCGACCAGACGGGGGATGAACTTCAATCGGTCGGCGGCGACGCAGAGGGCGCGGAGGCCGTGCCACCGCTCGGGGAGCGGGTAGTCGCGGCCGTTGACGTGCAGATGCCCGTACAGCACGGTCTCTACCCCGTGTTGGTTCAGCAGCGGCGCGAAGTCGTCTAAGGGAGGGTAGTGGATCAGGGCGATCTTGAGGGGGCAGTCTCGAATGGCGTCTAGGCGCCGGGACAGGCGGGAGACTTCGCGGGCGATGATCTTCTCGGCCTGCGCTTTTTCGAGCGGCGAGCCGTCTGAGTGTGCCCAGCCGCGCGTCCCGGCGACGCCGACCCGTCCTTCGTCGGAGATGAACGGGGTGTCGTGGAGGCCGGGGAAGTCCAGTGCCTTGTCCGAGTCCCACCAGTAGTCGTGGTTGCCCTTGCACAAGACTTTGATGCCGGGCAGGGCGGCCAGCCACGCCAGGTCCGGCTCGGCGTCGGCCCGCTTGGTCGCCCAGGACAGGTCGCCGGGCATCAGCAGCAGGTCGCCCGGCGCGACGACCGCGCGGCAGGCTTTCTCGATCTTCGCGGGGTGATCGCGCCAGTGCTCCCCGAAGATGTCCATCGGCTTCGGCCTGGCAAACGACAGGTGCGTGTCGGCCAAAGCCCAGATGCGTCGCATAAACGTGATTGTACCCGCCCCGCCTCATCCACCGTCTTGTTGGGCGGCGAGGCGGCGGACGAAGTCGGCCAGGAGCGACACGACTTCGGGCAGGGGGAGCGTACTGGTGTCCAGGCACAAGTGGTAGTTGCCCACGTCGTCCCACTCGCAGCCCATCATCTGCGCGACGTGCCGCTGGCGGGTCCCGTCCGACTGGGCGATCAGGGCCTGCGCCTGGGCTTCGCTTGCCGCGTGGCCTGCCGCGATCAGGCGCTGGGTGCGGAAGCTCAAGGGGGCGTACAGCAGGACGTTGACCAGGCCGGGGCGCGGTGCGAGGACGTGGGCGGCGAGCCGCCCAACGATGACGCAGTCCTCTTGGGAGGCGATGGCCTTCATTACCTCGGTCTCCGCCTCGAACATCTCCCGGTCCGTCCGCGTCAGCCCCTGCGGGGCGTGGTAGAGCGCCTCGGGCGGCGAGACGCTGATCCCGCGCAGCATCCGCTCCCAGAACGAGTAGCCCCGCTCCTCGCGCGCGGCGACTTCTTCCTCTTCGCAGTCGAGCTGCCGCGCGGCCTGGCTGACGATCTCCCGGTCCAGGCAGCGCACCCCCAGGCTCTGGGCCAGGGCCGCGCCGATGTCCGACCCGCCGCAGCCCGCCTGCCGCGCCAGTGTCACGGTTGTTCTCATGTCCCTCCCCTCCCCGTCGCGGCAGAGGCCGCCGCAGAAGGCACGTTTCGCCGCCCCGCGCCGGCATTCCTGCCTTGACCCATCGCCCTCCGGACGGCACTTCTGCCTTGACAAGCAGACCCTCTTTTCCGTATACTGTAGCCTATGGCCTCTACCACCGTCAAGCCGCCGACCGGACCCGCCGTGCCTTTGACGGCGGGTGACGGCGGCGGGAACAAGCCCTCGGGGGTCGCGCGGGCGACCGGGCTGATGATGGCGACCGTGCTGCTGTCGCGCATACTCGGCGTCCTGCGCGACGCGATCATCTCCCACTACTTCGGTCGCGGGCCGCAGACCGATGCCTACAACGCGGCGTTTACCGTCCCCGACCTGCTGTTTTATCTGCTCCAGAGCGGTGCGCTGTCGTCCACCGTCGTCCCCATCCTGACCGAGTACCGGCAGCTAGGCAAGGACAAGAGCGCCGACAAAGTCGTCAGCGTCGTCGCCTCGGTCATCTTCGTCTTCATCGGGCTGCTGATCTGCGTCATGTGGCTCAACGCCCGCGCGCTGACGGTCGCCCTCAACCCCGGCTTCGACGCGGGCCGGATCGCGATGGCCGTGCCGCTGACGCGCGTTCTGCTGCCCGCCCAGATGTTCTTTTTCCTGGGCGGCCTGATGATGGGCGTCTTGTATTCGCGCAAGCAGTTCTTGATCCCCGCGCTCGGCCCGGTCATCTATAACGCCGGCATCATCTTCGGCGGGGTCGTGCTGCGCCGGTGGCTGGGCATCGAGGGCCTGGTCTTCGGGGCCATCGGCGGCGCGTTCCTGGGCAACTTCCTGCTGCCGTTCCTGTCCGTGCTGCGCCTGGGCGTCCGGTTCCGCCCGTCGTTCGATGTCACGCACCCCGCCGCGATGAAGGTCTGGCGGATGCTGCTGCCCATCGGCCTGGGCGTCTCGCTGCCGAACATCGACCAGATGGTCAACAAGGCCTTTGCTTCATACCTCGGGCCGGGCGACACCACGGCGGTGATGAACGGCTACCGGCTGATGCTGTTGCCCATCGGCGTCTTCGCCCAGGCGATGGCCCTGGCCGTGTTCCCGACGCTTTCGGGCCAGGCCGCCGACAAGAACCTCCCGGCCCTGCGCCGGACCATGAACCAGTCGCTCCGCAACATCCTGTTCCTGACCGTGCCGTCGTCCGCCCTGATGTTTCTGTTGGCCGAGCCGATCATCACGTTCCTGCTCCAGAGCGGCAAATACACCCATGCCGACACGCTGGTCACGGCGGCGGCATTGCGGTCCCTGAGTCTGGGCATCTTCGCTTGGTCCTGCCAGTCGCTTCTCACGCGCGGCTTCTACGCCCTGCAAAACTCTAAAGTCCCTGTCATCTCCGGGGCCATCGTCTCCGTGCTGTTCGTTGCCATGAACGCCTACGTCGTCCACCCCGTCTTGACCGTCAAGGCCCGCGTGGACGCCCTGACCCAGCAGGCGGCGGGTCTGCAAAACACGTCCGACGCGATGGGGGCGCTGGACCGCGCCGCGGCTCAGGCGCAGACGAACGCCGCCGACATCAGCGCAGCCCCCGCGACGCCTGAAACCGCCGCCCTTGCTACCCCCGCTCCAGACGCCGCGCGCGCCGATCTGGCCCAGGTCGCCGCCACAGTCCACGCGGCCTCCACGGACGCCCAGGCGCGGCTCGATACCAAGCGGGCACAGCTCGCCCTGGCGCAGTCCGAATTGGACGCCCGCGCCCGATCCGCCGTGTCCGGCCTGGGGCTGGCGACCAGCATCGCCGCCACGGTCCACATGCTCGCCCTGTTCTTTTTGCTGCGCCGCCGCCTGTCCGGCCTGCACTCGCGCCGCCTGGTATCGAGCGTGGGCAAAATTCTCATGGCGACCTTGGCGCTGTGCGCCGTCGCCAAGCTGGGGCTGGCCGCCTGCGATACAGCGTTCGACGGCTCCCACCTGGCCCCCAAGGCGGTCGCCGCCTGCACACTCACCCTGGCAGGGCTGGCCGGCATCGGCGCGTTCCTGGGCACGGCCCGGCTGCTGCGGATGGGCGAGCTGCAATCCGCCGTGGACTTGGTGCGCCGCAAACGCGGGTAAACTGTTCCCATGAAAACACGTACATTGGGCACGAACGGGCTGGCCGTCTCCGCGCTGGGGCTGGGCTGCATGGGCATGTCCGACTTCTACAGCGGGCGCGATGACGCCGAATCCGTTGCCACCCTCCACCGTGCCCTTGACCTGGGGCTGACATTCCTGGACACTGCCGATATGTACGGGCGCGGCGAGAATGAGATCCTGGTCGGACGGGCCATCGCGGGCCGGCGCGATCAAGTTGTCCTCGCAACCAAGTTCGGCATCGTCCGGGGTGACGACCCCGCCGCCCGCAGTGTCAGCGGCAAGCCCGAATACGTTCAATCTTGCTGTGAGGGCAGCCTGAAGCGGCTGGGCGTGGACCACATCGACCTGTACTACCAGCACCGCGTCGACCCGCAGACGCCCATCGAAGACACTGTCGGCGCGATGGCCGCCTTGGTCCAGCAGGGGAAAGTGCGTTTTCTGGGGCTGTCCGAGGCCTCACCCGCGACCCTGCGCCGCGCCCACGCCGTTCACCCCATCTCCGCGCTACAAACTGAATACTCGCTGTGGAGCCGCGACCCCGAGGATGAGATTTTGCCCACCTGCCGGGAGCTGGGCGTCGGCTTCGTCCCCTACAGCCCCCTGGGGCGCGGGTTCCTGACGGGCCAGATCCAGAAGTTCGAGGACTTGGAGGCGGACGACTACCGCCGCCAGTCGCCGCGCTTCCAGGGGGACAACTTCGCCAAGAACTTAGAGATGGTGGCCCGCATCAAGGAGATCGCCGGGGAGAAACACTGCACCGCCTCCCAGCTCGCCCTGGCCTGGGTGCTGGCGCAGGGGCAAGATTTAGTCCCGATCCCCGGCACCAAGCGCCGCAAACATCTGGAAGAGAATCTCGGGGCGCTCGACGTCACGCTGACCCCGAGCGAGCTGGCCCGCATCGACGAGGCCGCGCCCAGAGGCGCGGCGGCAGGCGGCCGCTACACCGAGGCCGCGATGAAGACCATCAACGGCTGACCCCCTGGACCCATTATGGACATCTTCGAGCGGTTCAACTCCAAGTTCGGGAAGTGGTACGAGGGCCTGTTCGGCGCGGAGGGCGGCGAGCTGCGGCCCAAAGACGTGCTGCGGAAGATCATCGCCGCCATGGAGGACCACCGCAAAGAGGGCTTCGACAGCAAGGTCTATGTCCCGAACAAGTATATTCTAGAGCTTGCCGTGGACGACCCCGAGGAGCGCGACTACCTGCTGTCGTTCCTGGACGAAGAAGAACTGGTCGCCGTTTTGCAGAAGTTCATGGCCCAGAACGGCTACAAGACGCGCGGGCCGCTGGACTTCACCATCGCCGAAGTGCCCGAAGCCGAGCGCGACTCGCGGGCGGAAAAGCTGCGGGTGAAGGTGCGGTACGAGAAGGGGGAGCCAAATCTCCTGAAGGAACCTAACCCCCCGGCCTCCTTCCCTCGGAAGGAAGGGGGAGCCAAAGAGGGCAGCAGAGCGGATGCTTCACCCTTCCTTCCTAGGGAAGGGTCGGCGCTTGCGCCGGGGTTAGGTTCCGACGATGACATGCCCACCGTGGCGGGAATAGACTTCGACGATGAATCCACCGTCCCCGCCGTCGCCTGGGCCGCATTGGCCGTGACCGGCCCGGACGGGCGCAAGAGCCACTTCAGCCTGACGCGCCCCGCCGTGCAGATCGGGCGGTCGCGCAACGCCGGCAACGACCTCGTCCTGGACACCGACGGCATGGCCTCCAAAGCTCACGCGCGGCTGGAGCGGGAGCGTGACGGGTCGTGGACGCTGTACGATTTGGGTAGCACCAACGGCGTCCGCGTCGGCGCGCGCCGCGTCGAGGGTAACCGCGTCCTGCGCGACGGCGACGAGATCGGCATCGGCGAAACGAAGCTGGTCTTCCAGCAGGCCGACGCCCGCCCGCCCGAGGCTCCCGCGCCGGCCCCCGCCGTTGCCCCGCCCCGCCGCGCCCGCCTGATCGGCGCGGACGGCGAGGCGCACGTGCTGGCCTCGGAGACGCTGATTGGCCGCGCTGTGACCTCGGACATCGTTTTGGCCGACCCCAGCGTCGCCACCAAGCACGCCCGAATCATCTCCCCCGACGCCGCCACCTACCTGCTGGAAGATTTAGGAGGCGAGGCGGGGACGACCGTGAACGGACGCGCGCTGCCGCCGGGCCGCCGCCTGCCGCTCGCGGACGGCGACGTGCTGCGCCTAGGCAGCGCCGAGATGCGCTTCGTGGCCGGGGACGCGCGATGACCGCCCTGCTCGGCCTGCTGCACTACGCCTTCCTCGCGCTGCTTTTGCTGCTGCTGCTGTATATCCTCGCCCTGGTGCGCCGGCACCTGGATTAGAACCGATCAGTGGATGAGCGGAGAAGCTAGGGAGCGACCACAATCGGCTCGGACGGAACGGTGGCCGTGACATTGCCGCCCTGGATGGCGGCGGCACTCGTGCCGGCCGCAGCGGCGGAAATGCCGCAGCGAATAAAACTACGCACGGGATAGCCGGCGGGATTGTTGTAGCGGTTGCCGACCATCCGCAGGGGATGAACACCGAGCGCACCGGGATCAATCGAGATCACATCCACCCCCGGATTGTTTGGAGCGCCGATGTTAGACAGGCTGTTGTCTGTGATGGTCAGCGCCCCTTGCGCGCTGGCGAACACCTTGATCCCGCCCCCCGCCGCATCCGTGATCGTGTTGCCGGACACGACGACATCGCGCGCCCCGGCCCCCGCGGACGTGTCCCCGGTGTCGCTGACCGCTATCCCCTCAGCGGTCGTGCCGCGGATGTTGTTGCCGATGATTCGAATCGCGTTCGCACGGCCGCCGATGCGGATGCCCATGTAGTAGGTATCAGTCAGGACATTGCCGGAGATCGTGATGTTCTCCGCCGGATAGGGAACCGGGGTGCCGTTGACGGTGTCCATTCGGCCAAACACATAGATGCCGCCGTGGGTGACGGAGTGCCTCTGGTTGGCGCTGTGGATGACGTTGTTCGTTACCCTCACATCACGCGGGGCATAAGTGTTGTAAGAGGCCTCGGAAGCCAGATAGATGCCTGCGGCGGATGAGCTGTCAACCGTGTTGGCACTAATCGTCACGCTTTCCCCGCCGACAACCGAGATGCCGCGGCCGTTGGTCTGACTGACGCAGTGGTTGGCCCTGATCGCCACGCGGGAGACCACGGCCCCGTCCTTCAGATAGGAAACGACGGCGATCATGTCATCCCCGACGTTCGTCAGCGTGTTACCGCTGACGACTAAATCTTTCGCGCCGGCCGTCAGGTGGATGCCATCGGCCAGCGTGTTGGAGACGCGGTTGCCCGTGATGGTCCCAAAGGCCGAGGGCCGATCCGCACAGAGGATGCCCGCGCTGGCGGCCCCGGCAACGCTTCCCGCGCCGATATTGACATGGGCGACGGTGAAGTGGGTTGCCCCGTTGACGGAAACGGCGGCGGAATGTGAGCTGCTCAACCTGTCCCTGGCGGCGGGTGAGACCAGCGTACAGTCTCGGAGCGCGCTGCCTACCCCCGTCAGCTCGACGGCCCCCTCGGCAGGATCGAGGGCCTGGAAGACTGTCCCGGCCCCGGCCCCGGAGAAGACCACGCCGTGCGCGCGGAGCACACCGGAGTGCGCGAACGTGCCGGCAGGCGCATAAACGCTTTCTCTGGGTGCAGCCGCGGCGGCGTCCGCAAGAGCCTGGTTGATTGCAGCCGTGTCATCGGAGACGCCATCGCCTTTGGCATGGTAGGGGGCGGCGGTGATGTCCAGCGCACCGATTGGGACAAGCGTGTTCTTCGCCGGGCCGTGTTTTGCGACACTGCCCTGTCGGGCTGCAATCGGCAAGGCCAAGAGACTCAGTGCCAAGAGACTCAGGGCGGAGAAATGCGAACCGAAACGCTTTGTGTTCGCGCCGTCGGCATGGTAAACGCCGCACATGAGTATGTCACTTTCTCTTTATGTCGGCTTCACTCGGGTAGGACGGGACCCTTTTTTGCCTGACTTTTGCCTGACTATAAGATAATCCGGTAGATCGCCTCGGCGAGCTGGGCGGGGTCGTGGCGGACGATGTCGGTCTGCGAGATCAGGTTCACCGCGACCGGCGTGAAGCCCATCGCGCGGATCGCGTCGGCGTCGGGCGTGACGAACCGCTGGCCGTACTTCTCGTAGCGCTCGAGAATCGCCGGGCCGGGCGGTTCCTTGTTGATCAGCACATAATCCACCAGGTCTTTGTCGGGCGCATGAGAACAGAAGGCGCGCACGTGGTCCGAGGCGGTGAAGTTGTCGGTCTCACCCGGCTGCGTCATCACGTTGCAGACGAATATCTTCACCGCCCGGCTCTTGTCCACCGCCTCGGCCAGGCCGTCCACCAGCAGGTTCGGCACGATGCTGGTGAAGACGCTGCCCGGCCCGAAGATGATGGCGTCGGCTAGACGGATCGCTTCCAGCGCTTCGGGCAAAGGTTTGGCGTTCTCGGGCCGCAGGTACATCCTGCGGATGGGCAGCGCGTGGTGGGCGATCTGCGTCTCGCCCTCGATGATGGTGCCATCCTCCATCTCCCCCAGCAGCGTCACCTTCTGCGTCGTGGACGGATACACTTTGCCCCGGATCGCCAGCACTTTCGAGGTCGCGGCGATGGCCTGCTCGTAGTTGCCCTTGTAGATCTCGGTCATGGCCGCGATGAACAGGTTGCCGAACGAGTGCCCGGCCAGGCCCTCGTGGTCCTCGTCGAAGCGGAACTGGAACAGCGACGCCAGGGTCGGCTCGGCATCGGCCAGGGCGACCAGGCAGTTCCGCAGGTCGCCCGGCGGCAGCACACCCATCTGCTGAGACAGCCGCCCCGACGACCCGCCGTTGTCGGTCACGGTGACGATGGCGACGATGTTCGACGTCCGCTCTTTCAGGCCGCGCAGCATCGTGGATAGGCCTGTCCCACCGCCGATAACGACGATGCGCTGCCCCTGCGCCAGCGACCGCCGCTGGAAGATTCGCCCGGCGAGGTCCTCACGCGCCTCGGGCGCGACCGACGTCAGGACGGAACGGTTGAACTGGAAGTAGGAAATGAAGACCAGCAGCAGGCCCAGCGAGATCAGGGCGAAGCCCAACGGCAGGTAGACCTTGGGGTCGCTGAGGTTCAGCCCGAAGTGGGAGAACGTCCAGACCAGCAGGTCGTCGAGCATCTGGAGGTAGTTGCCCCAGGTGACGTTGACGGCCAGGATGATGCCCGCCACGACCAGGGTGAGGCCCACCAGCGTCAGCGTCATCCAGCGCTTGACGCGCATTCCGGGGTAGAGCCACTTGACCCATGAGCCGGCCCAGACGAGCAGCGGGGTCAGTGCCTCTTTCACTTGTTCACGTCCCGGTGCTGCACCAGCACCCGGAAGCCCTGTTCACGCAGGTGCGCCCCCAGCTTCTCCGAGACGACCACGGACCGGTGCCGGCCCCCGGTGCAGCCGATGGAGACGGTCAAATAGGCTTTTCCCTCGGACACGTAGCGCGGCACACTCCAGTCCATCAGGTCGTAGAGCTTTTCCAAAAACAGGCCGCTGTCCGGGTCCCGCATCACGAACTCTTCGACCAGTTGGTTGCGCCCGTCATAGGGCCGCAGGTCGTCCACGTAATGCGGGTTGATCAGAAAGCGTACGTCAAAGACTAAATCGGCGTCCAGCGGCAGACCGTACTTGAAGCCGAACGAGTTGACGGTCACGATCAGGCCTTGATTTTTGTCCAGGGCGGGCGCGAACTCGTTCTGGATCAGCCCGCGCAGCTCGTGCGCGCCCATGTCGCTGGTGTCCACGACCTTGTCGGCGGCCTCTTTGATGTCTTCGAGCAGCGTTCGCTCGGCCTGGACGCTGCCGAGAATGCCGCCCGACGCCTCGAACAGCGGGTGCCGCCGCCGCGTCTCCTTGAACCGCTGCACCAGAACCCCGTCGGAGGCGTCTAAAAACAAGACTGTAGGGCGGACGCCCATGCCGCGGACGAGGGCAAGGGACGGCTCCAACTCGGAGAGGAACGACCCGGCGCGGGCGTCGATGACGACCGCCAGCCGTTCGACCGGCGGCTGCGCGCCGCCCGTCAGGCACTTTTCCACCAGATCAGCCAGCAGCGGCGCGGGCAGGTTGTCCACGACCGTGAACCCCATGTCCTCGAACACCTTCGCCGCCGTCGCCTTGCCTGCGCCCGACATCCCCGTGATCACAACACTCTGCATCAGCGCCTCCGCTCCCGTCTCGCCCTTGATCCCGACTTCAGGCCTGACTCCAGCCTCGACACGACGACGTTGTTCAGCAGGCCCCCGACCAGGCTCATCACGACCGACCCGAAGAGCGGGAACTGCCAGCCGGCGACGCGGAATCCGGGGATGAACTGCCCGGCCAGCCAGAAGAAGAAGGCGTTGACGAGGAACCCGAACAGTCCCAGCGTCAGGCACGTCAGCGGCAGGGTCAGCATCTTGACCAGGGGCCGCAGGATGGCGTTCGCCGTTCCCAGGACCAGCACGAACAGCAGCGCGCCCGCGACGCCCGCCATGCCCGGCGCGAAGTAATAGCGCAGGTGCAGGGCCGGGTCGCGGGCGTTGAGCGCACCGGCCGCAACCGTCGTCAGGTACAGGGCGAGGGCGCTGCCGATCCAGCGGAGGAGGATGTGCATGGGTCTCTCCGCTCGCCTACGCCTTCGCCCGCGCCTTTTTGATGATGGCGACCACCAGGTAGACGATAATCAGGATCAGCACCAGACCCAGCAGCAGGCGCGTGAAGTCGAACGAGCCGGGGTAGTAGCTGCCGCCGGAATAGATAGGCGGGCCGTAGTAGAACCCAGGGTAGAACGGCGTATACATATACCACGCCGGGTGGAAGTAGCCATACGAGTAGTCGGACATCCCGCCGTAGTAGCGCGCCGACCCGTACCGACCCCCGTAAGAGACGCCCCGCGTCGAAACCGGCGTCCGCGACGCATAGCTCGACACGCGCGACCCGCCGCCAAAGCCCCCCGACCGCCCGAACGATCCGCCATAAGAGCGGCTGCCGCCCCCAAACGAGCCTCCGCCGCTGCTCCGGGTGCCGCCCCCGAACGAACCGCCGCCCCCGCCGAAGCTGCCCCCGCCGCTCCGCCCCCCGCCAAAGCTCCCGC
>JAABUQ010005344.1_pt1 | contig 20615 bp, 21 predicted proteins | sample 5560001 | NCBI WGS metagenome assembly JAABUQ01 (sample SAMN10711888, study PRJNA513371) | rock metagenome | isolation source: Antarctica rocks | place: Antarctica: Victoria Land, Finger Mt nord | collected 2015-12-18
AGTTGCGGGCGGCGGAAGACCCAGAGTTTGAAACTTTTTACACTAAGAACATTCTGCTGAACGAGGGGATCCGTGCTTGGATGGCTCCTCAAGATCAGCCTCATGAGCAATTCCAATTCCCTGAGGAAGTTTTACCTCGCGGTAACGCCTTGTAGAAAAATTATTCTCAGCCTCGGCTGAGTCTTACCCCTGCCTTATGGTGGGGGTTTTTTGTATTTGCTTTGAAGCGGGAGTTTTTTGCTAAATTCCCAAATCCCGTGTTATATTAAACAAGGGTGAGCAATCCCCAGAGCGAAAGCTCTATCATCTTGAAAATGAGACCGTCTAGGCAATAAGGAGGTGATGCCCATGATAGAAAGTAGTAAATGCATGGGTCACGAGATTGGAGTCAGCCGGCTGTGCGCCGGGGCTGTTCTCTAATAGCTAGTCCTAGTCTGTTTGAGAGACTAAGATAGCTCAACTAGCTAGGCTGACTTGGAGTTCCTTCCGGCAGTCTGGTTCCAATCTGACGACCCGCTAGACCGCTCCCAATTAAGTCACCCGACGTAATTGGGAGCGGATAGTTTTTTATAGACTTTGCAACGTGTGAGAAGAAATGCAAATGTCCCCTCAATTGCCAAACACTAGCGCTATTCAAAACTGGTTGCCTACTCAGGCAGATGGCAGTTGGTTTGAATATCCAGTACGAGCGCAACCTCATCACACTGACTATGCAGGTAATGTCTGGCATGGATCTTACATAGCTTGGATGGAAGAGGCACGGGTGGAATGCTTACGCTCTATTGGCATTGAGTTTGCCGATCTAGTAGCCTTGGGGTGCGATTTGCCAGCAGTAGAGCTTTCCGTGCGTTACCACAGCCCTATTGGACTAGGTATGCTGGCTATAGTTAGGACGCGAATGGCAGAGGTGAGTGGCGTCCGAATTAATTGGGATTACCAAATTCAATCGCCGGATGAGCAAGAACTGTATGTAACGGCGCGGGTGACTTTAGTGGCGGTAGATCGGGAAAAGGGCAAGATTATGCGTCGGCTTCCCCCAGCGATGGAGGATGCTCTGGCAAGGCTTAGGGCTATAACCAGTCAATAAGGTCAATAAATTAAATTTGACTGCTAAGCGCTGAGCGCTGTGGATTTCTGAGCTCAGCACCTGGCCTTTGGTGGTGGGACACCTCAAATGGCTGGGCAATACTAGCGTTTAGGATTTCCAGGTTGAATCGGTAGCCCACATTACGTACAGTTTGAATCAGGCTAGGTTGTCGGGGCTGAATTTCGATTTTTTTGCGTAGAGACAAGACGTGAGTATCGATGGTACGTGGGTTATCAATGGCATCAGGCCAAGCGCGGCACAACAATTCCGACCGACTCAAGGGTACTCCACCAGCTTGAGCCAGGACATAGAGCAAGCTAAATTCCTGGGGTGTTAGGTCAATGAATTCTCCTTGAAAACGGACGCGTCGCTGCACAAGGTCAATTTGGAGTTCTCCATAGTCCAAGTGGGCTGGTGCAACAGGTGTTCTGTTACGTCGAATTAGCGCTCCAACCCGCGCTAAAAACTCTTGTACACCAAAGGGCTTGGTTAGGTAGTCATCTGCCCCCGCCCTTAAACCGGTGACGATATCTGCTTCGGTGTTACGGGCAGACAACATCAAAATTAATGGTTGTTGCTGGCGCTGCAACCACCGGCAAAACTCAATTCCATCACCGTCAGGCAGTTCAGAATCAAGGATGACCAGTGCTGGTTGGCGCGTTAAAAATACTTCCCGCCCTTGGTAGAGGCTGGCAGCTTGATGAACTCGGTAGTCCACCTGTTGCAAGTGCCAACCGAGCAGCGATCGCAGATGCGGATTACCCTCAACAATTTGAATACAAGCCGAGCCCACAGTTGCAAGATCCCTTTGCTCTCTTGACTCTAAAAGTATCAAAGCCTTTGTCAAGGATTTGTAACGTGTGTTACCTGAATAGAACTCAGGAGTCAGGAGTCAGGAGTCAGAATGACTCCTATGCGACTGGCGAATGAATCAATTGGTTTGAAGAAGAGCGGATTTATCCATGGAGAAGATAGAGTAGCGTTGCATCTTTATTGAAACTTCTGCATTCATCCATAAGGTTCCTCAAGGTTCCTCCTGACTCCTGACTTCTGACTCCTTTCATGACCCAACGATATTGTGAGTAGCCGCAGACGTTGCTGCATCAACTAGCTAAAATAAAAGAATAAAGTATGAAGGAGAATGTGCTAAATTTCCACTTCGTGCTTAAATAATTTACAACTTGAACTTCATTTATGCTTCAGGACACTCAATCCATCCGCTACTATCAAAAACTTACCGACGATCTCGTCGAAATGTGGAACCGGGGTTATAGAAACGACAACTTGCGGCTGTATTTAGATGGCTACTTGGCCGCCCTGAGACATAGCAACGTGCTCGAACCTTATCTCATCCATCGATTGGAGGAGGAAGCTGTTCGCTACCTCTACGACCCATACAGTTTTGAAATGCCGCAACCACAGCCAGAAACAGACTACTACTAAGAGCTATGGGGAGCCAGTTGTCCCTAGTTGCGAAAGTGCGCCAGATCTAGGGACTGAGTAATGAGTAGAATAAAGAGATATCACGCAACCTAGACGCGGGTTTCAAGCTTGTGCAGCTTCATCCACGCAATTGACTCAATCCCCTCATTAGTCATTACTCTTTCTTGACCCTCTGTTTAGGAAGCTAGAGCCACTTCCACCATCTGCTGCAGTTCGCCCTTCTGGTACATTTCAATCAAAATGTCCGAGCCGCCGACAAACTGACCATCGACGTATAGTTGGGGAATTGTTGGCCAATTGGAATATTCTTTAATTCCCTGGCGGATCTCGTAATCTTCCAAAATATCAACCGTATCGTAGGGAACTCCCAACGTGTTCAAAATTTGAACTACGTTGTTGGAGAAACCACACTGGGGCATGAGCTTTGACCCCTTCATGAAAACCAAAATTTTGTGTTGTTTTACTAAGTCGTCAATTCGCTGTTTTAGTTCTGGTGTCATGATTCTTCCTTCCTTTTTTTTTATCAGATGGGGGAGAAAAACCCCTGTTGCTATCTTCTGTAAGAGTAACCGACTTAACTCTGATGTACTTACAGGTTGTTGAATTCAGGAAAAGCAAGCTCTAGGCCCTAAGTTTGGGGAGTGTAAGTTTTCAAAGCTAAAGCATGAATAGCTTCTGAGTACATGGCTTGCCTGAGCGCACCATAAACTAGCTGGTGTTGTTGCACTAGTCCCTTTCCTTCAAACTGGGATGAAACCACTGTCACCTGATAGTGGTCGCCGCCGCCAGTTAAGTCTTGCACTTGAACCTGGGCGTCTGGCATTTCCGCCTTAATCATTGCCTCAACCTGCTGCGGACTAATCATCACAATTCCTTGAAAGCTGCTGAACTCTTCTCTAATTTAACTATTTTGTTAAGGAAGTTGGTGCAGAAGGGGATGGTTGGCGTCCACCTGGTCTGGGATATGGGAACTCAACAAAACCCAACTCGAATAACTGCTGATAGGCTTTCTTTCCTAGGTCTCGTGTTGGGTTCTGACTGCGGATAATCTGAACTAACAGCGGTACAGCTAATTCTGGTTGGTTTTGCGATCGATGTACCAGCGCTAGCTGATAGGTGGCATTATCCCGCATTTGTGCTGCTTCTAGCGCCTTCTGCCGTTGGCTATCGGCAATCCGACTGTCAATTCCGGAAAAGCTAGAAGCTAGTTCTTGATAAAAATTGGATAGCTGGTTGAAAACTTCACGAGCTTCCTGAAGTTTCTTAGCAGCTAAGGTATAGTTCTGGGAAGAAACCGCACCGCTAGCCTCTGACATCAGTCGCTGTCCCCCTGACTTACTCAGAAGGCCGTTATCTTGAGCCTCAGGATGCAAAACGTTTGGGTTTGTCGGGTCAATGGGTTGTACTTGATTTGGACTGCCTGGTAGCTTTGGTGCCGATGGTTTCGATGCAGGCGTCTGGGCATTGACTGGTAGCAGTATCAGGGCTGCTATGACTGGTAGGTAAGTGAAGCAGCTATTGCGTAGAAAGTGAGCAGTTCCAGCAGAAATCATGGAGTGAATAACTTGGTGCGCTAAGAGAACATAAAACCGATTTAAACTTCGGGTATCTTAACTCCATTTGAGTTTTTCACAAAACCAACGCCAGCCCCAAATCCCTAGATTAGACTAAAACTCCGCAGATTAGTTCCAACAGGATTCTACCAACGAGAATTAAGCTATAAGAAATGCAGCTACTTTCGGTTTAGAATGGCATTTTTAATTCTGAACGCTGACCGCTAAGTACAGGCGTCCCGACTGTGGTGACTTGCTGTCCGCTTAGTTGTTTAAGTGCTGTTTCTAGAGCAGTGGTTAGCTGTTTAGCGTTCTGTTTAACCGGACCTGTATGATAATCTGCTACCTGCAGGGGAGAACCGATGCGAATGCTAACATCACAGCCCCAACGCGGGAAGGCTTGGCTGTAAGCGATGTTAATGGGGACAGTTTTGATGCCCAATCCTGGATGACTCGATTCGGCACTGAGAGCTAGACGAGCTAGCCCGGGTTTCAAAGGGTGGAGGGAACCATCACGAAAGTAATTACCTTCTGGAAAGATGACCAACATTTCTCCCTGCTTGAGTAGCTCGACTCCATGGCGCAGGGGGGCAATGGCTGGGCGCTCAGGATCTATAGGAAAACCTCCCAAGCGTCGGATGAACCAACCTTGTATACCTTTGTTAATTTCATTAACCGACACCATGAATCGCAAGTCCCGTCCTGTCACCGACCGGCCCGTAGCATAAGCTAGGAGTATTGAATCCCACCAGGCGCGATGGGTAGGGGCCAGGATGACAGGGCCAGTAGTGGGGATATTTTCCTGCCCAGTTACTTCAACCCGACCAAAGTAAGAGGGTACAACGAGGTGACACCCGAAGGTATAAACTAATGGGGCCAACCAAGGAGAAACACGGGAGGTAACAGGAGCCACCTTGGTAATCTTTGGGGTTTCCAGGGAATCAGAGGACTTAGGCTTAATCATAACGGTGGCTAGTGAGGTTAAGGAACAACGCTGCTCAAAATCTTAATTCCACCGTAAATTTTCTTGTCTCGATTGTCCTCTCACAAGGGACACTTCTATCAGCGTCATGATGTTAAATCTGCCTTGTTATTACGGTGCTGTTGCCGTCTTTGGGCAAACCAGGCTTGCAACTGTTGGCGACAGCTTGTCTCTAGAATACCGCCCAGTACGGATAGGCGGTGATAGGAGCAGGCGCTATCAGGAATGTTCATAACAGTACGGATAGCACCGGTCTTTGGATCGTCTGCTCCATAAACGAGAAGACCCAACCGTGCTTGCACAACGGCACCAGCACACATCGGACAAGGCTCCAGGGTAACGTAGAGGATGCATTGATTGAGGTGCCAGTTTTGCAGGGCTTGACCAGCTGAGCGGAGTGCGAGAATTTCTGCGTGGGCTGTGGGATCTTTGTCGCGCTCTCGCCGATTTTCACCTTCCGCAATCAAATTGCCATTGTGGTCAATTATGACTGCTCCAACTGGAACTTCACCGGCATCACCAGCTGACTGGGCAAGTGCAAGTGCCCGGTTCATCCATTGTCGATGAACTACATATGCCGTATCATCAATCCCCAATGGTGAAATTTCCAAAGCCAAAAGCCGCCCTTATGATGTAGCTGGTTGGGCTAGCAAAGAGCCCAGCTGACCTTGTTTGTCTGACTGATACAGATCGTCACATCCACCAATGTGCTGGTCATTGATAAAAATCTGCGGGACTGTGCGGCGGCCGTTGGCACGTTGAGCCATCCGGCTTCTAGCTGCTTCATCGCCGTCAATCTTGTATTCAGTGTAGTTGACGCCCTTCCACCACAGTAACAACTTAGCCCGGATACAGAAAGGACAAGTTTGCCAAGTGTAGATTTCTACCTTGGCTCTGACACGCTCTAGATTGCGTCTGAGGAGGGGATTGAGAAAGTCCAACATTTTCCAAGCTGCAGTTTCTGCGTGAACTGTAATCTAGCCTAAATCATTTAGGCAAAGCAGTAAAACTTAACACAGACAGAGCCTAGACTCGTCAATCTGCACGTCTACGCCTTCTGATAGACTTGTACACTGGAATTGCCAGACGAAACAAGCCTATAAGAAGCAGTTAGGAGGATAGGGCTCGTGGAAAATACACTAGGGCTAGAGATTATTGAGGTAGTTGAGCAAGCCGCGATCGCATCCTCTAGGTGGATGGGCAAAGGCGAAAAGAATATCGCTGATCAGGTGGCTGTAGAAGCGATGCGGGAGCGGATGAATAAAATTTACATGCGGGGCCGCATCGTCATTGGCGAAGGTGAGCGCGATGATGCTCCGATGCTATACATTGGTGAGGAAGTCGGTATTTGCACCCGCGAGGATGCCAAAACCTACTGCAACCCAGACGAATTGGTTGAGATCGACATCGCCGTTGATCCCTGCGAAGGCACCAACCTAGTTGCCTACGGTCAAAATGGCTCGATGGCAGTCCTAGCTATTTCCGAAAAAGGGGGTCTGTTTGCTGCCCCTGACTTCTACATGAAGAAACTAGCAGCTCCCGCCCCAGCACGAGGCCACGTCGATATTAACAAGTCGGCTACCCAAAACCTCAAGATTATTTCGGAGTGCATGGACCGCGCTATTGAAGAACTGGTGGTTGTAGTGATGGATCGGCCTCGGCACAAAGATCTGATTCAAGAAATCCGTCAAGCTGGAGCCAGAGTGCGACTCATCAGTGATGGTGACGTCTCAGCTGCAATCTGCTGCGCTTTTGCCGGCACTAATATTCACGCTTTAATGGGAATTGGTGCCGCACCAGAAGGCGTGATTTCAGCCGCTGCCATGCGCTGCTTAGGCGGTCATTTCCAAGGCCAGTTGATCTATGATCCAGAAATAGTGCAAACAGGTCTGATTGGTGAAAGCAAAGAAAGCAATCTCGCGCGATTGCGGGAAATGGGCATTAACGAGCCAGACAGGGTTTACAACGCCGAGGAACTGGCTTCGGGCAGAACAGTACTCTTTGCCGCTTGCGGCATTACCCCCGGAATTCTGATGGAAGGCGTTCGATTCTTTAAAGGAGGGGCAAGGACCGAGAGCCTGGTCATTTCTAGCCAATCTCAGACAGCTCGATTTGTCGATACAGTCCATATGTTTGGGGAGCCGAAGGTACTGCAATTGCGGTAGGAGGTAAGAGGCAAGAGGCAAGAGGCAAGAATGCCCCTCGCCCCTGGCCTGTAATAGGAGGAGAACATGAATATTGCGGTCGTGGGGCTAAGCCACAAGACAGCGCCAGTAGAAGTTCGGGAAAAGCTGAGTATTCCAGAACCGCAGATGGAAAGTGCGATCGCGCACCTCTGTAGCTACCCCCATATCGAAGAAGTCGCCATCCTCAGCACCTGTAACCGCCTGGAAATTTATATCGTTACCCGTGAAACGGAGCAGGGCATTCGAGAAGTTACCCAGTTTCTTTCTGAGTACAGCAAATTGCCGGTGCTAGCTCTGCGGCAACACTTGTTTATGTTGCTGCACCAAGATGCAGTCATGCATTTAATGCGTGTGGCATCGGGTCTAGATAGCCTAGTACTGGGGGAAGGGCAAATTTTAGCTCAAGTGAAGCAGACCCATAAACTGGGACAGCAGCACAAAGGCGTAAAACTTATCCTTAACCGGCTATTTCAACAAGCCGTCACAGCTGGAAAACGGGTTCGTTCGGAAACCAGCATAGGTACAGGAGCAGTCTCTATTAGCTCAGCTGCTGTAGAGCTGGCTCAGCTAAAAGTGCAGAACTTAGCCGCTTGTCGGGTGACAATTGTTGGTGCTGGCAAAATGTCGCGCCTGCTGGTGCAACATTTGGTAGCGAAAGGGGCTGTCCAAATTTCAATTCTGAATCGCTCTCGTCAACGGGCGGAAGAATTGGCGAGTAAGTTCCGGGAGACTGAACTGCAAATCTATCCGATTGCGGAGATGATGGCGGTGATTGCCATGTCGGACCTGGTCTTTACTAGTACTGCTGCAACAGAGCCGCTGCTGGAGCGTTCAAAATTAGAAGCCATCTTGGAACCAAGCCGACCTTTGATGCTGTTTGATATTTCCGTGCCGCGCAATGTGCATTCAGACGTCAACCAGATGAATAACGTTCAGGCGTTTAATGTGGATGACTTGAAGGCAGTGGTAGCACAGAACCACGCCAGCCGTCAGAAGATGGCAATGGAGGCGGAAGGACTGCTAGAACAAGAGGTAGAAACTTTTGACTTATGGTGGCGATCGCTCGAAACTGTCTCCACTATCAGCTGTCTGCGGGACAAAATGGAAACCATCCGTTCGCAAGAGTTAGAAAAAGCTTTATCTCGATTGGGGTGTGAATTTGCTGAAAAACATCAAGAAGTTATCGAAGCTTTGACGCGCGGGATTGTAAACAAAATTTTGCATGACCCAATGGTACAACTACGATCGCAGCAAGATATTGAAGCCAGACGCCGGGCGATGGAAGCTTTGCAAATGCTCTTTAACCTGGAAGCAGTGTCTAACGAGCAGTATGGCTGATTTAAAAGCTGCAGATTTTCGGTAAAACCACAAACATAGGGATTGCTAAAGACAATGTCTTTAGCAATCCCGCTTTTTTTAGCAATCTTATATTGCTTACATCATGGCTGTCAGCCTTTTCAGACGAATTTATCGACTGATTGTAGTGTTGTTGGGGCTGTGGCTGTTCTTTGATTTGGCCTCTCACCTAGCTGCAGAAGTCCTGTGGTTTCAGGAAGTTGGGTATTTGTCAGTATTTCTATTGCAGTTAAAGACCCAAGTGGGACTGTGGGCGATCGCATTCTTCACTTCATCTGCCTATCTACTAGGCAATTTAGCTCTAGCTCACCGGTTCAAGTACTCTAAGCCACCGGCAAGTGAAATCCCCTTAAACTTGCGCTGGCTCCTGCCGATTGTACTAGGACTAAGTGTATTCGTAGGCTTGATATTGCTTTACTACAGTCAGGCGGCTTTCAGCTTTTGGCATCCGAATATCCGCCTACCCAGCATATTTCCACAACTGCCACTCCCGTTCCATCTGGCTTCGCAGCTGCCAATCAAAATTTGGCATCTAGGTTTGCTGCTGGGTTTGACCATTGTAATCCTAACGAAGTCCCAGTTTTGGTTAAGCGCGATCGCACTCATAATCAGTTTGATGTTTGCAGGAGTGCTATCAGGACACTGGACTAGTGTTTTGCAATATTTCCATCCCGCCAGTTTTAACCGCGTTGACCCCTTATTTAAGCGAGACATTAGCTTTTATGTATTCTCCCTACCAGTGTGGGAACTACTGGAGTTTTGGCTTGTAGGGCTATTTTTATATAGTTTAGTAGCAGTCATCCTAATTTACTTGCTATCAGGAAACAGTCTTAGTCAGGGTAAGTTTCCGGGGTTTTCTCCACCCCAGCTGCGACACCTAAGTGGACTAGGCAGCTGTTTTTGCAGCGCGATCGCCCTCCATTATTGGTTAAGTCGCTACGAATTGCTATATTCCACCCGTGGCGTCGCCTACGGTGCTAGCTATACCGACGTAACTATCCAGCTGCCCATCTACACAAGTCTAAGCCTGCTGTCACTAGCCATCAGCATTTTTCTCCTAACTCAAACACTTTCCTTGTCTCTATTCTCTGGGCGGGCACAAGGCACCGCCCCTACATTCTCTGGGCGGGCACAAGGCACCGCCCCTACATCTTTGCGTCTCGGCGGTTCGTTTATCTCCGCATTAGGCTTATCTCTAACCCTAATAGCAATCACTACTCTAGTACCAGCAGCTATCCAACACTTAGTAGTACAACCCAATGAGTTAGCCCGTGAACGCCCCTACATTCAACGCAGCATTGCCCTGACCCGACAAGCATTTAATTTAGAAGACATTGACGTCAGAGCCTTTGATCCAAAAGGACAACTCACTGTAGCTGATCTCCAGAAGAACGACCAGACTATTCGCAACATTCGCCTCTGGGATTCACGCCCATACTTAGAAACCAACCGCCAACTGCAGCAGATTCGACTTTACTACAAGTTTCCCAACGCCGAAATTGACCGCTACACCCTGAAACAAAATCTCACCACTGAAACAACACAAAAGCAACAGACCATACTGGCAGCGCGAGAGTTAGACTATAGCGCCGTTCCCCCAGAGGCTCAAACCTGGGTAAACGAACACTTAGTCTATACCCATGGTTACGGATTTACCCTTAGCCCAGTCAACACCGTTGCTCCTGGCGGATTACCCGATTACTTTGTTAGAGATATTGAGGTTGGGGCAGAGGGGAAAAATGGTCCGTTGCGTGCCTCTAGTAAACAAATTCAGGTCAGCATTCCCATTGGTCAGCCCCGGATTTACTACGGTGAAATCACAAATACCTATGTTATGACTGGGAGCAAGGCAAGAGAGTTAGACTATCCCAGTGGTAACGATAATGTTTATAACACCTATGATGGTCGCGGTGGGATTGCGATTAACTCGTGGTGGCGTCAGTGTTTTTTTGCCCAGTATCTCAAAGATTGGCAACTCCTGGTAACCCAGAACCTGACTCCGCAAACTAAGCTTCTATTCCGCCGTAACATCAGAGAGCGAGTGCGTGCGATCGCGCCCTTCCTGCGCTACGACAGCGATCCTTACCTAGTTGTTGCCGATGTCAATGCTAATGGTAGGGGCTTGGAAATAGCAGGTCACCCGGACTCGAATCAAAACTATCTTTACTGGATTGTTGACGCTTACACTACCAGCGATCGCTACCCCTATTCAGACCCAGGCAAAGAGCAAGTTAACTACATCCGTAACTCAGTCAAAGTTGTTATCGATGCCTACAATGGCTCAGTCAAATTTTACGTGGCAGACACTCAAGATCCCCTAATCGCCAGTTGGGCTGCTATCTTTCCCCATCTGCTAAGACCACTCGATGCCATGCCAGCTCAACTCCGCAGTCATATCCGGTACCCAGTAGACTTGTTCAACATCCAATCCCAACGACTGCTGACCTATCACATGACTGATCCGCAGGTCTTCTACAACCGGGAAGACCAATGGCAAGTACCCACTGAGATTTACGGCAACGAACCGCAACCAGTGGAACCCTACTACCTGATTATGAAATTGCCAACAGCTGAGTCAGAAGAATTTATTCTGCTCCTGCCGTTTACGCCTACTCAGCGCACCAACTTAACCGCCTGGTTAGCAGCGCGTTCAGATGGAAAGGAATACGGCAAGTTGTTGCTCTACCAGTTTTCCAAGCAACAGTTGGTCTACGGAACCGAGCAAATTGAAGCCCGGATTAATCAAGAGCCGGTCATTTCTGAACAGATTTCACTGTGGAATCGCCAGGGGTCACGAGTGATCCGGGGGAATCTTTTGGTGATTCCGATTGAGAGATCGCTGCTGTATGTGGAACCACTTTACCTGGAAGCTGAACAGAATAGCCTGCCGAACTTGGTTAGGGTGATTGTAGCCTACGGAAACCGCATAGTCATGGCAGAAACGCTAGAACAGTCGCTTCAAGCGATTTTCCAGCCACAGAAGCCAGCTCCTCCTGCGATCGTCCGTCCTGTTCTGCGATAGTACGCGCTACTTTGGGGATGCGATCGCTTTCTCGCATAGAAAGAACCAGTTGGCGAATTGCTCCTGCAAGTAACAGACAAGAAGCCTCGTCCAACTGGCACGACTGCCTTAAGCGGCGAGATTTTACTACTTTTGCCAGAAGTCTAATCTTCGTTAGGAGATTGCGCCGATTGGGTTGTCACTTCATTAGTATTAACGGGCGTTGCAAGGAATGCGCGGGTGTCAGGATATGGATGAGAGCTGCATGATGGCTGGCAACCGTTTGAGATCGTGCCATAGCCCACTATCTGTCCACGATCATTGATGGCAGTTGCTCTTGTTAGTACAGAGAAATTGGAGGGGGAGTCAGGACTAATCAGGCTATTGAGATCGACTAGATGACCACTGACATCATAAAGGAAGGCATGAGTCTCCCCACTAGCGGTGGTCGAATAGCCAACCACCTGGCCTAATCTATTGATACCGAGAGCCTCGCTGGACGTGCCGCCGAGGGTGCCTAGGTCGTCTGTTGCCGGATTAATCGCCCGATTACGAGCCGTGCGGAAGGCATGAGTCTCCCCGTTAGGGGTGGTCGAATAGCCAACTACTCGGCCTAATTTATTGATACCAAGAGCATAGCTGGAAGTGCCGCCAAGGGTACCCAGGTTGTCCGTTGCCGGATTAATCGCCTGATTACGAGCCGTGCGGAAGGCATGAGTCTCCCCGCTGTCGGTGGTCGAATAGCCAACTACCCGGCCTGATTGATTGATCGCTTTGGCATTACTGTACGTGCCGCCAAGGGTACCTAAATCGTCCGTTGCCGGATTGATCGGGCTGTTAGGAGCTGTGCGGAAGGCATGACCCTCCCCAATGTCAGTGGTTGAAGAACCAACAACTTGGCCTGAGTTATTGATGCCACTAGCACTGCTTGCCCTAGAAGATATACCTCCAAGGACACCCAAGTCGTCCGTGGCAGGATTAATCGGGCTGTTAGGAGCTGTGCGGAAAGCCTCTTGTTGATTTTGACTGCGTATTTGGGGCGGTCTGTACGAAAAGCCAACCACTTGGCCTGACTTATTAATACCAAAAGCTCTGGTATCCGGGCCGAAGGGACTATTACCGCCAAGGCTACCCAAGTCGTCTGTTGCCTGATTAATCGGGCTGTTAGGAGCTGTACGGAAGCCCAAATAGCTCCTGCTTTTATTCCCAAAGCCAACCACCTGGCCTGAGTTATTGATGCCATTGGCAAAACTACCTAACGTCCCTACTTCGCCAGGGACGTTGGAGATGGTGCCAAGATCGATAATAGTGTAACTTGGGGTGTCAGCGTTGGCAGGATGGGCAGTGGCACCCAGCATACAGAGAGCCAACAATGCCAGACTAAATTTATAACAGTTACCTGATTGCATAGTTAGTTCCGCAAGAATATTTGGCACTTTGAAAGTTGAACAAGAGTTGCTTCAATGCAAGTCTCTATTTATTCCTTCAGATTAAATACCAAAATTTTCGCAATACTCTGCCTTTTCTGTATAAAAATTTACAAAATTCTCATTTTTAGCTAAATCAGTGCTGGTACCTTAAATTCGGTCAACTCATCGAGAAAAAGTACCCCTCGGTGAGCCAGGGAGATTTCCCCTGGTCGCGGAAAGCTGCTTACCAAACCGGCAATTCCCAAATGTTTGGTAGCAGCGATGGGCATTACCCCAGTAACCGGACGCAGGTACCGTCGAGTGTGATCTAATCTTCGTCAGAAGATGCTGCCGATTGGGTTGTCACTTCATTAGTATTAACGGGCGTTGCAAGGAATGCATGGGTTTGACCATTGATAGTGCCAGTGCCCACAATCTGCCCAGCTTTATTAATCTCAGAAGCATCGTTTAGATCCCAGCCAGAATTAGCGGGGATTAAGCTGTTGAGGTCAGTCATTACACTGCTACTGTAGAGGAAGGCGTGATAGGAGTGGGCAGTATTGGACTGACCAACAACTTGGCCTTTGTTATTGATGCCTCTGGCGATGCTGTAGCTGCCGCCGAGGGTGCCCAGGTCTTGAAATAACCCGCCACTGTAGAGGAAAGCATGCTCGGTGCTGGGAAAGCCGTTGCTGACGTTGAAAGAAGCACCGACTATCTGGCCTTTGTTGTTAATGCCGTAGGCAGCACTGTATTTGTAGCCAGGGAGGGCACCAAGGTCTTGCAGTGACCCGCCACTGTAGAGGAAAGCACGATTATCGTGGCTCACTATATTGCTGGAAGAAGTACCAACTATCTGGCCTTTGTTGTTGATGCCGTAGGCGTTACTGTATTTGTAGCCAGGGAGGGTACCAAGGTCTTGCGGTGACCCGCCACTGTAGAGGAAAGCGTGGTAGTCCCCGTAGATGCTCGTTTTGGAGGGGGCTGTGTTCGCGCTGCCGACCACCTGTCCTTTGTTATTAATGCCGTTGGCGGCAATGCAATCGGTACCCCCAGGGAGGGTGCCGAGGTCTTGCAACGGTCCACCACTGTAGAGGAAACAGCGGTTGCCTCCACTGTATGGGGACGAAATACCGACCACCTGTCCTTTGTTATTGATGCCAGCGGCAACGCTGTAATTGTCGCCAGGGAGGGTGCCAAGATCTTGCAGTGCTCCGCCGTTATAGAGGAAGGGATGGCTGCCCGAGCCGAGTGGTGATGCGTTGGGCTTTTCTGCATCGCCAACTACCTGGCCTTTGTTGTTGATGCCGAGGGCATAGCTGTATGTGCCCCCAGGGAATGTGCCTAAGTCGGTGATAGTATAGCTTGGGGTGGCAGCGTCAGCCGGTTGGGTAGTGGCACCCAGGATGCAGAGAGCCGACAGTGCCAGGCTAAATTTATAACAGCTACCTGATTTCATAGTTAGTTCCGCCAGAGTATTTAGGACTTTAGAAGTTAGACAAGAGTTGCTTCAATGCAAGTCTCTATTTATTCCTTCAGACCCAGGACCAAAATTTTTGCTAATACTCCGCCTTTTCTTTGTAAAACTTTACAAAGTTTTCATTTATAGCTAAATCAAAGATACTCTGCACAGGTGATCGCTAAACATAACCACCAACTGCCCACGACATAACCGATGACTAAAGCCAAAATCCTTCAAGAAGGTCAGTCCTACAGCTTCCGTTCTTACTTCGAGCTATCCTACGAGCCAGATGAGATTTTAGCTGAGTTTGGTTACTTGCTCATTAGATCCCGGCTATCTTTGCCCAAAGCCACAAGGCAGCTAGACCGACTGCCAGATTTGAAGCAACGTATAGAGGACACCTTGCCTTTTATTAGTTTGAGTAATGAAGCAGCTAGAAGAGAAACACTGGTTTCTCCAGTACTTTTAGAGGTTGTTCGTTATTGCCAATGCCAGCTAAGAATTGAGTATCCACTGACACTTAACAATTGGCTCAAGGGCAATCTTGATTACCTACTGCGATCGCTGAACAGTATGCTAGTGGTAGAAGCCAAAAATGACGATCTCACTAGAGGATTTACTCAATTGGCTGTGGAGTTAATTGCGCTTTCAAAAGTTGAAGAGCAGCAAGTTTTGTATGGAGCAGTTACTATTGGTGATATTTGGCAGTTTGGCAAACTAGACAACCAACAGCAGCAAATAACTCAAGATATCGATTCTTTTCGGGTTCCTGCTGACTTGGATGATTTGATAAGGGTCCTGGTAGGAATTCTGGAAGCAGAGTCATTGCAGTAAAGTGCAATCTTCGACACAGCACTACCACAGCTACGTGAGACCCCAGAGAGATAATTGTTGTACAGATAAACAGCTATTTTGGGCAACTCCCAATCCCACCAACCTAAAACTAGCAGACACTCGATAGTTTTAGGACGCATAATCGCTGCATCTATATTACTTTTCTATACGCGCTTCCCTAGTTTGATTGCCAGATGAGTGGCTTATTTTGATTGGATGTTGCACGGTTAGAACTGAGCAGGGAGCATGGTGGAGGACGTAATTGCTGACACTACCCATAAATAACTCACTTAGACCAGAAAGACCCCGACGCCCAAGGATGATGAGATCCGCCTCCCAATTCTGAGCCAACTCGCAGATAGTGCGACCAGGGTTGCCACGATTCTGGGTAAATTCAGTACTTACACCTGCTCTGGTTGCTTCATCTTGCGCTTGGTGCAGTAGCTCTAGACCAAGCTGTTCAAACTCCTGCCACCGCTTCTGATAAATTGTCAAAAGCTCGTTACTTACCATTGGGCTGTAAGCTAAGTTGGGGAATGCAGGTAGAGCTGGACTGCCCTGTTCTTCAGACGACAAAACATGGAGCAACATGAGCCGAGCTTGACTAGCTTTTGCCAAGAACAACGCTTCATCAAAAACCTGCTTGGCGATGGCAGAGTTATCCATAGCTGCGAGAATTTTGTGAAACATATTGTTTTCCCCCAATTTACCAGTGCAGTGAATGAAGCTACTATCCGATTCTTTTCATGCGGCTATTTCTATCAAAGCATTTATCCGTTAAGACAACATCTGTGTCGTCGCAAAACTTTAATTACAGCACCATCTGCTGTTTTAGCCGCCTGTTCCTGAAGCATCTGCTTGACAGCTTTTGGGTGCATCAATTCGTCTTCTGCTTTATAACAGCCTGTCTTTGAACAAACCTATTCACAAATTACTGCATTCGGTCAATTGTGCGATACTGAATCGCTTCGGCAACGTGGTGGGTTTGCAGATTCTCATCCCCAGCTAAATCAGCAATGGTACGCGCTACTTTGAGGATGCGATCGCTTGCTCGTGCAGAAAGACCCAGTTGGCGAATTGCTCCTTCTAACAACCTACGGGAAGCATCGTCCAACTGGCACCACTGCCGTAGGTGAGGACTCTGCATGGCAGCATTGCAACGTACAGTTGGTTCTGCTGTTAGTCTGTGATGGGCGCGAGCGCGTGCTTTTTGCACCCGTTCCCGCACTGGCGCTGATTCCTCTCCAGAAAGCTTGCTAGTGATCTCCTCTGGCTTGAGGCGATTGACTGCTACTTGGAGGTCAATGCGATCCATCAAAGGGCCAGAAAGTTTCGCCCAGTATTGTTGTCGCTGCTGGGGAGAACAGCTACAGGCTTGAATCGAGTCGCCATAGTAGCCACATGCACAGGGGTTGGTACTTGCCACTAGAGTAAACTGGGCTGGAAACATTACAGATTGCCGGCTGCGGGAAATCGTTACACACCCATCTTCCAAAGGCTGACGCAGAAACTCCAATACATCCCGCTTAAATTCAGTCAACTCATCGAGAAAAAGTACCCCTCGGTGAGCCAGGGAGATTTCTCCTGGTCGCGGAAAGCTGCCGCCGCCCACAAGTGAGGGACCAGAGGCAGAGTGGTGAGGGCTTCGGAAGGGGCGATCGCTCACTAGGGAGCCACGATTCTTCAGTAGACCAGCAACTGAATGAATTTGGGTCACTTCCAAAGCTTCTGCAAAACTTAATGGTGGTAGAATTCCCGAGAGGCGTCGAGCCAGCATGGTTTTTCCACTGCCAGGCGGGCCGACAAAGATTAAATTGTGTCCCCCAGCTGCCGCAATTTCTAAAGCCCGACGGGCGTGAGTTTGACCTTTGACGTCCTTTAAGTCTAGCCCGGTAAATTGAGATTTGGTCAATTCCTCCCTGCCATCCAGCTGCACTGGCTGATGACGCTCTGGCTGGTTCAAAAAATCAGCCACTGCTGACAGATTTTTGAACCCGTATACTGCCAATCCTTGCACTACTGCCGCTTCCTGTGCATTACCGTCTGGAACAACTAGACCGGCAATTCCCAAATGCTTGGCCGCTGCTGCAATCGGCAGCACACCAGCAACTGGACGCAGGCTGCCGTCGAGTGAGACTTCCCCTAAAAATAGATGATCTCCCAACATCTGAGCGCTTACCTGCTCAGAGGCGGCCATAATTCCTACACTAATTGGCAAATCAAAGCTTGGACCTTCTTTACGTAAATCAGCCGGTGTCAGGTTGATCACAATTTTTCGGGTTGGGAAGGCATACCCAGCATTCTTCAAAGCAGCCTTTACTCGTTCACGGGATTCTTGGACTGCTGTATCTGGCAAGCCCACTACCACTATTCCCGGTAGTCCACCGGATACATCGATTTCAACACCCACTTTTAAAGCGTTGATGCCCACAATTGATGCACTCCAGACTCTGGATAACATTTATCACCTAAAACCCTTGCTCAGTTTTGATTTCAGCACAGTAGATATTCCTGTTAACTTATTTTTCCTACCTCAAACAGTTGTTCTGTAATATTTTTTCTCAGTAGTTGAGGTGTTATTTTTAACTAGCTTAACACGTGAGTCTAAAATGTCTATTGCTCAACCATCTTAAGTAGTTGTCATTCCTTGCGCCTGCGCGCTTGGCGCGGTTGACCATTGCGGCGATATTCTTATGGCTGTAGTTTGCCAGACTCTAGCGCTGATGACAGGGTTTCCAGCGAGGAAGACAAAATTTGACAATGCGTGATGTGGGCGATCGCCTAAATAACTGAACTGTACCTCGACGATGAGGCTGGATTCACTACTCAGCTCTGGAAAGAAAACCTAGAACCTGTCGAGGCTTAATTAACAGACACAGCCCCAGTTAACATCTAGGGCATTCACCAAGCCCTATAATTTCTGTATATACTGAAAATGCGCTTTGATTGGGATGACAATAAGGCTTGGGGCAACGCGACTAAGCACAAAGTTACTTTTGAAGAGGCAGCAACCGTATGGACTGACCCTTTAGCTCTGATTGCTCCAGACCCCGAACACTCAACCAGTGAGGCTAGGGAATGGATTTCGGCACTTCGTATCGTCAAAGATTGCTAGTCGTTGTGTACACCGTGCGAGGAGAGACAACCCGTATTATTAGTGCCAGGACTGCACCCGTAATGAGCGTAAGCGTTATGAAGAAGAAAGTTACTGAATTTCCATTTGAATCAGCAAGGCGGATTACACCAGTTGAGGTAGAGGCAGCAACAAAGGCAGTTAAAGAGCAGTTTGATATAGAGTCGCCCAAGCGCGGGCGACCACCTAAAGATGAAAACGAACGGTATGAGCCTGTCTCGATTCGGCTTCACCCGAAAGTAATTGAATGGGCGAATAAGGAAGCAGAAAAACGAGGGGTAGGCTATCAAACCATCATCAATGAAGCGCTTCTCAGACTCACACTCTAAACTAGCAGGGTAAACCATTCAGCGGTGGAGACAAAACCCGGATGGGAATCTAGCCCTCAAACCTGTCTAGAGGTCGGGGCTTTTATTGTGGCGATTTTTGATGTGGGCGATCGCAGAATCTTCATACCTCTTCATCATCTCTAAACTGACATTTGGAATTACCGCAAGCCAGGATAAAGGGATTATTCTAAACCCTTTCTATATGTCTAACTCTGAGCGTGATTACGAGTCCCTTGTGTTCAGGTTTGAACAATTGGAACAGAATCAACAGGTTATGTCTAGATACATGGCTTCAATAAAACGCCAGTTGGATAACCTTAGCGAACGAGTTAACAATCAACCTGAGTTACAGCAGCGCACTAGCCTACAGGATGCCTTAGCTCAGTTGCATCAACAATTCAACGAGCGTCCGACCCTGCCAGAAGCACCAGTGGAAGTGGTCAACTTACCAACACAGGAGGTCAGTTTCTCTGACGAGAGTCAGCTACAGTCCTCGCCGGTACAATTATCTTCATATCAGCTAGTGTTTGACCGCTTCGGGAGCCGTGCTGTGCTAATGTCAGCGTTGGAGAAAGCCCAGGAGCGACTGATTATTGTTTATCCGTGGCTCAGCCGAAACAGCATTAATGCTGATTTGATCCAGAAGTTCAGGGATTGTTTAAACCGCGATTGTTGCATTGATGTTGGCTGGGGTTATCTGAGTGGGCGGGGTAAAACGGGCATTGGTTGGGGGAATAGCGCTATTAGAGAATTAAGACAACTGGAACGGGATTATCCAGAACTATTCAAGCTCAAGCTGCTGGGAACTCATGAAAAGTTTCTGGTGTGCGACTCTTCTTTCGCCATGTTGGGTAGTCACAACATGTTGACATCCAATACTCAAGGAGTTATACGGGAAGTAGGCATTCAAACGACAGACCCCAGCATTTTCCAGGGTTTGATTGATCGCTTTGACGGTGCCGAGGTGCAAGGTGCACAGGCTATAGATGGAAGTTGGGCAGCGAGTTCTGTGAATCTAGATGATATTGAACCTGATGAAGATGAGACTCCTAATGATTTCATTGAAGATGATCCGGGAACAGCTGTAGATGCTGAAGATTTTTTGCGGCGGTATAACGAGCAAGAACGGGATTTCACAAACATCAACCTGGCTGGAGCTAATTTAATTAACGCGTCACTAAATGGTGCCAACTTAAGCAAAGCTAACCTGACGAGAGCCAAGCTAAGTAAAGCTAATCTAAACAACGCCAATTGCAGCGGGGCAAATCTGAGTGAAGCCAACTTGATTGAGGCAAAATTGAGTGCTGCGAACCTCACTGGCGCTGACTTGAGAAGTGCAGAATTAAGTGCAGCGGACTTGCGCCAAGCAAAGCTAGTTGGGACTAACCTTAACGGTACAGAGCTCATTCAAGCGAATCTGTCTGGAGCCGACTTGAGTGAGGCCAACTTAAATTATACAAACCTTACTGCGGCATACTTAGTATCCGCGAACCTAATGAAAGCCAACTTGAAGGGAGCAAACCTTGCTGCTGCAAACCTAAATGCCAGTAATTTGAGGAAGGCAGAATTTAATGATAAGACAAGACTCAGCGGCGCTGACTTAAGTTGGGTAAATCTCGCTGGGCAAAACCTTCAGAAAATAAACATGAGTGGAGTCAACATGAGCAATGCAAACCTCTGTGGGGCTTGGCTGTGTTTTTCAAACTTGAGTGGAGCTAACTTAACTTCAGCCGTAAGGATTCAGGTCAGGGACTTGACAAGATGAATTTTTCCAGTACCTTAACTACATGAGCATTGCTGTGCCACCGCAGTTACAAGACCAAGCGACTCTCAGACAACT
>JAABUQ010005345.1_pt1 | contig 20614 bp, 20 predicted proteins | sample 5560001 | NCBI WGS metagenome assembly JAABUQ01 (sample SAMN10711888, study PRJNA513371) | rock metagenome | isolation source: Antarctica rocks | place: Antarctica: Victoria Land, Finger Mt nord | collected 2015-12-18
TTGCTGCCGTGGGAGCGGGAGAGTTGTTTGGGGCGGTAGGAGCGGCCCCAGATGAGGCGGACGAAGAGGGGGCGGAAGGAGGGGAGGCAGGCCGAAACGACGGCTATGGAGGGTTCGGCTGCGGTCCAGATGGCTGGGGTGACGAAGTTCCCTGGGGTGGGGGGGTTAGAGGGGTGGGTTTGGAAATTGGACGAGGGGAGTCCGGGGGGGGAGAGGGCTTACAGGTCAGGTCCGCTCTGTTGAGGTCGGAGAGGACGACTAATCTTACTATGCTGACTGCGCAGACGCTAGGAGTGTGTCAACTTTTGCTAGGGTGTGGGTTCTACAGGGGGCGCTTACGTTAGGCCTACGGTGAAGATGCCGGTCAGGATTAACTTCTGGAGTCGGCTGGTTCGGAGGCGCCAGAGGAGTGGTATGGGCTGGACTGTGTTAGTGGGGTAGCGAGATGCTCGGACGTGGGTACCCACCAAGGCTAGGAGGATGAAATTTGTGACGATGTTGATGGCGCCGCTGGCAATGAAATACGTCTGTACGTTGATGCAGGTGCCGCCCAGTTCCGCTGAGAGTTCTCCTGCGAGTGTCTCCCAGAAGTCGTGGATTGGTACGCACTATGTTCCGGCGATGTCAGTATGCCGTGTGAAAGGGGTTTGTTCAATGTGATTGTATACCTGGAAAGTTGAGACCAGGACGAAAGCGATGAATTGAGCGGAGACAACGACCAGACAACCGACCAAAACTCGGCGATAGTGGACGACGGGGAAAATTCGGTATTGAAAAAGGATACTAGTATGTGAATCAGAGATTGTGTCGAGGATCAGGTGTCATGCATGAATCTCACAACGAAAATTTGACGGAATTGATGGCGAGTTCGTATACGAATTCAAACGCGTACAAATATTTGAACCAGTTGAATACAGTCTCGATCGGTAAGACAGCCAGATGTTTCCCAAATCCGTGATGGGTAGCTAGGGCAATGGTCAACGAGGTGGATTACTTGAGATGAACGCTACGGACCAACGAGATTGACGATGTTGGGACCCCATGAAAAGATCTATCAACAGTGAGTCCTTCGTTTCGAACAGTGTACGTGGTTGTAGAATCACCATAGCCAAGACTGCCGTGTAATCGTCCCACTATCTTGCGTCAATCATTCTGGTTCTCCAATCATAATCAAGGCACCTACCCAAAACCCAGCCCTGGACATCCATCTTGACAGTAGACGTAAGAACACAGCGACTGTCGGGAAAACAAGTAACGTAGCACCCGCTGCCACAACTCGAGATGACTGATCTGCGAAGAGTTCTGGATTGGTAGCAGGATCCAGCAAGTTCGCCATGCTTGCCATGATGGAGGAGACGGCGGGAGAGGGAATCGCAAGTCAACAATGGTAGCAGGTCACCGTAGTAGCATGATGGTAGTGTTTAATGAAAGAACGAGCTCCAACAATTTGACGGGGACACCGATGTTCGAAAGAGTTATTGTAGAAAATCAAACAAGTAATAGCCGGCCACGCCGGCATTTAGATAAGATACTCAGCCCAATGGTCACATGGGATTGACGGAGTGTGGTCAAGTTATGCTGCGCCGTGCGTGCCTTCTTGGTTGTATCACTAAGCTCGGATCTCACGGTCAAGGAATCTAGCCCGACTGCCACTAAGACTCCACTTAATGCAGAACATGGATCTGGTGTAAACTAGAGGTGGCGAGAATGGACTTGATTGCGTTATCACATTAACTCGTATTCATTGTCATGCCATTGCCAGAGATTGAAATAGGAGTCATTCTAACAGTTGGATGGGGCAGTATTTAGCAAGAATTCATTTGAATTCCGCGAGGCACACAGGACCTTTTCCGTATGTTATGTCAGAGGTTGCATTGATCGTGGGGATTGCCTGTATCGAGTTGCTCGATTAATCACTCGGTTGCATCAGCAGAATGCACAGTAACAGGGCGGAAACGCCCTGCACGGAAACTCCGTGCCCCGACTAAATTATATAATCAGGACAGTAAGATAATCTGTCAGGTGTGTAGGATGATGATGCCATGATTATGGTTGGTGTTTCACATTGTGGTGTCATGCGGCCGTTCGGCTAGTAAGCGGCACGGAAAACCATTCTAGAAGCTATCAGACCTTCAAACGTACGCTTTAACCAGAAGCATGTTAGGGCAGTCATCTTGCGTTGTTTTAATCCCTGCGGGCACGCGGGGTCATTCGGCGACTGAGGCACTGAGGGCATTTTTTGATGGTGGTATGTCGGTTGCGACTTCCATGCCGCGAACGCTGGAGTAAGCATATCTCCTAACCAGGCAAAGTCTCCCATACTAACAGGTACTTAGCAGTAGGTAAGGTAGTCTTGTTTCTTGTTTCAGATGTAAGGTAGATTTCCCCTCGACGGAGAGACCGCTACGTGCTTACTCATATCTGGCTGTAGTAGTACTATGTTAGTCGAATCGTAAGGTGCAGGTCGCAAACTGATATTGTACATGCCTCTGACTTAGTTAGGTTTCATTTGTAAGTACTATTAGTACAAGCGGTGGAGTCGTGGAAGAAATCCAGAGTCCAGCGGTTCGCCGTACAAGAGGCTCCGGGCTCCAGAGCCTCAGCCAAACCTCCATACTTGTCAAGCAAGTCCCCGTTATTGGGAGCCACCATCGATTCGGGAACGCCGTCCAAGTCTACCCCCATTCCTCTACCCAGAGCATCTCGCGAGTCAGGCACTGCCTTCTCCCAAATTCTCCCTCGTTTCCCTTTACTCTCTCTCCCTCTTCCCCTCCCCAGTTCCCTTAACATTTTGCATCGGCTCCTCAACCTTTGCTTCAACTTTCTCTTTCTTGCTCATCTTCGCTTCCCCTCTGGCAATGCGGGCTCGATCATTTAGATCCTCTTCGTCGCTGCTGCTCATACTACTCGAATCGTCCTGCACCATGACCGTACCGTCGCCTTCCGCCTTCTTGCTTTCCCTCTGCTCCTCCTTCCATTTGTTCATCCTGTCCTTGTCGCCGTTACAGTCGAGGGTCACAATCTTCATCCCGGGAAGGTTACGCTGCATGAATTCTTTGAGTTGAGGGAGAAGCTTGGCGTTTGGCCGGTAGGTACCGCTGTCGTTGTCGATAACAAGTGAGTAGTAGGCCGGGACCTTTGGAGGCTCACCGCTTGGAGGACCGTTCTTGACTGCTTCCGGCGGGTGAGTGGCTTGTTCATCTGGAGCACCAGATTTATAGGGAGATTTGAGACGGCGGATGAAGAACTCGCCCGAGAAGGCGATGTAGATGTAGATGTTCACATCGCTGTGCATGGTATGCTTGCTCAGAAGATCGATGCCAAACTCCTTGCCCGTCTCTGTGAAGCGCCATTGCCCGTCCAGTGTGACAACATATGTGTATATTCGCCCGCCTTTGTCCCAGTGCACCAGGTCGAGGAATTGGATTGACATGTCCTGGGATGGCGATGGGAAACAGCCGTAGACAGTCTGACGGTCGTAATTGTAGACGCGGGCATGTTGGTGGTGGAGAGCACGATTTAACAGCCAACCGCGCAGGGACTTTCCTGTAAACATGCCTTGTATGAATGGCTTGAACTCAACGTAGCGGTGGTACATATCCTGTGGAACCGGGCCAGCGAGTTGAATCTGATTGGCTTGGAAGCTGGACGGTGGTCAGTATACCATATGAGCCTAGAACAACAGCTAGCCGTACTTGTACTTCTCTGTGTTTCCTTTCTCCCCATCCTTGCCGGGCTCCTTTGTACCCGCGATCCTCCCGATCATGGGGCTGAAGTGCTGGCTCCAATAGCATGGTCCCACGGTCCATAGGCGTCCGCCATTGCTTGACTCTGTCTTCCCGAGCACTTCTACGCTGACGATGAGATCCGGTGATATCATCGCACTCCGACTGAACATAGCAGTGCAACCTCGAAGGGTATAGGCTCGCTTGCTGCCCATTCTCTTTTTGACGACATATGATTGCTCCTTGATGCCTTCCCATCCGTCACTGAGCCTGTCGACATGAACGTGGACATTCCCTAGCCGGTCATCATGATCTGCCGGATCTTCATCATAGATCCGAGCCTTGAGTGCGAACCCGCTCCCAGGCACATTCGCAACAACCCATTCGCTGTTCCAGACAGGATTGATGGAGCGGCGAATCGTGGGCGTTCGGAACTGAAGTCGCGGATCCTCCTCATGGCGCGTTGGGATGTTGGTATCCAATTGAGCAACCAGGAAGGGATCTGAAGAGAGGGAGTTGAGATCGGCTAAGGGCAGATTGTTTGCACGGTGGAAGGTAAATTTGACTGTATAGCCAGGAGGTACTGATGGGACGGGGGCTTTTTCGAACCCGCCGGCAGGCGACTTTTCGTCCTTTTTCTTGTCTTGCCCATGATTGTCCATTTTGTTTTCCATCGAGTCTAATTTCTGCTCGGCTTTGGTCGCGATGGTGACAGTATTCGAGCCATCAGGCTGAACCGAAGCCTTCTTCTTTTCCATAGTCGCGCTTTCCGCCTGGTCTCAGCAAAGGAGCGACGATGCACTACGAAAGGAAATGGGAGTCGTGCTCCAGAAGGAACGACAGGCAGTAGAAAGGGATGGGCTTGAAAATGTTAGAATTATGTCGCGTGAAAGGCCCAGCCTAGATGATGATGGCCTCTAGAAAATCGTCTTGTCTTGAAAATCCTCCGATCAGTCCTCGGACTGCCAAGAAGCCGGCCCCATCCAAGTCTGCACGAGCCACTGCGAAGGAAAAGGACTGAGGAGACATGGTTCTAACCAAAGCTTGGTAGATTTCAAGGTCACGTGGCGCGCTTGAGCCAATATGTACTAGCGCTAAAAAGAGCCTTGGCATGAACCGCGTAGACCAGCACCAGCTACGGACTCACGAAGTTGCAACCACTCAAGGCTTGCCCAACTGTCCAAACAATTCAAGAGATCTCATATCACAACGTCGACTCATCCTCGTCTCTACTACTGATCCTCTCGCCCGATTCTCCCGACAGAGCTATCGTTATGAACCACCTTCCCCAAGCCTGGGGCAGAGTTAGTCCTACAGAGCTTCCATAACCGCAAGCAAGCTCAGACTGACACCGAACAGCCTCGCGACGATGTCTACGGACCATACGACTCATCATACCTTCAAGCCGGCGCCCCAAAATCACATACCCAACAGCCCATCGTTACAGGAACATCAGTCCTAGCAGTCAAGTTCAAAGAAGGCGTCGTCATCGCAGCAGATAACCTTGGTACGTATCTCCCCACCAACTCCCCCCACCCTTGCCCACACCACCCTCAAACCACACCAAAGTTGAACCCCTAACCCAGCCTCCTACGGCTCCCTCGCCCGCTTCACCTCCGTCCACCGCCTCCGCCCCTTCAACTCCCGCGCCATCGTCGGCTTCGGCGGCGACGTCTCCGACATGCAGTACCTAGACCGCCTACTCAACTCCCTCGACGTGACCGAGAACTACTCCTCCGAGGGCCACGTCCTGCACGCCAAGAACCTGCATACCTACCTCTCGAAAGTCATGTACAAACGCCGCTCGGACTTCAATCCGCTCTGGAACCAGATGCTCGTCGCCGGCCTCGACGGGGAGGATAGGCCATTCTTGAGCAGTGTGGATTTGCTGGGGACAACGTTCTCGAGCCCGACGTTGGCGACGGGGTTTGGTGCGCATTTGGCGCAGCCGTTGTTGCGGCGGGTGGTGGAGGATGAGGGGATGGTGGGAGAGGTGGAGAGGGAGAAGGCGGTTGAGGCGGTGAAGGAGTGTATGAAGGTGTTGTTTTATCGGGATGCGAGGAGTTTGGATCGGTATTCTATTGCTGTTGTGACGAAGGAGGGGGGGGTGGAGTTGAAGGAGGATGAGCAGCTGGAGGGGCAGAGTTGGGCGTTTGCCGAGACTATCAGGGGCTACGGGACGCAGGTCAATTAGAGAAGAACCGTTTAGAGCCGTGGCTGGGATCGTGTAGCTGCAGATCACCGGAGCTATTCAGCGTCTTACAAGCTACTTTCTTTGACCTTTTGATGGCAATGCTTCTGACCATTCTTCTGACCCTTCCTCCTGGCCCGGTTTGAAGCGTTTACATTTCGGATATGGACTAGCCTATCCATTTGTGGTAGTGCTCGAGCAGGTACAAAATTTGATGGCGGACAATCGACTCCTCAGCTCCTATTGCTATCCAACGCCGTTCACGCCTCTATCTTGGCACTCTTCACACTTCCTTTCAGCCATTCGGACCAAGGAGGAACATCGCTGGCTTTGGTGCTCAGAGCAGCCTTCCAGCTTATAGGGCCGTCTGGTATGTACATGGAGCCATTTGCAGGCTCATGTGACGTGCCATTGGCATCGCTACTGCTTTGCTGGTTTGGATCTCCGTTGGATTCTCCATTGCTTTGCTGAATATTAGTGCTCTCTTCAGTGAAGATCGAACCAAAGTGGAACTGTCCATCCTGGCCTTTTTCAACCACACCCTTTTCAGTCACAATAGCGTCGATGAGATCCGCAGGAGTCACATCGAATGCTGGGTTCCAAGCTTTTGTCTGACCATGAGCAACTAAAATCTGGTGCACATCTGCTGGGCTCACAAGGAGGCCCTTTTCAGTCGGTTGGCCTCCATCCTCCGGTCGTATGACAGATGGACCTTTTTGAATAATGACTTCGCGCGGAGACCGTTCTTCGATGATTATGCCTGCGCCTGACGCTGTGCTCATATCAATGGTGGTCCTTGGCGCAGCAACTAGGAACTTGAGACCGTGATACCGTGCAAGTATCGCCAGCGAGTACGTCCCAATTTTATTTGCAGTGTCCCCATTGGCAGCGACTCGGTCTGCTCCCACGACGATGCAGGATAGGTTCTGTGCGTCGTTCTTGTCACGCATTAGGGATGCAGCCATTGAATCTGTGATGAGCCGCGAAGGAATTTCATCACGAAGTAGTTCGTATCCGGTCAGTCTTGATCCTTGATTGTAGGGTCTTGTTTCTGTGTAAAAGGCTTCTGAGAGAGCTTTGCGAGCATGGAGACTTCGAATAACTCCAAGAGCTGTTCCATAGCCTGCAGTCGCAAGGGAGCTATCACTGATGGTCAAAAGTAGTCCGTCACATGATAATATGCCTAGAAAGCTATGCTTACCCTGTATTACAGTGCGTAAGAACAGCTACTTCTCCATTAGGCTGCACCGAGTACTGATGCTTTAAGATCCATTCCGCTCCGAACTTTCCTATGTTCTCATTGTCTTGTCTATCATCAACAAGCATTTGCTCTGCAGCTTTGATATATGCCTCAAGGACACTTTCACTGGTAGATCCAGGTCGATAGTGGGCGGTGTAGACAACCCTCTCGAGCTTCTTTGCTGCATCTGCGAGATTGACTGCAGTAGGCCTGCTGGTGACGAGATACTTGAGACTGTGAGCTATGAATTGTGAAGAAATGGTGTATCTATCATCGTCCTTGTGACAAGCTAGAAAGACAGCAAGACTCAGAGCAGCAACAATGGCTATGGCTGGCGCACCGCGCACTTGCATGCTTTGTATTGCAACCCAAGCATCTCGAGGCGACTGGATGTTTATGTAGACCTCATGATGGGGTAGAAGGAGTTGATCGAGTATCTCAAGTTCACCACGTTTGTACTTGATAGCCTGTAGGACCATGGCTGCCACACCTTCCAGCTTTTGAATAGCAGAATCATAAAAAATCTACGTGACATGTATTTCTCGAACATTCAACGGAGGAACTTGGTCGAGGCTAGTGGTGAAAGGATGAGGGAGAAGCGACGCTCGGCTTTAAACCGGGTTAACCCGCAACTAAGCGGCATGAGCCGGCGGCAATGAAAAGAACTTCAGGACAAACTCGAGTGTCCTTGCCATCATTTGGTATATACTATCCACAATATCGACAATAATACAGTTTCCTTTGCTTGCGACCCAGTAATGAGTCGGAGGGAACCCTCATATAATGTTGTCGTCTAACCGCCATCGTATCACATCTCGCAGCCGCTCCATGGGCAAAAGCAGCAGCTCAACCACGACGCCGGCCTCCACCAATGCTTCGCACTGCTTGAATGTAAGGTGACTCCCGCTCTCGACACCATGGGCCTGCAAGATGTCCCCAACGCGTTCTATCAAGCTCTGCGATCGCTGAATTATCGCCTCTGCATCTGCTCGCAGCGAGCCTTCATCCGCCTTCGGCCGCCCCTGCAGCCAATTTTCTAGTTCGCGTTCGGCATCGCCTACAGCCTCAGCGTTCTTCCAATTACGGCCTTCAATTGTGTCGTAGCCAAGTAATTTCAGGGAGTGGCCAGATCGGAACTTCTCGAAGTCCTTCTCCCAGGTTTTGCTAGCCGAATACATCAGAACCTCCGCCTCTGCCGTTATCGAGTATTTGTCTACTTGCTTACGCGAGGAAGCTTAAAATAGTCAGCCTCAGTGTGCCACACAGCAACAACTTACCTGAGCTGCTCAGGAGTAAGCCTGTGTCTGCCCCAAGGCGATAGCCGGCCAGGTAATAGTCGCCGTATCGCTCGCAGAAACACTCGAAAAACCCGCCGTACTTGATTTCCCCAATTGCCTCGCTGGTCAACCGCGGCCCGGACTCGAAGTCTACGCAGCCGGCACGGCAGCTCGGTCGAGTCGATGTCTTATCGCTCTGCAACCCGAATCAGCATTATCGTGAACCAAGGATTGCTCGGCATTTACATCGCTATTCTCCTGCAATTGCTGGTCGAATTGACCCTTGACAGAGACTGTGACCACGGGGATGGGGGGTGAAACGCCTACGCCGAGGCCGAGAGTGAGGTGGTCATTGGTCTCTGCCGACCGCGAAGTCTTCTTGGAGGTGAAAGATGATGTCGTGCCTTGCTCGGGTCGGAAGATCTTGGCTTGTAGCATCAACTCAGCGAGTACAAAAGGCGTTTCGTTGGCCCATGGGTTCTTGGTAAGTTGTCGATTCGAATGATAGCCGGTACCTAGCCGTACGGGCTCGCGATGCCAAGGAAGCAACAGTGGCATGCCTTGACACGCCAGCCGCTGGAACTCGTTCTCTTCCAGCTCGCCCAGGCTGAGGCCAGCAAATTCCTGGTCGCTGATGTGCCCGACGGCGGATGGAGCCATGGCAACGAGTGCACTTTGGACTGGTGGTTAAAGTAGCGGAGAGCAACCAGGCAGGTCGGGGAGGCAGTTACTTTGTCCCCAATACGAGGTACTTCTGGCACGTCTACGGAGGCGCGACAATCTGGACTAGTCGTAAAACGCTTATGATCGAGTCGAGAAGCTCCTAAATTCTTTCGCTGAACGATGCCACAAGAGTCTCGCCCGGTGTCGCAGGTGATGCACACATTACTTATTCAGGATGGTGACATGCTTGGCATTTGAACGACAATTTAAGTACGTTGATTAGTGAATGAGATGGATTGGTGATTTGGTGCATCAACCGCGACACCCGGCAAAAGCGGCGCCCAGACGGGTAAAAAACTGACAGGGGCACTCTAAAAGCGGGAGTCTAGGTTCAAAAGCGGGAGGCATTTGGCGGCCCTAGGCCTGTGGACCGGCGCTATAACCACGCTACGTTCACATGTCAGCCAGCCACCGACCTCCATCAATTTTTCCAGGGACCTTCGGGACAAAACGGGAAAGGTGTCGACTGCATTAGTCTGGCATTGGCCGCATCGACACTGCTTTCAGCTCTCAGATCCCGCGAGGCGCTGGTCTAGAGCTATAGCGAATATTGCATAGGACACTCAATGCGTCACGGCTCTGCGTTCGGCTTAAAAAGGGGTTTGCCTCTAGTCGGCACAATGGCAGATCAAAGAATCAATGTCATCTGTGATCGGAGCTTGCTGTTGAATGCTCTGCATCTCCAAGGAGAATGAAAGATCGTCTCATTATCCGAATAACGGAGCATCTGGTCCCTAAGTACACGATAGGGGCCCTTAATGGGGCCAAACGATTGGATAAGCACTATCAGATGGGAAATGAATGAGAACAGGAAAATTATGGCCTAATAAGGCCTAGAAACGACGGTGCTCGGAACCAACTCCCAAAATGGTGGAGTGCAATAAAAATCCTTGCTGATGCGTCAGACAGGGGCTTTGCCTCTGGTCGGCACAATGGCAGATTTAAAGAAGCAATGTTATCTGTGATCGAAGCCTGCCTTGTTCTTTGATCCGAGCTCTCTCTCCCGTTGGGCTCAATCAAAGACGAACGGTCGCTCTCTCTACAAACCACCGAGTCACAATCATCCGGAAGCTTGCGAAACCTCCAGGAAGCCGGCAATATGGCGATCCAGCTTGTGCCTTACAACAATGCTATGCGCCTTGGGCAAGGGTAAGCAGCCGCTTTGCGCCGCCTGAGCTGGCTCGCTGACCGTGTAGGTTCAACTCGTACACCCAGCAGATTTGCATCGATGATGCCGTGGTCATTGATCCTACGCGGGCCGAGATCGTCGTTACCAATGACGGCACAACGATGCGAATCATCGCGGAGAAGGGTGCGACCCCAAGCGTCTGGAGCCGGCAGCCCGAAGTCGTCACAGACAATGGCGCTGCGGCAACGCTCCACCGCCACAAGCTGGAGCAGGGCGTAGATGAAATCGAGGAGCCACAAATCGAGTCTATTCCCGAAGACACCAAGCAAATTGACGCGGGCCCCACAGAGGCTACAGACACCAGTGATGTCACTGCAGCATCTGCGGATAGCGAAGGAAAGGAATCTACTGCTGATGAGTCGTCAGCTGCACCGGAAGGATCTGCGGCCGCCATGGAGATGGAGAAGAGCGATTCCGTGGATCATATTACGCGCGATGGCCTCGACGAGAAAGCACCCCAACAAGCAGCTGATGAGGCACCTAAGGAAGCGGCGTCGGCCGAGGCTGCACCAGTTTCAACGGAGGAGAAAAATGAGCCCACCAAAAAGATATCTGATGCGGGAACCTCCATGGAGAAGACTTCGAAAAGAAGTCCGCGAACTTTTGCTACTCGCAAAGCCACCCAGCGATCCTCCTCGGCTGGCGCTGGGGCCAAGACGGCGCAGAGCTCGTCGAAGCCGACTGCATCACATCCCACTACATCGCAGGCGACGCTTCAGCGTGCCGCGAGCAAATTGAAGGCCGACGCCGCACGGAAGAAGGAAGAGGAGAAGCAACAGGAGGAGGCCCGGAAGAAAGCAGACGAGGAGCGTCGAAAGCGGGAGGAAAAGAAGATTGAGGAGCAGCGCAAACACGAAGAAGAGATCGAGAAAGAGTCGCGCGAGGATGAGCGCTCTCGTAGAAGAGAAGACCGCACTGAAGAACGGCAAATCCGGACAGAGAAGCGGGCGTTTGACGCGAAACGGCGTGAGGATACACGCAAGGCCATCGAGGCGGCTGCCAACCTGAAGGCTGCGAGCATCGAAGATTTGAAGAAGATCGCAGCGCAAAACCAATTTGCGGAAAGATTCACAGGCATGCTGGAAAATACGCAACAGTACACCTTTGATGGCTCTGGATCTCGTGGTCCCAGCCAGGCAGTCACGTACACCAGCCGCTTTGTGGATCGGCTGAGCGACGTGACTGAAGACATGTGTATCTCAGGCTCGCTATCTATCAAGGCGGGCAAGATAGGCGGCTCCGGCAAAGGTTCGTTCGTGGACTCAGACAAGTTCAAAGAGAGCGACCTGAATTTCTACATCTCGGTCAAAGTCGCCAACCAAACCGTCAACTTCAAAGATGCCCTCGTATACAATCCCGTAGGATCTGTTACCAAAGACGACTTCAAGCAGGTCTTTGGTGACAGCTTTATCTCCGGCTTCGTGGAAGGTGGCGAGTTCAATGCGCTTGTAAGCATGAAGATTCTTAATAAGTCCAAGAAGACGGACATCCAAGCCGAAGCTAAAGTCGCCTTGACGGCGGGGCCCGTCAACATCGAAGCCCAGGCGAGCGTTGGCATTGCGCGAACTAACATCGAGACAAATACCGAGACAACGATCCAGGTTAGCTGGTCCGGTGGCGGTCACATAAAGCCCATGGAGCAGCAATGGGACATCGCAAGTTTGATGCAAGCCGCTGCGCGCTTCCCGGACCTGGTGGCCGACTGTCCGCAACGAATTTACGCCATTTTGACTAAGTACGACACTCTGCGAAGCTTCGTGGCCCTGAGACCCACTGGATGCACTCCGCTGCAGTATGAGAATGCGCAGATTTATACCAATGCTTTGTTGGATTCTTTCATGAGTTATAAATCTTTGTACAAGCAGCTTGGAGAACAGATGTTCAGTAAGGCAAGACGTTAGAGATACTAACGTGGGGTGAAGGTGGAGGGCCCACTGGTACCACGAAAACGAACAAGGGGATGAAAGATGAGGGAACTGGCCTGTATCCATACGTGGAGGATCTTACACGCTTTGAAGCGTCGATTAAGGGTCTGAGTGACGCCCGCGTCGCCATCCGACGGCAGATGGCCCGTATTGTCAATGAAGTCGACCTTGTGGAAAAGAACCCGAGACTAGCAACGGACGAAGACCACAAAGAGCCATTCCAGTCGCCGGTCGCATTTGAAACGCGTATACCGTCTGTAGACGTTCCTGAACGTCTCAAGCACCAGACGAACCCGCTCACCGGAAGGGCCATCAAGGCTAAAGAGCTCACCGAAGCTGAGCAGAAAGCCGAAATGGTACGGGATGAGGAACTCAACAACGGACCAGCCCTCTACAACGCTGGGGGCCAGCTCTCGAAAGATGAGGCCGCTGCGCTGGACCGGATCCGCAACGAGCGCCCCAACATCGGACGAGATATCCGCGTTACGAGCGCTGCTGGGTCAGATACACTGGGCAGATACTTTAACAACCTCGAAATCCTCAAGGCAGAATGGGTGGTTGATTCCATCAAGTTCCACGTTTATTGCGGTTCAATCAGCTATGTGGGAGTGACGTACGAGAATGGCTTACTCATTGGGAAGGGAGTGGTAAGTGAGATTCGATCTTCCGTACTACAATCTAACCGGAATTAGAAACACAATGATGCAAAGAGCTTGACTTTTGGCCCCTTTAATCCAGGCGAGAGAGTCATCTCCGCTTCGATAGAGACGGGCGTGCGCTCAAGAGAACAGGACAAGCAACCCCGCATCCTTGCTGTCGGACTTTTCACCAATAGGGGAAGATCGTTCCTTGCGACTGCGCCTACGGAATCGAAGAGCGACAGCAAGTACAGCAAGGATGGTGTGATCTTTGAGCGAGTTGAAGTAACCCACTTCGATGGACCAATTGAGAATGGCACGTTCAAGGGTTTCTTTGGTCGCAGCGACGACGCCCTCAAGAACGAAGGAGCTATTTGGAGGCTCGGTCTTATCTGGGGGCGCTCTTCCGGTCCTGAAGCCACCAACACAGAGGTTAAGCCATTAGGCCTTTCTTCCATTGCCTCGATGGTGGCCGATTCGCATAGCCCACAAAGTGGTACCTACAGACCCTCAAATTGGAAATCTGACCAGGCCGACTTCATCGATCGCAGCGAGATCAAATTCGACCCGGCTTATTCAGAGCCGCCACTGATGATCTCTGGGATAGCGCACCTAGATGTAGCTGCCAAAACCGCTCTTCATGCTGATGTTAGGCATATCGCTGTTACTAGCGATAAAGCTGCCTGCGTTGTTCGCACGATTAGATCACCTATGTTTGGGTCTAGCTTGAGCTGGCTCACCATTCCGAAGACGGACAAACATATCGAAACGGGAGTGTACGAGTTTGTCGGCGACGAAACCTCGATTACGGGAACCTGGATCGGAAAGAGCGTCGTCATTCCCTTTTCCCAGCCGTTTCCGAAAGCTCCTAACACTACGGCTTGGCATTGCGAGATGGAGGTGACGGGGGATTTTTACTCAGCCTGGGCCTCGGTACCGCAGGTCACCGCTGACGGTATAACAATTCACATTGAGAAGACGCCCACGAGTGGAAGCAACTTCACCGGCATGCGCGTGGGATGGTTTGCCTATGATCCCGATGAGTGTCCGAACATCCAGAATGGATTTCTTGAGACTAGCGCTGGGCAAGCGAAAGCGGCCGGCCGGCAGAAGTTTCCTACAGAATTCAAGACAACACCGGCAATCTTTCTGGCTGCACTCTATTTTGAATCAGGCTCTGGCAAGAATTTGCGCCTCGGTGGGAAAATTTCGGGAATTAAGGAGGATGGATTCGACTATGAATGTGGATCCTGGGCAGGCGAGGGTGACCATGAGATGAAAAGATCTGGATACAGCTGGATTGCAGTAACGTAGGCAATTAGCTGATATTCTGTATACTACCGCACTGAGATTCATATCATTTGTTCATTTGCTTTATGAGCCTCGATGGCCAACGGCGGGACGCTTGATCGCCACGAAACCTGTGATAGCGCCATGATGAAGACAGCCGAAAGACCGCGGTTCTGCCAATCACATGTAAACTATGAGATTGATGGGACTCAGTAGGTGCCTGGCGAGACTCGGGCTCAGCCAGCCACGCTCATGCTGTCTGCCGCCCACCGTCATGTATCATTAAAAAGTACGGTCTAGTCTCACCCAGACGTACTATTTGACCGCGGACTCTCCACTAGGAGGTCTGGGCCACTGATCTGGACCCTCCGAGAGAGGTCTGGGCCATTGATCTAGAACCTCCGAGAAAGGAATGTGCCATTGATCGGGTCGAATGATTCTCCAGACATGGTTCTAGAACATCACAGAAAGCGCCTTTGCCATTGCGAGACTACACATATATAAGAATCTCACTCAACCACCTTCTTCCTTAATATTGCAGTACTCCATTTTGGCACCCATCACCGCGTTAATTGCAGACCGGCTTCCTTAATAGGTCCAACTCACCATGAGCAGCGGCGATGAACTGGTGCGAGCGGTTTCCAACAAACAAGCGACGGCCATGTTTGAGCTCTTCCAGACTCTGACGAAACTTGAGGAAGTGTTCCATGATACGGAGCTAGGGCCGAGACAACTCAACATTAAACCCGGTGCTCCAGGGATTGCTTCGATTAAAGACTTTACTATCGTCAGGGATAACTTGGATGGTGCATGCCACGCAAGGATGGATTATGACACAGCATGGACTGGATTGAAGGCTCTCAAAGACCGGCATCAAGGATTGGTCTTAGAAGAAGATCGTAAAAAGGACCGAGCTGTCAACCGGTGGGCCAACACGCGCGACAGAATCAGCAAAACACTCGGCAAGGATGCAGAAGCAAAGATAGCAGAGCTGAACAAGTTGCTTCAATTGCTCGCTCACCAACTCGCCACCGCTCTAGAGGCTATGCAGAGGGACGCGGATTATCGACTGCCCCGAGCGAATCTTATGAGGTTGCACGTAACCGAACGCACGAGAGACAACAAAGGCATCCCTCCGTACACACGGTGGGCTACCTCCTAGCTCATTGCAAAGCTATGGACTCAAGTAAGTTTGCCGTTTTTCCGCGGATGAAAATTATTCACATCGACGTCCGGAGAATACATCACTTGACAAGGCAAACACTGACGACCTTGGATAGTGATCATTGCAGCACGAGTATCAAAGTCTAAAACCAAGACGGAGCTGCAAAGGGATGCATGGCCAAGGACATTCCGATGAACAGATGGTAATCGAAGTCTCGCTCGAGCCAGTGACTTGTTAGCTAGATAGTCTTTGCCAAATATAACGCAGCTTCAGGACACTCGTAAACCGATCAGAGCGCGCTCATTCTTTCAGAATTGGTGGGGCTGAAGTATTTGAACAATCTATGTACATCTGCATCTGGGATTTTGAAAAGGTCCTTATGCTCGTAGTATATCACGCTGTCCACTGATTGAGCCAGGTAGGAAAGATCTTAGTGCGTGAACAAAGAGCAGAGGCAGTGGGATCCAAAGCATGTGTAGGGAAGCCTCTGTATGTAGCGGACATGCAATAGAAAGTACAGTGAATGATGTCAAAGTTGTTCCCTCTTTCTCTCCTCCGAGTGCAGGTGCTAAAGCGGCGAGCGATGCAGCTGGGTTTAAACTTTTAAGCAACAACGCTCATCAATGCGGCTTGAAGCGAGCTCGCCCAAGCGCTGTCCAATGTTTTCGCGCAAGAGACGAAGCTTCGTTGGCGAAAGGGAAGAACTCCGTAACCCGTCGTTCCTGCCATTGCGGCGAATACAAGCAGCTTGGCCTCCCCAACCTGCACGAGCCTCATTTACTCATGCTAGTGATGGAGAAACAGATCACCCTACTCTACCCTGACAACGAACAACTAGCCCATAGGGATGAGCATTGGAGGCAGCTCTGCAGGATGTTTCTGACGTGCTCTCGAAGCTCTAGCAGCACTGCTGTAACCCGTGGGACGAGCTGAACTTCTCGCAGAGGGAATACGTTGTTGGCGTCGGCCCTCCAGAGGATGCAGCTTCATTCCATAAGGCGGCCTTCATTGCGCGAATTCTGCCAAAGCTGTATCACCATTACCTTTGGTTGGTGACGGTGACTGGAACTGGAGAGAAAATGGGTTGCGTCCGACTATAGAGGTAATATTTCTAGGTAGTCGGAGGGCGGTTGGCTAGGCAACTGTTCTGCCCCTTGATATCAGCGCAAGTCAAGTACCAAAGTCAAGCTTGAGCTTCCATCCCATACATTATCCACAGGAAATCGGAATGTTTCAGTCATCTACAGGGATTTTGCGAGGCGTCTCGAGCATTCGAGAAATGCGAATCCCCAAAAAGGCTCCAAAGCATAATGCTAGGACCATCCTGTTTCATAATAGCTCCACCACCTGATAAAAGTGGTGTGATAAGGGCCCAGAATGGCCTAGGGAAAGCGATAGGGGAAAACAAGGGTAAGATGGGGGCGATTCGATCTTGTTTTTTTGACATACCGCCTTAACCTTTATGCGGTTAATCCTCACAGTAAGGGTATCGGATATAATTGTCGTCAAGGATGATCTACTTTCACCACGTAGTCGAGTGTTTACAGGGCAAAGAGGGGATCAGTCAAAGGTGCGCAATATCGCCCAATCTTTGACATCTAGGCAAGAAACGCTCGAACCTCTTCAAATTCATATGTATTCGAAGATAACCTCTGCCCCCTTCTGTAAAGCCGTCATCACCACTTCAGTGGACACACTTGGCTTTTAGACGAGTATGACTGGGAAGCCATCGTGAACATGAAACTCATGCACCCTCGGCAGTCGCCATACACCTCGGTTGGGTCGGTGTTTTCCCGGACCTTGGAAAATTCCGAGACAATCAACCGCCCAATCGGCAGGCAGCTGGCTCGGGCCCGACAATCCTCTCTCTCTCCCCCGTATGATCGCTGTCTAGGTCGGACATGCAAGAAGCTTCTTATATTATATAAGTCTCTTTAATCTTGTGCAGTGTCAGGACTGAACGTCCTCGTCGTAGGTGCGTCTGTGGCAGGCCCGACAGCGGCCTACTGGTAGGCCAAAGCCGGAGCAAATGTCACTTTCATCGAGCGCTTCCCAAAGCTGCGCACCAATGGACAGAACATCGACATCCGCACCGTCGGCGTCACTATAATGCGAAAGATGCCAGGGATGGAGGCCGCCGTGCGGGCCAAGTGAACTCATATGGAGGGTTTCAGCTTCGTCCGCGACAACGGCACACCTTTTACTATCATGAAAGCCACTAGAGATCCCAATCAGCAGTCGATCGTATCCGAGTACGAGATCTTTCGTGGCAAGCTCGCACAAATCCTCTTCGATCTGACGAAGGACAATGAAAAGATAAAGTATGTTTTCGGCGAGCAAGTCGCCTCGATACAGCAAAGAGATGACGGGCCCGTCACGGTCGAATTCGCAAACGGCCTACCGACTTCGGACTGCGACCTTGTCGTTGTCTGCGATGGCGCAACCTCGAGGACTCGAGCCATAGGCTTCGATTGCGGTGTCCGCGAACACATTGAACCGCTCAATTGCTAGACGGCTTACTTCTCCATACAACAAGACCTACTTGAGGGAAGCAAAATGGCGCAGTCATGGAGCACCATCGGGGGCCGCTGGCTCGCTGTTGGACCTGATCCATCAGGCGTGAATCGAATAGCAATAATGGGCATTCACCCACGCAACGATGGCGACGCCACACTGCCGTTCCGCGAAGCCGCGAAGCAAGGAGACGATGCGCTCAAACAATTCGTATTCCAGCAATTTGAGGGCGCTGGCTGGAAGACCGACGAGATTCTCAAGGGCATGATGAATTCAGACGACTTCTACGCCTCGGAGCACGTCCAAGCCAAAGTCCCCAGCGTGCACAAAGGACGCTTTGTTCTAGTTGGCGACGCGGGTTACGCACCGGGTTACACTGGTACCGGCACCAGCCTTGCCATTGCTGGCGCCTATCTGTTAGCAGGCGAAACCTGAAGGCATAAGGGCGATCTCGCAGCAGGTCTAAGGGGTTACGAGGAGCGAATGCGACCGCTCATCAATGATATGCAAAAGATCCTTCCAGGTCTCCCTGGGTTGATGGCGCCGCAGACGGCCTGGAGAATACAGTTGCGAAACCTGCTTTTCGCGTTCGTCGCTTGGTGCATGGCTTTCGGCAGTAGTTTCGCATGGGCTGGCAAATTCTTCGCTAGCGCCTTTGGCTCTGATAAATACGGGCTCCCTGGTTATGAATGGATGGCCTAAAGTGCCATGAGTGCCATGCTTGGCTGACTGATCTACATTCTCTACTCCGAGGAGATCTCTACCTGTCTTCAGTAAATAACGTAAGGTTTTATTTTCCTTTAACGAACATTTTCTTATCGCCATCTGCACCTGCTCCTTGGTGTATATGATCATTTCCGTCGTTGTTTATACAATCTTTTCTCTATTCGGCTATAAAGTGCAGATTATCGCAAAAGTCACACTAGCCAAGGTAGATATATGGCTGTGTTAATGCAGACCGAGGTAAAGCAAGTTCCGCTGTCAATGTCCAGTCTGAATTCAGATTTTGAGACCTCTCAGAACTGCATGCATGAGTTTTACTAATGGGGCATCTATGAGCTTGATGGAAGCCACATCAGGAAACATACTGCTCGAAAAAGGGAGCTCGTCGGCGGACTGTTTCGCACTCGAGGATCTGACGTCCTTCTTTCGAGTGTACATCTCGGTCCCTAGTAGAAGGACAGACCTGGCGGACAGTCTGTGGAGGTGCGTTGCGCCTTACACTGGAAAGAAATGCCTGCCTCGGGACGTTTCAGGGCGAGATGTCGTATTTCAGGCCAAGTGTTCCTGTCCCATTCCGCGGCATTCCTGCCTCTGGGCGAAGAAATGTCACCTGCTTAGTAGAGTCTGTTTCGGCAGTTCCGGCTCTCTACCGCCTACGGCATGACGTCTACGTCTGCCTAGGGAGAGGCACATTCCGCCTGCTTAAGGAGAGGCATATTCGACATGCTAGTTCCCTGGCACGTGCTTAGCTGGTACGGTGATCTTGTTGGGTGGGTTATTCGACAGTAGCGGTGTGGTCGTGAGACCCGCAACTCCTGCCCTGTGAGTATGAGTCCATCATCCACGGCAGGGGTGGGTGTTCTACCCGAAAACTACAACATTCTCCTTGATTGAAGACATAGTGGACCGACGTGAGGGAGCGGCTGCCTCGCGCCAGTGAATCCCCTGCAAGTGTGGCCCGGCGTAAATCTAAGTGATGAATGAGGGCTGGTCCATAGATTCATGATTTGGACTGCTAGTGGAGAGGGAATCCTTCAAGCTATTTGTGAAAAAGCCTCCCAAGCTCCTACCACACATATCAAAGGGGCGTCCAGTCCAAGAACGAGTAATAGACTGTGCTCGCTCAATCTCCATATATGAGTCTAGATGTAGGCCCATTTTCGGTCATTTGCAGTCAAAATATAATTATTTTCTGCCCGTCACCCAGTCTTGAGGGTTCACGTTGTGACATTGTCGCAGTTGACATATAAATCTCGTTGAACTATCAATCAACTGACTAAATTCACTATCTAACAACGCTATCCTAAATAGGTAATACTACTAGTTGAAGCTTCAATTGCTAACTATATATATAATAATATACTATTACTTTAATTCTATAATATTAAATTAGGCCTTATAGTTTAAGTCGCTATTACTTTATATTTCTTCCTAAGTTTCTTGAATATTTAAATATATTTATTTTATTATTTATATTAATAATATATATATAATATATTAAATAATAAATATAATATATTATAATATATATATAATAATTAAGAAAATTATTAGTTAAATTTAATAATTTTTTATAAAATTATTTAATATAAAATTAGCTATTTTATAAAATTTTATTAATATTATTAAGTTAATAATTTTCGGTATATTAAAAATATTTTTTTAATATTTTATTTTTAATTAATTATTAAATATTATAAAATTATTTTTCTAAATATATATTTTTATAACTTCTTATTATTAAAGAGTTATTTAATATTTATAATAATTTTATTATCTTCTTTATAATTTATAGCCTTATTAAAATCCTTTAATTTAATAATAATATTAAGTTTAAAAAAGCTTTGTTCTGTTTTTTATATTATTATAATATTTATATTATTAATAATAATTTAAAATATCTTTAAATATAAAGAATTATTAAAAAGGTAAATAATATAATAAAAAATTATATTAATAATTAAATAGAAATTAATAAAATATTTTATTAAGTTTTAAACTTAATTAAAATATA
>JAABUQ010005346.1_pt1 | contig 20610 bp, 28 predicted proteins | sample 5560001 | NCBI WGS metagenome assembly JAABUQ01 (sample SAMN10711888, study PRJNA513371) | rock metagenome | isolation source: Antarctica rocks | place: Antarctica: Victoria Land, Finger Mt nord | collected 2015-12-18
TCCACCACCAAAACAATCTACATCGCCCCGCACACACCCTTCATCTCCGCCGTCAAGCGCGTGCGCTCCCTCCTCACCCCTCGCCCTCCCCTTCCTACCAAAAGTCACCCCACCAACCCTCACCCCTCTACCAGCCCTCAATCCCACTCCAATACCACCAACCCCCCCAAACCCCCGGCCACAGCGCCCACGAATCAGAAGAGCTCGGCAGGGGAGGAGGTCATCCTCCGCGGCACCGGGCGCGCCGTAGAGAAAGTCCTAAGCCTGGGTCTTTTTTTCCAGGGGCAGACGGATTGTAGAGTTAGAGTCGGGACGGGGAGTGTGGGTGCTGTGGATGATGTTGGGTGGGGTGGGGCTGGGGAGGGGGGAGGAGGAGGGGGAGGAGAAGGGGATGGGGAAGGGGAAGGGGAAGGGGACGACGGGGGGACGAGGCTTAGGAGGGTTAGTGCTGTGGAGGTTGGGGTTGGGTTAAGGTGAGGGGGGGTGGGGTTGAGGATATAGGGGAGAAGGGGGGATGGTGGGTTCGTGGCCTCGACTGAGGAGCTTTCGAACGTGCAGCTGGAGGAGTGGATTATGGATTAGGAGGCGGGTAACGAGGCGGGCGGAGTGCTGCTTTGCTCAAACATGCAGAGATGCGGTGAGATGGATACCACGACGTATGGATGCGCTGCCCGATATACGATAAAATGCTCCAGCATGACCAGAACATCAACACCATATCAGCCGCACCTAGGATAGCTACTCGCTGATAGATACGAGCAGATCTCTCTCACCAGAATTGAATCGCACGAGACTAGGATATCTATGGGACATCACCTCGCTGATACAGTTGCCGAAGCGTCTGCATAAGAGCTGTGGAGGAGGTTATAGCATGACGAAGGTCGAGGCCTCAGTACCGCCGAGACCAACACTTTGCTTGCTCGGATGGGGCAGGGACGGCAGTGGCCGAGTTCGATGGAAGTCCGTGACGCTGCTGTCGGTCTTGCTGTCATAAAGATACACAGGCGCCGTCCGTTAATCTGCGAAATGGAAAATTCCCAGTACTGGAACCAAGCGTGAGGCCTCAACCGAGGGGATAATCCTCCATCGAAAAATCATTCGTCATATATTAATCGATCGCTATGTATACTCCGCTTCCCTCCCCGGGACAGCCCCGTTCAATGCCCTACAACGACCGACGAACGCCCTGGATATCAAGTTTTCCCACCTTGGAAAGAACAAACGAAACTCGTCTTGGTCAAGGGTTGTCGTGCATGGCCTTCCCACTTGATATAAGCCGTTAAAATCCCCAAAGATATCTAGCGAAGAAGTGATGCCTGACCGCCCTGGAAATGCCCAAACCGCTTTGCATGCAATGCACTACTCCTTCCCTGTCCTTCCCACTCCTTCGCTAGTGATGCGATTCTTCCCCACAACGAGCGTTCCCCCCTGAGATTCCTCGATAGCCGAAGTTGCTGTCCTCAGGCTGAGGCTTGGTCTGCTGAGAGTCTTCAGCCAACATAGGAGGGCTCCAGTACGTGGCCACCAAAAATTAGCAGCAACGGCCGAACGTTCACACCTTTTCTCGTTGCCATCCATTCAACCAAGTCATGATCCCTACGCCAAGCAAGACCACCCCCACCATACTCACATAAGGCGCGCTCTGCATCGCTAGATTGCCGTTTACCATGGCTCCCTGACCACGCGGCTGTGTCTGCTGCAATACCGAGCTGACAGTCCGCTCCAGCTCCTTGAGATCGGGTATAATCGTTGTCGGGCCAGATGCGGAGCCGTTGGCCCTGGCATACGGTTGAGACATGGAGATCCTTCTCTCTGTTGATGTAAGCGCCTGACTTTCGGACTCGTTGATGATCTCGTCCGATGGATCGTCCTCGGGTGATGTTTTTGCTTTGCTAACAAGCTTGCCGTTGCTGGAAGCACCAGTGGCACGGATCTTCTCGATCATATCCCGTAAGGTGTTGCGCTCTTCTTCGGCGTCCTCCGCTCGGCGCTTGTAGTTCTCCATGACGACTTTCATGTCGTCCATTTCTCGCACCATAAGATCAAGGCGCTCCTGCAAACGGGACGTTGATGCCTCTACTTGCTTCGTCTCGGAATGTAACTCCTCGGGAGACTTCACTGTTGAGCTAGAAACGATTGACGAAGCGTCAGTGAGCCTTTCTTCCGAGTCGTTCGGGTCGTGGTAGCCGTTCGTAAGGCCCACATCGCGGTCTTCTGATAATTCGGATGGAGGCTCAAAGGCATCTTCATCTACGGTGCTCATGACATGACCATTGACTTTAGCAGGGGTGTGACCTTCCAATAAACGTCTGGCCTTCTCTTCAGCGCTTTCTCGAGCCTTGCGCTCTCTGTTGAGTAGGACCTCCAAGTGTTTGACTTTGTCACCTTGTGAATCGATTTCGCGTTTAGCTGTATTCAACGCTTCGACCAAGGACAAGATCTGGCTCGACTGCGGTTCGGCTTTGGAGGGTAAGTTCATTCCAGAGAATGGTCTTTCGGTATCGGTCCTCTGCAGCGGTGACTGGGAAAGCGCTGCGTCAGGGAAGATGAAAGCGGCGATATCGGGCTTCTCGGGTAGAGGTTGTTGTGGTGGTGGGGCGGGGGGTTGCGAAAATGGAGATAGGGGCTCGACGTCCGCCCTTGGTAAGATCCCGTTCGTATGAGGCTCTGGGACAGGCTTGGGGTCTGCTGGAGGTTTTGGCAGCTCTTGCCCGGGTTCCAAGCTCAAGAGCGTACTGAAGAAGTTGCTCGTATGATGTAGATCTTGTGACTGCTGCTTTGCCTGCTTGAGCTCCGTCTAACGTATTTAGTAAATTGTCACGTGTTTCTAGCATAAGGAGACCTACTGTAAGCTTTTTGACCACCTGCTCTATAGTGATCGGATTAAGCCACATGTTCATCTGGCGCTGCGGGCCCATCATGTTCGCATTGTTCCCCACTACATTCAGAGGACCGCCCGTCCGGCCATTGGGACCGATAGAACCTTGACTTCCGCCTCGTCCTCGCAATTGCTGGCCGTTTGAACCAACACCGTTTCCAGAAGCTGATTCCATATCGCCAAAATTGAGGTTGAGGATGTTTGTGCCGCTTCCATATACACCAGCAAGCTCCACTTTGGCGGACACCTTGTGATGAACGATGCTCTTCTGATCTTCACTAACGATGTCTATTCCCAGCTCCAACATATCACCTTCATGCAATGGGTGCGGCTCCGATTCCCGGTTCTCTGGCGACAATCTGTGACCATTCACGAAAGTACCGTTGGAAGACTTCACATCTCGAATCATTATTTTGCCTTCAGGCGTCGCCCACACCTCGGCATGTTGTCTTGAGAGGACTTTCGAATCGAAATATCCATTCACCGGAGTCGGAACAGTCTTAACGTTGGTCTGTCGGCCGATGCGCAAAACGTCTGGCATATATGGTACAGTGATGTGCTTCCGCTCGAAAGTCCCGGTCAACGGTAGCAAGACCAGAATGGCTTGTGGTTCTCCCTGACTGGCAGGCTGACCTGGCCTGTTCCCATTCTGCTGAGTTTGTGCCTTTAGTCGGGCTTGCAAAGGAAGGATTGATGATGGTTGGTGCATGGCGGACATAGTCGAAGCGGCAGACTGGCCTGACGAGAGTGCTGGGAGTGGTTGTGACCGTGCATTTGACAGACCAGAAACTGGCTCAGCCTTCGATGGCGGCCAGAGACCCTTTATTGGCTTCTTCCGTGGTTCCCATCCACTTGCCTCGCCATTTGCGGCAACCGCGTCCCCATTGACTTGAGATGGGGCAGGCGCAGTCGGTGCATTGGAAGAAGAGGACGACACAACGGTAGAAGATGAGTTGGTGCGTTGGATGCTTTTCCGAGGTTGGAACATTCGTGATACCTCTTCAGTGCTCATAGTTTCCAGTGCTCCGGATGCACTGTTACCATTGCCCCATCGAGGTAGAGGTTGGAAGCTCGGCGGTGATGCTACGGCAGTCATCTGCGTGGTATTTGCGACTTCCTATATGAAACCTCCTTCACCGGGCAAGAGTGTTGAGAACAATCTAACGATACTAGATTCGATCGGGTTGCAGTTCGGGTTTTGCTGAAACAAGCGCCGTATTTCTCTTGAGGCGACTTCGTTTCGTTTCGAGTCCCTTCATGGGTTTCTCGATCAGTCGATGGACCTTCGCATAGATGTTGGAATCGATAGGGGTCTAGGAGAAGGAAGGTCTTCGTGTCGGACGAGCGCGATTATGTACAGATTGCGATTAGGTGGGGTGGCACTGGTGTGCAAGGAATGGGGCTTGACTCGTTGTTTCTCTAATGTGCAGAGTGAAAAGTGTGACTACGGCGATAGGTGAATGTCGGGTTGATGCCGGCGTGTAAGAGGTCGTTGGTTGTCTTGACGGATGGCGAGGGGTGATCCTTTTCCCCAAAAGCAATGGAAAGCAAGCGCCGCCCACAAGCGGGTTAGCAAAGAACGGAGGCGCGAAACAAACGCCAACGCTGGCAGCAGCAGCAATGAGATTGTATTCAGATTGTTGAATACAAAGCCAGCATTGTTGTGACAACGAGGCAAAGTCAATTTGCATTCTTTTCATACTGGAGCCAGCGTTCGACAGAGCAAAGGTCCCTTGGTGAGCACGTGACCTCCGCCTCGACCCTGGGATAGGCGCCAAGTGCGCGAGCGCATCTATTGCGGAGTTGGAGTTGCCATACTCCACGTAAGGTAGGCAGTCACCATGCCGCCAATGCCATCGTCGTCCGTGGGTGGCGGAGGAGTGAGGGCCCCGTCGACTTTCGACAAATGTACGCAGTCCTCTTCTCCAGCTGTACACGTCTATGAACAAAGCTCACGCTTTCCAGGGAAAATGGGAGCTATGCTGGGTGGCTGTATACTTGCCTCCTGCTCCCTTCGTTTAGCACGTTCTCTGACATACTGAACTAGCGGTTGGCTTGATCATGGGTCTCATCTTCGGTGCGCATGTCAGCTTCTACGAGATCGGGAAAGGCAGCTGAGAGAACTACAGGAGGCTTCAACATCATGAGATACGGCGCCGGGACAAGTGGGCCAGCAAGAACGTTAGGACAGTACATGCTAGGCTCGGCGGCCACTTTCGGGTACGTGCTCGATCATAGGCGCTCAAAATCTGGGAAGAACTGGCTGAGAGTCGGTGTACAGGTTTTTCATGTCGATAGGAACGGTGATACGGACGGAGGGGAAGTCGCCTGTGGTTGACGAGATGTACGCAAGAGCGAGACGGCAGCCTGTTATCATGCCTAGGCAGTATGCGAGGAGACCAGAGAGATCGTCTTGAAGGTTACAACATGGTACCTGGAAAGGGTTCGTATAAAGTGCTACTTTCACCCCTTATCAACATAGGGCGGCATAGAGTTGGCACCTCCCTGCATTCTGCGCCTGATATCTCTGAATGACTTGAAGACTAAGCTGCCCTTCCTCTATTCGACTCTGTTATTAAGTCTTGTTGGTCATCTGGCAGCTTAGTCCATATCTCAGCACCTCGCCGTTTGTTCGCAAACCCGAGAACATGGCAAGACAGACGCGCAATTATCTGGGACATGGACTGGGCAGCGATGCCAAAATGTGTCTTCACAGGAGTTGCTACTGACTAAAACGACTGGGCGCAGTGAAGATCTGAATCAATCTTATATGCCTGTACCTTGAAGTAGTGGCTGAAGACTACAGAAGCTTTACCCATACGGGTTGGTGTTGCTTTGATGTCGGCTCGAGTATGCTGGAAATCGTGCTAAGGAGGAGTAGCTCACCGTTTCTTGCTTGTAAGAAGTTGGATTACCTATGTACTTAGAGCTGCCGACGTGGTAGCCGACCCCCTGTCAAAGTACGCTTATATTACACCCATGTCGCTTCGCTGCGAAACCTCCCAGCCCTTGACGCCGCAGCCCAGATTCCATGATATTGGAACTTCGTTCCTGTATGTGTGACGATTTCCCACCAGCCAGCTCCGTACCCCAACCCTGAGGCACTGCAAGAACGCCTTCCGGAACGATTCGTCTTATAGACACAGGGGACGCAAGGAACGGCGGCTTTTGGGATCTACATGACCGAGCATTTGCTGCTGCCACCAGAGCCGCTCGCGCCTTTGACCGAGAGAGCTACACGGGCGGCTTCGGTAAAAGCCTCGTTGACGCCACGATTGCGCTTGGCGGAGCATTCTTGCATCAATATCAGCCGGACATCCCTGGACCTCAGTGGTGAACGGTATATGGCATACCTAGATACCGAAGCGCTTGTATCCTCCTCGCGACTTCAAGCCCTTGCTTGTAGTTGATTGTTTCCCTCTCTTTGTGATTACCGGAATCATCACCCTCGTCATCGTCGTCGGCGTGGCTCTCGCGTAGATCGCATTTCAGGGCCACAAGGACGAGTTTGACCCCCTGGCAGTTCTCCGCAATTTCGCCAACCCATTTCGACTCGACGTTCTCTAGAGAGTCTTTGGAGTCGACCTGGTGGAAGTGTTAGACTAACGTGCATTTACGAAAGTTCGGGGCGATGCTGACGCTGAAGCAGAGCATGATAGTGTGGGTGTCATCGTAGGACAGCGATCGTAAGCGGTCGAATTCTTCTTGCCCGGCCGTGTCCCATAATGATAATTCTATGTGAACATTATCCACAAAGATGTCTGACAGTATCGTGAGCTAATAGTCGCTAGACTAAATGACGCTCATAGGCGCACCATGAACGTAGTTCTCTGTTTGTTGTCAATAAACGAGCCCCGAACGCTTCATGCTAAAGGGCTTACCGAAGACCGTGGGTTCGCTGAAGGGAGGAGAGCTTGGTCAGCGCAGGAAAGGTACACAGATAGCATTCATTGACGTACTAGACTGTAGGGAAGTATCTGCGACGCGCTCATCAGTACATTTCGTTCTGAGGCCGGGGCGTTACTTGCCCTCTCGTGAAGACATTAAGAAGCGATGTTTTTCCGCAAGCACCGTCACCTCTAAAGGGCGGAATTGTTTAGCATATGGTCTCGTCTCTTAGACCGTAAGATGTGCCATACAGTAGTACCAGCTTCCGCTGGACTGTCTTCCCCCCGCCGCAAAGAGGCATTTCGGATAAGGTCTAGGTTCTAGGGTCGGGGTGCGCCACGGAAGCGCATTCGTGATATCTGCAAAAGCCTAGGTATCGTGGAAGGAGGGATTGCGAAATGATCGGGGGCGATCTAAGTATAAGTATTTTAGGTGTGATCGTAGGTTGGCATTGAACTGAGTTTGAATCAAAGTGAAGTGAACTGAAGAGGTACCTGAGAGCACTAGTCCGGACTTAGCGCCTTGCGGGTGCCTGACTTTATGATACTTACTTTGCATTAACCTTCCTCGAAGCTCCTAATGCGGCAGTCGGTCAAGGCTAGTATAAACATGTCTTCTCAGATTCTCCAAGTATAGGTACCAAGCCTGGTATCATCGCTGGGCTGTGACCATTGATCTATTCGTAGAGTAATCCATACGAAGAGTTGCCGCGCCTCTAGCGGCGCAGAAGTCTAACTACCTTAGCAGCTGACGATTTCTCAGAGAAAACACCTGGAAGCCACCTAGTCTGACACATGCCATATGCTCGTTGACCGTCTAGGCAGCAAGCTGACGCATTCTGCTGCACAGGAAACTCTTGCAAACGCGAACAATTCAATCCCCATCCCTGTCCCGTTCTAATCCTCGCCTTCCTCTCCTCATCCTTTCCCCTATGTCCATCTCCCCAGCTTTGCGATGCAACCCGGTCACAAAGTCGCCTTTCCCACCATACTTCGAAGATCTGGCACGAGCTACATCTTCGACCTCTCGCTCAGCTCGATCACGTTCCTCGAGCGCGGCGATGCGCTTCGCTCGATCTTGGTCTAATTCAGACGCTGCCTCCTGCATAGCTTCAAGTTTTGCTTGACGGTCATTCCTCCTTGGCTGCGCTGCTGCCGATTGTTCCTCGGGCGACGAGGTGTTGCGCCGCCTATTGTCGTGCCAGCTCTTACTGTGTTTCAGTCGTTTGTCGTTGTCTGGGGCCCGTTGAGGAGATCTTACGCTTCGATAGTACGATGGAGAACGTTTATGACGGTACGAGGACGGGGATCCGCTTCGTTCGTATGGTGACGGTGATCTCTGCCGTGGGGGTGTCGGAGATCTAGGCCTTCGATACGGCGCAGATGCTCTTCTACTCCTGTAAGGAGAAGGGGATCTTCGCCCATATGGAGATGGGGATCTAGAGTAGGATGCAGAGTCGGAACGCTGCCGGTAGTCATGTCTGCTTTTCCGGGCCTGTCGGTCATCCTCACCCAGACGTCTTCGCTTGTGGCTCCGGTGTTGGCTATTCTGCTCATCACGGTGATGATGCTTTCGGTGCTTGTGGTCCTTGTCTTTCGGTTTCACATCTACCCCACTGGCTTTCAACAGCAACCGTCTCCTAACAGGATCGTTCATCAATGCTTCGTAAGCCGCTTGCTCCTGCTTTTTGATCGCTAGCAGAGGGTCTTCGCGGATTTTGGAGGCCGTGTCCTTGAGTGTGTTGGCGTTTTGCAGCGCCATGAATGAATCTTCGTCGGCCTTTTTCTCCAGCTTCTTGCTCTCGGTCCCTGTGATCAGGCCATCAATCCTTCTCTTCCCCAGTAGATAGCCTTCCGTCTCCTCCGTAGTGCCAGTTTGTCCTGCTGAAGGACCAGAATACATCCAGTCAACACGATTCGGTCGTTTCTTGCCCCCAGCAGCCTCTTGCATCTCCTGTAACTCTTGAATTTGGCGTTCCTCTTGTCGTTCCTTCATCATCTGTTCTATCCGCTTGCGCTCGTCGAGCGCCTTCTTTTCTTCCTCCCATACTCGACGCTGGTTGCTCATGAGCACTGGGTGCCATGACTTCTTTAGGTTGAGATCCCCACCCATCGTAGCAGGTATAGTTTTCTTGCAGATACTGCAGGCTGTGAGGTTGTGTATTGGAAGCCTTTGTGGCCTGTTCTAGGATAATCGCAGGACGCGAGTTGTACATGAAAATTCGTAAATAGGAAGTTGGAGGCGGAGTGAGTCGGGAAGATTCCCCACTAGGGAACGATTATCACCGAATTTTACCCGAGGTGTAGATGTTCAGCTGTTGATGTGAAGTGAAGAACGACAAATACAGCACTTGTAATGACTTTTCAAGCCCGAACTTCATGCATACAGTCTGTCTCTCATCAGTCTTTGATTGAGTTTCTATCATCGCGATACGGGGTACTTGGCCATCAAAATGTCGGACGACGATGATTTCATGCAAGATTCCGATCCAGAACAGTAGGAGGACCATACGCGATGGGCTCTTCACTCAACTAACAGCTTCAGATACGACTTCGAATACGAGGACGATGATGACCAAGAGACCGGGGATGTTGGGATCGAAAACAAATACTACAATGCCAAGCAGATGAAGGCCGACAATCCAGATGAGGCTATTGATGAGTTTCTCGGAATACCAGCAATGGAGGAAGAAAAGGGTGATTGGTACATGGCTAAGTCATACGGGACGCTTGGGAGATGCTGATGCCATTTATTGCAGGGGTTTCAAGGGCCTAAAACAAGCTATCAAGCTTGAGTACAAGCTGGGTCGGTACGACAAGGTATGGCTCCACCTCAACCTGGCTGCTTGGTCGTTGATGACTGTTAGGCAACAGAACACTACCAAGAGCTTCTTACTTACGTGAGGTCTGCGGTGACACGGAATTACTCGGAAAAATCCATCAACAATATGCTCGACTTCATCGAAAAGGGCGCCGAGGACGAGGACGCTTATGCTTGCATGGAGAGATTCTACTCAAAGACACTCGAGTCCTTCCAGAGCACCAACAACGAGAGATTATGGCTGAAGACGAATGTCAAGCTTGCGCGGCTATGGCTCGATAGGAAGGAGTACACACAACTGGTCAAGAAGGTTCAGGTTCTACACAAAGCCTGTCAGAGAGAAGATGGGACCGATGATCCTAGCAAAGGTACCTACGCTCTGGAAATTTACGCCCTGGAGATCCAAATGTACGCTGAGACACGCAACAACAAGAGATTAAAGGTAAGGTACGCGTAGGAGTTATGGTTAACGAAGGCTGACAAAGTCTAGGCCTTGTATCAACGCGCGCTGCGTGTGAGATCTGCAGTCCCTCACCCCAAAATCATGGGTATAATTCGGGAATGTGGGGGCAAGATGCATATGAGCGAAGGTAAGTTTCATAGAAGAGGCCAAGAGATTCAGGATCAACGCCACTAATCCTACCTAGAAAATTGGAAAGATGCCCAGATCGATTTCTTCGAGTCGTTCAAGAACTACGATGAAGCTGGATCGTTGCAACGTATCCAGGTTCTCAAGTACCTCGTTCTGACAACCATGCTGATGAAATCCGACATCAACCCGTTTGACTCTCAGGAAACGAAACCATATAAGAATGACCCTCGAATCTCGGCCATGACAGACCTTGTTGATGCCTACCAACGGGATGACATACATCGATACGAGTCCGTTTTGCAGAAGAACGGAGATCTGCTTGCCGACCCCTTCATCGCAGAAAACATCGACGAGGTCACCCGGAACATGCGCACGAAAGGAGTTCTCAAGCTCATTGCTCCATACACACGCTTCACATTAGCCTTCATCGCTAGGCAACTCAAGATCTCTGTAGCTGAAGTGCAGGATATTGTTGGTTTCTTGATCGTCGATCAGAAGCTCCAGGGCAAGGTCAACCAGGATAATGGGACCGTGGAGGTCGAAAATAATGCCGACATCGATCGCACCCGCTCGATGCAACAATGGACCTCGGCTATTAGCTCGCTTTGGCGGACGGTACTCGATGAAGCGGAAGGGTTCAAGACGGACGAATCGCAAGGCTTGGGCGGGACTTCAACCTCGATCTTGCACAGCTTCTCCGGCGACAGTGGTACGTCACTGCGTGGAGCGATGCAGAACGCTTTCGCCAAGCAGCGAAAGGGTGGGATCAAAAAAGGGGGCGTAGGGATTGGGCGGAGTGCCGCGAGTGTCAAGTGAGGCAAGGAAGACGGTGATCCGACGGTATTTCGGAAGGTGAAGTGCAAGTGCAGAAGCGACCATCAAGAAGAATTTGTGGCCACAGCGATAATCAAGGAGCGCAAAGCAATGCTTGTCAGTCTTGTTCCTGGGTCTCCCCCCCCCATCTCATGACTACTATTGACCTTCCCAAACCGAACGTTGAATATGAGGCTAACGATGGCCTCGATCCACCACAGCTTGTGACAGGTGGCTCTAGCTGCGACCTTTCGTCGACCTCTGATGAAGAAGCGCGCGATGCCACACTGCATTGGGGGTGGATGCATCAGCTAAAGCTACTAGATTAAGCATGAATCGACCAGTCAATAAAAGTAGCTGGCCTCGAGGGTCGGCCCATAGCCTGCATGCAAAGGGCCAGCGCGTGGAACACCTTCCGCAGAAGATATTCTTCAGGGCAGCAGCATGTGGGTGAAGTAGTTGACCCTCGTGGTGTTTGTAGGGGAAGAAGGCACCGCACTAGCCGTGTTACCTGTTGCCGTAAAGCTCGTAGCGTTGGTAGCCTGTAGAAGGCGGCGCCTGTCGTATTGCAACAAGTGTCCCCGATATGCCGGTGGCGCATGCAGGGTGATATTTGTACATGCTGTCGCTTTCATACTCTGGAGCGACGCTCAGCATCTAACAACAGGTACTCGTCTTTGCACCATAATGCCTGCACACTTGCACGCTTGCACGATTGCACGCGATCGTCCATTGGGCGGCTTCGGCCTTTTCAGCGCGCGCATTGGCCAATGGACGGCAGCGTGCGTGCGGACGACGAGTCCACAAACTGTTCTCCCCCACAGAGACGTGGAGATGCTGCACCAGGCTGGCCCATTAGATCTGCCGAGGAGTATCTCGCGGCGCCTTCAACCTGCATCCCCGTGTCCTTTCCAGCTTCAGGCCATTCCCTCTTGAGACCTAGACCCCAGACAGGCATGTTCTGGCTGCATCCTGAATCTGACTCTGTTTGATTCGTGCCGTACCTTAGATGGTGCTAGATAGAGTAGAGACGTCAGGACATGATCGACGAACCCTACCGCCGCACTTGCCAACACCCTCCTCAAGTCTTCTATTTTAGTGATTTCTCTTTCAGCTCTCCCAGCTGCCACCGGGCCTTTAGCTGCCTCAATTCTGCCGAACCTCCCGGCGTTCCCCATCCTATCTCTCTCCGCTGCTTGCCATCAGGGCCAATAATCCCCACGGCAGGATGCATTAGCAAGGGCGGGAGGAGTAGAGACAAGAAGGTCTGAGCACCCACCGCCTCCTCCGCTACCCGAAATGCTGCGCCTGATTAGATGCATCGCTGCTGCACCCCATAATTCTCCGAGACAATCGTCTTTTCTGTCTCTCTACATCTTCTTTGTTCAACCTGTTTGACTGGAATTTCAAATTGACGCAGAGCTGCATGTTGGCTGATGACAAAGGTTGAGGGTGAATCCTGCAGGTTGGCAGTCTCTACAAAAGAGCTTGGGAATGAATTCATCGGACCGACCGCCATATCGATATCGTATCAACCTCGGCGATACCGTACTCTACGTCCGCCGCTTGCCTTCAGGACGACAACTCAGTAACGACTTCCGGCATTGCTGCCATTTGGGCTATCTCCATCACCACAACAGCCACGACGCTAGCTCTTCATCGTGATCGACATCCTGGCTGACATGGCTTCCGAAGAAGAGCTGGCCAACCTACAGAGGCTGTCCAACAACTATGTACCTGACGTTCAAGTATGTCAGCAGCAACGTCACTTGCAGACGGTCATTCCTGATCATTCGAATAGGGAGATCTGGTAGGCCAGCGACAGTCAACAGCAGCAATTACCGCCGAATACGCTCAAGCAGATCCGGTCTTTGTCCACAAAACCACGGTAAGCTTGCTTACGTTGGATGGCTAGCAAAGCAAGTTCAAGGTTGATGGTGTCATGCACAGGCACTACCGAGGAAATTCTCCCATTATCGAATAGTCAGAGGAGATGGGAACTGCGGTTGGAGGGGTAAGCTTCTCCTCTGAACGTTGGCTCATGGCAGTCTCAGCTAAACAGCCTACCAGCTCTGGCTTTCGGCTACTTTGAGGCCTTGATCCGTACAGGGGATAGCCTCAGAGTTCAGTCCGAGATAGTAAGGCTGAAATCCATGAACAACCTGCTGAATGCTATGGGCCACGATCCAGAGGTGTACGAGGATTTCGTTGAAGAGACGTTGGGCTTGCTCGAACGTACCCGAGTTGATATGGACATGATGAAGGATAATGAGAGCATGCTGTTAGCATCCTTCAATGACGCCGGCATCGCTGGTGCCGTAATCACTCACTTTAGGGTATGTGTCATTAAATTTCTGTAACTCCTAGTGGTCCTACAATGTCCGCTGATTTGGGACACAGCTCATTACCGGTGCATGGATGAGGACAAACCCAGATGCCTACCAGCCATACCTCGTCGACTACACCATCGATCAGTACTGTGCTGCCAAAATAGACCCTTTCGCTGTCGAGATCGAGCATATGGGTATCCAGGCGCTCTTTGATGCAGTCATCAGGCCCGCAGGTATAACTATCGAGGTTCTTTACTTGGATCGTAGTCCAGGGGATGAGATGAACACAATTAGCTTTCCTGACCCTGGCGGCCATTTACCGAGTCATTATCTCGAAATACCTACCATTCGACTACTCTATAGACCGTGAGTCTCTTATACCCGACTTCAGATCTTTGTGGCTTACAATCGACATAGCGGTCACTACGATATCCTATACAAGATTGGCGACGTGCCAGAGCCCATGTCTGAGTCTCAAGTACAGATTCACCAGATGGGCCACGCTCCGCTCTTCGGTTCCAATAATCTTCTTTATTCCCACCATGACCTTGACCTTGAGCAATACTTGCCGGGCATATCGACTTCAGGCGTTTCGTCGACCGGCCTGTCCTCTGTCGATCTCCAACCTACAGCTTTCTCCCAAGACATCTTTTCAAACCCTCGATTTAGCTCGCACGGTCTGCCGATTACACCTGAACCTTATCCGATGTCACATTACCCCACTGTCCAATCGCCACCCATACAGTCACCTATGCCGGCCGAGGCGAGCGGACAAGGAGCATTTCGAGCTTCGAAATTTGAGTTGGAACTCGGTTATCATAAGCTTTCGAATCCTTATGTGATGGAGGACTGCAAGACTGATGCGATGAAATCGTGAGTCCTTCTCAGTCCGCTACATCTCTCGTTCATCGCCATACTACTTGCTGGTCCGCTCATGAGCAGTTTGTCCTCACTTTGTTTTTCATCTGTCTAGAGAGCACACAAGATGACCTCTTTCTAACCAACATGACTGACTAGTGCCGGCGAAAGTAGAGCCCATTTTCTCAACTCGCGCTTCCAACCGGAGCTTTGGGAACCTGGCTCGGAATACAGAGCCGGACGAGACTCTGTGACTCCCAGTAGACGAGGGTCCTGAGGGGTGACCGGGACGAACACCGCGGCAACAAGTGCCAGGCTCAATGTCACAAGATGTGAAGCTTCTCGAATCTCCACTGTTGAGGGAGTCTGCAACACGTGGAACCGTGGAACCGTCACATGGACAGCCTCCGAGAAGCTCTTCGGCATTGGAGTGAGAAAGGGGGTAGGGTAGGGGACAGGAGCAACATAAAGCAAGCACATGGCTTGGTATTCTCATGCTACTTTTACACGAAGTCTACGACTCAATAATCATTACACAATCTCTTTCTGATTTTTTCTTCACCGAGGGCCGTGCTATCTGCATTCCAGAAGGCAAGGGTATTTTCTACTGGCTTCTAACATCAGATTCTTCATTTAGCGAGGAGCAAGCGGTCGAATCCGTTGCTGTCCTGTCGCCGACCTGAGCATTGCTTTCGCAGGTGACAGAAGGATTGGAAAGGTTTATAATTCAGTGAAGACTGATGGCTGGCTTCGACCAAAGGGTGGAGAAGGTCGGAATAGCTGTCTTCGCTTGTGGTTGGTGGTAGGAAAGTTGTAATCGAACATCAAACACTTCATCCACTCCACAGTGAGGTTCCTACATCGTAAAGACTTTTTATGCAAGGATCAAGATGGGGTCGTCCAAGAGGACACTTGATATTTCAACGCGCAACCGAAGAGGAAAGAGCCACCCAAAGCAGTTGAACAGCAACTGGTTCCTATGCATCTCTACCTACTCCCTTGCCTTTAACCTCCCTCATCGAAAGCAGCACCTTTTTCGACAGCATCGTCCATTAGCAGAAAATATTCAGACACCATGGCATCACCATCCACACCTCGAAGCGCCATCGCTAACAGCAGTAAAAAGCGGGCCCCACTTACTGATCTTTCTCGGCCTTCGCCTGGTGGCAGTCACGGAACGAAGATGGCCGCCATCTTCCAAGACGCTGCTCGATCGTTGGAGGGTTGGGAATCTCCTTCAAGCCCATGCTCGTCGAATATCAAGCGCTCTCGAATACCACTATCGCAGGCCAAGAGCACACCATTTGGTCGCCTGCGTCAGATAGATATTACATCTTCCTCGCACTGGGGAAGTCGCACACCGATCCGGCCAGCCATGCGCGGTCGAAGCCTTTTGTCGACAGCTTCGACAGAAGTATCTCACGCAGCAGCGCCGACGCCAGCAGAAGTGCCATATGGCCTGCGCTTCCCAACGCCTCTGCCTCGTAAAGACTGTGTACTAGGTCGTCCTACGACCAACGTAGCCGCGGACGAAGACGCACAAGTCGATTCTCCTGTTCTGGACGGCTGCAGATCATCTCAAGCTCGATCAGATCCGCCAGGATCCGATTCCGAAGAGGGAGACTCCCATTCCACCCATGGTGTTCCACTTATTCTTCCCCTCCACTCCTCGAGACTTGCCACCGTTAAGAATCCGAGCGTTCATTCCTGGCTGAAGGAAGTAGTCACCTCCAGCGCCGCTGACCCCCCTGGCACCAATTCTATGATTTTGCGCTCCAGTCCGGAGACTGTGCACAACAATCAAGAGTTTATACCATCGACCATCCCCTTCACGCCACCTGCGCAATGCTCGCCAGCAAATACGAAATCCCTCTGTGAGAGCCGCTCGCCGCTTGTCTCCAACAACAAACATATTGAAAGTCCCACCGAGCCAGTCTCCTCGTCCTCAAGCAATAAGGAGAACCAGCCTCCAGCCTCCCCAGTGCTATACCCAACACTGACGCCATCTTCACCCCGCCCGACAACCGAATTCCTCTCCGCAAACCTCTCCCAATTCGGTCTCGCGCCTTCCCCAGCCCACGTTCCTCACCCTCCAAAGTCCAGGACTCTCTCCACACGCAGCTCCTCCTCACCCCGCCGTCCACCCCGCACACCACCCGGTCAGCTCACACAACCGCCCAAACGTCAAAAAGCGGCTTCTACAGACAGGAAAAGCAGAGCGGCCCCAAAATGGGAACCTACTTCCACGTTCACGATTCATGAAGACGAAACTCCGCAACTGAGCCCCGAAGTTGAGATGTTTCGGAAGGGAAAAGGGAGGAAGGCGAAGAGGGAAAGGTGCGCAAGTTACAATGATGAGGATATCTTGGGGAGGGGGACTGGGACGGTGCTGGAGGGTGCCGAGGAAGGGGAAGTGGTAGGCAATGAGAACAACAAGCCAGAAGCGAGGGATTTCCGAAAGGGTAGGGCAGTCCTAATGGAGATGGGAAAAGGGTTAAAGATGGAAAAGGAGAAGGCACCGACGAAGGCGGACGAGAGGTTCTACGAATTCATGGTCGGAGGGATGACTGCTCGAAAGGACAATAATACGGAATAGACTCAGTCTTCAAGATAATTCTCTTAGCGTGATAGATTCTATGGCAGCAACACCATTACATGTTCGAGAACCGAGAGGAAACATCGTAGATCTTGACGATCGCCATCAGCCATAGTCGATAAGATTGCACCGTGACGATCAGGAAGGATTATCCGAGGGTCTCAAACATGAAACTCTCCCCTCCGCTCCTCGAATCCATCTCCTCCCGCCTTGTTGTAACGCCCATTTCCAGCCAGGCATAACGCGGCGCTGGCATGGAGCATAGCGAGATAAAACCCGTACCCATATTGCTATGTTGACGAGGGAATATTATCAGGGACTATTGGGAGGCCTGAAGCTATGAGGACAGCAAAACAAGGTATATGGCGATTCCTCAAGTGAATACATTTTGGCCTAAATACTTCGCTATTAAAGATGCCGACATTGTCTGGTTCGCGTGTCGCGTGTCATCCGTGAGATGAGCAACGGTAGGCATGACCCGTCCGTCCCTAAGCCGGATACAGTAACAATTCGGCTCCTTTTCCACGAGTCGGCCATGCACCATTCATCTGGTCCAGGCCCCTGTCAGGCCTCTCTCCAATCATCCCATTACTGTTGAAGGGTCCACTTTCCTGCGGCGTGCTAACTGTGGGAGTTCCAACTGCCAAGCCGTAATCGATCGCCCAGTCGCCTCCCACCTTCGCTCTTCTGTCTGTGGACGACGTGATTCTCAGACACTCGTGACCGCTTTGGCGACCCAGTTGGTCAGCTGTCCTCTGCTTCTTCACCTTCGCTTCTATCACGACAGACTCGTGCTTCCGTTTGTAACGACTTATCTCCCAATCTAAAGTACCACCAACGAGCTTGACGCTCCGCTCCCCGCACAGTCCATATCATATCTCTATTGCCGACAGGCCACTGCTTTATCGCTATCTTCAATGTCTTCGGGTATCTGAGAGATTTGTATCTCGGACGTCATCACGACCTTGTCGCATACCCATCTTGGTACCACATACTGGAGCTGCTGTAAAATCCACGTGTGAGGAGCCATATCCATCTACGGACTTTTGTCAAGGAGCACCTGAAATTGCAAGTACGTTGATGCTTTGCACGTCTGGCTCTGCGTCTGTCACAAAATTGCAGGATCTGCGCTTATGCGTTGAAACTTCCCAAACGCAGTGTCATGCACGAATGGATGGAGTAGACCCACTCCGCGCATATCCTTGACATTGCTCATTATCGTTGCTACATGGCATTCGCAATCCTTGGCTATCTGTACTGTGCTGAGAGCATCGCTAATATGCAGAGTACAGGATCCTCATCGGACTCTGCTCTTTGGCCTCGCCAGCGCGACCCTCAATTTCGCATCGTCAAGTTCGCTGTCAAGAGTCAAGCAGAACTCAAGAGGCTACCTTGGTTACAATCCGATCAAAAGGCTTGCCTGCGTTCCCAATTTTCCGTCACTCGTTTTAGATATCCGTTGCTTGCGATTCAACTCGCTGTAGCTTTCGGGGCCGCCACCCCCCAACCATTCGATAGTTGCTGGATAGCTGTTTTGTGGAGCAGGCGACGATACATACATAGTCAAGCGAGGATAACAATCTTTTCAAGCACCAATGTCGTCGTCGCTATTTTTGGAATGCGCAGGGCTGTGCTAAACGCTGCAGACGCACCGTACAGGCGAGCTTGAAACCAGCATCCATTTCCTACAAGACACGATCTGAGAATGGACTTCAGATATGAAGGGCCGGCCCGATCACCTGGGGGATCCGTCAGACGTGCACGGCAGCGAGTGGCCGGGCAGACAGGAGACACGCCTAGAGTCACGATCGATCCCAATCCTACAGAAATCGAACCATTGGGACAATATTCCAGATCAGGAGCTAGGAACCCTCAAAACACTTCAGGAGGCTTTCGACAGCAGCGCCCTTTTCCAGGCAATACTTCCGATCCGAATGGCCCTGGAAGGAGACCGAACAGTCCAGTAGGAGAGCGTTCACTAGGAAAAGGGCCGCCACCTCCAAGACCACCACGTCCGAGCTTCGTGCCGTCTATGGACGACCCATCCCAGCGTCTGCAGTACACAGAGCAGCACCATCCCGAATATTGGGAAGGTGGTCCGATATCACTGCCAAGCGAAGAACGATTCTCTGATAGGTTCTCCAGTAGTTCAAGCAGGCCTACGACAGGCTCAACCGGGTCGTCCGCGGGCACCATACCTGAGTTTCCTGTTCCATCAACACCCCAATTATCTTCCCAGCTACCTCGGCGGATACCGAATCTTGGACCCCCGCCCTCAGCAAGGAAAGGCGGAACCACGTTTTATCCGCAGAACTCTTTCGTCTCACCCATTCTGGAAGAGCAATCGGAGTCTCACAGTTCTTATGCTTCGAGTCATGCGATGCCGGCCAGCTTTGGTCTGGATGATGATATCGAAGAGGAAGATGAGGATGGCGTAGGAAGCAGCGGACGTCAATCAAGAGCTGGGGACCATGATGAATCGAGCATTCTCGTGAGGGAAGTGAGCATTGGAAAAGCCGAGAAACCAGCGTTGAAACAGATCAAAAGTGGGGAAGGCCTGCATGACGTGAATTTTCCTGAAGAGTCTTCTCCAGCCGGCAGTGGAGGTAAGTCAAGAGGACTTGGTGCTATTGCCGCTACAGCGGCTAGCGGTGCAGCGCTTGGTGAAGCTGTAAGATCTCCAAGAGGAATGGAACCTGATAACCCCCGGTTATATTCGCAATTGGAGGATACCTCTGCTATTCCTGCTCCATTGAGACCTAGTGCAGCGACATCCAAGGGTGGAAGCGTGCCGACGTCCGGGTCGAGGACGCCAACGACACCCCTTGACCCAAGGATGCAGCAGGTACTCGGTGGTCTCGAGAAAGGAGGAGCACTTGGCCCAAGTGGTACTTCGTCTTTCAATACCACACCACCTTCGATGAGCGACAAGGGGCTGAAAAAACCTGCGAGACTGAATCTTGAAGCCGTCAAGGAGAACGACGGTAGAGGAAGCTCAAGTAGTCTGCCAGAGCTCATAAGAAGAGCCACTAAACTCGCATCGAACCTTGACCGAGGCAGGACAGCCAGCCGGCTGGGTTTCCTGGGCATGCTCGAGGAGAAAGAAAAGGCCAACAAGAACCACTCACCTCGAGGGTCTCGTCCTGGATCGATATCCGACATCATTGCAGCATTCCCCTCGCCATCGATAACCACACCCACCAGAGATCGACCCGGCTTCCGATGGGGATCTCCCAAGCAAAAGTCTGGTCTGTCAAGGGACCACAACGCCGCACCCGGATCCCCAGTCTCTTACGACGAGAAGCATCGCTCACGCAAATGCTGTGGCATGCCCATCTGGGCCTTCGTTCTCCTCACCATCATCCTCATCCTCCTCATCGCCGCCGCAGTCATCATCCCCGTCACCCTCATCGTCCTCCCAAAGAACAACTCCCCCACCGCCGCCACCAGCCTCTCTTCCTGCACCTCCGCCGCACCCTGCGCCCACGGCGGGACCAACATTCTCGTCTCCGGCTCCTGTCGCTGCATCTGCTCCAACGGCTTCACCGGCTCGACATGCACCCTCCCCGGCGACTCCTCCTGCACCAGCACCGACATCGCCTCCAACGGCACCACCTACCACAACGCCACCCTCGGCGCCACCCTCCCCCGGCTCCTCTCCGCCGCCCAAAAGAACTTCTCCCTGCCCCTCAGCAGCCAAACCCTCCTCTCCCTCTTCAGCGCCCAAAACCTTACCTGCAACTCCCAAAACGCCCTCGTTTCCTTCCCATCCTCCACCCCCCAACGCCGTTCCCTCCCCCTCAACCTCCACCCCGAAGCCGCAATCCTCGCGCCC
>JAABUQ010005347.1_pt1 | contig 20609 bp, 12 predicted proteins | sample 5560001 | NCBI WGS metagenome assembly JAABUQ01 (sample SAMN10711888, study PRJNA513371) | rock metagenome | isolation source: Antarctica rocks | place: Antarctica: Victoria Land, Finger Mt nord | collected 2015-12-18
ATTCTGCTGAACACCAAGTCCTGCCTGCTGCCTAACTCTGCACTCACAGCAACGAACACCATCTTAGAGTGCAATCCTCAAGGACCAATCATCAGCGCCAACATAACTCCCTCTGAACGGATACCCGTTTTTTAGGTGACTTTGTCAAGACTAGTTCAAATCTTCCTCGCTTTGGTACTTCCTATTCTATAAAAATGAATCGGTGGGAAAGGTTTCTAAATAAATTCAGACCATTATTGCTGCTACCACAATTTATTCCAGTTATGAAAGAGCTTAATCAAGTTCGCAGAGAGTGTTATGGTTGTCAAAATTTTCCCGATCCTTACAGTAAACATCTAATTATCGTTGGTACAGCTTTTGGTATTGAGATACCTCGTCCCATACCTCCACTAGTCAAAATGGTTGGACCAATTTTTCCAATAACTATTGAGCCTCTTAGCCCTTCTTTAAAGGAATGGTTAGAAGCAGGGGAAGAAGGTACTGTAGTTATATATATCGCTTTTGGTACTCTGGCAACTCTAGAATCCTGGCAAGCAAAAGCATTGGTAGAAGGATTAACAGATTCTAAATTTCGGGTACTTTGGTCTATCCCTAAGAGTCAACAACATATTCTCCCTAACATACCGCTTTCTTTTCGTATTGAATCATTTGTTCCACAACAAGCAATTCTTTCTCATCCATCAGTTCGTGTTTTTGTAAGCCATTGTGGAATGAATAGTATTAATGAGGCTTTCTATTATGGAAAACCTATACTAGCTTTACCCTTCTTTGGAGATCAATTTTACAATGCTGCACGGATAGTAGATTTAGGAGCTGCCTTAAAGGTCAATAAGGAAAATTTGGAAAGCACTGAGATCCGTCACAAAGTAGATTTACTTCTTAATAACCCAAGCTATACAGATAAAGCAAATAAAATGTCAGCTATCCTAAAAAGTACTCGAGGACGGGAATTAGCAGCAGATATTATTGAAACTACAATTGCTGTGGGTATTAGTCATTTAGATCCGGAACTGATTTACGAAAATCACAATGATTAACTGGATTTAGAAGGTGTTTTCCATATAGAACGCCAACCTAATATAGATAAGAGACTTTTAACTATACCAATGATGCCTTTGATTTGATAACCAAGATAAGCTCGGAGCGTCCATCCCATGATAATGCTTATAGGTAAGTAGATGAATATGGACTTGAGCATCACCCAAATGCCTTGGGTAGAGTACGTAACGTATAAAACATCGGCCCAACTTTTTGATAATTTGAGCTGCTTTTCCCCTAACCGTAAAAGCGGGTTACTGTCCCAAGGATCAAAGACCGTAAACTTTGTGGAAAAATCCCAGTGTGGACGGACAAACATCTTGGCTCGCTGGTTCAACATACAAGCGATGAAGCTGAAATTACTATTGCTAGTAACCACTACGTCGCAGTTGCTCAACATGAAGAAGTCAATGTAAAACTCTATGTCCAAGTCTTTCATTCTTTCTGGTAGCTTTACGTCCAAGTCTTTCCAGGTGACAGGAGAAAATTTTTTAAAGTCGTGAATAACGCTTTCGAGATCGTCGCTGCATAGGAAAAGAACTGGATCTTCTAAGTCATTCCATATTCCGTCGAGCCATTCATAATACCATTTTGCAGGAAACACCAAAGTAAACCTAGTCCTTGGTTGTCTAAGGTAATCGCCTCGTCGAATGTGAATACCAACGATTGTTTTGCCTTTGGAGCAAAGAACATTTAAACCATTCTCTAAAGGAGATTTCAGGTCACTCACGGGTTGGAAAAGCGAACGAAAATATTGCTTGTCAGGTTTCAAGTATCGAGTATGGAATTGGAAGAAACCCCATAGATCAACGTTGACAAGACCGGAGTCTAGAGCGTCTAAACCCACACGGGAACTCTTCGCATCTGCGATTTTCTCAAGATAAGGGATAAATTCTGGAACCAAATCAAACAGATTTTTTTCACCTTCCAAACGCTCAATAGCAGGAGGTAATCGCTTGGAAACAGTTGCATCTTTGTGTCCAAATAGTGTCTGACCAATCCAAGGGGGACATTCTACTCGTGCGCCACTCTTTTCGGCACAAATTCTTAAAAAAGCATACTGAAAAAGCTGGTTGCCAAATCGCCCCAATTTGCCTATGGCGGACATTGTCAGAACTGGCTGATTATCACTTGTAGCGTCTACGGCTGACGAGGATTTGGTTTTCTCAGCGTCTTTTTTTAAGCTGCCGAAAACACTAAACACTCTCTCTGCCTCACTTTTAGAAGTGTAGCTGGGATTTGCTATTGCTTCTGGTGAATTATCCTGATTAGACACAAAAATATTCCTTGTTAATAATTCTCTTATTGTTTTGTTGAAGCTAAAACTGGTTTCCCTGTAGATACAACCTGCTCCACAATATCAATGGCTCGACTAACCCCTCCAGCACGGCGAATCGCCTCTTGTAACCTGAGTGCATTCTGTTTATAAGAATCTTCCGTCAATACTTTTTGGATTGCAGTTCGTAGCCTGGAAACGTTTACATTCTTCACCGATACGGCTTCACCACATCCAGCCCAAACCACACGCGCTGCTATCCCGGGCTGATCATTGGCTATGGGAATTGCCACCATCGGTACTCCATTATTAAGGCATTCCAAAGTAGTATTCATCCCCCCGTGGGTGATGGCAAGGGTGGCTTTTTGCAGCAGTTCCAACTGGGGAGCATATTCTACAACTAGGGGTGAGCCAGCAAGTTCTGGAAGGGATTCCGGTTTTGCTGAACCACCCAAAGAAATTACCAATTGGGCATCCAATCCTGCACAAGCCTCTGCAATCTGTTGAAAAACCGCTATGAGGCGATTTTGGATAGTTCCTAGGGAAGCGTAAATTAACGGTTGCCCAGTTAACTGATCATAGGAAAAACCAGGAAATTCTCGACCAACTGGACTATGATAAGGTCCCGTGAAATGGAACCACTGGGGCAATTTCTCTCTGGGAAATTCTAATTTAGCAGGCTGTTGGCTGATTTGAGCTAATTGGGAATAACGTTCATTGGGACTAGATTGGTTAGGTAACTTCCATTCCTGGCGATAGTCATTAATAACTTCTGTTATGGGTTTCGTGATCCTTTTCAACATCTGATAGCCGAATCGATTACGCAACCGCCCCCACCAAGCTGGATTATAGTTCCAGTTTGTAAAATGAGGTGGGACACTCTCATCACGATTCAGTACCACCGCACTGCAAATGGTTATAAAGGGAATGTCCAGAAAATCTGCAACAGTTCCTCCCTCTGGTGAAGCCTGATCTACTAACAATGCTTCCACACCAGCTTCTTTCATCGCCTTTGGTGCATCCCGCAATAAAACAGCCGCACCGTTTCTAAGGGCATTGACAGTATATCGCAAGGCTTCACGGCCACTTAGTTTACCCAACTGAGCTAATAATTCTGCCATTGCTCCCTTGGGAAATTCAGATTCTCCAATTGCTCTGAATTCCAATCCAGCCGCTAGTGTTTTAGATTCTGCATCCAGTATCCCAAATAAAGTGACGCGATGACCACGCTGTTGAAGTTCTTTCCCCAACGGGAGCATAGTATTAAGGTGACCAGTTGACGCTGGACAAATCAGTCCAAAATGAGTCATAATCAATCTCCCTACTTACAGCGGATTTCAGCTTGATGAAGTGCAGTATTTGGGCGCATCTAGTTCAGGGTTTCAAAAAATAGCGGTTCTAGCACTTGGGAGTAGAACTTTGTACCCTCTGGCTCTATGGCACGATGCAACCTTTGGTACTGCATCGTGAGAAACTTACGATCACCTGCCAGAAATTCCTTCTTCTGAAGAAAGTACAGAAACATGATCCGTGTCATATATTTTAAGCGTGTCTCGCTTAACAACTTCTTGCTTGGAGACAGAAACCTTCTCCACAACGAGCCGAAACTCTTAATCCCTAATTCATGCTTCCCACTAGCATCTTACAAGAGACAGGGTAGCATCAAAAACCTATTTAATATTAAATATTTACGCTTCCGTTCCCGGACGCGAAAGTTGTACTGTAGCCATAGCATTTCTACATGCTGTGCTATCGTAGTTGCTTGACTACTTTCGCCACGTCGCCCCAAATAGCACAATGCTGCAAAAACCGTTCAGCCAATCGAGGTTGTGCGCCGAAATGGAGATGAGTGTACGTCGCATGGACTTGATAGCGTTGCCAGCCCTCTGATGGAGATTGCAGATTGGAGTCATACCCCTGAAGTGCCAGCAAAGGTTGCTCTGGCGACTGAGTTAACGACGAACGATGAAACTCATGCCCCCACAAGCGATCGCCCACCATCACTAAAGGACTATTTTGCAACGCCGTGGCTTGACGATAACCCAAAGTCAGTCGCTTGCCCATCACAGCCGTAGTCGGGAAAATGCCCACCATTGGATGCGAATTTTCGGCAAAATCGACAATCTGCTCACATAGATACATCAATCCGCCACACTCTGCATAAGTCGGCATCCCGGCTTGAATCGCCGCTTGTACAGATTGCCTCGCGGGTAAATTTTCCGTCAACGCCGCTGCAAACACCTCTGGGAAGCCGCCACCGAAGTACAGCCCTTGCACTCCTTCCGGCAATGCCCGATCGCGCATCGGACTCCACGAGACTAATTCTGCCCCCAAGTGTTGGAGTAGATCCAAGTTATCGGCATAGTAGAAGTTAAAGGCTTCATCCTGGGCGATCGCCAGTCGGATTCTAGGTTTTAGAGGGTCGGCTCCCTTCCCTACTCCCCATTGCCTAACGCCAGTTCTGCGGAGGACACTTGCGTGGGCGGGTTTCCCGACTTGAGCAAAGTGTCCGTCGACGGCACAGAGAAACTCCGCAGCCGGGCTCCTCCCCACTCCCTCTTTCCCACACTCCAACAACGGCAACAATTTCGCCCAATCAAAACAGGTTTCGCCCAGCTGCGCCAGCCGTTCTACAACTACATTTAAATTATTGAGTTCAACAGTAGGGACTAAGCCGAGGTGACGATCAGGAATCGTGATGTCATCTTGGCGACGGAGAACGCCTAAAATCGGCAGGTTCAGCGGAACGAGTGCTTGAGTAAGTAATTCTAAATGGCGATCGCTGCCAACTCGATTTAAGACGACTCCGGCAATCTGAACTCGGGGATCGAAGCTGCGGTAGCCGTGGGCGATCGCGGCAACAGAGCGGGACAAACTGCTGCAATTGAGAATCAACACCACCGGGACATTTAACAGTCTGGCAACATGGGCGGTACTCGCTATATCATCCTGCCCCGATGCCCCGTCAAATAGCCCCATCACCCCCTCAATTAGGACATACTGGGAGCCCAAGCTGTGATGGGCAAAACATTCCTGCACATAAGCTTCAGAAGTGAGTATGGGGTCGAGATTGCGGCACTCGCGTCCTGTCACATGGCGGTGAAACATCGGGTCAATGTAGTCGGGACCGACCTTAAAGGACTGCACCATTTGGTGACGCTGCCGCAGTGCTGCCAGCAGTGCCAGTGTGACGGTCGTTTTACCCACGCCGCTGCGCTCACCTGCAATAATGATAGCCATTGCTTATTATCCTTACCCATCCAACGTCGATGCATCGTCTTGCCACTATACCAGGAGGCTGGAACCCGTCCGCAGACGGTGTGATTTTTGTCGAGCAACAGCCCGCCCCGATCATCGTGATCACAGCGGCAGATACCGATATTCAAACCTTGGCAGCCGCCGCGACGCATTTACCTACTGACTTTCCCCAAGTGCGAGTCGTGAATCTGCTGCAATTACAGCAACAATTGACAATCGATACCTACGCCGAAGATGTATTAGCAGAAGCAAAGGTCATTGTTGTGCGGCTGATTGGGGGGCAGTCGTACTGGAGTTATGGCTTAGAAGTCGTCAAGGAAACAGCGCAGCAGACGGGTGCGTCCTTAATTGTCATCCCCGGTGATGAACGCCCTGATCCGACCTTAATCAGCCATTCCACGGCAGCATTAGCGGTGGTGAATCAGGTTTGGCAATATTTTATTGAAGCAGGCGTGGAGAATTATCAAAACCTGCTGAAATTTGTCGCAACGCAATTCTTGCACCACGCTACCAACTACCAGCCGCCTCAGCCCGTGCCGCGTGTGGGTATTTATGATAATGCCCACTCCCTCGATCTCAGTCATCCTGTGCGCTCCGGGATTGGCATTGTCTTTTATCGAGCACATTATTTGTCTGGCAATACGTCGGCAATCGATGCTCTGTGTCATGCCCTAGCAACGCGCAATTTAACGCCCGTTCCCATCTTTGTATCATCTCTGAAAGAACCAGATGTGCAGTCAGAACTGATCCGCTACTGCCGTCAGGGCATTGAGGTGTTGCTCAATACCACCAGCTTTTCCTTAGCCAGTTTGAAAACAGACACACCCCAAGTAGAGCTGTGGGAAACCCTCAACGTGCCGGTGCTACAAGTGATTTTGAGTGGCGGTACGCGGGAGGTTTGGGAGGCGGGCTCTCAGGGATTAACGCCGCGCGATATGGCAATGAATGTGGCGCTGCCGGAAGTCGATGGCAGAATTATTACGCGGGCGGTTTCGTTCAAAGCCGTGCAAGCCCAGAATCCAGCCCTGCAAACGGATGTGGTGGTGTATGAACCGGAGCGATCGCGCATTGACTTTGTGGCAGATTTAGCCGCGCGATGGGTCAAGCTGCGCCAGACTCCAATTGCGGAGCGAAAAATTGCGCTGATTCTAGCCAACTACCCAAACCGAGATGGACGCTTAGCGAATGGGGTTGGTTTAGACACGCCTGCCAGTTGTTTAGACATTCTAAAAGCGCTCCAAGCAGCGGGATACACAGTCGGTGCACTTCCCGAAACAAGTGATGAACTGATGCAGGTTTTAACGTCTGGGGTAACGAATGATCCAGACTGGGGATTGCGAACCGTGCATCAATCGGTAGCACTAGACGATTATCAAATTCATTTCAAAAATTTGCCGGTGGCGGTACAAACGGGCATCCAAAACCGTTGGGGATTACCAAACGAAACCGATGAATTTCCTATTGCCGGGATGCAGTTGGAAAATATCTTCATTGGGATTCAGCCCGCCCGTGGCTATGATCGCGACCCAACTCTCAACTACCACGCTCCCGATTTAGAACCCCCGCATCCCTATCTTGCCTTCTATCATTGGGTCAATGACAAGTTTGGCGCTAATGCGATTGTGCATGTGGGTAAACACGGCAACTTGGAATGGTTACCTGGGAAAAGTGTAGCGCTATCGGAGAATTGCTATCCAGAAGCAGTATTCGGCGCGACGCCCCACTTCTATCCATTTATTGTCAACGATCCGGGGGAAGGCTCTCAGGCAAAACGGCGATCGCAAGCTGTTATTCTCGATCACCTGACGCCACCGATGACTCGTGCCGAACTCTACGGCAGCTTGCATCAGCTAGAGGGCTTGATTGATGAGTATTATGAGGCGCAAACCCTTGACCCGTCCCGTGTCGGTTTGATCCGCGATCGCCTTACCAAGTTAATCCGACAAGAAAATCTCCACAAGGATTTAGGAATTGACACTGAGCTATCAGATGACGCGATTGCTAAGGTTTTGACTACTGCTGACGGCTATTTATGTGAACTCAAGGAAGCCCAAATTCGCGACGGCTTACACATCTTTGGTCAGTGCCCCGATGCTCGACAACTACGAGATTTAGTGGTAGCGATCGCCCGTAACCCCAACGCCAAAAGCTTGGGTTTAACCCGTGCCATTGCCAAAGATTGGCAACTCGACTTTGACCCACTCACTGCCAATTTAGGTGATGTAGTCGAAGCAACTCAACATCCTAAACTACGGACCTGTCGCATTATAGGGGATGCAGTTGAAATCATTGAAGAACACGCGGCGGAACTCGTGGAAGCGATTATTCAAGGGAATGAAGTCACTAATATTGGAGAACACACACAACAAGAGTTAACCTGGGTGCGCGATCGCCTGCTAAGCGCCCTGCGGCAAACCGATCAGGAATTAATCAACCTCCTGCGCGGATTGGATGGGCAATACATTCCTAGTGGGGCTTCTGGTGCGCCCACACGCGGACGACCAGAGGTGCTGCCAACCGGACGCAATTTCTACTCAGTGGATATTCGCGCTATTCCTACCGAAACCGCCTGGGATATCGGACGCAAAGCTGCAGAAGTCCTGGTTGAGCGCTATACCCAAGAGCATGGCGAGTATCCGAGAACTCTAGGGCTATCTGTTTGGGGCACCTCAACCATGCGCACGGGCGGCGATGACTTGGCGGAGGCATTGGCATTGCTGGGTGTGCAACCTGTATGGGATGGAGTGTCGCGGCGGGTGATTGATTTTGAGATTCTGCCGCTGTCAATTTTAGGTCGCCCGCGCGTTGATGTGACGCTGCGAATTTCTGGCTTTTTCCGTGATGCGTTTCCGAATTTAATTGATTTATTTGATAGTGCGGTGAATGCTGTGGCAAAGCTCAATGAGCCTGCAGAACAAAATCCCTTAGCCGCACAGGTGAAACAGGAAACAGTGCAATGGGAATCCCTTGGGTTAATGCCGGAACAAGCAGAAACGCGGTCTTGTTATCGCATTTTTGGCTCCAAACCCAGTGCCTACGGAGCCGGTTTGCAGGGCTTAATCGAATCGCAAAATTGGGAGAGTGACGCCGATTTAGCCCGCGCTTATATTAACTGGAGTGCCTACGCCTACACGCGTAACGCCGAAGGTAAATCGGCTCCAGAAGCCTTTACGCAACGGCTCGATACAATGCAAATTGTATTGCAAAACCAGGACAATCGTGAACACGATCTGCTCGATTCAGATGATTACTACCAGTTTCAAGGGGGCTTAACGGCGGCAGTGCGATCGGTATCGGAGACTTCTCCAGAAATTTACTTTGGCGACAATTCCCGCACGGCACAGCCGAAGGTGCGAAAACTGAGTGAAGAAATCGCCCGCGTCTATCGCTCCAGAGTTGTTAATCCCAAATGGATTGCTGGGGCGATGCGGCATGGTTACAAAGGTGCGTTTGAAATGGCAGCGACGTTGGATTATTTGTTTGCTTACGATGCCACAACTCATTGTGTGGAAGATTTCATGTATGAAGGCGTTGCCGAGGCATATCTCTTTGATCCTGACGTCCAGAGCTTCATCCAACGCAGTAACCCGTGGGCATTGCGCGATATGGCAGAACGCCTGCTTGAAGCCAACCAGCGCGGCTTATGGCAGCAGGCTGCACCGGAAATGCTGGAACAGTTGCGATCGCTTGTCAATGAAGCTGAAGGGGTGATTGAGTCACAACACCCTGGAATTGGGAGCTTATGAATTTGGACAAGCAGTGTAACCCACGTTCCACAGGTCTAGAACACTACCTCTTTTTACCCCATTGTTTACTTATGCAAGAAGTCTATTGACTCAAAAAACTTAATGGTCATGTTTCATCCCTGAATGCTCTGACGGTGAAGTTTGCACTGCTTCCGAAGAAATCAATGGTTTATTCAGTCCAACTACCCCCTCCAGAGCGGTGTTCTTTAGGGTAGCACCATTCAGTTTTGCTCCAGTCAGAGTTGCCCCTCGCAAATCTGCTTGCGTCAGATTTGCTTTAGTTAGATAGGCTTGAGTGAGATTTGTATTCGTTAAGTCAGCCTGGGTTAAATTTGCTTCACTCAAGTCTGCCCCTAGAAGATTTCCCTTTTGAAGTTGCCCATGACTTAAGTTCGCTCTCGACAAGGTTGCTCTTTTAAGATTGTCCTCTCTCAAATTGGCACCACTTAGATCTGCTTTAACCAAAATAGCCGCACTCAAATCTGCTTGACTCAGATCCGCTTGACTCAGAATTGCATGACTGAGTTCTGCTGCATGAAGATACGTCTGATGAAGAACTGCTCCACTTAAGTTTGCCTGACCTAAGCTGGCACCGCCACTAAGGTTAGCCCCCGTTAAGTTAGCACCCCTTAAGTCAGCTCCAATAAGTTTGACTCCAAATAGATCGGCTTTAGCCAAATTTGCTTTGCTCAGGATGGCTTCAGTTAAATCTGCTGCATGCAGATAGGCTCCACTGAGATTTGCCCCTGTAAGGTCTACTCCTCGTAGATAGGCTGTTATCAGATTTGCTTTCCTAAGATCCACTTGACGCAACTTAGTCCTTCTAGGCTGTTCAAAGCTGGATGAACTACTTCCAGTCCAGCTCAGTTGTGCTGCGGTGAGTATTGCTCCCTTCAAGTTAGCTCCACTAAAATCTGCCTCTCTCAAGTCGGCCTGAGTTAGATTGGCCCCCTGCAAATTTGCTTTGCTGAGGTTTGCTCCATTAAGTTCTGCCCCTTGTAGATTTGCTCCCTGCAGGTTAACACCGCTCAAATTGGCGCCCCTCAGTTGACATCCTTGGCATTGTTTAGTTTGTCGTAGCTGTTTAACCTGTGAGGGGTTCGGAGAATACTGGTCTGTAGAACCTGTAGGATTAGATGAACTTGCAGAACCTGTAGGATTAGATGAACTTGCAGAACCTGTAGGATTAGATGGACTTGCACAACCTGCAAGACTAGATGAATATGATGAACATATAACTAGCAATATCAGGGTAGTTAGGGGTTTTAATTTCATCATCTTTTTATCTCAATAACTATTTTTTTCCAGTCACTATTTCTGCAATCGGGTTCTTCAATCAGGAAATTTGGCCTTTCCTCAACCCGCATATCTCTCGGAGAGTTCAACCGCACTGTTAGTAAACTCGTAAAGTATAAATCTTAACATAGATTCAGTCAAAGATTACTTAGGAAATTTCCAGTTATGATGAATATCATTTTCGCCAGATCTTGATGCTTTTGTCCTTACTGCTACTAACCAGAGTTGACCCCGAAGGGGTAATAGCAACGGATAAAACCCAGTCAGAATGCCCAGAAAGGTTATGTAACAATTTCCCCGTCCAAAGAGCCCAAATTTTGATTGTCTTGTCAGTACTTGCACTAACAAGAGTTTGTCCATCCGGGCTGAACGCGACGCCAACCACCCGATTAGTATGTCCTTCAAGCGTTTGGAGCAGTTTCCCCGTCGCCAGATTCCAAATTTTGATGGTTTTGTCCCAACTACTACTAGCAAGGGTTTGTCCATCCGGGCTGATGGTGACAAATCGAACCGAGTCAGAATGCCCAAAGAGAGTGCGGCGTAGTTCCCCAGTCTGTAGATTCCAAATCTTGATGGTTTTGTCAATGCCACCAGTAACCAAAGTCTGCCCGTCAGGGCTGAGGGCGACGGAGAAAACTTGACCGGAATGCCCAAAGAGAGTGTGGCGTAGTTCCCCAGTCTGCAGATTCCAAATCTTGATAGTATTATCCTCACTGCCACTGACCAGGGTTTGTCCATCACGACTGAGGGCAACAGACCAAACCGGACCGGAATGCCCGGAGAGGGTGCGAAGCAGCTTTCCTGTCTGCAAATTCCAAATCTTGATAGTCTTATCCCCACTCCCACTGACCAGGGTTTGCCCATCCGAGCTGAGTGTGACCGACCTAATGGTGTCGGAATGTCTAGAAAGTGTGCGGAGCAACTGCCCAGTATCTAAATTCCAAACCTTGATAGTCTTGTCCGAGCTACCACTAACTAGGGTCTGCCCATTTGAACCGAGGGCGATAGACCAAACTGAGCCTGTATGACCAGCTAGAGTATTGGCTAGAGAAATATTTCCTAAAGCGGTATTTTTGAGCGGGATAGAAACTGGGTACTGTTGGACTTGAGAAGCGGGAGCGGTTGGTCGCACATAATAGTAGCTTCCAATCATTAGAGCTAGAGCAGAGGCCAAGCCCATTGCCATGTTAATCAGCAAACCAGATTTGTTAGGGGGGGTAGGAACAGAAGCATCAATTGTGTGTGAGCCTAGCTGCGGTTTTGAGCGATTGCCCTGAAAAACTGAGATAGTGTCCTGTTCAGAGGGTGGGGCTTGAGACACTTCTGTAATGGTTACTGATGGCTGAACTTTTTGCTGTGTTGATGGCTGTCTGTGGACAACTGGCGGTTGTTGTGGCGGCTGGAGATTGGCTACTAGCGGCTGCAGCGCCTGCAGTGCTTCTGTCGCCGACTGGTAGCGATTATTGAAGTGGTAGCGTATCATCTGGTTTAAGACAGAGGCCAGCGCAGTGCTCACCAGAGCTTTGTCTTGCCAGATGATCTCACCTGTATCGGCGTCTTCTAATAATTGTGTGGGATTCAGGCCGAGCAGCGCTTGGATGCCAACCATGCCTAGTGCATAGATATCACTGTTGGGGCGTGGCCGACCTCGCCCCTGCTCAGCGGACATATAGCCCGGTGTACCAATGCCAATGGTGGCGGGCATGCCAATAGCATTGGTACTACTGGTCTGTCCTTGAGCTGTTACCACTTGAGTCCAGACAAGCTTTACCGAGCTAAAGTCAATCAGGACTAACCGACTGTCCTGCTGTCTTCTGATCAGATGGCTCGGCTTGATATCTCGATGGATCAGCCCGTGGCTGTGAACAAATTTTAGGATACTTAAAACCTCTTGCAGCATTTGCACCACCTGGCTTTCAGTCCAGCGGTAATTGGGCAAAAGTTCCGTGCTGAGGGGATGCCCTGCAATAAACTCTTGCACCAAATAGAACTCTTGGTCTTCTTCAAAGTCAGCTAAAAGTTTAGGTACCTGGTCATATTGGCCCAGTTTTTTTAGGGCTTGTGCTTCTCTAGTAAATAGCCGTCGGAGAGTTTGTACAGACTCAGGGTGGTTACTGGCGGCTTTGAAATGTTTGACGAAGCAGGTGGGATAACCGGGGCGGTCAGTATCTTGAGCAAGGTAGGTTTGACACAATCCTCCAGCACCTAAGATTTGAACAACTTGATAACGCCTTTTTACTAACTTTCCTAACATCCAATAAATTGTATAGCTATAAAACGTAAAAAAATACAAGCCCCACGTCCGCGCTCCCAGATGAAGTCTCATCCATTTAGCTATAGGCTTCCGGATAACTTCAGCGATGAAGTGATTCGGTATCTGACACCGCAACAACTGAAAACGCTTTACAGCCTTCTAGAAACAAATTCTCGTCTGCAGGCGCTAGTACTGATACTACATTGACGGGAGCTAGGATCTCAGGCACTGGTCTGTAAAAGCGTGATATAAACCTCAACTCCGTGTTAGCCATTGATTCCAGCTTTCGAATGCCAAGAGCCTCAATCCTTTATATTCCAGAGGTAGAAAGTAATTATCATGCTTTAAGAAACCAGTGCTCACTTACCAATATGAACGCACTTCTCTTTATTTTAGCGCATCTTCACACAGAATTGGTATTAGCTTGAGGATACTAATTGCCATAATTAAAGGTTCCAACACCTATACTTTGTCTTCATAAGTGCTGCTCTTCTTCATAGAGCAAAACTTCTGCAAAAATTGTTAAGCCAATCAGCCAAAGAAAGCAGAAAACTGAAAATACTCCCATCATCCCTATCACCTCCAACAGAACCTCTGTCTTGCCTTGCCCTATTGCCAAAGAAAAACTAGCGCCAACATAACAGCAGTAATGAAGAATGGTGCTACAGCCAAAATCAGTAGAATTGGAGACGTTACTACGGGATTCTTTATCACTAAATCAAGAGGTGGTTGGACATACTTGTCCTAAAAGCTTAAGTGTGAGTCTGGTGCCATCTCCCCCTCCTTAATTTCAACAAAGAGCTATCTTTAAGTTATCGAGATTTTATGCGGCTGTTTGCCCTCCGAAACAAAGCGTAAAATAATAACCTATTGACACTCTCACGCGCCCCCTTTCTCTGGCACAACTGATAATCTTTGACTGTTCGCTGCTTCCAAACATGCTTGAATTTAACTAGCGGAGGGTACGTTCGGTTCTATTTCCCACGCTGTCGCCCGTTAGTGTTATGGAAGCGAGCGGTGCGAGCTCAAATCCCACTCAGCTTCCGTGACACTCATCTGCCTAGCAAGTGAGCGCACATCGCATCCCCTCCAAAACCCTGAAATGGCAATCAGATGGTGACATTTTCTGAGCAACCAGGGAAACCACCTAGAACTATCAGCCTTGGAGATATGAAAACTGAAGCGAAAGGAGGAAAATATTAAATTATGTGTCAACGCAGTTCCTGCAATGATCGCATCTCCTAACGTCATACGTCGCATTTGGCGAAGTGCTACAGCTCGCACCAAAACAGGTTGCGAAATCGGCAAAACTAATGACACAGCAAAAAATTCCTCCAGAAGTTGGCGCTCCGCTTCTGTGAGACGATGATAGCCCAATGTTTCGATATAACTGAGTGCTGAAACCGCTGGCTCATATTCTGCGATAAATTCCCGTAGCCACCCATATTCGGGTTGAGTCGCGTAAATGATAATATTGCTGTCTAACAGCTCCTCCAGATAAAATTTCTTCCAATTGCATCTCAAAAACTTAGCTAACTGGTTGTTACTCTGCTGTTGCTCGGACAAAAGCAACAGTGCTTGACCAAGTTACTGTTTGATGAAGCAAGGAGCGAGTAAAAAGGTTCTGTACAGTACGAACTTCTGCTTCTTCTAGGAAACGAGCCAGACGCTGTGCATAAGTGGGCCGTTCTTTTGTGGCAGCAGTGGGGGAAAACCAACGTTCGAGTAAAGCCGGTGTGACGTGCATTTGTGTAGAGCTGCGCTCGGTAGTAACTTCGACAAACAAGCCCTTAGCAACGATCGCCACCCGCAGCTCGTCAGCATCCCAGTTCACCATCGGGTCTGAATCATCTGTGTAAATCGCCTCCTCCGCAACTACTAACCGCTGGTACAAGTCCGCATCCAGCTTTGTCGGCTCAAGCAAGTGATAAAGCCGTTGTGTGTGACGCGGTACAGTCTCTGCCAGGACCAATACTCCCGACTGTCGCAGCAATTTAGCCAACAGTTGTGCTGTCTTTACTTGGCTAGATTCACGTACCAGCGCATTGCGCCCAATAATGCGATGATCAAATAGCACGCCAGATGTCTGAGCTGCTAATACTGCATTCGGGTCTGCCAGCCCCACATCTTCACTTGCTAGAATTAACATTCTTCGGGAGATAAAGCGTGAGTCTTCCCCGGCATAGACCATTCTAGCTAGCCAGTAAAGGGCAGCATCTGGGTCGGAACCTCGTAGACTCTTGATGAAAGCGCTAATAGTGTCAAAGTGAGCATCCCCCTCTTTGTCGTAAAGTACAGCTCGTTGTTGAATTGATTCCTCTGCGACTGCTAGAGTGACGCGAATTACACCAGCAGTATCAGGTGGTGTTGTCTCCACTGCCAGTTCCAGAGCATTGAGCAATGAGCGAGCGTCACCATTTGCCACATTAACCAAATGAGCGAGGGCATCAGGCTCAATCTGCACTGCTAGCTTCCCATAACCGCGTTCCAAGTCCAGAAGTGTTTGCTCAACAACATGGTGCAAATCATTTTCATTCAATTGCTTGAGTTGGAAAATGCGCGAACGGCTAACGAGCGCTTTATTGACTTCAAAGTAAGGATTTTCAGTTGTGGCTCCAATTAGAATCACCATACCATTCTCCACCCACGGCAGAAGCGCATCTTGTTGAGATTTGTTGAAGCGATGGACTTCATCAATGAATAGGATAGTGCGTTGGGAGTGTCTGGCACGCTTTTCTTGAGCTATATCAATTGCCGCTCGAATCTCCTTAACTCCAGCCAAAACAGCATTGATAGCGATAAAGTGAGCGCGGGTAGTATTAGCAATGATGCGAGCCAAGGTTGTCTTGCCCGTGCCTGGCGGTCCGTAGAAGATGAGTGAAGAGAGTTGGTCAGCTTCAATGGCCCGGCGTAAAAGACGTCCTGGTCCAATGATGTGGTCTTGTCCAATAAACTCATTAAGAGTGCGGGGACGCATACGGTCAGCGAGTGGAGCTTCAGTTTTTGCCACTTTTAACGACGCTGTTAGGTCAGTCATCTTCATAATGTTACATTAACGGCAACGAAGCTAGTCCCGCTTTAGGAGCGTCGGTTGTAGCGGTTTTCCAGCTTAAATCAACGTTCCCAGAAGCGATCGCAGATATGATCAAAGCACAAAGACAGTGAAAGTCTAGCTGAAACGGCAATCTATGGTTAAGACTCCCTCTCAGTACAAGTCCTTACTAATCCCACCCCTTGAAAGTGGCGATCGCCTTAATCGATACGAATTCGAGCGTCGCCATAACGCCATGCCGCATCTCAAGAAAGCTGAACTGATTGAAGGAGTCGTTTACGTGCCTGCTGCCTTACGTTTTCGGAGTCATGGTCAGCCTCATGGACGCCTAATGACCTGGTTAGGAGTTTACGAGGCCTCGACTCCAGGGGTGGCACTGGGAGATAATCCAACGGTACGGCTAGACCTCGACAACGAACCTCAACCTGATGCTGTGCTGCTGATTGAGGAAAGTGCAGGTGGACAGGCACGTCTCAGTCATGATGACTACGTTGAGGGGGCACCGGAGCTAGCGGCAGAGATTGCCGCAAGTAGCGCGGCGATCGATCTGTATGACAAAAAACGAGCTTATCGTCGCAATGGGGTGCGAGAGTATATTGTTTGGCAAGTATGTGAGCAGAAACTTGATTGGTTTTACTTACAGGAGGGAGAGTACATTTCTCTTCCGGTGGATGAGGATAGAGTAATCCGAAGTCGGGTGTTTCCGGGGTTATGGTTGGCAGTAGATCATCTGTTAGCAGAAAATATGGCGCGGGTGTTAGCAGTCTTGCAAGAAGGCTTAGATTCGCCAGCGCATGCACCGTTTGTGCAGGAGCTATCAAAGCAGTAGGACGAGAGCGTTAAAAAGCTAGGGATACTTTATTAGTAGATAACCTTTGTCTATTCTCCAGTTGTCTTTTCGGAATGACTCAGCCCTATGGTTACTAGTCAAGCCAAGTCCCAAAGCCCCCCCTATCCGATTGGGGAGAAACGAGTTGTTTTTCATCACCTCAACTGGCAGTCTTACCAGCAAATCTTGCAGGCGATCGGAGAAAGCCGCTCAGCCCGATTGAACTATGACCAGGGCACATTAGAAATTACCATGCCACTCGAAGACCATGAGTTGGCGGCAGAACTGATTGGGCGATTTATCTACTTCCTGGTGGTTGAGTTGGGGCTGAGAATTAAATCGATGGGATCGACAACTCTGGCTCAAGAAGAGTTAGACCGAGGAGCAGAACCAGATAAAGCGTACTACATTCAAAATCAATTCCGCGTTGCTGGCAAAAAAGTAGACCTAAAGCAAGACTCGCCGCCCGATTTGGTAGTTGAAGTAGACATCACTCACACTGACATCAATAAACTTGCGCTCTATGCCAGTATGGGTGTGTCAGAATTCTGGCGGTATAACGGTCAGGTCTGGCGGATTTACCAGTTGCAGGACTCGCAATATCAGGAAGTAGAAGTCAGCCCAACGTTTCCGTTCGTGCCAAAAACGAAGCTGTACGAATTTCTGACCCAGGCGCAGCAGGATGAAGTAGAAGCCGAAGTCTCTTTCCGAGCTTGGGTGCGCCAACACCTTCAGTAAGCTCAAAGTTGTACCTGGTAAAATCTGTACAAGGTATAGATTAAAGCTACCCTGGGAAGGACCAAGAAAGGCTTAAGTAAGCATTTTGCTCGTCATGATGTGTCGGCTCAAGCCTTCTTCTCAAGTTTAAGTTGACTTTCAACCCGTTTTCAAAAGATTTAGAGAGCTCAAGAGAAACTATGTATGTATTAATTACTCCGGCATCACCAACCTGATATCCACCACTTAAGCGACCCCTGATTCCCCAAAATAGTTTTTGACTGTAATAAGCTGAGAAATCAAACGTGTAACTAGACAGATAATCTAGAGTAGTAAAGTCAGGTCCCCGATTCTCTAAAGTAAAGCCAAAGCTGCGTTGTTCTGCATTAGCAATACTGTCTCTAACATAGTCGTAATCCAACCTAACAGCATAGTCGAAACCAGTGCCGCTCCTATTGCTCAGAGCAAGATCCCATCTCAGCTTTCCGCAGGATGTTGCCCAGACTCCTTCAATACCTGCAAGCTGTTGTTTTAGATCGTTCTGTAAATATCCTCCCAGCGTTAAAGTGTCTGTTAAACCCCATCGATGTGACAAAGTCAGTGTAGGTTCAGCCCAATCGTAGGTGCGGCCTCCCTGTTGCTGATTCTCAGTTGAGGCAAAGCCAAAGCCGTAGGTAAACTGTTGTTTGCCTGGAGCTAGTAAATTACCAGCAGGAACGAATTCTCTAGCAACGGTAATACCTAGTGTTGGTCGGCTGCTTTGATAACCAATCACAGGAATGGAGAGGTCGCCTACAGCTAATCGTGATGCTTGGTCAGGAGCATTCTGTTCAAGGCTTAGGTTACCAAGTGCCCAAGTAGAATTGACTGCCTCAGTCGAATTGCTACTTCCCTGTAGCATCCATCCTTTGAGATTTAAGGCTCCCTCTAAGTTGAGATTTATAGGTTGGCGTCCTTGCGTTGACGCCTTTTGTTCTGACCAAGCATACTCTTTTTTATCCTGTAAATTAAAGATGTAGCCACTGCCAAGACTTGGGTGCAGAGTACCTTTCGCTTCAGAAGGTAGCTTGAGCGCCAGCAACTTATATATGTTCATCTGCTGCTGTACAAAGGGAACCTGAATTTGTAGCTGTAATTGGCTCCAATCAAAAGTTGCTTCTAGGCCATTTTGCCGTAATGCTTCAAGCGTGAGATTTCCCTCACTATCTACTGCTGCCAATAGCTTTTGCTGAATGTCAGAACTAACAAACTCTTCTATCTTTTCAAGAAATAATTTTCCTGGCAAGCGGACTTCGGGTATCCCCCCAGGCAAAAGCAGAATCAGGAACTGGCTCTGCTCTTGCCCATTGATTAACAAGGAGACTACCATCCGCTGTACACTACCTGGAGTCTGTACAGATGAATTTCTTCCTGGAGTTAGCAACTCAAGTTGAACTGCTGCTCGAGTTGGTTGGTCGAGTTGAGCCCGTGCCGCCGTTGGCGTAGCCCCTAAAAATACAACACTTCCTATAAAAAAAATGAATTTAAGTAGGATATTCACTCGCGGCTACTTTAATACTTAATAATACTTAGTTACCATCTTTGGATGGGATGGCACTAATATAACCGCGTAAGCAAAGCCTTGCCATTAGATATCGCTACCTTCGACAACCCCAACAGCCCTTATGTTCGTACACCGCTGGTTCGACTGGTGTAGGATGGGCACCTATGAAAAAGCCCAGTGACTAACACCGGGCTGTATTATGTATTTAATGGTTTCTCAGAAATTATCTTTATCGTATTTCTGCAATGAAACGGTCAAGTGCCTTGACTGCACTCTTATATCCAGGCGCTTGTCTACCTAATTTCAAGCCAGCCAAAACTTGGTCACGAATGAATTTGTAATCTCGATGCTGTTCCGATTCCTGTTGCTTTTGATTTTGCAGTTGGCTTACCTTAGCCCTCAACTCTTCGTTCTCATGAATCAGTTCTGCTATTTTCTCTGAGGGGTTCTCGGTTGGTTTGAAATTTCCAGCCTTTGCCACTTCTACCAATTCATCAATGGTATGGCTGGCATTTCCCTGCTTCTTCAACCAAGTTGAAGTCTTAGGAAGAACAGTCACGTTTAATCGGGTTTTTGTCTGTTCAGGTAAAGAGACTCCCAAATCTAGTTCTTCTACTCGCTGTGTTTTACTCAATGTTCTTTTGCCCTTTCTGTTCATCATGTATTTTCTCCTTCACCTTTGACTAGCCTATGTATAGAGCTAAGGAGATATTTCTCTAAACATCAAATCGCCATTAACTGGGAATAGAAAATAAAGCTTGATCGGACCTGCTAGCTTCACTTAAGCAGTAGCTGCTAAAAAAAAGGAACAGATAAACGACGCATTGCTCTACTGAGCTTGCGTCCAACGCCTTACTGTCTAAGACCCTAGGAATTGATTTGGCAGATTATCCCACCGCCCAGGTGCGATTAACAAGCCTTCTAATATTCCTATGCACTAATATAATCAATATTTCTTATAATAAGCACAAATTTTACCGAACCAAAGCTTACGGATTTCACTACTTAGAAGAAAGCTTGGCTGAGTAACTGCATTCTCCTAATGCAGATGTCGCACTTCCGCCTTAAGACAACCGATAGAAGTGCATATCCTTTACAGGGACTTATTAGACTCGTAGCCGTGCAGGAGGAATGGAGAGATGGTGGTCAATCAATCGCTGACAGGGTAACAACCGAATAGCCAGATCCAGTTGCCAATTCTGCCACTGGAGAATGGCGATCGCCCATCTCGCCATAAATTCGAGCGGCGTTATAACGCAATGCCGCATTTGAAGAAAGCAGAACTGATTGAGGGAGCGGTCTACGTGAGCGCCGCATTACGGTTTAGAAGTTATGGCACCCATGCCCTGAGCATGGCTTAGCTGTCCGATTACTAGCTGGCAACACCGGGAGTTGAATTGGACGAATCTAAAACACTAGCCTCTTGCTTGTGTTATCCAAAATCGACTGTTTTTGAACCATGCCATTTTTTCTGTCTAAGCTAATAGACATCTAATTTGCAACAACTCTATTACCCTTATTACGGACTTTCCTATTCCAGTTAATCACTAGCTCGCCATCATTGAGCAAACTTTTTAGGAGTTCTTTAAGCTGCTTGACA
>JAABUQ010005348.1_pt1 | contig 20609 bp, 22 predicted proteins | sample 5560001 | NCBI WGS metagenome assembly JAABUQ01 (sample SAMN10711888, study PRJNA513371) | rock metagenome | isolation source: Antarctica rocks | place: Antarctica: Victoria Land, Finger Mt nord | collected 2015-12-18
CGACAAAACTCGCTCCCATTCCCGGGAGCACGTTCATCACTTTGCCTTTGTAGATCGAGCCGATGACCTTTTCTTCGCGTTCGAAGTAGATTTCGGCGAGCGCTCCGTCCTCCCGGATGGCGACCCGGTTTTCCCACGGGTCGCTCGAGATCAGGATCTCTGTTGGCACGTCGTTGCCTTTCGATTGGGGGCGCCGCGGTGTCTCGGGTGCCCGTTTTCAGTTGTGCCTGAACGCCCGAGTATCGGACGCGCGGCGTGCCCGTGTCGCGACCGATGCGGAACGACCGCGGCGCGAGAGAGGCCTTCCGACATTTCGTGCTGCGGGCGCGAGGGTCGCGCGCGCAAAAATCTTTAGCCGGATGTGGCGGTGTTTAGCGGGGCAGGCGGCCTGGTCCTGTACGCACGACCGCAGTCCCGGCTGGGACCGTAATCCGAGGTTTCCCGAGGTCCGGCTACGCGCGCCGGTTCCCTTTCGGTAACCTCTGGATTCGCAGCACTGCGTGCGTTATGGTGTGCGGACATGCAAAACGGTGAAAGCAAAGCCGCTATTACGGTTCTCGAAAAAACGGACCGTCACCGAGGGCGGCTCGTGGGAATGGCTCGAGGGGCATGCGATCGCGGGTGGTGAGAAATACGCACTCTGTCGCTGCGGCTTCTCGGAGAAAAAGCCATTTTGCGACGGCACGCACGCGAAGGCGGGCTTCGACGGCACGGAGACGGCTTCGCGCGCATCATTCCGCGAACAGGCAACGGTCACGGAGGGCTCGACGCTCGCGCTCGAAGATGCGGACCCCCTCTGCGCCGCTGCACGCTTCTGCGACGGCAACCTCACCGACGGCCGGCAAGACGGGATCGCGTAAGCTCGCGCGGAGTCGCCTCTTTTTCGCCGAATCGTCGGGGCCATGGACGATGACGATGTCCGTCCCTACCGAGATCGGTGCGCGGAGCGGCGCGCCGATCTCGAGCGCGCGCTCGAACGCATCGTCGGATTTGCTGCGCGGACGCCGGATATCGTGCGCGTCATCGTTTTCGGCTCGTTCGCTCGCGGGCAAACGTCCCCGTGGAGCGACCTCGACGTCGTCGTCGTGCGCGACGCCGGCCCGCCCGATCTCGTCGATGACATCTACCGTGAATGCGGTGTCCCAGGCGATGTGATCGGCGTTCGGGCCCAAGACTATCCGGATCGCCTGCGCTCGACGCCGTTCGGCCGCACGATCTTGAGCGAGGGACGGAGTTATTATGCACGTTCCGCTTGACGATCGCGTCGAGCGTTGGCTTGGATCGAGCGACAGCGACCTCGCGATCGCACGCGAGATACGCGATCGGTTCGCGCACCAGTCATGCTTTCACACGCAGCAGGCCGCCGAGAAGTCCCTAAAGGCACTCCTAACGCGCGTTTGCGGTGATGCGATTCCGACGCACGAGCTCGAACGTCTGATGGCGGCCTTTTCGAAGCTCGACATTGTGGTCCCCGACACCGTGCGCGCGGACGCGCGCTCCCTCGACAAGTTCTACGTTTCGACGCGCTATCCGGACGCGCTCGGCTTCGCCGACGCCGCACTCACCTATCAGCCACGCGATGCGGACGCGGCGATTGCGTGCGCCGAGCGTGTCCGCGCGTGGTGTGATTCGGAGATCGCTCGAGCACGGGCGACGGACGCCGATCCACCGTAGCGGCGTGAGCCGCTTTCGTGCAGCGCACTCGACGGAAACTCGGAAGACGCTCGGTAGAAGACTTCGAAGCGGTTACCGTCGGGGTCTTCGAAAGAAGTCGCACAGTAGGGCTCGTGCGCATATGCGTCGCTCGGGTGCTCGATGTTGCGCCCGCCGGCAACTTCCATGATTCGGGAGATCGCATCGACCGACGCGCAGTCCCGAGCGCTAAACGCAACGCGCGAGAGATCGGCGACGGGCGTGTGCGGACGCCATTCTCGCGCTCGTAATATTCCACGACCGGCAATTCGTCGTCGTCACGACCCTCGACGATGTCCACGAGACCGAGTGCCGGCATGAGCGCGTCGTAAAAGGCGCGTACGCGCGCGAGATCCGCGACACGAAGATCGACGTAATCGAATCCCGCGAAGGTCACCATCGCATCCATCGAGCTCGCCGGAGATCACGAGAAAGAGCTCGTCTTCGTTCGCGTGATCGTGCCACGCGTCACCGTGCAGGCGCGCGGCGACCAGGTTTCCGTCACCCGAGCGAGTTCGCCCGCGAGATCGACCGCAATGGCTTCTTTCATCGATGCTTCTCCAGTCGCATTGCTCAGAACACTAATTTATCACGCTGGACGTAGATGTTCAGCAACACTCCGACTGCGGCAAAATCCGTCAGGATCGCCGTGCCGCCGTAGGACATGAAGGGCAGCGGAATACCCGTGATCGGCATGATGCCGACGGTCATGCCGATGTTGATCGTGACGTGAAACGCGAGCATCGCGACGAGCCCGACGGAGAGCAACACGCCGAAGCGGTCGCGTGCGGCGAGCATCGCGCGAAACGCACCGAACAAGACGATCGCGTAGAGCCCGATCAAGCCGAGCGCGCCGACATAGCCGAGTTCTTCACCGACGACCGTGAAGATGAAATCGCGCGAATGTTCCGGCACGAAATTCAACTGCGTCTGCGTGCCGTGGAAGAGGCCTTTGCCGAAAAGTTCGCCGCTGCCGACGGCGATCTTCGATTGATTGAGATTCCAGCCGACGCCCTGCGGGTCGGCATCGGGATGCAAGAACACGAGGAGCCGGCTGCGCTGGAACGGCTTGAGCACGTATTTCGTGCCGACGACGAAGCTCGCGACGGCCGCGCCGCCCGCCGCATACGCGGCGAAATACGCAACCTTCGACACGCCGAAGAAAAGTTCGGCGCTCAAGATCGCGCCGATCACGAGCGACGTCCCCAAATCCGGCTGCTTGAGGATGAGCAACGCCGGCACCGCGACCATCGCGATCGTCTGCCCCATCTCTTTCCAGCCGACGGTCGCCGTGCGCGCGAGGGTCGCAGCGATGCAAATCGCGAGGAAGAGCTTCGCGGGCTCCGACGGTTGGAATTGGATGAATCCGAGATTGATCCAGCGCTGCGCGCCGAGGGCGCTCCGGCCGCCGACCATCACGAGCCCGAGCAGCGCGAGGTTTGCGATGTACAGGCCGAACGCCCAACGCTGCCACTTGTGATAATCGAGCGATGCGAAGACGGCCATCACGATCAGGCCCAAGCCGATGTAGATCAGCTGCTTGTGCCATTCGCTCGCGGCCGACATGTCGTGCAAATCGGCCGAGTGGATGAGCACGACGCCGTAAAGCGACAGGACGACCGTCGCGCCCGCCATCACCCAGTTGAATGACTTGTACCACGGCCGTTCCACGCCGAGAAATTACGGCGTAGCCGGCCTCACGCCTGGGCGGGTTTGCCGAACGACGGCGGCGCGGGCGGGCGCTGCACGGCGTTCTGATTTTTCTTACGGCGTCGACGGCGCGACGTGTGCGGCGCAGCCGTCGGCGACGTCGGCGGGTTGGCCTTGCTCGGCAACGGTGCCTCGTGGTCGGCATCGATGGGCGGCGCGACCACCAACTCCGCGGCACCGAGCTCGAGGGTCGGCTGGACCGTCGCTTCATCGTGAGTCGCGAGTGCCGTCGCGCTGTTGCGTGCGATCTCGTCTTCGATGTCGTCCGTGACCGACGCGTCGTGACGCACATCGACGGCGATCGGTGTCGGCGCGACGATCACGGGATCATTCACGACGGCTACCGTGGGCGACGCGGTTGCCGGAGTCGGCACCATCGGAGACGCGGCATTCTCTTCGATGGCGCGTTTGCGTTCGCGTACGCCCGTGATCGGAATGTTCGCAAGCATCGCGACCTCGTTCTCGCGATGCTCGAAGGTGACGTCCGCGTGCGACGAGTCGATCTCGACGTACTTCGAAATAACCGCGAGCAGATCGGCTTTGAGCGCCTGCACCGTTTCGGGCGACAGTGAGAGGTGATCCGATAACAGGACGAGCCGCAGGCGTTCCTTGGCGGTCGTGCCAGACGGCGGGGCCGGGTTGAACAGCGTTTTGAGAAAATCGAACACTAAGCACGCCCTCCGAAGAGCGATCCGATTTTAGAGAAGAAGCCGGAACCCGTCACCTTGACGGTCGGCGCGGCGACCTTCTGGCCGACAATCTTCGCCGCGATCGCACGGTAGGCGGCGCCGGTTTCCGATGTCGCGTCGAGGGCGAGCGGCTCGCCACGATTGGTCGCGACGATGACGCCCGGTTCGTCGGCGATAACGCCCAAGAGCGGCAGACGCAAGATGCCGTTGACGTCGTCGACCGAGAGCATCTTCCCTTTCTTGACCAGTTGTGGCCGGAGCCGATTGACGATGAGTTCGGGACGCCAATCGTTCGGGAGTAAACCAACGACACGATCCGCATCGCGCACCGCGGAGACTTCGGGCGTACACACGATGATCGCGTGGTTCGCACCGGCAATCGCGTTCTTGAAGCCCATCTCGATCCCGGCCGGGCAATCGATAAGCACGAAATCGAATCGCTCGCGCAGCCGCTCGACGAGCGCCACCATCTGCGCCGTCACGACGTCTTCTTTCTCGCGCGTCTGGGCGGCGGCGAGCAGGCTGAGATTGTCGCTGCGTTTGTCGCGAACCAGCGCTTCATCGAGCGTGGCCTTCTCTTCGAGGACGTCGAGCAAATGGTGCTTGACGCGGCTCTCCAAGCCGAGCACGACGTCGAGGTTGCGCAACCCGACGTCGGCATCGACGAGCACGACGCGCTTCCCCAGCGCCGCGAGCGCGGCGCCGACGTTCGCCGTCGTCGTCGTCTTACCGACACCGCCCTTGCCGGAGGTGATGACGATCGCGCGACCGCGCGGTCCCGCGGGGACGCGCGTGGGTTCCATCTCCGCTCGTGCTTCCATGACCTAGCCCGCCTTCCACATGGTGAACATGCGACTGAGGAAATTCGGCGGCTCGAATCTCGTGAACGGAACGAGTTCGCCTTCGAGCCGTCGCGCGATTTTGTCGTACACGATCGCGAGTTTGTTCGCGTCGTCGAGCACGATCGGTTCGCCGCGATTGGTCGTGTCGATGATCTCTTCGTCGTCGGGAACGGTGCCGAGCAATTCGGATGAAAGAATCTCGCAGACATCATCGACCGACATCATATCGCCCGTCTTCACCATCTCCGGGCGCACGCGATTGACGATGAGCCGCAGCGGGATTTTCGCCGCGGTGAGCTTGCCGACGACGCGATCGGCATCGCGGATCGCGCTCACCTCGGGTGTCGTCACCACGATCGCTTCTTTCGCGCCCGCAATCGCGGCACGGAAGCCGTGTTCGATGCCAGCGGGGCAATCGATGAAGACGAAATCGGCGAGTTCGGCGAGGTCGTCGATCACCGCGGCCATCTGCGCTTCGCTCACCGCTTCTTTTTCGCGCGTCTGCGCGGCCGGGAGCATCGAGAGCGACTCGAAGCGCTTGTCTTTGATGAGCGCCTGACGCAGTTGGCACCGGCCTTCGATCACTTCGACCAGGTCGAAGACGATGCGCTTCTCGACGCCGAGCACGAGATCGAGGTTACGTAATCCGATGTCGGTATCCACGAGAACGACCTTATGGCCGCGCTTGGCGAGCGCCGCGCCGACGTTGACGGTCGTGGTCGTCTTACCGACGCCGCCTTTTCCCGAAGTCACGACGATGCGTCGTCCGCTCATATGCCCCCCACGTTCGTTGTCGGCGAGATCGCGATGCGTTCGCCCTCGATGAATGCGACTTCCGGTCCGCGTTGCGAGCGTTCGTCGCCCGCCGCGATGTACGTCGCGATACGCAACTGCGTCGGCGCGAGTTCGAGCGCGTACACGCGTGCGCTCGCATCGCCTTGCGCGCCCGCATGCGCCGTCCCGCGCAGACTCCCGAACACGACGATATCGCCCGTCGCGACGAGTTCCGCGCCGGGGTTGACGTCGCCGACGACGACGATCGACCCGAGCTGTTGCAGCGTTTGCCCACCGCGCAGCGTACCGCGATGATAGAGCGTCCCGGGCGCGGGCGGAGCCGCCGCGACCGCGGGCACCACGGGCGGGCTGGCCGGCACGCCGACCGGTTGCGCGAAGACGGGTTTCGCAACCGACGACTCCCCGCGCGCGCGACGGCTTGCGATGTCGGCGCGTGCACCGGCGAAGTCGGGCTCGAGCGAGCGGGCGCGGTCGGTCAGTTCGACGGCACGTTCCGCGCGGGCGGCCCGCTTGCGCTCGAAGCTCGCGACGGTCGGCCGCGGAGCTTGGCCCGCATACGTGATGCCGAATCGTTCGCTCGTCGCGGCGAGTGCTTCGCCGCCATACGCCCCCGCAAGCACGATGCCGTGCTCGGCCAAGACCGCGAGCACGGCCGCGAGCTCGTCGTCGGTGGGCACCGCGTCGAAGACCGCCGTTGCGGCGCTGCCGCGATAGAATTCCGGTCGCTCGGATAAACGTGCGGCGATCTCCGTCCAGGCTTCCGCAAAGGGAAGTCCGGCGAAGACGAGTTCGAGACCGCTTGCCGTTCCGCGGACCATCAGCCGATGCGCCGTTCGCGCGCGTTATCCGTCATTGACGGCTTTCGGTGCCACGCGGGACCGCGAGCGACCTTCGGCCGTTCACACCGCCCGCACAACAAAACGTGGTTATGCACACGCGATACACAAGCCGTCACGCTCGCCTGCTAACAACCACCGGCACGAACGATGTTTCTTCGAGCGGAACGCGAAGTTCTCTCGTCTTTCCCCGAACGTCGTCCCGTCGCCCGAGGTGACAACCATGGCCTTCCATCGTCTGCTCCACGCTTCACTCGTCGCGTCGCTGCTCATCGCGACCATCCCGGCACCGGCGCTCGCGGTGACGACCGCCTCCGAAGTGCAGCAGGCGAAAGAAGAAGAAAAACAGGTTCTCAATCAATACAACGTGATTGCGGACCCGCTGCTCAACGCGTGGGTCAACGATGTGGGAAATCGCGTGTGGGGTCAGGTCGCGCGTCGCGACTTGCCGTATAACATCAAGATTCTCGACGCGCCCGACATCAACGCATTTACGATCGGCGGCGGCTACGTGTACGTCAACGAGGGTCTGCTCGATTTCGTGCAATCCGACGACGAACTCGCGGGCGTCATCGGCCACGAAACCGGCCACAACGAACGCCGCCATACGGTCACGCTGCCTGCCAAAGCGCAGGCGCTCAACCTGCTTTTCGGCATCGCCTCGATCTTCTCGCCGTTCATCTATCGTTTCGGTCAACTCGCTCAGGCGGGCATCATCGCGAAGCAACAGCGGTCGGACGAACTGCAAGCCGATCAGTACGGCTTGCTGCTGATGACGCGCGCCGGCTACGATCCCGACTCGATGGTGTCGTTCATGAAGCACCTCGGTGCCGCGAATGCGAGCCACGATAGTTTAGTTGATAAGTATCTTGCCGGCCACCCGGGCTTTCCCGATCGCGTCGCGCACCTCGTCGGGTACGATCAGCTCGATCCCAAAAAACGCACGAACGATCAGACGCTCGTGCAGGCGCTGCACGATCAAGACTCGGCCCGATATAACGTCGCGGCGTCGAAGCTCGTGACGGTGTTGCACGCCGAACCGAATAACACCGACGCGCTGCTCCACCTCGGCCAAGCGCAGATCGCACTCGGTCAGACCGAGAAGAGCCAGCAGACGCTCGCGGAGGCGGCCGAAAAGGGAACGGCCGCGACGCGTAACGTCGCACTCTCCGATATTCGCTCGCTCCGCGAGAGCCAAGCGAAATTTACGATGACGCGCCCGAGTCTCGCGCCGCTGCGGCAAGAACTCGCGGGCGTCGAAGCGCGCCAGACGGCCGCACTCGCGACCCTCGCATCGCGTCGCGATGCGGGCCGCGATCAGGCCAAAGCCGTGAACGCGCGCGTGCAGAACGTCTCGTACGGCGTACCCGACTTCTCTCGCGTGCAGATCCGCCCGGGCGGCCGGCTCGATGCGGTGCTCAAGAACTTCAACTCGATGGGCCGCTCGGTCGAAGCCGCCTACGGCAAAGCGTCGGCGACGCTCGCTGCCGTCGGCACGATGGAGAAGAATAAAGAATCCGGCCTCGTGAAAGAAAATGCCGACTTGCTGGCCGAACTCGGCGCGCCGCTGCAGCTCGATCCGGTGCCCGCGCAATCGCTCGCGCTGCTGCCGTCGTATCCGCGCTTGCTCGGGGATATCGCGCTGACCGACGGTGACATGGTGCGCGCGCTCGATGCCTCTCGTGCGTCGCTCGCGCTGCTCGACGTCTCGCTCGGCGACCTCAACGACTTCGTGCAGCGACTCTCCCGTTCGCAGCTCGATTTTTCGGGCGACATCGCACAATCGGATTTCAACGCGCTGCAGCCGCTCGCGCAAAAGGCGAACGACGGGCTCGGCAAATCGGCCATCGGCGCGTCGCAAGCCGAACAATTGCTCAACCTCGCGCGGTCGCGTCAATTGCAAACGCGCATCACGATGACCGGCGTCGCCTATCCGCAAGACCGTTACGCCACGTTGCAATACGCGCTGGAACAGCGCGTGAAAAATAACGGTCTCGATTACGCGACGATGCTGCACGACGACCTCACACCGGGCGAAGTCGCGGCCGCAGCGATCGTCGCGGCCGACACGAATACGACGCCACAGGCGATCGTTGCCGAAGCGATGACGTCGCACCGGCGCATCGTCGACGTCGCGAACGCCCGCGGCATGAGCTCGCAGGCGCTCGAAATCTTCCTCGGCCTCGTCTACCTCGATTACACGGACGATCCGGTCAAGGAAGCGCGCGGCGTCGGTGCGCCGCAGGCGAAATCGGTCCTATGAGCGTCGCGAAGGCCGCGACGATGGGCGCAGCCGACCTGCTGACCCTCGTGCGCAAGGGCGTCAACGTGAGCAAAGTGCACGTCGAGGCGCGCAAACCGTTTCGCTTCCTCCTCTGCGGCGATCCGGGTCTCGTCGCGCAATTGCGCGCGCTCTTGCTCTTCGTCCCAGACGATGCGAACGTTCCTGACGACGCGGCCTCGACGCTCGAAACGATCGACCCCGAGCGTCGGCAAACCGTACTCGGACCCGACGCGCGATGCGTGATCTTTCTCGGACGTCCGGGCGATCTCGCGGGCGCGCGAACGGACCTCTTGCTCGCGCTCAAATTGCCCGTCTTCGCCATCACGGTCGACCCCGCGGTCACGGCCGTGACGACGCAGCCGCTCGCGGCCCCGCTCGCAGGTGTGCTCGCCGAGTACGTGGTGGCTCGAATCGATCGTGAGAGCTTGCGCGGCCGCGTCTTCCCGCACGTGATCGATCGGTGCAAGAGCGTCGAGGTCGCGATCGGCCGGCGCTTGCCCGCGATGCGCGAAACGGTCGCCGCGAAGTTGACGCGCGATGCGGCGTCGTCGGCGCTCAAACTCGCGGCAGCGAGCGCGGTCGTGGAGAACGTCCCCTTTCTCGGGCTCGTCATGGGCGCGGTGACGACGGCGGGTGATCTCGTCGGCATCACCGGCATTCAGATCGTGCTCATGATGCAGATCGGCGCGACCTACGGCAAGGATCCGGATATGGCGCGCATTTGGGAGCTGCTGCCGATCGTCGGCGGCGGACTCGGCTGGCGGGCGCTCTCGCGCGAACTATCTGGTTTCGTTCCGGTCGCGGGGATCGCGATCAAGGGCGCGATCGCCTATGCGGGCACGATCGTCGTCGGCGAGGGTGTCGGCTTTTTCTACGAGCACGGCCGCCACATGACGCCCGCACAAACCACGGCGCTCTACGACGAAAAGAAACGCGCGTCGCTCACGTTCGCACGCGATTTGGTCGGCCGTCTGCGCAAGCGCTAGTACGGCGGCCGTCTGCGCAAGCGCTTAGGCGCCGCCGAGCGCCGTCGCGCCGAGGTGGACGAGGAGATCGTCGTCGCTGAGGTGCGCGAACGACGCGGTGAGTTTCGGACGCACGAGCGGCGCGATGCGCGATGCGACGCTCGCGCGGGCGTCGGCGGAGAGCGTCGCGCGACGCAGCGCGTAGCGGCGAATGAGGTCGCGCTCCGCAGGCGCGAGTGCCGCGACGACATCGTCGTCGCTTTCGCTCGCGCGTCGCGCGACGGCGAGCCCGGAGGCCGCGGAGCGCTCGTATCGGCCGTCGCGTACGACGACCGTACCGGCGGCCATGTCGCCGAGGCGCTGATTTCGTGGCGACACGAGCGTCGCGATTGCGGAGACGATGTAGAAGCCGAGCGCGACCTCGAGGATGCGCACGACATTGCGCACGACGGCACTCGTGGCATCGAGCGGAAAACCGCCATCGCGCACGACGCGGAGTCCGAGGAGCCGTTTGCCAGGCGTGCGCCCCGCCCATGCAATCTCGAACGCGATGAAGTAGCCGAAGAAGATCGAGAAGAGCGCGATCGACACGAACGCGATCTCGACCGCACGCCCGAGTTTGCCGAGCTGCGGAGGTGCGACGCTCGGCGGCGCGAGCGATCCGAGTACGGCGAGCCCACCCAGAATCAACAGCAACACGCCGACTTGAAGCGCGAGGTCGATGCCGACCGCGACGAAGCGGCTGCCCAATCCCGCGAGCTCGTACGTAAACGCGACGCTCTCGCCCGTCGCCACGTCGACGCTTCGTTCCATCGGTACGTCGCTTGAGGGAAGGCCGCGTGCGGACCTTGCGAAAGACGGCCTCGTGCGCGAACGAGTTTTCATCGCCCGACGCGAACCCGGTTGGGAAGCGCTGGAAGCGTTGCTGGTTCGCGCCGACCGCGGCGGCCTCGCCGCGCTCGAACGCGACGACGTTCGCGAACTCGCGTTACGCTATCGCGCCGTGACCGCCGACCTCGCCGCCGCTCGAAGCCGCGCGTATTCGCAGGAACTGCGCGCATATCTCAATCGCCTGACCGCACGCGCGTACGCGCTCGTCTATACGGGATCCGCCCAGAACGGCTGGACGCGCATCGCGACGTTCGCGCGTGAGACCTTTCCCCGCGAGATCCGCCGCTCCGGTGCGATCATCGCGGTAACGAGCGCGCTCTTCGTCGTCGCGTGGATCGTCGCGTACGTCTTCGTTGCAATCAAGCCGACCAACGCCTACGCGTTTCTTCCCGATGGCGCCATCCCGGTGATCACCAAAAGTCTGCACGACTCGAATTTCGGATTCGATCGTTCGCAGTCGGCGGCGGTCTCGAGCATGATCATCACCAACAACATCAAGGTCGCGATGCTCGCCTTCGCCGGCGGCATGACGCTCGGCGTCTTGACGCTGTGGGAAGTGCTCGGAAACGGGCTCATGGTCGGCGGGCTCGGCGCGCTCTTCGCGAGCAAAGGCTTCGGCACGGATTTTTGGGCGACGATCGCGCCGCACGGCGTCATCGAACTCACCTCGATCCAGATCGCCAGCGCTGCGGGGCTCTTACTCGCGCAAGCGATCGTCGCGCCCGGCCGCATGCGCCGCAGCGACGCGCTGAAGGCGAACGCGCGACGCGCGGGCGTGCTGATGATCGGCGTCGCGGGACTGCTCGTCGTGGCCGGTACAATCGAAGGCTTCGTTACGCCGCAGCGTACGCCCGAGGTGTTCCGATTCGGTGTCGGCGCGGTGACGGCGGTCGCGCTCCTCGCATATTTGGGCCTTTGCGGACGCCCCGCCGACCCGTGCCTCGTGATAACGCTTCGTTAAGGATCGGCGGGTAGAGCATCGTCGATCGCCGCGTGAAACGACACGGGCGACGCCGTCGTCTTTGAATGGAGATGATCGATGTTCACGATCCCTTCGCGCCTCATCGCGCTTGCCGTCGCGAGCGCAACGTTCGCGGGATGCTCGGGCGCCGCGACGTCCACGCCGACACTATCGACCCAATCGTCCGCCAACACGGCGGCGAACGCGGCACATCCGCTCGATGCGAAGGCATCGCCCCGCACGACCGGCATCGCACACGTCTTGCTCCTGAGCATCGACGGCATGCACGCCGTCGACCTTGGGCGCTTCGTTGCGGGCCATCCGAACTCGGCGCTCGCGCAACTCTCGCAATCGGGCGTGACCTTCGCGAACGCGCAGGCACCGTATCCGTCGGACTCCTTCCCGGGTCTGCTCGCGCTCGTCACCGGCGGGCATCCGAAGTCGACCGGCGTGTACTACGACGATTCGTTCGATCACGCGCTCTACGCGCCGGGTTCGACGTGCACGGGCGCGCCCGGCGCGGAAATCGTTTACGACGAGTCGATCGACCGCAACCCGAACGCACTCGACGGCGGCGGCGGTATCGACCCGACGAAGCTTCCGCTGGACGCTTCGTGTCGACCGGTCTACCCGCATAGCTTCCTGCGCGTCAACACGATCTTCGAGGCAATCAAGGCGACGGGCAAACGCACGGCTTGGACCGACAAACATTTCGCGTACGATCTCGTAAACGGCCCTTCCGGCACGGGCGTCGACGATCTGTATACGCCCGAGATCGCGTCGATCGCGCCCAACGGAAAAGATTACACGCATTCGTTCACCGATATCAAAACGTACGACGACATCAAGGTGAAGTCCATCCTCAACGAGATCCATGGCAGAACGTCGACGGGCGGCGCGAACGCCAGCGTCCCCGCGATCTTCGGCATGAACTTCCAAGCCGTCAGCGTCGGTGAGAAACTCAACGGCGGCGGTTACGCCGACGCATCGGCGACACCATCGACGCCGCTGGCGGACGAACTCGCGCACACCGACGCGTCGATCGGGATGATGTTGGCCGAGCTCGATCGGACGGGCCTGCGGTCGTCGACGCTCGTCATCGTATCCGCGAAGCACGGACAATCGCCGATCGATCCGACCCTCGTGCGTCGTCTCGACGACGCACCCTACGGCACGGCGCTCGCGAACAACCTGGGCAACGGCCGCTATCAGACCGACGACGTTGCGCTGATCTGGCTCGGCGACCAGAGCGCATCGAACGTCGCGAACGCGCTTGCGAACCTCGCGCCGCAAGCAACGACGCTCGGATTCGAGAGCGGCACGGTGTACGGCGGCAATCGCGCGTTACCCGCCGGCTTTGGCGATCCGTCGGATGGCCGCACGCCCGACATCGCGATCGAACCCGATCACGGCGTCATCTATACGAGTGGAACGAAGCTCGCCGAACATGGCGGATTCTCGGGCGACGACACGCACGTCGCGCTGCTCGTGTCGTATCCGGGTCAACACGCTCGAACCGCAACGGATGCGGTCGAAACGACACAGGTCGCTCCGACGATTTTGCGCGCGCTCGGCATCGACCGTCGTACGCTTCGCGCCGTGCAACGCGAAGGGACGCAAGACCTTCCCGGGCTCAACATCTACGATCGCGGCGCGCACTAGCCGCCGTCTACAAGAGGCCGCGCGCCTTGACGTCGAGATAGGCGTCCAGAAGCGCGACGGTGAGTTTGCTCGCGGGCATATCGACGACGATGATGCCCCGCGAGCGCAGGGTTGCGAGCGCTTTCGCCCGTTCGTTCGCGAGGGCGAGGCCGACCGCGGCGCGGTACGCATCGTTCGGCGTCGCGGGTTCGTTCGCGAGGGCGTCGGAGACGGCGCCGTCGTTCATGAGCACGCACATCACGAGGTGACGCGGGACGAGCCCTCCGAGCGCGGTGAGGACCGCTTGCGACGTGACGGGATCGAAGATGTCGGTGAAGAGCACGACGAGGCTACGTTTGTGTAGCCGTGCCCGCAGCTCCGCAAACGCCGCTTCGTAATCGGGTTCCTCGAAGCGCGGTTGGAGATCGTACGACGCGCGCGCGAGCGCACGCACGTGCGCGGCGCCACGACGCGGCGCGATGCGCAGCAGCGGCTCGGCCGCAAACGCGAGCATGCCGACGCGATCGCTCGCCGCTTCCGCGATGCTCGCGACGGAGAGCGCAGCGGTGAGCGCGTAATCGAACTTGCGCTGCGAGCCCGGCGCCCGGCTCGCGATGCGCGGCGTCATGAGCCGACCACAATCGAGCGCGACGACGACCTGCTGGCTTCTCTCGACTTCGTACTGCGCGACCATCATGCGCCCGCGGCGCGCCGTCGCCTTCCAATCGACGGTGCGAAATGCATCGCCGGACTGATACTCGCGCAGGCTCTCGAATTCGCTACCGATCCCGCGACCGCGCATCCGGCGCAAACCCGCGTCGAGCATCGTGCTGCGCCGCGCGAGCGTTCCGTATCGCTCGACCGCCGAAAGGTCGGGCAACACGCGCACGTCCTGAGCCGCCGGAACGCGATAGCGGCGCCGCAGCAAACCGATGCGATTCTCAACCCAAAGATAGACGTCGCCGAAGGCCGCGCGCCCGCGTTCACGCGCGAACAGCGTCTGCTCGATCGAACGTCGCGCTCGTGCGCCGATGCTCGCCACGACCTCCGTCGCGGCGAAGTCGATCGTGGGCACGGGCGTCTCGACGATTCCGATGCGCAGATCGACCGCCGCGCGATTCTCGATGTCGTACGTTACACGTGCCGCACGTCGTAAGGTGACCGCCCCGATCGGCTGCCGCGTGACGCGCAGCGATGCGAGCGTCGGGCCCGACCGCGCGTCCACGACGAAGGCGACCGCGACGACGATCGCGGCGCCGACTGCAACGAAGGCGAGCACCGGAATGAGGCTCGCAACCGCAACCGCCGTCGCACAACCCAAGAGCGCGAACGTGCCGCGCGTCGAAACCCAGACGCTCGGCGCGACCCGGCGCATCAGCGCGGCGCTTCGACCTTCGGCACGTCGACGCCGGCGAGAATGCGGTCGACGACGTTCGCCGCGGTCGTGCCTTCGATCTCGGCTTCCGGTCGCACGATGAGGCGATGCGCGAGGACCAGCGGCGCGACGCTCTTCACGTCGTCGGGCGTCGCAAAGGCGCGGCCCTCGATCGCGGCCGCGGCTTGCGCGGCGATCAAGAGCGCGAGCGACGCGCGCGGGCTCGCACCGAGCGCGATATCGGCCGCCGAGCGCGTACGCGCGACGATCGCGTACACGTATCCCTGCAGCGCCTCGGCGACGTAGACCGCGCGTACGTCGGCTTGTGCCGCAAGCACCTCCTCCACCGTTGCGATCGCTTCCACGCCCGCGGCCTGCAGATCGCGCGCGTCGAATCCCGCGGCCCCGCGCGCGAGCAGCGCGCGTTCCTCGCGTTCCGTCGGATACGTCGTCTGCGCGCGGACGAAGAAACGATCGAGTTGCGCTTCTGGTAACGGATACGTGCCTTCGAACTCGACGGGATTCTGCGTCGCGCACACGATGAAGATGCCGCGCAACGGATGGCTCTCACCATCGATCGTCACCTGGCGCTCTTCCATCGCTTCGAGCAGCGCGGACTGTGTTTTCGGCGGCGTCCGATTGATTTCGTCGGCGAGCAGCACGCTCGTAAAGATCGGTCCGCGACGCAGCGAGAATTCGAGCGACTGCGGATTGAAGACGGTCGTGCCGACGACGTCGGCGGGCATGAGGTCGGGCGTGAACTGAATGCGACGGAACGGCGCGCCCAAGAGCGCCGCGAACGTCCGCACGACGAGTGTCTTAGCCGTCCCGGGAACCCCTTCGAGCAAGACGTGGCCGTTGCCGAGCAGCGCGACGAGGAACGCGTAGGTCGCCGAGTCGTTGCCGACGATCACGCGGCGCGCGCCCTCCGCGAGTCGCGATGCGAGATCAGTTGCCCGGGCGGTCATGCGCGGCGTGGTCCTTTCGTAGCGTGTGAGCGAGCGCGACGCCGCGCACGAAATCATCCGGTGCGAGCCGCGCGCGTCCCGCGAGTTCGTGCAGTTCGGCGAAGCGCGATCGCTGCGGCTCGCGAGCGAGCGCCACCGCGACCTCGTCGCGCGACGCGTGCGCGCCGAGACCGGACGCACGTGCGAGCGCGAGCGTCGTTGTGTCCGCGACCTCACGGAGCGTTTCGGCAGCGACGCCTTTGCGCTCGTAGAGGTTGGCGAGCGCATCGATGAAGTCGGCGCTCGAGCGATCGTCGCGCGCTGGCGCAACGATCGGCGGCCCCAAACGAACCGCGGCGCCGGCGAACGCGACGAGCACGACGATCGCACCGAACGCGACGGCAAACGCGAACGGTCGCGGCACGACGAGCCACCAGTGTTCGGGCACGACGAAGCCGTGTGCGAACTCATCGAACGCGACCCCGGCGCGCGACGCGTTCTCCGCCGGTCTGGCGCTCGTCACGAGCGCGGCGAGCAGACGCGCGCGATCGCCCGATGCGATCCCGGCGTTAGCGAAGAGCGCGCGATCGACGACGGCGGTGACGCGACCGCGCCCGAACGAATAGGCGATCACGAGTGCGCCACGCGCGTCGGCGACCAGCACGCGTTTGGCGCGATGTCCCGGATCGAAGCGCAATCGCGCCGCCGATGCGATCGTGCCGACGCCGCGTGCGCGCAAGCCCGCCGCGACGAACGCTGTCGCGCCGCGGCGAGGCGCGGTGACGACGTGCGGCAACCCGAGGATGCCGCGATGCGCGGCAACGTCGTCGTCGCCGATGTAGACGAGCGTGCCGCCCGCGCGGACCCACGCTTCGAGCGCAGCGATATCCGCCGCGCTCGGTGAGGCCGCCGTGGGATCGTCGCCCGTCGGATCGACGTAGACGAGCGTCGCGAGCGACGCCGGCAAAAAGACGGCGTGACGTTCGTAGCGTTCGACAGGCACGCCAATGCGGCCGAGCATCTCATAGGCCGCGCGATAACCGCCCGACGCGACGTCGTACGATGACGACGTATCGAAGCGCACCGGAGCGGTCGCGTGATCGCGTGCCACGCCGACCGCGATCAACACGCCGATCGCGAGTGCCAACACGACGAGTTCGCGGCGCGGCAACGCGCGTATCCGCGTGATCACGCCACGCTCGCGGGCGCAGCAAAGCGCGCGTACGCATCGACCGCTTCGCCGTACGTGCCCGCATCGGGCGTCTCGCGCGCGTAGCGCGCGCGAATGAAGAGCGTCGCGAGCGCGTCGAAGGCGTCGGCCGCGGGTGGCCGCTCGCGACGGACGAGCCGCCGATATTCACCCGGCGTGCGCGCGGCATCGAACGCGACGATCGCGCGGGCGTCGAGCGTCACCAGCGCCGCTGAAAAGAGAGCGGCGATCGCCGTCGCAAATTCACCGCGCGCCGCGGCCGCACGCGCGAAGGCAACCCATGCTGCGGCGTCGCGATCGGTCGGCACCAACCCCTGCGCGGGCGCGTCCGTCGCATCGGCACGCACGCGGTTTGCCAGCAGCCGTTGCACGACGACGCCGAGCGCCACGAGCGCAACGAGAATCGCGCCGATCCCGACCGCGCTCGCAAGGGCCGGGCTCGCACCGAGAGCCGAGCCGAGCTTCGCAAAGAGCGGCGCGATCGCGTGATCGTACACCCACTGCCAGAGCAACTGCAGAATCGTCGGCTGAGGCGGCGTCGCCGTGGTCGGCACCGCGTCGCGAAACTGCGGTTGCGCGAGCACATCGCGCACGACGACGCCCGGATCGCCGTGGGCAAATCGCGCCAAGCGTTACGCCGTCGCGGTCGACGCGTCGCGCGCGAGGTCGGCGGCGAGCGTGAGATCGAGCCCTTCTTCGCGCACGCGCAAATCGTAGTAGAAGATCGCGACGAACGCCGTGAGAAACGCCGCCGTCGCGACTTGCACGAGCGTCCCGTATGCGGTCGCCGCCACCGTGTTGTGCACGAGGCCCACGACGAGCGCTTGGCCTGCGATCGTGACCAAGGCGATGCCGATCGCGATCACCGCGTAGGCGATGCCGAACGGCAACGACCGCCGCAACCCCGTGCCCGCAAACACGCGCCCGATTCCGCGCGCGAAGGAGACGATGCTATTCTCGTTTTCGATCACGCACGTGAACGATGAAATCTGGATGGCGAGCGTCGCGACGACGAAGAACGCGATGACGACCACGAGCGCGAGCACGCCGACGACGATGGCGATCGCGACCCCCACCGCGTGCAGTGCGAGCGTCAGGAGCGACAGCGCGAACGCGAGCACGACACCACCGATCGTGATCGCGGCGACGAGCATCATGGCCGCCACGACGTACATGAGGTCGGTCCCCAAGAGCGGCAGCCAGCGACGTAACGCGATCGCGTACGCTTCGCGCGCCGACATCGGTCGACCGAAGTAAAAGGCGTCGCAGGCCGTGATGAGCGCCGCCATCGGCAGCGGGCCGATAACGAGGCCCGCAAGGACGAAGAGCGGCGTCCACACGCCAACCGGCGGCGCGCTCGCAAGCGCATTCGCGATCGCCGTCGGATCAGCGTGGCCCTTGCCGCTCGTCTTCGCGATCGATGCGAGCACCGACATCACGTGCTCCGTGTCGCGACCCGACGCGTACTGTAAGATCGCGAGCGGAACCGCGTAGACCACGAAGATCGAGGCGAGTGGGACGAAGTGCGTCACGCAAAGCGTCACCGCGCGATCGAGCACCTCGCCGAGACCCAGCGGGCGGAGCGTCAGTCCCCTTTTCACCACGGCCTCCTCAGGCGAGATGCCAGCGCTCCGCGATCTCATGACGGAGAGGACGCGGTGCCCGACGTGGAGAGAACGTTCGGTAATGCCGCAAGTCCATCCGCTCGGCGTCGTCGCCGACATCTGGCGTTATCCGATCAAGAGTCTCGCACCCGAAGCCCTCAATGCAGTCGCCTGCGACGAGCGCGGTCTCGACGGCGACCGCCGCAGCGCACTCGTCGTCGCGACGCTCGGCCACGCGCGCGCGGGGAAAACGTATCGCGGCAAAGAGCACGCGTTGTTGCACACACGTGCGACGGCCCAGGAGGCAACGGCCTTGGGTGCCGCGCGCTGCGTGGCACTCGACGTGCACACCGACGGGCCGTTTTTCGACCTCGATCCCGTCTCCGTGCTCTTCGACACGTGGCTGCGCGACGGGGAGCGGCTCGTGGGCCGCGGACTCGAACCGCTACGTTATCGGCCCAACCTCTTCGTCCGCGCCACGCCTGATTTTTGCGCCGCCGAAAACGATCTCGTCGATCGCGTGCTCGCGGTCGGCGACGTCCGGCTGCGCGTCTCGCAACCGATTCACCGTTGCGTCACGACGACGTACGATCTGCTAACGGGCGAGAGCGATCCGCGCATCCTCTCCGTCATCGCAAACGAACGCGCGAACACCATGGGCATCTACGCGCACGTCGTTCGCCGCGGCACGGTGCGCGCGGGCGACACGATCGCGTTCGCGAGCGATTAGCCCAGAGACCGCCGCCCTTCCAGGGCCTTCGCGAGCGTCACTTCATCCGCGTAGTCGAGGTCGCCACCGATCGGCAGACCGTAGGCGAGCCGCGTGACCGCGACGCCCGATGGCGCGATCAGACGCGCGAGATAGAGCGCCGTCGCTTCGCCTTCCGCATTCGGATTGGTCGCAACGATCAGTTCGCTCGGTTTCTCACGCGCGATGCGTTCGATCAATTCTTTGACGCGGAGTTGCGCGGGCCCGATGCCGTCCATCGGCGAGATGACGCCTCCGAGAACGTGGTACCGGCCGCGAAACGCCGACGTCCGTTCGATCGCGTAGATGTCCTTCGCTTCGGCGACGACGCAAATGAGCGCGCGGTCGCGCCGCGTATCGGTGCAGATCGCGCACGGATCCTCTTCGGTGAGCGAAAAGCAGACCGAACACAGCCGCACGCGATCTTTTACCGCGACGATCGCATCGACGAGCGCCTGCGCTTCGCTGCGCGGGCGATTGAGGATATGAAAGACCAAGCGCGCCGCGGTCTTGGGGCCGACGGTGGGCAACTTCGAGAACTCGTTGATGAGACTCGCGACCGGCCCTGCGAGAACGTTCGTCTTACATCCCCGGGATGCGCATACCGCCGGTCACGGCGCTCATGCGTTTTTCAGTCGCGGCCTTGGCGTTCGCGACCGCGTCGTTCACCGCGACGACGAGCAGGTCTTCGAGCGTCTCCGCGTCGTCCGGATCGATCGCGTCCTTGCCGACCTTGATACTCGTGACGCGATACTCGCACGTCATCGACACGCTCACGACGCCGCCACCCGCCGTGCCGGTGACGGCCATCGATGCGAGCTCTTCTTGCGCGCGCGTCATCTCGGCTTGCATTTTTTTGACTTGCGCCATCATTTGCTGTTGATTCATGAGGACTCCGGTACCCTGAGTTTGTTGCGTGCGTAGGCGAGCAGATCGATTTCGCCGCCCGGGCCCGCGCTTGTGGCCGGTGGTGCGGCGAGTGCGTTCGCGGACGGCACGCGCGACCCCGCGCCGCGCAACCGGATGACGATCCGCAAGCGCGTGCGCAAGACGTCGGCAACCGCTTCCTCGATGACGGCGACGCGGTCGCGCGCGAGCCCCTCTTGCACCGCATCGCCCACGCCGATCACGAGCGAGCCGCCCTCGACGGCATCGACGGTCGCGCGCGAGAGCAGTCCCTTGAGCGGCTTGTACCGTTCTTCCGCGCGCAGCCGAATCTGATCCCATAAGGATCGCACCTGCTGGACCGTCGGGCCGGCCGCCGCGACCGCGGGTCGCTCGCGCGGTTCGCCGTCGCTTTCGGCGCCACGAGGCGGCGCGACCGAGGCGGCCACGTCGGTGCCGGCCGGCGCGGGATCGGGGACGGCCCGGAGCGCCGGCGGCGCGATGGAGACGGGCGGAGGCGAAACGGGCGTGGGC
>JAABUQ010005349.1_pt1 | contig 20608 bp, 17 predicted proteins | sample 5560001 | NCBI WGS metagenome assembly JAABUQ01 (sample SAMN10711888, study PRJNA513371) | rock metagenome | isolation source: Antarctica rocks | place: Antarctica: Victoria Land, Finger Mt nord | collected 2015-12-18
GAGTTGCTGTGGGGTCTCCTCGAACGTGATGACGAGACCTGGCTCACCGCGCTCCACCACGCCATGATAGACGAATTGGAGACCCAGCGTCGTCTTGCCCGCGCCAGGAGCGCCTTCCACGAGGGCCGTGGTCCCCGCGACGAGGCCGCCACCGCCCAGTAAGGCGTCGAGGCCGGGGATGCCGGTCGGTATTGTCTCCACCTTCGTGTGCCTCCACCCCGTGTACATACCTGCGTCCCTCCCCACGGGGAGAGACGACGACTCGACGCCGCGCGCTGCCGGAGCGCGGCTCCGGCGTACCGCCAGTATAGGGCAAGCGCCCGGCGGGCGCAATACGCGTACCCCATCTTCAGAGCCGCTTCATTTTCATTTTGATGACGCACGGATGGGGACGACGCCTCGGTCCTCATCGGCCGCCGCCCCTGAACCGTCACGCACAGCGTCTGACGCGCGCATGGGTATCCGGCGGCGGGCGTGGCGTCGGTTGCACAGCGAGCCGGCGATGCGTGTACTATAGTAGGAAGGTAGTCAGTGCCAGTGCCCCGTGGGCGCGTCGCACGTCGCACGTCGCACGTCGCACGTCGCGCGGCCGGCGGGGGCACACCACTGTTGAGGACGAAGGACGAGGAGTCGAGAGATGGCGATCAAGGCACAGGGTGTCATAGCGCGCGAGGCCAACAAGCCGGCCCAACTCGAAGACATGCTGGTCGATCCGCCCGGACCGGGCGAGGTGCTGGTGCGTATCCTGGCCAGCGGCGTGTGCGCCACCGATCTGCACATCGTGCGCGGCCTGGTACCGGATATGTTCCCCTTTCTGCTGGGGCACGAGGGCGCGGGTATCGTCGAGGAGGTCGGGGAGGGCGTGGAGAGTCCCAAGGTCGGCGAGCATGTGATGCTGGCCTGGCGCGCGCCGTGCGGGCACTGCCGCTTCTGCCTCATCGGCGAGCCGCACCTGTGCGCGGCAAGCTTGAACGCCAAGCCGCGCATGCGGACGACGGACGGCATCACGCTCAATCCCGTCCTGGGCATCGGGACCTTCTGCACGCACACGGTGGTCGCGGCGGGCCAGGCGGTGCCCGCGCCGGCCGACCTGTCGCCCGAAAAGCTCTGCTTGATCGGCTGCGGCGTGATGACCGGCGTGGGCGCGGCGCTGTACGCCGCCGAGGTGCGCATGGGCAGCACCGTGGCCGTTTTCGGCTGCGGCGGCGTGGGCATGAACGTGATCCAGGGCGCCCGCCTGGCCCATGCGCGCACCATTATCGCGGTGGATGTGGAGCAGCGCAAGCTGGACGCGGCCCACCAGTTCGGAGCCACCCATACGGTCAATTCAAGCGAGGGCGATCCGGTGGAGAGGATCAAGGCGCTGACCGGCGGCTTCGGCGTCGACTACTCGTTCGAGGCTATTGGCCGGCCGGAGACGCTGCTGCAGGCGCTGATGTGTCGCGATTTGGCGGGCACGTGTGTGCTGATCGGGGTCACGCCCAAGGGCATCGACGTGCAGATCCCCATGGCGCGCTTTTTTGATATCGGCGGCAGCCTGCGCGTCAGCTGGTACGGCAACTGCCTGCCCACGCGGGACTTCCCGATGCTAGCCGACTGGTATCGTAGCGGCGACCTCAATCTGGACGCCTTGGTCAGCGAGACCATCGGCCTCGGCGACACCGAGGAAGCCTTTGCCAAGATGCAGCGCGGCGAGACGCTGCGCTCGGTTATCGTGAATCAGTAGGCAGTATGGCATTAGGCAGTATGGCAGTAGCCCCGAAGGAATAGCTGAGCGTTCGTCCATCACTGCTGTCTATCCAAAGGCTTTACGCATAACTATTATGCCTCGTCCGGCTGGTCAAGCATAGCCTGCAGTCGTGCTACCTCGGCCTCGGCAGCCTGCCGCAGTGCCGCCTCCCGGGTGCGGGCGATTTCCGCCTCGGTGGCTTCAGCACGCGCCGCGGCGGCCTGAGCACGCGCCGCGGCCGTCTCTTCCTGCAAGGATGGAAGCAAGACTCCGCTATGGTCGCGCACGCGCAGCCGGTCGTTGGCCACGCGACAGAGCCCCAGGCCCAGCGTGTCGCTCCACAGTATGCCCCGCGCATCGACCGTCCAGGCAACAAAATGGCCCTCGTCGCCGCGCCGAAAGCCTAGCAACGGTGGGCCGCCATCCTTACGGTGGGGAGCGTAGACAGCGTACTCTTGCACGCCCATCACCTGGTAGATAGCCTGCTTCTGCACCAGATCGCGCTGCAGGCTTTCCTCGCTCACCACCTCCAGGACGAACAACGGCGGCCCCTCATCGGCGACCTTCCACGAGGAGCGTTCCCGGTTCTCGGCAATGGCCATCATGAGATCGGGGGCCGCATCAAGCGACGTTTGAGAGGCGCCGACGGTGATGGCCGGGGGCAGCGACCCCCCCTACGGGCAGCGGCATGGTCACTTTGAGCTCGGCTGAGAGATACCAGCCGAGCCCCTGCTGTCGCGCGTGCTGGTCCAGGATCGACATCAGTAAGGCCACCACGTTCCATTGGAAGTCGGTCATCACCATCCAGGGGGCCTCCTCGGTGTCACTCTGGAGGGTCAGGACGTACACTATCAACGGCGTTGGTCAAACGTCGCACCACCGGATGATCTTTGAGCACCGTCTTAGCTAGACTTTGGCCATTGGAGGGGGGAAACGGGCAGACTAAGCAAACGACCACTCCTGAGAAAAGAGGTGCGCTATGCTTCGCCTGCCTACGTCCATTCTACGTCCATTATGACCCGCTTGGAGCCCTTTGCGCCAGTCTTCTCGTGCGGTGTGTGGCGGCACGTGCCCACCCTCGTCGGTGGGGCCATTCTCGCGCCGCACCGGCGCATGGTCAGCACGGCCCTGCGCGTGATGGGCCTGGGGTACTGCGCCGCGTTCTCGACCTAGCACCGGGTGCTCAACCGCGCGGTGTGGTCCAGCCTCGCCGCCAGCCGCATCCTGCTGGGCCTGCTGGTCGGCGCCTTTGCGCCGACGGGGCCGCTCGTCGTGGGCATCGCTGTCACGCTGGAGCGGCGCCGCGGCCCCAAGATCGCGGCGGCCGGCATCCATCGCGACCCGGTGCGCTCCAGCCACAGCCATGTCGTCAAGGTGCGCGCTGCGTTGGGTGTGCATGATGCTGCTGGTCCCGATCCCCCTCCGCCGCGCCAGCCCCATCAAAAAGGGCGCCCCCGCGTCGTCGGACGCCGCCTGCCCACCCTGGCCGCGTGTGTCACCGATCCCACCACGGCGTGGACGCGCGTGCGCCTCCCGCGCTGGTCCAGCGAGGATAACCGGGAGGTGGACATCGTCTCGGGGGACGGCGCTCTGGTATCACAGTGGCAAGCCCCCCGTGCTGATCCGCTGGGTGCTGATCCGCGATCCCCGTCACGTCTTCCCCACCCAAGCCTTGCTCTGTACCGACCAGGAGGCGACCCCCGAGCAGATCCTCTCCTGGTTCGTCTTGCGCTGGGCGATCAAGGTCTTTTTTGGTGACACGAAAGACTTGCTCGGCCTGGACCAGTATCAACTCATGACCACCACGGCCATCGTGCGCTTCTGGACCCTGGCGCTCGCCGCCTACACCCTTATAAGAGGAGGAGCGGGCACGGTTGGTCCAGGAGCAGCAGCGCCACGTCACCAGCGGCGAGGCCCGCCAGGCGCTCCAACACCTCCATTACTCGCCACAACTATCTATATATAATTAGCCAGCAAGCACTCTCAGACTGCGCCATTAGTATACATCGTAGTATTATGCGGTGGATTGTCTTGACCTCGTTCGTTGCCGCACCATACGTCGCTCACCCCGCCCGCGACGAGCAAGACGATACGACGGATGCCTACGCATGATGGCGATTGACGCCTCACCGTAGCTTCGAGACAATGCTCATGGTGTGAGCACACAAATCCTCGATCCACGCGGTCTCCTCTCGTACACACCATGAGGCGTTTCGCACGGCATTATGCATGTCATAGAGATCGGGTACTTTACCCTCAAGGGCTGCGGGATCGCATCCAACGTACTTCGTGTAAGACTGCTTGACGCCCGGCAGGTAGAGAGCGGGGCGCTCGTCGTCGGTAGAACCGCCCGCGACAAACCGCGCAAAGTCATACAACGGATCACCGGAGAGCGCATCTCCCCAATCAACAATCGCTGTCACGGCGCCACTACGTGGATCTACGAAGATCTCCCGGTCGCCCAAGTCGCCGTGCAACAGCGCGGGCCGCACGTTCTCTAGCTGTGGCGCCAGGGACCGCAACACGTCTTCTGCTAAGCGCATAAAGTGCGGCGGCAGATAACCCTCTTGGATGAGCGGCTGCGCGCACGAGAGCAACTCAGCATGAAGCCACCCTGACCACGAGGGGTATTGCCCGCCCAGACCGGGCGTGAGCGGTCCGTAATTGCGCATCGGTACACCATGCAGGGATGCAAACACGTGACCGATGTCATCGAGTGTCCGCGCCCTTTGAGCGTCCGCTTGGGCAACCGATGCCCACGGCTGCCCCTCGGCTCGTCTCATCACGAACCAGTCCTGTCCAGGAAGGCGCTGATCCTTGCCCTCCGCCAGTATCGCTGGCACGGGAACGCCCGCACGTTCCGCGCACCGCGCGGCATACACCTCCGCTCGGACGCTCTGTTCTCGCGAGGCTTTGAGCACAACGCCTGTAGGAAAGCGTGCTGTCCTGGCCTCTATGACAACGCGGTCTCCCCACGTCTGATGAACCCGGCGCTCGTGGATGTCTCCGCACCTATCGCTCAGCACCTCGAGAGCCGCTTCCTGCCAACCCAACGCCTGTGGCAGCGCCATAAGTAAGCTCCCTCGCCTCCATACTGGCAATCTGGATGAGGCGACGACGAGGTCCGCCGCCGACTATGGGCATTATGCTACCCTTACCCTATAGTTACTGATTGACGCGGTACCTTGGGACAAGCGATACCAGGTCCATCCGGTGTGCGACTGACAGGAGATAACAGCATGAGCAAGGTGATCGAGCTTTCAGATGAGCACTACCGCACCATCGAACGCGTCGCCGTGTCGCGAGGCCAGAGCCCCGACGACGTCCTGGCACAGTTGATCGAACGGCTGCGCGACCCGCGCCTCGAACCGCACTATCGGGAGACGGAGGACTGGTTCAGGCATCTTGGCGCGACGGATGAACAGATTACCGCGTCCGCTCGCCTCGCCCGCGATGAGCAAGACGATACGACAGATGCCCACGCATGATGAGTGGGAGCAGTTCCTGCGCGAGTTCAATGCCCTGGCGCCGGGAGAGCAGACTCGTTTCCTTCCCATAGTGCAAGATGTCCGCACTCCTCAACTCCTCGACGTTGGGGTTATCCGGCGAGCACTCTCATCAGCGTGCGGCGGAAGCGCTCGCCGTCGGCCTCCAGGCAGACGCGCGCGTTAGGCATCCGGCCCAGGCGGCCCAGGATGTCCACCAGGGTGTAGCCGCGCGTCAGTTCGCCGCGGGTCTCCACGTCGACGAAGTAGCGCGCGCTGCGTGTCATCATCTCAGGGTCGATGGCCATGGCGCAGGTGATGGCGTCGGGGTGGGTGGTGCCGGCCATGCCTTGGTGCTCGGTGGTGAAGCGGCGCACCACGCGGTTGATGTCCAGGAAAAAGCGCGACAACGGCGTGTTGATCGCTTCGATCTCTTTCGTCGCCGCGTCGTCCATGATGGCGTGACGCACGCAGATCTCCCAGCCCGCCATGGTCAGCGGATAGCCCGCGCCGAAGACGATCTTCGCGGCCTCGGGATCGCACCAGATGTTGTACTCGGCGGCGGGGGTGTCGTTGCCCAGGGCGTTGTTGGTCCCGCCCATCACCCATAGGTCCTTGACCTTGCCCACGATGTCGGGGGCGAGGCGCGCGGCCATGGCCAGGTTGGTCAAGGGCGCCTGGGCGATGACCGTCAGCTCGCCCGGATTCGCGCGGACCAGGCGGATCAGCGCGTCGACGGCGTGCTCGCGCTCGGGGCGCTGCGTGGCCTGGGGGAAGAACGAGTCCCCCATGCCGTCGCGGCCGTGGATGTGCTCCACGGTCTGGTGGGGGTGGAGCAGGGGATGGGCGCAGCCCGGGTAGACGGGGACCTGCCCGCCCATGCCCGCCACCTCGAGCGTGTAGAGGGCGTTCTCGACCTGCTGCGGGAAGGCCACGTTGCCGCAGTTGATGGTGATGGCCTCCACCCGCACGTCGGGCGAGCGCAGGGCGATCAGCAGGGAGACGCAGTCGTCTCCCGCCGTGTCGGTGTCGATGATGAGGCGTAGCATGTAGCAATTAGCCGTTAGTAATTAGCCGTTAGCTTCGGATGATAGGTATTATCGCGGTTTGCGAAAGATAGCGTCATATAATGTGCTGCCTCCTTGATGCTAGAACCGGCCAAGCGGAATCAGGCTCGACCGGCTACCGGCTACCGGCTACCGGCTACCGGCTACCGGCTAATGGCTACTGGCTACTGGCTAAGTGCCCGATCCAGGTCGTCGATGATATCCTCGGCGCGCTCGATGCCCACGGAGAGGCGGATCAGCCCCGGCGCGATGCCGGCCAGGTCGCGCTCGTCGTCGCTCTGGAAGGCGTGTACCATCGACGCGGGGTGCGTGATCAGCGTCTCCACGGCGCCCAGGCTGACCGCCATCACGCAGACCTCCGTGCTGGCCACCACACGGTAGGCGGCCTCGAACCCGCCCTTGACCTCGAAGGTGACCATCCCGCCGAAGCCGCCGCTCATCTGACGACGGGCCAACTCGTGCTGGGGGTGCGAGGGCAGCCCGGGGTAGTGGACGCGCGCCACCGCCGGATGATTTTCCAAAAAGCGCGCCACGGCCATGGCGTTGGCGTTGTGCCGCTCCATGCGCAGCGGATAGGTGCGCAGGCCGCGCTGCAGCAGCCAGGCATCGAACGGGTGCAGCACGGGACCGTACTGGCGCAGGTAGTCCCACATCCGGTCGACGTGCGCGCGGCTGCCGAGGATCACGCCCGCGGTCACGTCGCTGTGGCCGTTGAGATACTTGGTGGCGCTGTGCAGGCAGATGTCGTAGCCAAGGTCCAGCGGGCGCTGGTTATAGGACGAGGCGAAGGTGTTGTCGGTGATGGCCAGGGCGCCGGCGCCGTGGGCAATCTCGGCCGTGGCGCGCAGGTCGGTCAGCTCGAGGGTGGGGTTGGTGGGCGACTCGGTGTAGACCACGCGCGTGGTGGGCCGCACGGCGCGCGCGAATGCCGCGCTGTCGGTCTGGTCTACCTGTGTGACCTCGATGCCGTAGCGCTGCAGCGTGCCCGTTAGCTGTGAGAGCGTGGCGGTGTAGTGCGTCACCTGCGCCACCACGTGGTCGCCCGCGCGCAGGTTGGCCATCAGGGCGATGGTGATGGCGGCCATGCCCGAGCCGACCGCCAGGGCGGCCTCGGCCCCCTCCAGGTCGGCCACCATGGCCTCGACCCCCTTGGTATTGGGCGTGCCGAGGCGGCCGTAGAGCATGGCCGGCGCGATCTCCGCCGCCATGGCCGCGCCCTCCTCGGGCGTGGCCATCTGGAAGGTGCTGGTCTGGTAGATGGCCGGGGCCACCGGCGCGGCCTCGCCCGCCCGCAGCGTGCCGTGTATCAGCCGCGTCTCCATAGCGTAGTCGCGCTCGCCCCGCTGACCTCGTTCGCCCCGCTCACCGGCGTTCATCTATACGTGCGCCCTTTCCGCTCCCGCTCCATGGTAGGATGATACAGCAACATTGCCTACGTTTTCCGCGGGGGCTACCCTTTCAGGTGTGGGCCGAGCAGGGAGAGATCGGCGGCTCCCAGGCGGTCGGAGGCCGTGTTGGCCTGGTGCCAGTAGGGGTAGAGCAGCGGCGGCGCGCTGACCCGGTCCAGGCGGGCCTGCTCGTCGTCGCTCAGGCGCAGCTCGGCGGACCGCAGGTTGTCCGCAAGCTGCTCGTCCGTGCGCGCGCCCACCACGAGGGAGGCGACCCCCGGCCGCCGTAGCAGCCAGGCGAGGGCGGCCTGCGCGGGCGAGACCTCGTGCGCGGCGGCGATGTCGACGAGCGCGTCGACCGTGTCGTAGAGTTGGTCCTCGTCGCGCACCGGCGGCTCGTCCCATCCAGCCAGGCGGCGTGATCCCTCCGGCGCGCCCTGGCCACGGCGGTACTTGCCCGAGAGCAGCCCCCCGGCCAGCGGGCTCCAGACCAGCACCCCGACGCCCTGATCGAGGCCGGCGGGGATCAGCTCATACTCGGCGTCGCGGGCCTGCAGCGAGTAGTAGATCTGCTGGCTGACGAAGCGTTGGTAGCCCAGTCGGTCGGACAGGCCAAGCGCCTTGAGCAGCTGCCAGCCCGCGTAGTTCGAGCAACCGATGTAGCGCACCTTGCCCGACCGCACCAGCGTGTCCAGAGCCTCCAGCGTCTCCTCCAGGGGCGTCTGGCCGTCCCACTCGTGCACCTGATACAGGTCGATGTGGTCCGTGCCCAGCCGGCGCAAACTCGCCTCGCAGGCCTGCACCAGGTGGTGGCGCGACAGCCCGGCGTCATTGGGTCCGTCGCCCATCGCCATGCGCGCCTTGGTCGCCAGCAGCAGGCGGTCGCGCCGCCCGGCGATGGCCTGGCCGACGATCTCCTCGGACGCGCCAAGTGAGTAGATGTCGGCCGTGTCCACGAGGTTCACGCCTGCATCGAGGGCCATGTCGAGTTGGCGGCGGGCGCCGGCGACGTCGGTCGCGCCGGTCTTGGCGAAGTCGCCCCGGCCGCCGAAGGTCATCGTGCCCAGCGCGAGCGTCGAGACGCGCAGTCCTGATCGTCCGAGTTGGCGGTAGTCCATGCGATCCTCCGATTGGGCGAGAGGGCGCGCCCTCTCGCATAGGTAATACTTGGCCTCGCCCACGGCGGCGAGCGCCTGTTCGACACACGACCGCAACAACCACGCCACGGGTGGGGGCCGCGCGCCGTGGTATGGTAGAGGGATGAATGGGGACAACTCTGTCGGGGTCCTGACAAAGGTCGTGGCCATCCTCGACGGGCTCGTGGCGGAGGGCGAGCTGACGCCCGCCCGTCTGGCCGAATTGGTCGACGCGCCCCGCAGCACCGTGTATCGCCTCCTGAGCAGCCTGCAGCACGAGGGCTTCGTGGAGCAGGGCGCGCGCCGGGGGACCTACCGGCTCGGCCTCAAGCTGCTGCGCCTGGGCAGCGCCGCGGCGGCCCAGTTCGACGAGCGCCGCGCCGCGCTCCCGGTGATGGAACGCCTGCACGGGGAGACGGGCGAGACGATTTTCCTCTGCGTGCGGCGCGACGACAGCGCGGTGTGCATCGAACGCCTCGACGGGCGGCGCGTCCAATCGCTGGCGCTGCGGCTCGGCGGCTCGCTGCCCCTCCACGCCGGGGCCGCTCCTCGCGTCTTGCTGGCCTACGAGCCCCAGGAGGTCTGGGAGCGGTACCTGGCGCGCGGCGCGTTGCAGGTCTACACGGGCCGCACCCCCGCCACGCGCGACGAGCTGCTGGACGAGCTGCGCGCGACCCGCGCGCGGGGCTACGCCGTCAGCGACGAGGATGTGACGCCGGGGATCGCCGCCATTGGCGCGCCGGTCTTCGACTACAGCGGCGCCATCCGCGCCTCGCTATCCGTCAGCGGCGTGCGCTCGGAGATCCTGGGCGACGCGGCCAGCGCGATGATCGAGCGCGTGGTGCGGAGCGCGGCGGAGGTGTCGCGCGGGCTGGGCTTCAGTGCATCTCCTTTGTAAAACCGGCACAAATGCCCCACATTTTCTTTGGAGGGAATCGATCAAATGGTGCGAGTTGTTTCTCGTGACTACCAACGTGCGAGGGGCGTGCGCATTCTCGTCGCGGTAAGCCTTATCCTGGCGGCAACCCTCGTAGCCACTTTGGTCGCCAACGCGGATGTACCGACGCCTAGCTATACGGTGTCCCAGGTGCAGGCAGGGATAGCGCGTGCGCCGCGGGACTGGATCGGGCGCACGATAGTGGTACGAGGAATCGTTGCAGGCTGTCGTCCAGGCTGGATGTGCCCATTCTCGTTCTTTCGGAAGGGCTTTCCATCCAGCGGCCTCGTCGATCGGCCAGGCATGCCTCTCGCCCGCGCGCTCCCAATCAGGTGGGACGAAGACCTTGGGTCGTTGCAAGAGGAGCTACAGGCGTCATCGGGCCATGAGTTCCTTGTCCACATTGTCGTCGCGCAGCCTTGCGTCGTAGAATGGACGCGTCGGTGCATCGAAGCCGTGGTCGTACGGTCAGGGCTTCGAGGCCTGTATGAACGGATGGAACACGCGCTCAGAGATTTCTGGCTGCGACGGGCCGCTGTCTGACCTCTGGAACCGCGGTACTGGCTACCTGCCGACTCCGAGGCATGACCTTCTATACTGACGGTGTGAGACATCGGACGATAAGTGCGCTTGGCGCTGTTGGCCTGGCCCTGCTGCTAGGGACAGTCGTGGCTATGTGGCCCCATGAGCCTGTCTACTCGATCGCGGCAGTGACGGCTGGCTTGCGCCACGATCCGACGCATTGGGTCGGGCGGACGGTCAGCGTGCGCGGCCTGACGGTGATGGGCGGGATTATTGTGCCCTTTGGCTCCAACAAGCCCGCACAAGGCGCCCTACTCGTGGATAGCTTCCCCTTCGAACCTGACGTGACGCCGCCCTTCCTCAGCGGCGCGTCCGGCCAGTATCATCTGAATGTGCCGCATACTCAGCCGGCACTCTTTATCCAGGGACCCGCACCGCCCCTGGAACGCCCTCGCAGCGACCCTATACGCATGCTCATGCATATCATCGCCGAGTGGGCTGCCCACCCGGACGCGGTTGGACCCGACAATCGTCGTCAGGTGTACCGTGTGTTCCTCCTACCACCCGGACGCTGCCCGGCTCCCATCGCGTCGCCCTGCTTGAGTGGCATGCTGCGCTAAGGGCGATCTTCTTGCCGGGACTGCTTGTCCTGGTACGAGCATGACGCGTAGCCCCTCCAACCATAACGATGTCCGTTGTTGCCGTGGCACAGACATAGACATAATCAGTAGGAAATCGGCATCATCGAGAGTGCCAAGGCCCACTTTACATGGAATCCTACGGTGTGTATCATGCGGCCATGACGCTCCACATCCGACAACGCTCCCCTCGCCGCGCACCCTTGCGCGGTGCGGCCCTCCTGCTCCTCCTTGTCGCTGCGGCGGCCGGGATCTCGCTGGCGGTGCGACCCGTGGCCACGAGCGTTCCGCTCGATCCCCATATCCCCCACGAGCAGGCCCTGCTCGACGCGGGCTTCTCCGGCGCACCGGGGGCCGACCAGCCCGACGCGCCCATCGCCGTCGATCGCGTCCTCGTCGACGGCGCCGCCACCTACGTCCAATACCACATGGTCGTCCCCGTCGGCGCGCCGATCTATCCCCTCCCCGCCCTTCCCACCCTCGCCGATGACCGCGGCGTCCCCGTCCCGGTCTTCGGAGGAGATCGCTTTTCCACGAGCGACGTTTCCTCCGAATCGGGGTGGACCTTCCTCTTCGCCCTCCCCGCGTGGGTCCCCTGGCATCCTACGGCCGACCGGCGCTTCTACGTCATCCTCCCCCCGCTCCCCGCCAGCGCCCGCGCCGCCGTCCTCCGATTCGGCCCACCCATCGAGATCATCCGCGTCCCCCTCGACCCGCGCTCCGGCGCGCTCCGGCGCCTCGCCCATCCGGGCACGACGACCCGCGCCGCCGGCGTCACCCTCGCCCTGCGCGACCTCGGCGTCACTCATCTCACCTATACGTACACCTACGCGCCGCCCGGCGGCCCACCCTACCCGGTCGCGTCGGGAATCATGGCGCCTGCGGAGGATCTGTTTACCCCGCTGCGCGACGCGCTCCGCGACGCCGCCAGCCATGCCGTGCCCGCCGTCGCGCGGCCCACTGTCTGCGCCACCGGTACCCACGTCCTGCGCTGCGCCACCACCATCGTGTTTCCCCCGCAGCCCCCCGGCGCCCGCCTGACGCTCACCATCCGCGCGGTTCAGCTCAATCTCTTCGGCTACAGGAAAAGCCGTCTCGGCCCCATCGCCCCGCGCCCCACTCGGGGCCTCTGGCGCCTCCCCGTCGTCATCCCGTAGTCACGTGCTGACATCTGCCACGCGCCGATCCCCTTATAGCCGCACCTTACTCGCCCACGACGGGCGTGTCCACCCATTGTTGCGTCCGCGCGCTCTCCAGGATAGCGTCGCCGATGACGTTCTCGCGGTGGCCGTCGGCGAAGGTGGGGAAGTCGGGCTCGCGGCCCGAGGCGTGGCCGCCCGCGCGGATATAGTCGTAGACGGCGCGGTTGATGGCCGTGTGCGTGTCCGCGAAGCCCTCGTCGTGGCCGCCGGGATAGCGCGCGTAGGGGCGGGCCGCCTCGTCCAGCAGCGAGGGGTCCTTGATCAGCACCTCGTTGGGCCGCTCGCGGCGGCCGATCCACAGCTCATTGGGGCGCTCGCCGTCCCAGGCTAGCGACCCGCGCGAGCCATTGACCTCGATGCGCAGGCTGTTCTTGCGCCCGGCGCTGACCTGCGAGACCAGCAGGTTGCCGCGTGCCTGCTCTCCCAGGCGCAAGAGGATGTTGGCGGCGTCCTCCGTCTCCATGGTCACGGGCTCGCGTGGCGCGTCGGCCGTGGCGAAGGTCTCGATGGGCCGCGTGGGCTTCTGGCGCACGGGGATGAACGTGGCCAGATCGGCCAGCACGCGCCGCACCGGCAGGCCGGTCAGGAACTGCGCCAGGTCGAGCCAGTGCGAGCCGATGTCGCCCACGGCGCGCAGCGTCCCGCCTTGCGCGGCCTCCACACGCCAGTTGTAGTCGGTGTCCAGCAGCAGCCAATCCTGCGAGTAGTCGCCGTGCACCAGGTAGACGTCGCCGAGCTCACCGCGCCGGATCAGGGCGCGCGCGTGCTGGAGCAGCGGGTAGAAGCGCGCGTTGAAGGTGACGGCGTGGACGAGGCCGCTGCCCCGGGCCAGCGCCAGCAACTCGGCCGATTCGGCGCTGGTCATGCCCAGCGGCTTCTCGCAGACCACGTGCTTGCCCGCCTCGAGCGCGGCCCTGGCGGCCGGGTAGTGGTAGACGTTGGGGGCCGAGATGTCGACCACGTCGACCTCGGGATCGGCGATCAGCGCCCGGTAGTCGCCGTAGGCGCGCGGCACAAACAACTCGGCGGCCTTGCGCGCGGCCGACTCCTGGCTGCTCGCGGCGAGGGCCACGACCTCGACGTAGCCGAGCCGGCGCAACGACTCGATGTGCGCCGGACCGATGAAGCCGCCCCCGATGACGCCGACGCGGATGGGCAACTGCACATCGCTACTAGACATAATGCATCAACTCCTATTCTTTCCTTGTTCGACATGGGGCGGATCGGCTCCTTATCACGCGACAGACGCTGCTACAACAACTGCACAGAGCACCTGTCGGTAGCGCTGCAATAGAAGCTCCCAGGACGCTTGAACGCGTTAGCGAGGCTGCGCCTGCCAGAAGGCGTCCTAAGGCGTCCCAGCGCCCGGAACGGTGCAGCGCCCGCAGCGCGACCACCTGCTGGGCGCCCGCCGCGCTCCAGCGCATACCCGCCCCCTTGGTGCGCGCTTGCACCACGCGCTTGCACCACGCTCTTGCACCTGCTCTCGACCGCCCCAGAGCCGATGGGGAACCGCCGAGCCAAGAACGTGGGATATCACCTGATCGCCGACAACCGGTCGATCACAGAGCTTTGGCTCCTAAAGCATAGAGCACCGCCTGGCCAGTGGGCAAGCGATTGGCCGCCTGCTGGAACACGACCGATTGCGGGCCGTCGATGACCTCGGGCGCGACCTCCTCGGAGCGGTTGGCCGGTAGGCAGTGCATGAAGATGGCGTCGGGCGCGGCCAGGGCCATCAGGTCGGCGTCGACCCGGTAGGGCGCCAGCGCCTCGTGTCGCGCCTCGCGCTCGTGATCGGCGTTGCCCAACGAGACCCACAGGTCGGTGTAGACGGCGTTGGCGTCCGCGGCCGCCTCGCGCGGATCGTGCGTCAGGGTCAGCCGCGCACCCGTGACCTCGGCTTGGGCGCGGCACCAAGCCACCACGTCGCGCCGTGGCTCGTAGCTCGGCGGCGAAGCCAGCGTGATGTCCAGGCCCAGCAGCATGGCCGCCTCCATCAGGCTGTGCGCCACGTTGTTGTTGCCGTCCCCGACGTAGGCCAGGCGCAATCCTTGCAGGCCGCCGAAGTGCTCGCGCAGGGTCAGCATGTCGGCCAGGCTTTGCAAAGGATGGTGCGTGTCGGTCAGGGCGTTGACCACGGGGATCGGCGCGGCCTCGGCGAAGCGGTGCACATCCCGGTCGCTGAAGGTGCGGATGACGAAGAGGCTGGCGTACGAGCTCGTGACCCGCGCGGTGTCCTCGATGGGTTCGCCCTTGCCGAGTTGCAGGTCGGTGGTACCCACGGTGATGGGCAGGCCACCCAGGCGGTAGACGGCCGTTTCAAGCGAGAAGCGCGTGCGGGTCGAGGGTTTGGCGAAGTAGAGGACGACCGACTGCCCGTGCAGAGCGTGCTCGTGTGCCAGCGGCGCGTCCTTGAAGCCCGCCGCCAGATCGAGCAATGCGGTGAACTGCCCCGTGGTCAGGTCCGCCGTTCGTAGGAGATCCTTGGGCGCCATACCCTCGTGACCCTCGCGCGCGTCGTGCATTGAATCCCTCCATCCCGTCTATCGTCTATCATCGACCCGGCCATCATCGACGTGACGCCGCTGTGTCCTTTCATCATAGCGCGATATCGCGCGCCGCGCTTATTGGCGCGTGCCGGCCTCCTGCACGGATGGGTTTGAGCCATGCGCGCCGCGCCAGCGGCACGCGGCGCCCCGCGATTCCGCGCCAACTCCTTACCAGCGCCAGGGACATATTAGGCCAAATGTCCTATAATATAGAGAGGGGACGTGTAGAAAGTACACACCTGCCGGGGGGTACCATGAGGGTTTACACTCATGACTAATCGTCAGATTGCCAACATTCTGTTCAATATCGCGACGCTGCTCGACATGGCGCAGGACAACATCTACCGCGTGCGCGCCTACCGTCGCGCCGCGCGCCGTATCCTGGCCCTGCGCGAAGAAGCCGCGGTGATCGTCGCGCGCGGCGAGGCGCTGCCGCTGCCAGGGGTTGGCGCGCGCATGCGCCGCAAGCTGACCGAACTGCTGGCCGAGGGATCGCTCGCCTCCTATAAGGAGTTGCTGGAGGATCTACCGCCGACGATGCAGGTATTGATGGCGCTGGAGGGCGTCGGACCCAGGACGGCGCTCCGGCTCAACGAGGAGTTGCGCATCGGCTCCCCGGAAGAGCTTATCGCCGCCGCCCAAGGCGGCCGGATTCGGCAACTCTACGGCTTCGGCGCGCGCCGCGAGGAGTTGCTGGCGCAGGCTGCTCAGGCCGCCGTCGCCGCGCACCTGTCCGTCCCTAGTGCAGCATAAAGACCATGGTTGACGGTCTACTAGGGCACGGTGATCGTCAGGCGCCATGGGCCGTTCATAGGCCCATGCCGTCCCCTATATCTCAATCGCGCTTCCAACTCGAAGACGGGGACGGTCAATAATAGACGCGTGCCAGTATGTTGTGATGCAAAGGTCAGCACACCATAGCAACTTGCGCCCTGTACGCCTCCCTGGCAGGACCCACCAAGAGCGACGGAAGGCAGCAGCTGCCCCACACCTTGCCAGTTGATTGGTTACGTATTCGTCCTGGTTGCCTTGGCAAGAAAATGGGTCAAAAGCAGTTAGGTCCACGCCTGCTCCATGTACGTTGTCATAAGGTTTGAGCGCCCGGCAGCGTGGCATGGCCCTACGTTGCCGTAATGGTTGAGCCGAGTGTGCCACAAAGGGTGCACCGGCGTACGCTTTGCTATAACCGTGCTGCACGTCACCACAAGAGAATCACGGACATCATGCGGCTGATGACGAGCCCGCTGCACAAATAGAGAAATGCATCGGGATATGGCACCTATTGACAGAGCACCTAAGATGAGAGTCGTGGCGTAGACGTAGACGGCCGACTCCGCAGAGAGACGCCCGTGCTGCCGAAAGGTTGATGGTCCGTGATCCACCCGCGCTTGTCCGGCCTTTGGGAGCACGCCGAGTTCCGCAAACTCTGGGTTGCCCAGACCGTGTCGTTCGTCGGCTCACAAGTCACCCTCCTGGCGCTCCCCCTGGCCGCCGTCCTGACCCTGCATGCCTCCTCCGCGCAGATGGGCCTCCTGCGCGCCGTCAGTCTCGCGCCGGCCCTCCTCCTCGGCCTCGTTGCCGGTGTGTGGGTCGATCGCGTCCACCGCCGTCCCATCCTGATCCTGGCCGACCTAGGGCGGGCCGTGCTTCTGGGGACGATTCCCTTGGCGGCGTTCGCCGGCTTCATGAGCATCGGCCACCTCTACCTCGTCGCCGTGCTCATTGGCATCCTCACCACGTTCTTCGACGTGGCCCAGGCGTCCCTCCTCCCCATGCTCGTGGCGCGCGATCGATTGGTCGAGGGCAACAGCAAGCTGGAGGTGAGCAGGTCCCTGGCGATGATCGTGGGGCCAGGGCTCGCTGGTCCTCTCGTGCAATTAGTGACCGCTCCCATTGCCATCGGCGTCGATGCGCTCTCCTTCCTTGGGTCGGCTGTCTTCCTGGCCCTCATGCGCACTGCCGAGCCTGCGCCAACGCCCCCGGGGGAGCAATCCAGCCTGTGGTCGGATATGGCTGACGGCCTGCGGATGGTGTGGCAGCACCCGCTGTTGCGAAGCATGGCCCTGTCTTTGAGCGTGTACAATTTCTTCTCCAGCCTCATCGCTGCGGTCTATGTGCTCTACGTGATCGGCCAACTCAAGCTCCCGCCCACCGTTGTCGGGCTGATCTACACCCTGGGCAGCGTGAGCTTCCTGATCGGCGCGACCGGCGCGCAGCGCGTCGCCCGGCGCTTTGGGGTCGGGCCGACGATCGTCTGGGGCGCCGGCGTCAGCGATGCGGGGGCCTTGCTCATCCCCCTGGCGAGCGGCTCGGCGGTCACGACCGTGCTCCTGCTCATAGCTGCGCAGTGTGTCGCGACCCTGACCGGTCCCATCACCGCTATCACCCAGCTCAGCTTGCGCCAGGCCGTGACACCGGATCATCTGCAAGGCCGCGTCAATGGGGCCATGCAGGCGATCGCCCTCGGCATGAGCCCTGCCGGCGCGCTAGTCGGCGGGGCCTTTGGCGGCGTGCTCGGTCTGCACGCGGCCGTGCTGATCGGGGCGATTGGGATGCAGGCTGGGTTCCTTGTTCTGCTCCTCTCACCACTGCGCCGCCTCGCTTCGGCCCAGCCCACTGAGCCCGCGTAACAACGCGTACCGCGACAGTTTGCTGTCCTTCCTGACAGGACTACACTCCGATCTCTCAAGTCTTGCCAACGATGACTAGGACGGATATGTAACCAATCAACTGGCGAGGCGTAGTATCTGCCCCGTTGCCGTCGTGAGTCGAATAGTCCAGGAAAGGCCGGATGTCCGCGCGGGCGACATGTATGCATAGATAAGATGGGAGGCGCCCACCTCGCGCACCGTCAAGACGATCCCCTGCGCCCGTACGTGAGCGTTGGGATAACTCATATGGCGTGCCGCCAAGGCCTAAGGGACTGCTCGTTGGGGATGTTTGCGTCCACCGGAACAGCAGGCCGCGCCAGCACGCGGCCAAGCAGGCCACTCGCGCTCAGCACGACGATGAGTAGCGCGACACCGGTTACGACGAGTAGCCGCCTCATTGTGCTCCTCCAGAATCTAAAAGCCTGGTATTCGGCATGGTATCATGACGAGCCAAGCTGCTGCTGACAACCCCGTCGTTGCTGTCGTCGTCCCAGGCCACGGTCCCGTCGTCGTACCAGCGCGACGCGAACAGGGTGGGGACCTCGCCCTCGTCGGCCAGCTCCAGGCGGCAGGCCGCGGCGAAGCGCCGCGCGTAGTCGCGCACCACGGATCGTAGCTGTGCGTTGCCCTCCTTGTCGTCGAGAGAGGTATAGGTGCGGAAGCCGACCAGTCGCCCCGTCCGTTCGATGCCGATCAGCTTACGTCCCACGACGCGTCCATGGCCGTCGTAGGCGTAGATGACGCGCTTGTTGAGCTCGCAGGCGTTGGCCACGGTCGAGAAGGCGTTGATGTCGTTGTAGCTGAGACAGGCGCCGAAGAGGTTGCCCATTTGCAGGATACGCAACGGATCGCGCTCGACGCGCAGCCGCACCCGCCCGCCCGCGACCCCACCGCAGCGGTAGGCGCGCCGGTGATCGCCCAGCCAGACCGACACGTCGACCCTCTGCGCGCGCAATCCGGCCAGGTAGGACACGTTGGCCGGGTGGCTCTCCGGCCAACGGTGGTCGCCCGCCGCGTAGGCGCGCAGCAGCCGCAGCAGCAGGCGCCGGTTGGAGCGGATCTCACCGGCCAGCACGATCCCGTTGAGCAGGTCGTCGCTCAAGGGGGTGGCGTCTCCCAACGGCAGCGCTCCGACCAGTGTGCGCAGGCGCGACCTGAAGGGCTCCAGCACGCCGTGCTCGGCCGCGGCCAACTCGGCCTCGTCGGCGAGTCCGTCCAGGCACTCCTCCGCGTCGGCCCGCACTGTCATGAGGAGGGACTCGTGGTGAGGGCCGGAGAGTTGGGTGCGTAGGCGGTCGGCGCGCAGGGCCAGGTGGGTTCGCCTGGGGTGATCCGGTTGCTCCGTCAGCACATGCTCCAGGTGCGCCAGCTCACGGGCCAGCGTGCGCGGCCGCTCCAGCGCGCGGCGCACACCCGGCGGCACGTCCGCGCCGGCGCCACGGAGTTGTTGCGCGTGGAGGTAGCGCAGGGCGAGCGGCGCGAGTGCGGGCACGGCCTCCAGCACGTTTTGCCAGGGTGGCGGGACAGTGACCTCCGCGGACGGCGCCGCGCCAAGCGCGGCCAGTGGCGCTGGTGGTGTAGTCCCCAGGCGACGCGCCTGGGCCAGGCGCTCCAGCAGGTCGAGGCAACGACGAGGATGTCGCGTCAGGTTGCGCGCCAGCACCGGACGGAGCGCGGGACAGCGATGCAGCGCCGCGACGCCGGCGTCGACGGAGAAGGGTCCGGCGCCCAGACGATGGCGGACCGCCGCGCGAACGGCGTCCTGGAAGGATAATAGATCCCCGTCGGCGATGGCCAGGCCGAATTGCACGCAGTCCGGCAACGTCCAGCTCGTGACGTAGCCCTCGTGCGGCGTGCCGGCCAGCTCACTCTGGTAGGACAGCAGCCACTCCAGCCATGTCCCCGCGCGGTCGGGAACACCGCGATCCAGCCCCACGATCGCGGAGATCAGCGGCCGGCAGCGCCACGGCTCGTCCGCGTGGCGCTCCAGCGCGTGCGCGAGGTGCGCCAGGTAGGGGACCAGGCGGGGCAGGTCGCGCGACACATCGTCGACGGCGTCCAGGGCTCGTCCGAGCAGGCGCTTGCGCGCGCCCGAGGGCAGGGCCTGGATGAATGGACCCAGTACGGTCCGCGCGCGCCGCGCCGCGCCAATGCGGTCGAGCGCGTTGCAGAGGGCGATGGCGAGGGGCTGGCCGTGCCCCAGATCGTGGGCGCGGACGAGCGTGACCAGCAGGCGGTACATGTCCTGGTCCCGCCAGGTGAACCACGACAGCGGCTCGTCGATGCCCAACTCGACCGCCTCGGCGACCAACCGCGGGTTGGCGGTGAGGTGGAGCAGCGTTGCGACCGAGCGCCCGCGCCGTTGCTCCCACCAGCGAACGCGCGTCTTGGGGTCAGCGGGCAGGGTGGAGCGGTCCCACAGGCGCTCGTGCTGTCCGCATAGGATGGCAAGGTAGGCCAGTTGTAGCTCCGGCGCCAGGCGCGAGCCATGGCGCAGCGTAGCCACGATCGCCTCGCCAAGCTCCGTCGTTGGTGTGCAGACACCGAGCATCATGTGGCTGAAGCCGGCGATGGCCTGAATAGCGGCCGGGTCGGCCGTCGCGGACGCGTAGTTATGGAGCAACGCGGCCAGGGCGGCCGTCGGCCGCCCCGCCGGCGGCAGCGCGCGCAGGCTGTCGTCCAGGGACGCGCCGCACGCCGCGCAGACGTCGGCCAGCGCGACCACGCGCTCGGGAGCGACGTGGCGGTCGAGCAATTGGCGCAACAGCCGCGACGGTAGGCGCCACTGGCCGCTCCGGTCGAGCGCCCCGAGGCAGCGGGCGGTCAGGCTGGAGCCATTTGGGTGCGCGAGGAGCGCCGTCGTCAGGGCGGGATCATCGTCGCAGCCCCAGCGCAGCCCCCAGGTGTAGGCGCGCCGGGGCCAGGGCTCACGGAGCGCGTCGAGCTGATCGTCGGACGTCCCGCTCAACGTCCGCGCCGTCCGCTCCGCCGTGTGGTGGTGGATTGCTCCCAGGACCAGGGCGGCGAGGGCGCGTCCGGCGAGCGGGACATGCGCGCGGCGGAGCATCTCCCGCAACGGCTCGATAGCCGTGTGTCCGTGCGCCACGAGCGCCGCGCTCGGCGACCGCGGCAGCCCGTCGAGGCACAGCGCCTCCGCCGGGAGTAGCGCCGCGAGGCGGCGCACGGCGGAGGCGTCGCCAGCACGGGCTGCCCGCATGAGGTCGGGCACGTCGGGGGCGGCGCTGGTATGGAGGCTTTTGGCCAGCTCCAGGCGCAGGTGGCGGCGTTCCAGCCACGCCGTCGC
>JAABUQ010005351.1_pt1 | contig 20606 bp, 23 predicted proteins | sample 5560001 | NCBI WGS metagenome assembly JAABUQ01 (sample SAMN10711888, study PRJNA513371) | rock metagenome | isolation source: Antarctica rocks | place: Antarctica: Victoria Land, Finger Mt nord | collected 2015-12-18
CCGGGCTGCCTGCGCTGGTCCGGCTGCGGGTCGTGTTCCCCCCCGGCGACCGCCGGCACTGGCCCGACATCGTGGCCGCACCCAAACGGGAGGCGCCGCCGGGAAGCTGAGGCCTCCAGCAGGGCGCAGTCAGCAGGGCGCATCTGCCCCACCTCTGCCGCAGTATTCCCTTCACACGCTGCGTCGGCTAGATGACGCCAGCCTGAAGGGATGCGTGCTGGTCCGTCATGCTTGATGACTTCCTGACCTGGTGGGCTGCGCAGTTGGCGTCGCTGGCGCCAGCCCGGCTGCGCGCGTCGTCCGAAGGGGTGGCGCAGGGCCGGGCGCTGATCGTGGCCGTGCATGGCATCACGCCTTCCAGCGCGCCAGCCGTCGAGGTGTCGGCGCGCCGCCGCGGCACGGACGAACCGCTGGGCCGCTTCGTGCTGGACGGCCCCGGCATCGCCTCCCTGAGTGCCGTGGCTGCCGCCCGGCGCGCGCCGGTGCTGCTGCAACTGCCGCCGGGCCTGCTGCTGGAGCAGCGCGTGACGCTGCCCCTGGCCGCCGAGCGCGAGCCGGAGCGCGTCCTGGGCTATGAGATGGACCGCCTGACCCCCTTCGCTGCAGCCGACCTGGTCTGGACCTGGGCGCTGGATCGGCGGGACCGGGCGGCGGGGCGCATCCACCTGCGCCTGTCCCTGGTGCCCAAGGCCCGGCTCACGACGCTGCTGGACGCGCTGGCTGCGGCCGGGCTGCGCCCGGTGGCGCTGGACGCCCCTGCGCCGGACGGCACGGTCCGCCGGTTGGCGCTGGCGCAACCAAGGACCGGCTGGTGGCGCCGCCGCGGCCTGGCCCTGGCGGGCGGTGCCTGCGCCGTGCTCGCCGTGGCCGTCGCCGCCATGCCGTTCCTCCAGCAGTCCCGTGCAGCCGACCAGGTGGAGGCGCAGATCGCCGCCCTGCGCCCCCGCGCCGCCGAGGCGGAGGCGCTGCGCCGGTCCATGCTCGACCGCACCGCGGCCACCGACGTCATCCAGGCCCAGCGCGCCCGAGTGGGAGACGCACTGGACACCCTGGCCACGCTGACCAACCTGCTGCCCGACGACACCTACTTGACGGAACTGACCCTGCGCAGCCGCGCCCTCGTGATCACCGGCCAGTCCGCCGGCGCCGCCCGCCTGATCGCCGCCATGGCGGGCGACTCGTCCTTCCTCAATCCCGCCTTCGCTGCCCCGGTCACCCGCAGCGACGCCGGGCACAACGAGGGCTTCTCGATACGCGCCGAGGTCGGACACTAGCATGGCCGCTGGCAGCCTTTCCCTGCCGACGGGACGCCCCGGGCAGGTCCTTGCCGTCGCGCTGCTGCTGGCGGTGGCGGCGCTCGCCTGGTCGTCCGTGGCCGCGCCCTTGACCGACCTGTATGCCAGCCGGGCCGAGAGCCTGGCGCAGCGCACCATCCTGGCCCGGCGCATGGCGCAGGCAGCGGCGGACCTGCCGGCGCTGCAGCAGGCCAGCAGCCGGTTCGTGGCTGCCGGACCGCCGCCGGCCGCCCTGCTCAGCGGGGCCAGCGACGCCGTTGCGGGCGCCACCCTGCAGCAGCTTGCGCAGGACATGGCCGCCCGTGCCGGCGCCACCCTGAGCAGCAGCGAAACCCTGCCGGCCGAGCAGGCCGGCGCATACCGCCGGATCGCCGTCCGGGTGGCCCTTTCGGCGCCCTGGCCGGTGCTGGTCAGCCTGCTGCGCTCGATTGCGGAGGCGTCTCCGGGGATGCTGGTCGATGACCTGCAACTGCATGGGACCCGGCAGATCGAGGGCACCGGCGAACTGCCCATGGACGCCTCGCTGACCGTGCTCGGCTTTCGGGCCGCTGACGTGAAAAAGTCATGAAGCCCAGAACCCGACCGGGGGCCCTATGAGGACCGTGGCGCTCGCGGCGCTGCTCAGCCTCGCCGTGGTGCTGCTGGGAGCGCTTGGCCTTGAATTCGGCGCGGCATCCATGGGGAACGAGGCTGTGAGCCTGACCCCATCCAATATCCCGGTCTCCCCGGGCTTCAGCCGATCCCCGCCGATGAGTCCGAATGCGACATGGGAGTCGATGATCCTGGAACGTCCACTGTTCAACCGTGACCGTCGCCCGGTGGCGGCACGCGTCGTGGCCGGCGGCGCGGCGCCGGGCCTGCCGCGCCTGGCTGGGATCGTGATCTACCCCACCGGACGAATGGCCACCTTCGCGCCCGCGGACGGCGGCAAGCCGGTGGTCGCGCAGGAAGGCGCACGGGTGGGCGGCTTCACCATCCAGGCGATCCAGGCCGGGCAGGTGACGGTAAGCGGGCCGGACGGGGTCCGCGTGCTGCGCCCCTCGTTCGACCAGCGCCCTGCGCCGGCCGGCAAGCCTGGCCTTGCACTTGGCCTGCCTGCCTTCCCAGGTCTGCCCATGCCTCCCCCAGCCGGCTTCACACGGTGAACCGTCGCACAGCGGTGCTGCTGCTGCTCGCCGCCCTGGGCGGGTGCGAGCACGAGGGACGCCCCGCGCTGGAGGCCCTGCCGCCGGTGCTCAGCCGGTCAGGCACCGCGACGGCGCGGGTCAACGGCGCCGTGGGCGGGACAGACGCCTTGCCGCCGGCCCAGGTGTCCCTCGGCCGGGTCGGCGGCGTCACGGCGCCGGGCAGCCCGGCCGGGGCCGTGCGGGGCAGCACCGCAGGACCGGGTGAGGACGTTTCGCTGGACTTCGTCGATACCGACATCCGGGAGGTCGTGGCCCAGGTGCTGGGCAACCTGCTGCGCGCCAACTACACCATCGACCCGGCGGTGCGCGGCACTGCCACCCTGCGGACCACCACCCCGCTGGCCCGTTCGCAACTGCTGCCGGCCTTGCAGGCCCTGCTGGCGCAGAACGGCGCCGGCCTGGTGCAGCAGGGCGGCCTCTACCGCGTGGTCCCCGCCGGCGCGGCCACGCCGCTGCTGGCCGGGGACGGCGGCGCCGGCGGGGCGGTCATCCCGCTGCGCTACGCCTCCGCCGAGGATCTCGTGCGGGTGCTGCAACCGTTCGTCGGCGCGGGCGGCAAGCTGTCCGCCGACCCCGGCCGCAACGCCCTGCTTGTCAACGGCGACCCGACGACGCGCGAGGCGCTGCTGGCCCTGGTGCAGGCGTTCGACATCGATTTGCTGGCCGGGCAGTCCTACGCGCTATTCCCCGTCACCTCCGGCGGCGCCAAGGACTTCGCCACCGCCCTGGGCGACGCCTTCCGCAGCACCGGCGGCGGCGCGCTGGCCGGGGTGGTGCGCGTGGTGCCGATGGAGCGGATCAACTCGGTCCTGGTTGTATCCAGCCAGGCGCGGTACATCGATGACGCCCGGCGCGTGTATGCCCTGGTGGAACGCGGCCGGCGGCTGACGCTGCGCGGCTGGAACGTCTATTACCTGCAGAGCAGCCGCAGCAACGACATCGCCTACGTGCTGCAGCAGGCGTTCACTCCCAACCGGGTTACGGCGGTGCCGAGCGCGCGGGCCATCGGCAGCACCGCGCCGGGCCGGGGCAGCCAGCGCAGCGGCTTCAACAATGGTGGCGGGGGTGGCGGCATCGGCAGTGGGGGCGGCGTTGGCGGGGGAGGCGGCCTCGGCGGCCAGGGTGGCGGCCTGGGGTCGGGCGGCGGACTTGGGTCGGTTGGCGGCCTGGGGTCGGGTGGCGGGCTGGGATCGGGCGGCGGGTCCGGCCTGGGTCAGCAGGCCGGCGGCGGCCCGGCGGCCGACCCGTCGCAGAACCCTGCCAACCCCCTTCTGGGCGGCCTGGACCCGACGTCGTCCGGCGGCGGCCCCGGCGGCGCGCCCGGAGGCGGCGACCCGAACACCATCAAGATCATCCCCAACTCGCAGAACAACGCCATCCTGATCTATGCGACCCCGCAGGAGCGCGACACCATCGAGTCGATGCTGCGCAAGATCGACATCCTGCCCCTGCAGGTGCGGATCGACGCGACCATCGCCGAGGTCAACCTGAACGACGCGCTGCAGTACGGCACGCAGTTCTTCTTCAACGCCGGCATCAACGGCGCGCTGAACTTCAGCCCGGCCGGCACCGCCGCCAACGTCTTCGCCTCCGCCTTCCCCGGGTTCGTGCTCAGCGGCCCCGGCAACCAGAACGCCGCATTGAACGCGCTGCAGGCGGTGACGACGGTGAAGGTGCTGTCCTCCCCCCAGGTGCTGGTGCTGGACAACGAGGCCGCCCGCTTGCAGGTCGGCAACCTCGTGCCCTACCTCACCAGCAGCTCGCAAAGCCAGCTCAGCGCCAACGCGCCGATCGTGAACTCGGTGGACTACCGCGAGACCGGGGTCATCATGGAGGTGACGCCGCGGGTGAACAGCGGCGGGCTGGTGACGCTCGACATCTCGCAGGAGGTCAGCAACGTCATCCCGGGCGCCAGCTCGTCGGGGATCGTGTCGCCGACCTTCTCGCAGCGCAACGTCACCAGCCGGGTGGTGGTGCAGGACGGGCAGACCATCGGCCTGGCGGGGCTGATCCAGGACAACTCGTCGCGCGAGAACCAGGGCATCCCGTTCCTGAAGGACATCCCGCTGCTGGGCCTGCTGGCCGGGTCGCAGAACAACCAGCGCGGGCGCACGGAGCTGCTGGTACTGGTGACGCCCCATGTCGTGCACGACCAGCGGGATGCGCGGGCGCTGACCGAGGACCTGCGCGACCAGTTGATCAACGCCGCCAAGGTGCCGGACGAGCTGGGACGGCTGCACTCGACCGGCTCGGAAGATCCCAGCCGGCCGCTGCGCCGGGGCTTGCGGCTGGATCGGTAGGGTGCTGGGCCAGGGGGGCAGGAGGGAGCGCGGCTTCGCGCTGTTGATCGTGCTGTGGGCGGTGGTGCTGCTGTCGCTGCTCGCCACCCAGTTGACCGCGGCCGGGCGCACGGAGGTGCAGCTTGCCGGCAACCTGAAGGCGGCGGCGGCGGCCGAGGCGGCGGCGGACGGCGCCATCCCCGAGGCGGCGTTCCACCTGCTCGACCCCGCCTCGCGCTGGGCTGCCGATGGCCGGGACCGCCAGGTGCAGGCGCCCGGCGGCCGCGTCGTGCTGCGGATCGACAACGAGGCCGGCAAGGTGAACCCGAACCTGGCCGAGCCGCCGCTGCTGCAGGCGTTGATGCGGCGCCTGGGCGCGGACCAGCAATCGGCCGAGAGCATCGCCGATGCCATCGCCGACTGGCGCTACCCCGGCAGCCAGCCGCGGCCGCACGGGGCCAAGGCGCCGCAGTACCACACGGCCGGGCTGGACTACGAGCCGCCGGGCACGCCGTTCAACAGCGTGGACGAGCTTGGCGCCGTGCTGGGCATGACCCCTGCCCTGCTCGACCGGATGCGGCCCTACGTATCGGTGCTGACCGACACCGCGCCGGACCCGGCAGCAGCGGCGCCCGTGGTCCTGCAAGCCCTGCGCGACGTGTCCGGGCCGCCCCGGGGCGCCGCCGCGCCGCCGCCGCCGCCGCGCACCGTGACCGTCACGGCCCAGGCCACGAGTGACGCCGGCGGCCGGTTCGCCCGGCGGGCCACGATCCGGCTAGGTGCGACGAACAAGGAGCCGCTGATGCGGGTGCTGACCTGGGACGCGCCGTCCTCATAGCCTAACGGTTGCAGATCAGGTCCGGCCCCGCCTCCCCGGCCTGGTTGTTGGCCCCACGCGAGCATAGGTCGAACTCGTGGCCAGCCCGGGTGGAGGGGTTGCGGTAGAGGTAGGGATGGTTCCAGGGGTCCAGCGGCTGGGCATCGCCCTTGAGGTACGGACCTTCCCACCCGGCCACGCTGGCAGGCGGGGTGTTGAGAGCCAGCAAACCCTGCTCCGTGGTGGGATAGCTGCCGACGCCGAGCTTATACAAGTCCAACACGCCGGCAAGCTGCTCGACCGACTGCTTGGCCACCGAAACGCGGGCGCCGCCGAACTGTCGCAGAACCGCTGGGCCAACCTGCAGGACCAGCAGGCCCAGGATGGCCACGACGACGAGGATTTCCAGCAACGTGAACCCGGCATCTCGGCTGGGTTCCGACACATCTAGCTGCTGCATCTTGATCAACTCTCTGCTACTCACGCAAGTGTCACCACGGATGACGAAGGCACCTGCATGCTTGCACCCTCGACCGGTTCTGCCTGATGCCCGTTCCATATCTCGCCTGCATGGCGCTTGTCGCGCAGATCTACGCCCTGCCGCCACGTGTCCTGCCCTCCATCCAGGCTGTCGAAGGTGGCGGCCCTGGCGTCGTGCACCGCAACACCGACGGAACGGAGGACATGGGGGTCATGCAGATCAACACGCTCTGGCTCGGCACCCTGGCCCGCTACTCCAAGCTGGAATTGGCCGAGGTCCGGACCCGGCTGCTGCTGCGGCCCTGCTACAACATCGCGGCAGCCGGGCTGATCATGCGGACCTATCTCGACGAGACGCGGGGCGACCTGATGCGGGCGATCGGCAACTACCATTCCCATACGCCGCTGTTGAACCAGACCTACCAGGCCAAGGTGCTGCGGTCGGCCACCATCCTGTTCCGGCCCGGGTCGCCGCCCACCAGCCGTTAGCCGCCTTCCCCCGTGACGAACACCCCGTTGTAGCCGCGGCGTACGGTGTACTCGTAGGTTCGCTCACGGTACTGCGGGATGGAGCCAAAACGGTTGGTGTCGAAGACCTCGCGTTGCAGGCGGACGGCGCACAGTACCGTATCGGGCCGGGACGTCGGCACCTGGCCAACCGGCGCGGCCACGAACAGGGCCGGGAGGCCATGCTCGTTCAGGATGCGGGCGACGATCTCAAGCACCTCGGGCGTGCCGCACGCCGGGCCAGGCACGCCGGCCATGGCCGCAGCAGGCGCCAGCAGCATCGCGGCAGTGAGCAAGCACTTCTGGACAGTCATCGGGGTGGCTCCATGCGGTGCGGGCCGGGGATGGCCCCCGCGCCCGCACCGCACGGCAACGCTTAGCGGAAGGTGCCGTTCGCCTGGTTCGGCAGGAAACCGCCGCCGGCACGGATGCCGCTATAGACGATGCTCAGCACCTGGATGATCTGCCGGCGGTAGGAGAGCGAGTCGGTGTCCGACGGCGAGATGTTCACCAGCAGGTTGGACGACGACACCGGGCTTTCGCCGCCGCTGCCGAGCTTGGCGCGAACGGCGGAGATCGCGTTCGCCTGCGACTGCAGGCCAAGCGCGCCGATCGTGGCCCGGATGGTGCCGGCGTGATACGCCTCGATCGCCAGGATGCTGGCGGCCGCGCTGACGTTGCCCGAGTTGGTCAGCAGCCCGGCGGCGCCGCCATAGGCGGTCACGCCCACGTCCTCGAAGACGAACGAGCCGAGGATGAAGTTGGTCTCGTTCAGGAACGGGTTGAACTGCGTGCCCGGCGCAACCAGTCCGGCCGCCGCGGCCAGGGCGTTGAAGCTGTTGAGCAGGTCGATCGTCGGCTCCGCCACCGCGGCGCTGCCGAGCGCACGGCGCAGGAACCGGACGTGGTTGGTTTCGTCGATGGCGAGCTTCTGCGCGTAGGCCGCGATCAGCGGTGTCTTGAACGGAACCGCGGAGCCGCCGAGCACGGTGCCCTGGGTGCCGACGCCGGTGGTGTCGCTGGCCTGCAGGCCCGTGCCCAGGAAGGCGCGGAGATAGTACTCGGCTTCGATATACTCCAGGTTCAGCGCGAAGTTCAGGATGTCCGCGTCGGTGAACGTCTGCGCCTGGGCCGGCGTCGTCCAGGTGAGGGCCGCGCCGCCCGTCGCCAGGGCGCCCAGCGCGACGGCGCTGGCGGCGCCCGCACCGACCCGTCCCATCAGGGAACGGCGGTTCACGGCGCCATCGGCCGTGCCCTCGGCGAGCGGAGTGGTATGTTGATCCATGCGGAAGCCTCCCGTGTGTGACGTCTCTTGACGTGGCGGGCATCCCGGCCCGGCGCACGCCGCGGCATACAAGCCGCTATGACATACCGAGGCCATCGCCGTTTGGATGCACACGACGCACCATACTTGTCGCTTGACACGGCATTGGACACACGCGCCGGCCGCTGGCGGCTACCGCGTCAGAAGCGCCGCCGCCGGGGCTGCAACGGCGTGGCCGGGCCGACGTAGATGACCTGCATGGTCGCGCCGCCCTGGAAGGTGGCGACCTGGACCGGGTTGCGCGCGACGTCCGCGATGTCGAGCAAGGTGGCGCCCGACGCCTCGGCCAGGGTGCGGCGCATCGAGATGGCGATCCGCTGGATGGCGGGCATCAGCGCCCCGGGCCGCGGCAGGAAGGCCAGGGCCGCGGCGGGCAGGCCGGCAGCGCCGGTCCAGTGCGCCATCACCTGCCGGGCATAGGGCAGTCCGCGCTCCGGGTTGAGCGAGTGGTAGCCGGCCGCGGCGTCGGACCAGGTTCCGGTCCGGACAAACAGGCTCGTCAGGAACCCGGCCGCGTAGGTCGCATTGGACCCGGGGTCGAACGCCTCGTCCAGCGAAGCGAAGGCGTCGGGATGGTGCATCAGGTTGACCTGCAGGCAACCCACGTCCATCGAGCGCACCCCGCGCCCCTGCAAGGCGCGCGCCGCGTCGATGGCCGCCTCCTTGGTGGGATAGTAGCTTCCTGCCCCCTCGGCGTTGATCGTCCAGGGCCAGGGCTGGCGCTCGCCGGTGTCGGGGTCGCTATGGCCGCTCTCGACCATGGCGATGGCGTGCAGCAGGCCCGGCGCCGTGCCCACCGCCCGCTCGGCTGCCGCAATGGCCTCGGGGCACGGACCCGCCACCGCACGGAGCGGGACGAGGCAGAGGCCGAGCAGGACACCGGCCAGGGCTGTGGTTCGCATGCCGACATCATGTCGGACTCAGCCAGGGCCGTCCTGCTAACTTTTGTCGTTAATCTCTAGTCAGTCCCTGGTGTCCCGGACGTTCAGGGGAATTGCGTCCAATACGGCCTGGAGCGGCAAGCGCACCATGCCGTCCTCCTTGCTGGGACCGCCGGGCGGGACCAGCGGCGTGATCCAGTGGCTATGGCGCAGCACCGGGGTCGCGCCGAACAGGCCGTAGGCGCGCGTGCCGACGGCTGCGGCGATGTTCAGGGCTGCGGTGTCGTTGCCGACGTAGAACGCCTGCGCCTGCAGCAGCGCCGCCAGCGTCCGCAGGTCCACGCCCAATACCGGCCGCGCCCGGGCCGCCAAGGGGCCAAGCCGCTGCATGATCTCGGCGGCCATCGCCTGCTCGGCCGGGCCGCCGACGAGCAGGACCGCCGGCCACCCGCGTTGCAGCAGCGCCGTCGCCAGGCCGGCGAAGTTGGCGGCGCCCCAGTTCTTCCAGTCGTCCGACGCCGCGATGCCGAGCGCGACGCCGCCCGCAGCCGCAAGCTGCTCCGCGGCCAGGCGATCCCCGGGGAGGACCTGCAGCCGCGGCTCCGGCTGGTCCAGCGGGATACCGGCCAACGCCAGCCAGGCCGACGCCTGCTGGTAGGGATGCGCCCGCCAGTCCTGCGGCGGCAGGAACGGGCCTTGCAGCAGCCGGCGCTGCGAGCCGATGCCGTAGCCATGGCGGCGCCCGATCCCTGCCGCCCAGGCCGCGGTGGTCAGCATCCGGCTGCGCGTCAGCAGGACCGCGCCGTCGCAGCGCAGCGCGCGGAGGTCGCGCACCAGGCGCAGCATCCCCAGGCTGCCCTGATGCCGCCCGCCGGCGTCCCACTGGCCGCGCTCGACGTAGAAGATGTCGTCCACCCCGTCCGCGGGTCCGACGATCTCGGCAGCCAGGGAGCGGCAGCGCGTGACCAGCGTGACCTGCCGGGCCAGGCCGGACAGGGCGCGGATGTGCGGCAGGTGCCAGATCATGTCGCCGATCCCGACGCGCGGCTGGACGAGGGCGAGGTGCTGCATGGCGGGGATGCTGGGTGTCGTCACGGCGCGCTCCCTTATCCGGTTTGGGCTGCCGGCGCACCGGGGTGCGGTCACATCCTGGGCAGCACGCCGCGCCTGCGTTGCCAGAGGAGCGGCTGCCGCCTAGCTTGCCGGCGGGAAACGGTCATGCACGAAGGAGATCAGCATGAAAGAAGTCGGCATGAAGCTTGCAATATCAAAGTCAGGCAGCGTCGATGACATCGTCGCGGCAGTCGAGGACGCGGTGCGGCGCGCCTACGCGCTGGGCCGCAGCGACGCGATGAAGCGCGTCGTCGAGCTGGCGCAGGCGGACGACCCCGGCCTGCGCACCATTGCGCTGCTCGGCCCCGCGGAGCCGTCGCGGCAGGCTGCCCCGGGCCTGGAGGCGCCGGCCGAACCCGCGCCGGTCATGGACGAGGTGCCGCCGGACGCCGCCCCTGCCCAGCACGCAGCACCGGACGAGGCGCACCAGGCGACGTTGCAGGCCGAGCCACCCGCCTCGCAACCGCCCGCCCCGCAACCGCCCGCCCCGCAACCGCATGATCCGTCCGGGGGGTCGCCGCAGGACCCGCCGCGGTCGGTCGGCAACTTCCTGGCGGACTACTTCTACCCGCTGGGGTCGAAGAAGTAGGCTTAACCGTCTCGGCGCAGGAATCATGACATGTCGATTGAAGCCCACCACGGCCACGCACTGATCGAGGCTGCCCGCGCCGCGCTGGACAGCGTGCACCGCGCTGCGCTGGCGGCGGACGCCGGCGGGTTGCGGCGTGGGTTGGCCGTTGCTGCATCCAACCTGCAAGAGGCCGCGAAGGCCGGGATGGACGGGGAGGCGTCCAGCGCCATCGAGGGCGCGCAGACGATCATCGCAACAGCCCTGGCGGATCTGGACAGCGGGGCACTGGTCGAGATGGAACAGCGGATCGAAGAAGTGCGCAAAAAGCTCGCTATGGTCTGACGGGCGCGCCGACACGAACGGCAGCGGCGCGCCCTATGACGGTGCAATCGCATGGAAGAAGCCGCCGCTGACCCAGCCGCGCCGGCCGCCCGTCGGACCCAGCGCCGTGCCGGCAGCGTCCCGCAGGTCGGCCAGTGAGTCGTCCCTGCCGGGATCGCTGACGCTGGCGTAATGGAACTCGTGCCCGCGCACCACCGTGCCGCCCCGGCCGACCGGACCATCCGCCAACAGCGTCGCCTCCCGGTAGCCCAGGTTCATCCGCCGCTTGGCAAAGCTGGTGGAGTGGCCGAGCAGCCCGGCCATGGCGTGCCGCGTTCCCCCTGCATCGATCAGCCCGGCGCCCAGGGCCATGTAGCCGCCGCACTCCCCGTGCACCGGGCGGGTCTGCGCGAAGCCGGCCAGCCCTGCCTTGAACCGGGTCGCGGCAGCCAGGGCGCCCGCATGAAGCTCGGGGTAGCCGCCGGGCAGCCAGCAGGCGTCGCAGTCCGGCCGCGGCGCCTCGTCCGCCAGGGGTGAGAAGGGCATCACCTCCGCCCCTGCCGCGCGCCAGCCCGCGAGGACGTGGGCATAGATGAAGCTGAACGCCGCATCCGACGCCAGCGCGATCCGCTGCCCCGGCGGACGCAGGCCGTGCGCCGTGCCGGCCTCCGGCGCCTGCAACGGCGTGGCGGCGGCGAGGATGCCGTCCAGGTCCAGGTGCTGTTCCGCCATGTCCGCCAGCCGGGCCAGCAGGGCTTGCAGGTCGGCGTGCTCCCCGGCCTGGACCAGGCCGAGGTGCCGCTCCGGCAGGGCCAGCGCCGGGTTGCGCGGCATGGCGCCCAGCACGGGCAGGCCGATTGCCTCGATGGCCGCCGACACGCCGGTCCGGTGCCGGTCGCTGCCGACGCGGTTCAGCACCACGCCGGCGATGCGGACCGCGGGATCATGCAGCATGAAGCCGCGGGCGATGGCGGCGGCGGTCTGCGACTGGCCGGACACGTCCAGCAGCAGCAGCACCGGCAGCCGCAGCCCCGCCGCCAGGTCCGCCGCCGCGCCCGACCGGCCCGGCGGGGCGGCCACGCCGTCGAACAGGCCCATCGCGGACTCCACCACCAGCAGTGCCGCCCCGTGCGCAGCATCCGTGGCGAGGCGCGCCAGCAGCGGCGGCGGCATGGCCCAACTGTCGAGGTTCGGCACCGGGGCGCCGCTGGCCGCGGCATGGAAGGCCGGGTCGATGTAATCCGGCCCGGATTTCGCCGCACGCACGGCATGGCCCCGGCGGCGCAGGGCGGCGATCAGCGCCATCGTCAAGGTCGTCTTGCCCGATCCGGACCGGGGGGCGCCGACGATGATCCCGTGTGTCAGCATCGCGCGCCGCTCCTGCTTGGCCTATGATCCCGGCCGTGGACACCGCCCCTGCCCTGCGCCGCGGCTGGACGACCGGGGCCTGCGCCACGGCCGCCGCCAAGGCCGCCTTCACCGCCCTGCACACCGGCGCATTTCCCGACCCGGTGTGGATCGGCCTGCCCCGCGGTCAGCGCGTGTCCTTCACCCTTGCAGAGACCAGTCTCACAGGCGGCTGCGCGACGGCCGGCGTGGTGAAGGATGCCGGGGACGACCCGGACGTGACCCATGGCGCCCTGGTGCTGGTCCAGGTCGGCCCGGCGCCGCCCGGCAGCGGCGTGCTGTTCCGTGCCGGGCCGGGCGTCGGCACCGTCACCCGCCCGGGCCTGCCGCTCCCGCCGGGGGAACCCGCCATCAACCCAATGCCCCGCGCCATGATCCGCGCCGCACTGGAGGAGGTCCGGCCGGCACCCGATGCCGTCGTCACCATCGGCATCCCCGGCGGCGAGGCGCTGGCCGCCCGCACCCTCAACGGCCGGCTGGGCATCGTCGGCGGCCTGTCCATCCTGGGCACGACGGGGATCGTCGTGCCCTACTCCTGCGCTGCCTGGATCGACACCATCCATCGCGGCATCGACGTCGCCCGCGCGGTCGGCCTGACCCACGTTGCCGCCAGCACCGGCAGCACCTCGGAGGCGGCGGTGCAGGCGCTGCACGGCCTGCCGGATGTCGCCCTGCTGGAGATGGGCGACTTTGCCGGGGCCACCTTGAAGTACCTGCGCCGCCATCCCCTGCCCCGCGTGACCCTGGCCGGCGGCGTCGCCAAGATGACCAAGCTGGCACAGGGCCGGCTGGACCTGCACAGCAAGCGCGGTGCCGCCGATATGCCGGCCCTGGCGGCGCTGGTGGACGATGCCGCGCTGGCCCGGCAGGTCGCGGCGTCCAACACCGTCGCCGAGGCCTTCGCCGCCGTCGCCGCGCAGGGTGTTCCATTGGGCGACACGGTGGCCCGGGCCGCATGGCGGACGGCCGCGGCGGTGCTGGATGGCGCCGGCATCCTGCTGGAGGTCGTGCTGTTCGATCGCGCGGGCAACCTGGTGGGACAGGCTGGCGAAGCTGCGCCTTGAGCCAGCGACCGGCGCTGCCCGCAAGCGCATGTCATCGCGCGGCACGCGTTCGCGCCGCAGCGGGAGCCTCCTTGTATCAGGCATCAGCCCCCCTGAAGCGGCGGGCGTAATCCGCGTCATATAAGGCGCTGTCCCGGAAGCCGGCGGCGGCCAGGGCCGGGCCGACCAGGATCAGCGCGGTGCGCTCGGCAGGGTTGGCAGCCAACTGGGCCTCCAACGTCGCCAGCGTGCCACGCAAGATCACCTCATCGGGCCAGGTGGCGCGCACCACGACCGCCGCCGGGCAGCCGGGTCCGTAGAACGGCGTCAGCGTGGCGACGATCCCGGCAAGCTGGTGGATGGCCAGGTGGATGGCCAGTGTGGCGCCGGTCGCGGCGAAGGCGGCCAGGTTCTCCCCGCCGGGCATGGCGGAGGCGCGGCCCGGCATCCGCGTCAGCACCACGCTCTGCGCCACTTCCGGCACCGTCAACTCGCAGCCCAGCGCGGCGGCGGCGGCAGCAAAGGCAGGAACGCCGGGGGTCAGCGTGTAAGGGATGCCGAGGCGGTCCAGCCGGCGCAGTTGCTCGGCAACGGCGCTGTAGATGGACAGGTCGCCCGAGTGCAGCCGGGCTACGTCCTGCCCGGCACGGTCGGCGGCGGCGAACTCGGCCTCGATCCCGTCCAGCGACAGCGGCGCGGTATCGACCAGCCGCGCGCCGGGCGGGCAGTGTGCCAGCAGCGCCTTGGGCACGATGGAGCCGGCGTACAGGCACACCGGGCAGGCTGCCAGCAGGTCGCGCCCGCGCAGGGTAATCAGGTCGGCCGCACCCGGCCCGGCGCCGATGAAGTGGACCGTCATGGCCCCGCCAGCGCGCAGGTCGCGCCACCCAAACTGATCCGCGCCAGCAGCAGCCGGCCGCCAGACGCCGCCAGCGCCGCGCCCTCCGCCACCGACGCCACGCCAGTCATGCGCTCGGCGAGATCGGACCGGGTCGGGCAGCGCGGCTGGACCGCCTGCAACGCAGCCAGGTCCACAAGCACCAGCGGCACGCCCAGGAGGCGGGCGGCCTCGTGCAGGCCGGATTCGTGCTGCTTGAACCTTGGTGCGGCGATGGCGCCCACCGTTTGCCCGGCCGTGGCTGCGGCGAGGCGCACGACCGCGGCCAGGTCCCCGGCAAGGCAGCCCGTGCGGCATCCGAGCCCGGCGACGATCATGGCTTCACCGCCAGCCATTGCGTGACGGTCATCGCCGGCCGGTAGCCGTGCATGGCCCCGATGCGGTCCAGGCGCTCCACGGACAGGCGCGTCAGCGTGCCGCCCAGGCGGGCGCGGGCGGCCAGCAGCGCCGCCTCGGTCTCGATGGTGACGGCGTTGGCCACCAGGCGGCCATCGGGCGGCAAGGCGTCCCAGGCGGCGTCGATCACGCCGGGGTCCGCCGCGCCGCCGCCGATGAACACGGCATCGGGCTGCATCAAGCCAGCCAGCGCGCCCGGCGCCGAGCCATCGACGACCTGCAGCGCCGTGCCGAGTGCCGCGGCGTTGCGCCTGGCCCGGGCGGCACGGTCCCGGCCGCCGTCGATCCCGATGGCTTGGTTGGCGGGGTGGCGCAGGCACCACTCGATCCCGACCGAGCCGGAGCCGCACCCCACGTCCCACAGCACCTGCCCTCGCCGTGGCGCCAGGGTGGACAGGGTGACGGCACGGATCTCCCGCTTCGTGAGCTGGCCGTCATGCTCGAACGCGTCGTCCGGCAGGCCGGAGGCGAGCGGGATGACCTGCGCGCCCGGCGCTGCCGCAACCTCGATGGCGACCATGTTGAGCGGATGCACCCCGTCCATGTCGAACCCGGCGGCGCTGCTGGTGCGGATGCGGTGGCCGGGTCCGCCCAATGCCTCCAGTATCCACAGCCGCGACGGGCCGAAACCGCGGGCGGCCACCAGGGCGGCAACGGCGGCGGGCGTGTCCGCATCGGCCGACAGCGCCAGGATGCGCGCGCCGGGCTGCAACGCCGGCAGCAGCGGACCGAACGCCCGGCCGCAGAACGACAGCGTCACGCAGTCCTGCAACGCCCAGCCCAGCGCCGCGCAGGCCAGGGTGAAGGCGGACGGGGCAGGGATGCACTGCGTCTCCGCCACCGGCACGTGCCGGGCCAGCGTGGCGCCGGCGCCAAACCAGTAGGGGTCGCCCGACGCCAGCACGGCAACCGGGGCGGGACGCCGGGCGGCGATGTCCGCCAGCGTCCGGTCCATCGGGCTGGACCAGGTGCTGCGGTCCCCGCGGATCAGCCGGTCCGCCAAGGCGAGATGGCGTTCTCCCCCGACCACGAGCACGGCATTTGCGAGCAGGGTCTCGGCGGTGGGCGTCAGCGCGCCATCCTCGCCGATGCCCAGGATGGCCAGCCAGGGCGGGTTCATGCCATCTCCCGGCGATGCCCGTACCGATGCCCATACCGATGAACGTATTGATCTTGGGCGGCACCACCGAGGCGTCGGCCATCGCCCGCGGCCTGGCTGGCGATGCGCGGTTCCGGCCGGTACTGTCCCTGGCCGGGCGGACGCGCGCGCCGGTGCCGCCGCCGGTACCCTGGCGCAGCGGCGGGTTCGGCGGGGCTGCGGGCCTGGCTGCGTACTTGGCCGAACACGCAGTGGATGCGCTGCTCGATGCGACGCACCCCTTCGCCGCGCAGATCAGCCGCAACGCCGCTGCTGCCGCTGCCCTGGCCGGGGTGCCGCTGCTGGCCGTGCTGCGTCCGGCGTGGGCCACGGTGCCGGGTGACAGGTGGACCGCCGTTCCCGACATGACGGCGGCGGCGGCGGCCCTCGGACAGACGCCACGCCGTGTGCTGCTCACCATCGGTCAGCAGGAGTTGGCGCCGTTCGCAGCCGCGCCCTGGCACGACTACCTGGTCCGCAGCGTCGATCTGCCCGGGGCTGGCCTGCTGCCGCAGGGCGCACGGACCTTGACAGCGCGCGGACCGTTCCGCGAGGCGGATGAGCTGGCGTTGCTCGCCGCGGAGCGCATCGAGGTGGTCGTGACCAAGAACTCCGGCGGGACCGCAACGGCCGGCAAGCTGGCCGCCGCGCGCACCTTGGGCCTGGAGGTCGTCATGGTCGAGCGCCCGCCCGGTCCGGCCGGCGCCGTGCCGGACGCTGCGGCGGCGCTGGCCTGGCTGCATCACCGTGCCGCCTCCGCATGCGAGCGGGGGGAGTAGAGCCAGGGTTGCCGTCCCGGCCGCTCGATCTGGCGCGTGGCGGCTGAGCCGATCAGCACCAGGGTCCGCATGTCCGCCCGGGCCGGGTCGGCGTCGCGCAGGGTGGTGATCTCGATGTTCTCGTCATCCCGGCTGACGGCGGTCGCGAACACGACGGGGGTGCCCGGCGGCAGGATGGCCCGCACGGCGTCCAGCGCGGCACCAAGCTGCCACGGCCTGGCGCGGGATGCCGCATTGTACAGCGCGACCACGAAGCCGGCCCCCGCCGCCGCGGTCAGGCGTTGCAGCACGACGGGGAACGGCTTGAGGTTGTCCGACAGCGAGATCGCACAGAAGTCGTGCCCCAGCGGCGCCCCGAGCCGGGCGGCGGCGGCGAACATCGCGCTGATGCCCGGCACCACCTGCACGTCCAGGTCGCGCCAGCCGGGATCGCCTTGTTCCACGGCCTCGAACACCGCGCTTGCCATGGCGAACACTCCGGCGTCTCCGGACGACACGACGGCAACGCGGGCGCCGGCCGCGGCCAGCCGCAGCGCGTGCCGGGCGCGGTCCAGCTCCACCCGGTTGTCCGAGGCGTGCCGGGCCTGGCCGGGACGCGGCGGCACCCGGTCCAGGTAGGTCGCGTAGCCCACCAAGTCGGTCGCCCCGGCCAGCGCGTCCGCCGCTTGCGGGGTTTGCATCGAGGCGTCGCCCGGGCCGAGGCCCACGACGAGGAGGCAGCCCGTCATCGCGCCCGCTGCCGGCCAGGGACCAGCACTAGGGAAAAGTAGGGCGCCGGGCCGTCCGGATGATCCGCCAGACGCGCCGTGCGGGTGCCGGCCATGGTGCCGCGCTCGACCAGGATGGCTCGATCCAGTAGTTGGGCGTGGGCCAGGGCGGCGCGTATCTTCGGCATGTTGCGCCCGACCTTCATGATGACGGCGGCGTCGCCCCCGGCCAGCCGCGCGGCCAGGGCGCTGGCCTCCATCGTGCCGGGCAGCACCTGCAGCACATCGTCGCCGTGCGTCATCGGCGTGCGCGCCTGCGCCCAGCAGCCGCTCATGGCGGTGATCCCCGGTACTACCTCGGTCGGGTAGCCCGGCGCCAGGCGGTCGAACAGGTACATGGCGGAGCCGTAGAAGAACGGGTCCCCCTCGCACAACAGCGCCACGTCCTGGCCCGCGTGCAGCCGTTCCGCGATGACGGTGGCCGACACTTCATAGAAGGCGCGGATGCCCTCGGCGTAGCGGGGGTCGTCCACGTCGATCTCGGTGGTGTAGGGGTACTCGAACCGCAGCTCCTCCACCTCGGGATGCAGGTATCCGGCCGCGATGGTGCGGGCGTGGCCCACCCGTCCGCGCTTAGCGAAGTAGGCGGCCACGGGGGCAACCCCCAGCACGCGGGCCGCCTTCAAGGTCAGCAGCTCGGGGTCGCCGGGTCCCATGCCGACGATGTGGAGGGTGCCTGCGGTCAAGGCCGGGTCACTCGCGCTCGCTGGCCAGGGCGTTCACGGCGGCGACGGTCATGGCGCTGCCGCCGCGGCGGCCGTGCACGGTCGCGAAGGGCACGCGGCCATCGGCGGCCAGGGCCTGCTTGCTCTCGATTGCGCCGACGAAGCCGACGGGCATGCCGATCACCGCGGCGGGCGGCGGGGCGCCGGCGTCCAGCAGTTCCAGCAAATGAAACAGCGCCGTGGGCGCGTTGCCGATGGCGACCAGCGCTCCGCCGAGCCGCGGCCCCCACAGGTCGAGCGCGGCGGCGGACCGGGTGTTGCCGATGCGGGCGGCGAGGCCGGGGGTCTCGGGGGCATCCAGGGTGCAGAGCACGTCGTTGCCGGCGGGCAGGCGGGCGCGGGTGATGCCGTGCGCGACCATCTTGGCGTCGCACAGGATCGGCGCCCCGGCCAGCAGCGCCATACGGGCGGCGGCGGTGAAGCCGGGGCTGAACTGCAGGTCCTCGGTGATGGCGACGATGCCGCAGGCGTGGATGACGCGGACGGCGACGCGGGCCTCGTCGGGCGTGAAGCGGGACAGGTCGGCCTCGGCGCGGATGGTGGCGAAGGAGCGCTCATAAATAGCGGCGCCGTCGCGGATGTAGTCGCGTGGTGTCATGCGGGCAGGCCCGGCACCCAGTCGTGGATCAGCGTATACGCGCCGGCGTGACCGACCAGGGCAGGGACGCCGCCGGGGTAGGCGCAGCCCTTGGCGCAGCCGGACAGGTGCAGCGGGCCGTGGCCCTCCCGCGCCAGCCGCGCCGCATCCTGGCGGGCGGGCACGCTGGCGCTGGCGCAGCCGGGACTGCCGATGCAGGACGTGACGTGCAGGCGCGGGTCGGCGGGGTCGGTCGCGAGGCCGGCGGCTTGGGCTGCGGCGCGTGCGGCGGGCAGGTCGGCGGCGCACACCTGCCCGAGGAGGAGGGCCCGCCAGGGGGTGGTGCGGACCGCACCGCCGCCGAAGCGGTCGGATAGGGCGGCTAGGGCGTGCAGCGTGGGCGGGTCCAACTGGCGCAGCGGCAGGCCGAGCGCCAGCGCACCACGGTCCGTGCCGGGATAGGGGTGGTAGCCGATCTTCTCCCCTTCCCTCCAGGCCGGTGTGAGGGGGTCTTCGCTGCGGAGCGGTGCGCTGCCGCCGCCGAAAGCAAGCGGCTCGTCCGGGCCAGAAGCCGCGCCTGCCCGCTCCCTCACCCCGGCCTTGGTCCGCGCTGCGGCCCAAGCCCGGAGGGAGAGGGGGAACAGGCGCTTGCCGGCTGCCTCGGTCGTGAGGCGGATGATTTCGTCGATCGTCCGGTCAGGGGCGGACGGCCCGTCGCCCGGCGTAATCCAGTGCCGCCCGGCTTCGATCCGCACCAGGATGTCCGCCGTCAACGGCCACCCCGCCAGCACGCCGCCGGCATCGACCGCGATGCAGAACTTGCTCGCCAGCGCCGGACCATTCGCCAGCACGGCCTCGATCCGCTCCGCCAGGCCGCCATCGGCCGCAGCAGGGTCGTCACCGGCCAGAGATGGGGCGATCACCACGCGGCGGCGCTCCCGCTCTGGGTCCGGGTCCGCCAGCCCGGCCGCCACCATCGCCGCAGCAAACGGCGCCACCCCGTCCGGACGCAGGCCGCGCACCTGCAAGTTGCCGCGCCGGGTCAGCTCGATCACGCCGTTGCCGTAATGCGCGGCGGCTTCGGCCAGCGCCCGGGCCGCCGGTGCCGGAAGCCGGGCGCCGGGCGGCTTGACGCGGACTAGCAGGCCGTCGCCGGTCGGCATCGGGTCATACAGGCTGGGGCACCAGCCGCGGCGCTGCGGCGTCATGCGCCGGGCGCCATGTTGCGGCGGGGGTGCCACAGGCCGCCGGCCTGCGCCTCCGAGAACCGCGCCGCCATCGCTGCCCGCGCCTCCGGGTTGGCCGCGCGGAGGAAGGCGTCCACATCCGGCTCGCCCAGCGTCGCGGCGTGCAGCAGGTCGAACTGCGCGTCGAACCGGGTCGGCAAGGTGCGCGCGAAGCCGTGCAACGCCTCGACGGACCGGGTGATCTCCGCCGCGCCACGATAGCCGTGCCGCATCATGCCCCTGATCCAGTCCGGGTTGGCCGCCCGGCCGCGCACGACTCGCACCACCTCCTCCGTCACCGTGCGCGGGCGCGGCGCCTCGGGGCGGGAGGTGTCCAGATGATACAGCGCCGGACGCCCACCCAGCAGGGTGGCAGCAGCGGCAAACCCGCCCTCGTGCGCGGCATGCTCGGTGCTGTCCAGCAGGTCGGCCTCGGCGTGGTCCTGCTGGTGCACGAAGGCGTCCATGGCGGCCACGCGGTCCCGCAAGCCGTCCGGGTCCGCGGCGCCGTCGAGGTCCCGGCCATAAGTCCCCGCCGACGCCGCCAGCCAGGCCGCGCCCGCGTCGGGTCCGCTGCCCGCGCCATACTGGCCGGACGGTGCGCCATACACCCGCTGCGTCGCCCGGCGCAGCGCCGCCCCGTCCAGGCCGCGCGCCAGCCCGGCTAGTGGGTTGAAATCCGGCGCCTCGTCCCGCTCCGCCACGGCGCGCACCACGCCGTCGAACAGCGCCACCTGCCCGGCGAACGCATCGCGGAACAGGCCGGAAATCCGCAAGGTGACGTCGATCCGCGGGCGGTCCAGCAGCGCCAGCGGCAGCACCTCGAAGCCGCTGACCCGGGCGGAGCCGTCGTCCCACACCGGGCGGGCGCCCAG
>JAABUQ010005352.1_pt1 | contig 20604 bp, 21 predicted proteins | sample 5560001 | NCBI WGS metagenome assembly JAABUQ01 (sample SAMN10711888, study PRJNA513371) | rock metagenome | isolation source: Antarctica rocks | place: Antarctica: Victoria Land, Finger Mt nord | collected 2015-12-18
CAGTTTTCCTTGCGAGGGTTGACCAAAGCAGCGGGCGAGTGGTGTCTCGTCTGTCTAGCCTTCAACTTGAGGCGCTTAAATGTCCTCATGGCGACAGCTTAAACTTTTCTCCGACAGGCTGCTAGTTCTTGTTCTCCATTTTTTATAACATTTTCCGCGATAAATAAGTGGACTTTGTTGGTATCTTTAACAGGATTATCGTATAGTATTGATAGGGGCGTGATTTGTTCAGTAATATATCCAGTCTCTTCTTTTAGTTCTCGTATTGCTGCTACTTGTGGGCTCTCTTCATCTGGGTTGAAAGTACCGGCGGGGAGTTCTAACAAAATTTCACCTGCACCATGTCTGTATTGACGCACAAAAATAATTTCTTGGTTGCTGGTAATAGGTAAGATCAGAGCAACATCTGGTCTAAGAGTGAGAAAATAATCATCGATAACTTTACCATTGGGTAATTTAATTTCATCTTGTCTAACTTTACACCAGTGGTGTTCAAATACCATTGTTGATTTCAATATTATCCACTTGGATAACTCTTTCATAGATATATTAAGCATTAAAGATGTACAAAATATATCGCTATTACCCCAGAACCGCTACCTAGCCTAATAGTCAACCATGCATATTAGCGTTGAAATTTTCACAGTACACAAGCGGTTCCCGTTAACCATTAGTCGCGGCACGACTGCCCAGACGACGAATGTGTGGGTGAGGGTGGAGCAAGATGGCATTGAAGGGTGGGGGGAAGCGTCGCCGTTTTCCCTGGGGAACCATCGGCAAGGCACTGAAACAATCCGGGAGGCATTGCAGCAAGTTGCGCCACTGCTGAAAGGATTTAGCCCTTTAGAGCGGCAGCGGATTGAGCTAGTGTTAAAGGAGGCCCAGGTTACTGACTCTGCACGGGCGGCGCTGGATGTGGCGCTGCATGACTGGTTGGGGAAGCGAGTGGGACTACCGCTGTGGCAGATGTGGGGACTTGATCGCTCTCGCATAGTGCCGACTTCAGTCACAATTGGAATAAATCCGCCGGAGGTTGCAAGAGCTAGGGTGCGGGACTGGCTGCAACTTACTGATGTGCGAATCCTTAAGGTGAAGCTGGGCAGTCCAGCTGGGATAGAAGCGGATCAGGCGATGCTGATGGCGGTGCGGCAGGAAGCTCCAGTGCAAGAGCTGTACGTTGATGCTAATGGGGGTTGGAGTTTGGATGATGCAGTTGTCATGTGCAGTTGGCTAGCTGGGCAGGGTGTGAAGTATGTGGAACAGCCACTGCCGCGAGGGGAGGAAGATAGATTAGGGTCGCTTCATGCGCGATCGCCCATCCCAATCTTTGTTGATGAAAGCTGCCTCACCAGCCGCGATATCCCGCAGGTGGCAGATTGTGTACAAGGGATTAATATCAAACTAATGAAAGCTGGGGGTTTAACCGAGGCAATGCGGATGGTAAATACGGCGCGAGCCTATGGGTTGCAAGTGATGTTTGGTTGCTATTCTGACAGTTTACTTTCTAATACGGCAGCGGCACACCTTTCGCCCCTGGCTGACTATCTAGATTTGGACAGCCACCTTAACCTGCTCGATGACCCCTTCATCGGCGCACAGATGCACTCCGGGCGGTTACTACCGAACGAGCAACCGGGTTTGGGGGTGCAACGCAGTGCGGCTTACAGCTAACCACCGGGTGGCAATCCTGCTGCATGGGGGGATTCGGGGGACTCATGGAAAAACCGGGCTGGCACTTTTACGTTACAGTGAAGCCTCGATTGTAGTGGTGATCGACCGGCAATGTGCTGGTGAATCGTTGTCTCTTTTGACTGGCATTGCCCGTGAGGTGCCGGTGGTGGCTTCGGTAACCCAAGCCCTCCCTTACGCGCCAGATGTCCTGGCAATTGGGATTGCGCCGGCTGGGGGTGTCCTGCCAGCTGATTACTGGCAGGAAGTCAAGCAGGCAGTGGCAGCTGGGCTGTCGGTGGTAAACGGTTTACACACGCCAATGGCGACGGTGCCAGAGCTACGCTCAAGCTTGCAAGCAGGGCAATGGATTTGGGATGTGCGTCAAGAGCCACCCCAATTAACGATCGCCAGTGCCCAAGCGCGATCGCTCCTCTGTCGGCGTGTCTTAACTGTTGGCACCGATATGGGAGTCGGCAAGATGTCAACCAGCCTGGAGCTAAACTGGGCAGCGCGACGACGGGGCTTGCGTTCAAAGTTCCTTGCTACAGGTCAGGCTGGTTTGATGCTGTCAGGCGATGGAGTGCCACTGGATGCGGTGCGGGTGGACTTTGCCGCTGGAGCCGTGGAGCAGGTGGTGATGCGCTTTGGCAACAATTACGACATCCTCCACATTGAAGGACAAGGGTCACTGCTGCACCCAGGCTCTACGGCAACCCTGCCACTACTGCGTGGCTCACAGCCGACTCAGCTGGTATTGGTACATCGAGCGGGACAGACTCATATCCGCAATCATTCTCATGTACCGATTCCGCCTCTGTCTGAGGTGATTCGGCTTTATGAAACCGTTGCCGGTGCAGTTGGTGCCTTTGCGCCGGTGCGTGTGGTAGCGATCGCCCTCAACACCGCTCACCTAGACACCGAAACTGCCAAGCGGGCGATCGAACAGACAAAGGCAGAAACTGGGCTAACTTGCACCGATCCAGTCCGCTTTGGTACTGAAGCGCTGTTGGATGCGGTGATGGAGGATTAGCGGTAATGGTGAGCAGATGGTGATGCAGGATTACACGCGCTTGTGAGCGCGTTTGTCAATTCTTCTGGCGCTAGTGGGAATACTTTGAGCAAGGCGATCGCCTGACCATTGGTGTCTAAGAACAAAACTATGTCAAAACTTTTCTGGAATGCTCTAAGAATGAGTTTAGTATTCCTGCCAAAGAGTTTGCCAGTGTCAGCTGAAGTCGCTGCCAACTTTCCCAACTCACTGTTGGGACAAATCGAACCGGAAAGCCTGGCACCGAATGCACCCAGCGCTCAGATGACATCTGTTTCCCAGATGTCGGACGTGGAGCCAACAGATTGGGCTTTCCTCGCATTGCAGTCCTTGGTTGAGCGCTACGGTTGTGTCGCCGGTTATCCCAATAACACCTATCGTGGTAACCGAACCTTGACTCGCTATGAATTTGCCGCTGGTTTGAATACCTGTTTAGAGCGGGTGAACGAACTAATTGTGGCAGGAACATCTGACTTGGTTGGCAAAAAAGACCTGGCGACCCTACAGCGGTTGCAAGCAGAATTTTCGAGGGAACTCACTACTCTGCGGGGTCGTGTGCATTCCCTGGAAGCTCACACTTCTGAAATGGAAGCAAATCAGTTCTCCACCACCACCAAACTAGCCGGGGAAGCAATATTTGCTGCTTCTGGTGTAGGTGGTAACAGCCGGGCTGTGCCCTCAGGCAGAGCACGAGGCTCCAATGGCAAGATCGCGGACAATGAAACCTTTGCCGACCGGGTGCGTCTGGCTTTTAATACCAGTTTCACCGGCAAAGACCTGCTGAGAACCCGCTTGAGAGCTGGAAACATCACTCCTTTCGGAACTGCTGTCACGGGTACTAACATGACTCGGCTTGGGTTTGATTTGACTGAAGGAAACAGCACCTTCCTCGATCAAATATTCTATCGTTTTCCTTTAGGTAATCAGGCAATTGTCCAAATTGATACCGCTAATCTGGCGTTAAACGAAAGGGGGTTCTCTACCTTTAGCCCCTTCGAGAATATTGCAACTGGTGCCATATCCCGCTATGGGCGATTCAGCCCCATCTACCGGCAAGGTTTTGGCGGTGCTGGGGTAAGTCTTCACGTCAATCCTCAAGGGGCTGTCGGGTTTGAATTGGGTTATTTAGCGCCGACAGCTAATAACCCCGCCAGTGGTTTCGGAATCGCCAAGGGTTCCTATGCAGCTATTGGTCAGTTGGATTTTAATGCCGGTAAATTCTTTAATTTAGGTATAACCTATGCACACACCTATGATACTCCACAACGACGTACACCACAACTTTTTGATAGCACAGGCAGTATCTTGTCCAATGCGCCCTTTGGTAACGTCCCGACTACAGGCAACCACTACGGTTTGGAAGTTAGCTTCCGTCCCAGCTCTAAGTTGATTGTGTTCAGTTGGGCTGGCTATACTCAGGCGATCGCAGAACGCGCTCCTAGATTCAGCCCTACTATAAACGGAACTACCCTAACCGGAAACACAGGAAGCAAAGCCGATATCTGGTATTATGCTGTGGGCTTGGCATTTCCAGACTTAGGCAAACAAGGTAACTTGGGCGGTATTCTCTTTGGTCAATCGCCTAGATTGACTGCTAATGACGGCGTGCGAGAAGTCGCTTTTGGTAATAGACGACGTACAGATAGAAACAGAAACTATCATCTAGAAACTTTCTACCGCTACCAGCTCACCGATAATATTGACATTACTCCTGGTCTGTTGGTGATTATAAATCCAGAAAACAACAACAAAAACGATATGGAATACGTGGGAACGCTGCGAACAACCTTTAGGTTCTAGAATTAGCGTGACAGCAATAAAGGAGAAATAAAAACCCCCAATTTTGGGAAAATTCAATATTTAATTCATATTGACCCAACTTGATTAGCTGCGGCTCAGTATAAACACGGTAGAAATTTTATACCAAATTGAGAAAATAGAGTCAACACTCAAAGCTGATTTCCCTAATGGTGTTTCACAAGAGTTAGCCACATAAATTTTTGGAATAATGACTGCTCTGGGCAAATGGTTAAATTCAGTAAGTAAAGCTTTACCTGTGTATCGCCGTTACATCCCGATAGGGTTAACACTCTGCACCAGCGTTGGCTTGTCCGTCGTAGGGTTCGTAATGGTGTGGAATTGGGAAAGTGTCCAAGTGCAAATGGAATTACAGCAACAGGCTGACAACCTGAGTACTGCCTTGCAGCGGAGTATTAACCCCAATTTGGAAGGTCTTAAGTCAGTCAAATCCCTCTATGCTGTATCTGGCAAGGTTAACCGGCAAGAGTTTAAAACTTTTGTCCGACCCGTCCTGTCTCGACATCCTGCTATCCGTGCACTGAATTGGTTTCCTCGCGTGTCTGCTTCAGAGCGACAAGCCTACGAAAAAGCAGTTGCAGCCGAGGGTTTTCCCGGTTTCCAGATTTATGACCGCTTACCTACAGGAAAGCCAATAACAGCCAAACAGCGCCAGGAATATTTCCCAATTACCTACATAGAATCCTTAGGAAAGGTTAAGGATGTGTTAGGTTTAAACGTTGCTTCTGATCTGGGTCGTAAAGCCGTCTTAGACAAGTCACGAGACACGGGCGCAGATATTGCTACTGGACGGTTTAAGTTGGTAACTAACAAGCAAATAGCCTTCCAAATGATTGTGCCAATTTACAGAAAAGGTACTATTCATGATACCTTGCTAACTCGCCGTGCAAACCTGCATGGTTTTCTTAGTGGTGTTTTTCAGATTAATGATATTGTTAAGTACTCACTAACAGGGCTGAAGTTAAACAATATTAACTTTTACCTTTACGACAACTCAGCCCCTACCTCTAAACGCTTCCTAGTTTTTTATGAATCAAGCACAAAGCAGTTGATATACGACCCAAAACGCGCCCCTGTCCAGGCTGATTTGGGGGAAAGACTCTGCCAAAAGCGAAACGCTTGTACGCGCCGCTTCAACGTAGTAAATCGTCAATGGATGCTTCTAATCTTACCAACACCAGCCTATGAAGGCATTGCCAAACACCAGTTATCATACAACATTCTCGCAGTCGGGTTACTTTGGAGTGCTAGCCTAGCCATCTATCTATTAATGTCTTTGGGGCGTACAGCCAAGATTGAACACCTAGTGCAAGAGCGCACGAATGAGCTAGAGCTAGCCTTGCACAATCTCCAAAAAACCCAAGCCCAACTAATTCAGACTGAAAAAATGTCCAGCTTGGGACAGATGGTGGCTGGTGTTGCCCACGAAATCAACAACCCGGTCAGCTTTGTTTACGGTAATCTCACCTACGCGAATCAATACACTCAAGACTTGCTGAACCTCGTGAGCCTCTACCAGCAGCATGATCCCAACCCCGCCCAAGAAATCCAGGAGCAAATCGCTGCCATTGACCTGGATTTCTTGATTGAGGATCTGCCCAAAATTTTATCTTCAATGAAAGTTGGCGCTGAGCGCATCAGTCAGATTGTTTTAACTTTGCGGAATTTCTCTCGCCTTGACGAAGCCCAAATGAAGCAGGTTGATATTCACGAGGGCATTGATAGCACCTTATTAATCTTGCAACACCTGCTGAAAGCTCATGGCAAACATCCTAGCATTGAAGTGATTAAAGAGTATGGCACTCTGCCCTTAGTACAGTGCTACGCCGGACAACTGAATCAGGTGTTCATGAACATTCTTGCCAATGCCATTGATGCCTTGAATAGTTACAACACTCAACGCTCCCCGTCAGAAATCCAGAGCAATCCTAGCACAATCAGAATTCGCACTGAGATGCTTGGCTCGGATTATGTCACTGTGAGGATTGCAGATAATGGGTCAGGCATGACAGAGGAAGTCAGGGGAAAGTTATTTGACCCATTTTTCACCACAAAGCCAGTAGGCAAGGGCACAGGGCTGGGATTGTCCATCAGTTATCAAATCGTGGTGGAGAAGCATGGGGGGGTGTTAAAGTGTGTATCACAACCGGGTCAGGGAGCAGAGTTTTGGATTGAGATTCCAGTAGTGCAGAAGCACAAATCATAGTCGAGCCTTATAGCCGCGCTTATAGCTCCCAACTTCGCGCAGCGCCTGGTAGTAGTAGGAGAGGTCGTAAAGGCCGCTAGCTGGCGAGGCTAGATAGCGAAGGTTCTGTGGGTTGTCGAAACCGTTGAATTGTGCACGCAGCTTGAGCACGTTGAGCAAGGCATGGCGGTCGATGTTCGCATCCGGGATGATGCCCTGCCCCAACCGCAACTGCTCGGCGTAGATCTGCTCTGCCAGATCTCGAGGTGTGTTGGGCTGAGCCATTAGTAGGCCGATTGCCTCTTCCTCGTTGTTCGGGTCAAAGCTCCACTGCACCGCATCGTAGTAGGCGCGAATTAATCGCACTGCCACATCCCGGTGGGACTGCAGCCATTCCTGCTTGGCCGCGATAGTAGAACCGAGGTAGGGGTTGACGACGCTATAGACGCTGTCTAGCAGTGTTTGACCTTGGTAGGCAGCACGGACTTCAAAACCGTTGTTGAGCAGCGTGCCGTCCACTTTTCCGGCTAAAAGAAGCTGAAAGCGGTTCAAGGTGCCGCCGCTGGAGACGACTTGGTAGTCCCTCTCCTGCTCCAGGCCATGGCTGCTCAAGATCTTGTATAGGACGTAGGCAAAGCCGGAGTCCGGGGCATCCACACTCAGAGTCTTACCGCGAAGCGCCTCTGCCGAAGTAATGCCTGGCTGCGCCACCAAAGTCAAGCCCAAGCCATAATCGAGTCCGTTGATCATTTGGACATTTATTGTGGCACCTAGCGAATTGCTTTTGTTGAGCCGGTAATTGGCGACGTTGTCGGCGGCAGTTTGAATCACGTCATATTGGTTATCGCGAAGCGAGGCGAACTGAGAAGTAGACGAATTAACCTGGGCGTACTGCACACTCAGATTCTGCTGGGCGTAGAAGCCTTTTGCTTGAGCTGCCGTCAACGCAAGCGACATGGCGAAGATGCCCATCCGAATGGTAGCGGGAGTGTTATCCGTTTGGTCGCAAGTATACGCCGACACTGGCGGCGGCGATGAGAGCAAATCTACCCCTTTAATTGCAGCGACGCCAACGACGGCTCCTTTCAAAAAGCTCCGGCGTGATACCTTATTGGCTAACTTCATTTCCTACTCCTTAATAATCCTTAATTTTTTAGCAGTTTTTATTAGTTTTGTTATGCCAAATTGCCATAATTTATAGAAACGTCAAAAAACAGGGCTGGCGTAGTTACCAGCCCTAATAGTTTCAGTGGAAATGCAGATTTATTTAATTTTGTTTCTGCACTTTGGCTTTGCGCTTCATTGACGTACAGCCCTGCTTAAAACACAGGGGATTCTGGTTAGAGGATATCAGTCATCGTTATCTTGAGAGCTGGGCGGCGATTGAGAGGTGCTGTTGCTAGGGTCACTTTCCTGATTGCCACCTTTTAGTAGTTGATCGCGGTTTTGACTAAGATCTTCGCCGCTACGTTTTCTCGGGTAGGGAACGTCATCACCCTTAATCCCTGTCCAGAGAATGGGGTTAAATACATCAGCCTCAACCAGATCTTCTCGTGAGTAGTCAAAGCCCTTGGTTTTCTCTACCCAGTAATTACCGTCATGTAAGGAGGGAATAGCTGGCGTAGTGACTAGACTTGGATCTTTACAAGCCGGAATGAAATCGGGATTCACAGGCGCAGCGCACAAATTGCCTGGCAAAATGGCAGTGTAGGGGGTAAAGTCGGGCTTTCGGGTGAATGCATCCGACATCGGCTCAGCGTTGGCATCAGTTATACCGAGATAGCTAACTCCCAATATATCTTCCATCGTACGTATCATGCTGACGGTGTTGTAGTTACTTTTGATCACAACACCCCGCTTGGTGTACGGCGAGATGACATAGCCGATGGAGCGGTGGGAATCGACGTGGTCAGGCCCGTTCTGAGAGTCATCTTCAATAATAAAGATGGCCGTCTCCTTCCATTTAGGGGATTTAGAGATTGCTTGTACCAACAAGCCGACGGCATAGTCGTTATCGGCCATTTGCAGTTGGGGAGTATTAAGCCCAGCAACAGGGTTGGTGAAGCTACCAAAGTGGTCGTGAGCAAAACGTACCATCATTAAGTCAGGCAGGCCATTCTTCTCTATATCGCGTGCCCACTCGTTGTACAGGTAGAAGTCTGCATTCTTCTGGTCGAAACTCCGGAAGTAAGGGTCACTTTTATCCCTTAGCACTGGTTTTGTAACTGGAGCCTGAGGAACATTTGAGGCAAAGGGGGTTGGGGAGATGGGGATGTAGAGTGGGTTGGTTGGGTCAGGCTGTGTCGGGTCAAGCTGATCAGTGTTGTAGTAGCCCTGATCAATGAAGAAGCCATAATTGCGCACAGTCTTGCCTGAACGCAGCACGGTATCCCAAAGGTAACCACCAACAGCATTCGGATCTAGGTTGCCATCACCTCCTGGGGCATTAACATCTCTGCTTCCAGGTAGAATTGCCGAGCTACCGGAAGGATCTAAAAGCCCTGTTGACCGCTCATTTAGTTGTGAGGGATCAGGCGCAGTTTCCGGTAGACCAGGATTGATATTCCGGTTAGTCCCTTCATAGTCGTAGGTCAGGCCATTAAAACTGGCATTGCCGTAGAGAACTGACTGGCTCTTTTCAGTGTAGTCCGTGGTTCGACCGTAGGTAGACCAGCCCCAGCCTACACCGCTCGACTCTCCACTATCGTAGAAGTTATCAAAAGTCACAAAGTCGAGGGCTAGCTGATGGTGGTTTGGCGAGATGGCTTGTGGGAACAAGGTTAGTGAGGGGTCTCCATTACCGACGGGCAAGTCACCAAGCACCTGGTCGTAAGTGCGATTTTCTTTGACTATATAAATGACGTGCTTGATCTTGGTGCCTAGATAGTTCAGCAACGGATCGGGACGCCGGTTGGCAAAACCTTTGACGAAATGGTTATTTTTGTCAACCTGCTGGGAAAGAGCATTCAGCGTTCCGCTGTCGGGAAGCGGAATCACCGAAATGCCAGCTTTTTCTAGAGCCCAAGTGTACTCGTTTCTAAACGTGGTGTTGGTCGCTGTCCCCGCTGGAGTAGTCAGGCTATTCGCAGGGTTGGGACCAGAGTTGCTTTTGGCATTGACGACGTAAAGTCTTTGACCGTCTTGACTTACACTCACAGAGTTGGGGTACCAGCCTGTGGGAATGCGTCCAATCACCTGACCTTTCTTCAGATCTACTAAAGCTACAGCGTTCTCGCCCCCCAGAGTGACGTAGAGAGTCTCTCCACTTGCGCTCAGAGCAAGGGAGTTGGGATTGGCGCCTTTGTACTTGTCGCCGGGTCGAGACAAGGAAATGGTCTGTACGACCTTATTGGTGTTTGTATCGATAACAGAAACCGAGTCACCATTGCCGTTGGCTACGTACAAAAGGCTCTGGTCATTCGAAAGCAGCATCTTGTTCGGCTGCACACCTATAGGAATGCGAGTGACTGCCGAAGTCGCAATGTCGACAGCAAGCACCTCGTCGTCACGCTGACTGCTGACAAAGGCTGTAACAGCTGCACCGCTGTGTTTTTTGCTCTTCACAGCAACATCGAAGGAATATTCCCCTGTGGCAACCGTACTACCTGGCACAAAGAAGTTGATTTCCTGGAGCACCTTACGGGTGGAAGCATCAACGATTGATATCGAGTCATTCTCGAAGTTGGCAGCCACCAAGGTCTTGCCGTCTTTACTTATGGCAAGTCCCGCCACAACTGCTCCTGTTACCGCAGCAGGTGCCGCAACGCCTGCTGGAGTACCCTTTAACAGACCGCCATCGTATGTAGGAAAGGGGGCTGTCTGGTTCGAATTGTGACCTAGCAGGATGAAGGGAGCATCTGCAGCGTACTGGTTCCCGTTGAGGGTGTAGACATAGACACGGTCGTCTATCCCGCCAGACACATAGAAGCGCTTGCCGTCCGGTGCCCAAGTTAAGCCATTGTAAGTATTAGGAATGTTGATCTGCTGTTGCTTAACCAAGCTACCGCTGCTCACATCGAAGACAAACACCCACTCTGCTTTTGTGGTTGTCAGTGGTGTTCCGGTTGCTGGGTTATTGGCTGGTGTCCCAGTTACTGGATCAAGCACTGGATAGGTGATGTTTGCTCCGGTTGTCTCGTTTTTGAAATTCTGGTTGTAGCCGCTTGTGAGGACTAGCAGGGTTTTACCGTCTGGGCTAAGAGCAGTTGTTACTGCTTCGGCAGCGTCAGCATCACCATCTTGAGTTGCGCCAGTGGCAAGGCGATCAAAAGTGGAGTCTGGTGCCGCTGCAGGCGTGATGGTTTGACCTGTGGGTAGTAATGAGCCACCATCGAAGTTACCGACAGGGTTGGTCGTCCGAGCACTGGCCGATGGCACCACACCCAAGCAGCTTGCCAGTAGTAGGCTTAGCAGATGTACCTTATGCTTGGAAGCAAGCATTAACCTTTCCATAACCTTTGCCTCAGAAAGCTCCAATAACATATTGCCGGTCAATGGTTAAAGGAACGATAATGATAGATTAAGTTCTCATCTGAGTGGAAAAACTGCACTTCACCAGAAGAAACAACAACAGAAGAAACATCGTCAACGATAGATGATGATGAATCCTGAGCCAGAATGGTAACTAATAGTTTAAGTTACTAGCTCGGCAGCAGGTTTAACTTTGAGGATTGTTTCTATGTCACCACAACCGTTTAAGTTGCCAGCTCTGAGGACTATTGGGTTATCTGTTGGGTTGGGACTCTTACTTGCCAACACGAGCGCGATCGCTGCGCCTCGGACGGAGTCCGACTCCTTTCCTGATTCCCCGGCCAATTCCTCGACCTCGCCGCCTGTCGTAGTAGATACAGTGCCAACAGGAAGATCAACCACTCCGTCAACTACTCCGACTTCAACCAACGGTTCATCCCTTCCCACCGCCCAAAGCGTGGCTCGGTTTAGCTGTCAGTCGCTGAATGGTCAGTACACAGTGATGTACCACCCACAGAGCCAACCCAACCAGTCCTATCCGTGGGCGATTCCGGCGGAGTTGGGTGGTGGCTGGAATTCAGAACGTCGCTGCAGTGAAATTAGCCGACGCCTAGAATCCTATCGACCAGACGGCTTACTAGAACTTCGCACAGCAGTAGAAAATAATTACAACACTGTCTGCGTGACAACCCAGAAAAATCCAGAAGACTGTGAGATTGTGTTCACCGTTCCTCCCGGTAAAGATCCGATGTCGATCCGCGATCGCGTTTTCCAAAACCTCACAACCGCAGACAACGGACAGCCAACTGAAGGCGTTAACACCTTAGTAGGAGGTCAACCGAGAGGCGAAATTGGTAGTTTGTACAGAACAATTCTCGGCGGTGGCAACAATCGCCAGGTGGCGTCGAACAGCATCAACCTCCGACCTTTCCTCGACCGAGCTGATGGCGGAACCGGCACTCGACTCACGGGGAGAGCAGTAACGAGAACCAACCCTCGGCTAGATCCCAATAAATTCCGCTAATTAATCCGACCGGCTCCACCACTGTTCATCTAAACTCGAAACAGCAAATTCTCTATCCACTTAAAGCTAAAGATGGTGAATCGCATCCAGCCAGGTCCTGGTCAGGAATCGGTCTGGGATTTTCCTAGACCCCCTCGCCTTGAGGACACAACCAAACATATCCAGATTATCTTTAATGGGGTAGCGATCGCAGATACCCACGATGCCAAGCGGGTATTAGAAACCAGCCATCCACCCGTCTATTACATCCCCCCCAGCGATATCAAAATGGAACATCTGATGCTGGCACCCCACTCCAGCTGGTGCGAGTGGAAGGGTCGAGCCGCTTACTATGCAGTTGTCGTCGGGGACAAGCAGGTGCAGAATGCTGCCTGGTTTTACCCGGAGCCCACACCATCCTTTGCTGCTGTCAAAGACCATGTAGCTTTTTACCCACATCTGATGGATGCCTGCTACGTCAATGGTGAACAGGTGCAGCCACAACCAGGCGATTTCTACGGCGGTTGGATCACCAGTGACATTGTCGGACCTTTCAAGGGTAGCTCCGGCACTTGGGGCTGGTGAATCGACGAGCCCAGGGATAAAACCAAGGATATGCTTAAAATATGGCGAATCAAACTCCTATACCTGTTGTCGTTAATGGTGCTGCTGGCAAAATGGGCCGCGAGGTAGTCAAGGCGGTGGCCCAAGCAGAGGATATGATCCTGTTGGGTGCAATTTCCCGCAGTCCTGAACACATTGGCAAAGACGCTGGGGAACTGGCGGGATGTGGTTCGTTGGAAGTTCCAGTTACTGATCAGTTGGAACCGATGCTGGCGTTTGCTGCCCAGGAAAGACAGCCTGGGGTGGTGGTGGATTTTACTCATCCCAGTCAGGTATATGACACTATCCGGTCTGCGATCGCTTATGGGATTCGACCCGTAGTCGGCACCACTGGTTTAAGTTCAGCCCAAATTCAAAACCTAGCTGAGTTCGCCGACAAAGCCAGCACTGGCTGCCTGATCATCCCCAATTTCTCGATTGGCATGGTTTTGCTCCAACAGGCAGCCATTCAGGCGTCTCAGTATTTTGACCATGTTGAAATCATCGAACTGCATCATAACCAAAAAGCCGACGCCCCCAGCGGCACCGCGATTCAAACCGCCCAAATGTTGGCCGAGATGGGCAAAACCTACAACAGCGCGGTTGTTGAGGAAACAGAAAAACTACCAGGAGCTAGAGGCAGCAAGGCTGAAGAAGGCATTCGCATACATAGCATCCGTTTACCGGGACTGATTGCCCACCAGGAAGTTATATTTGGGGCAGCTGGCCAAGTTTACACCCTCAGGCATGATACTAGCGATCGCGCTTGTTATATGCCAGGAGTGCTACTTGCAATTCGCCAAGTCCTCCAGCTCAAATCCCTGGTTTACGGTTTAGAAAAGATATTGTGAACCCAACACCCAAAATTCATGTTAGTCCCACTCACTCGCAAGAAATTTGAAGAACTTATTCCCCGGATTGCAACTGGTGCTCAATACCGATATTTCTGGGGAAAGTTCTCAGATTTTGTGAAGCGGCTGTTAATTTCTGTCGTAGCCCTAGTGGTTGTTTGGCTTTTGGCACTTGTTCTCGACGATGGGTACAACATCTTGGTCTTTTCCCTGGGACTAGTTGGGGCTCTCTACTGGCTGTGGGGACCGATCTTGTGGGCTAGTTTGCGCAATCAGGAATACCGCCGTTACAAGTACAGCGGCTTCTTTCGTGGTCAGGTGCTGGATGTTTTTATCACAGAAGAGTTGATTGGCAAAGAGGAAACGGTCAACAATAAAGGCGAACTGGTGATTTTAGAAAACCGAGAGCGACGGCTCAACTTAGAGGTTGGGGATGAAACTGGGTTTCTCGCCGAGCTGCAAGTGCCGTTGCTCCGCACCCACAAAGTCATTGATCCCGGTCAGGTTGCGGAACTGGTGGTACTGTCGAATCGGGGGGACTTAAGCCGTATTGTTAAGGTAACGGACATTTATATTCCCAGTCGCAACCTGTGGGTGAGTGACTATCCTTACCTGCGACGAGATCTGTTTACTGAAGTCAGTACTCGGATACGAGACGATCAAGAGGAGGAACCCCGTTCTCGCCGCGTTTCCAGAAGAAGATAAAAGCAGAATTCAGGTTTCTGAAGCGGAAGACCGGCTGATAATTGGTGAAAGGTAGGCAACCAAGGCACCAATGAGAAATCCAGAGATGTTGCGAACCAGGGGAAGCCATTCCGAAGTTCGCGTCACCACTGGTCCAATGCCGAAGGCAATAAACAATATCCCCCACAGCGGAGAGAAAATCAAAGCCCATTGCCAAGCAAAAATTTCTCCTTTGCGGCGGGGTTGAGCGGCAAATCCACAAATAATCCCACCAACCACCGAGGTGATCAGTGTGAGAATCCACTGCTCCCGTGGCAGTCCTGGGACAACGCGGCAACCGCCCTGACGTAAACAGTTTTCGATGGATTGTAATGATTGCAGGATGGATTGGTCTTCGCCTTGCTCCCGCACAAAGTAAAGATTGCCGTAGCGGGTTTGCAACTCTACCCAAAAGGTACGGGGTAGTAACGGGTAAAGGGCGTCGCCGACATTGAAGTTGAGTATATTGCCGCCGCGTGAATCGGCAACAAGCAGCACGCTTTTGTCATCTAAACCCCAAAAATCCTTCACAGCTAAACCCGGCGTGCGGTCATATTGGGTCAAAACTCGCAGTTTCCAGCCTGTTTCAGCTTCAAATTGCTCTAGCTCCTGTGAAAGACGCTCTTCTTGAATGCTAGTGAGAGATTTGGCTAAGTCAATGATTGGGGTTGGGGTGTTGGGTAGTAAGTCAGGATTGTTATAGGCGAGTGCTGCAGGAGTTAGCATCGCCCAAATCGATCCAGCAAGGAAAAACGCGGATAGTGATACCAGAAGTCGTCGCCAAGAAAAACGTTGCATGGACAATTTTTAAGAAATCTCAAAATTAAATCAGATTAGAGTGGCTTTAAACGTAAAGAGTAGGCTAAAACTCATACTTCTTTACATTTGTTTACTTTACTCTAATCTAGCTGACCTTGGCAAAGCGTCCCAGGACTGAAGTTGCTCGCAGCTACACATTGCCTTCACTGTCTTTAGTCGTGATAGACATATGCTCAGTTAGAAGAAGATTTATGGATTAAAACGCATCAGCGCCATAATCAGCGCCACACCCACCAGCGCCCCGCCCAAGTGAGCAATGTGGTCCACTCCGTCCTGAATGCCCGTCTGCTGTAACTCAAACACCACGCGCTCAACTACAAATTGACCGAGAATTAGGACTTCGAGGATTTTCCGCCAATTCCAGCTCAACTTAATCAAAACACTGACGACGAATAAACCAAAGACTGCTCCCGAAGCGCCGAGCGAATAACTGGCTCCTCCGTGGAAAAGCCAGCTCATCAGGTTCGCACCTAAGCCACACACCAAGTACGAACTAACAACCCCGAAAAAACCTTCTTCTTCCTCCACTAACTTGCCAAAGATGTAGAGAAAAAATAGATTTCCCGATAAATGCGCCCAGTTGGCATGGCAAAACATCGAGGTAAAGAATTGATACCAAGCTGGGGAGGAATGATTTAAGTATAAATTTTTAATCAGACCGATGCCAAGCAGATGGTCAGCGATGAAGACCAACAGGTTAATAATGATTAGGGCAAAAACACCGTTGTAGCTATTCTTGCGAGCAAGCTCAAGCGAATTTTGCTCTAACATTAGATGATTTGTAGGCTGTGTGGAGTTAACCGTCTCCTTTCCCAACAGCTGAGGGCTGCGGTTGCGTTTGCCTTTCCTCGGGGTCAATCCCAGCTGAGCCCGGAGGCGGTCAAGTCGGTCTAGATCGAAGTTATCAGGTTTCATCGCTATTAAGTTCACCCGTGTCTGAGTTTAGGTGATCAAAATCTTGGAGGACTCTTTGCTGGCGAGGGGTTTCACGCTGAGGTTCAGGGTCGCGATACAATTGAGGATCTTGAGCGCGATTCTCCTCCCCAGACGCTAACGCCTCCGGATTCGCAACGGTTGGGCGATCGCGCGACTGGAGCGCCCTTCTTTGACTTGGTGAGAGACGATCACTGGAGCGGCGATTAGATGGAGTACGCGTCAAGCTTTTCCAAGCGGCTTGGACACCGACAAAAACGTTACGGGTGCTAACTTGCACCTTTTGAGCCTGCTTTTTGGCGCTACCAAGGCTTTGATCTACTTGTTTAACGACTTGACCGGCACTTTTGACACCATCACTGACATCATCGGTTAAGTCGCTGATTTCCATACCAGTCAGGCGGATGGCTTCCAAAGTAGGCGGTAAGTCGCGCCTCAAGGTGTCAACCAGCTTTTCGACACTGCGAGCCAACCGCGCTATCTCCTGCAAGGCGGGCAATGCCGCCACTAAAAATACGGTGAGACTGAAGGCGACTAACAGAATGGACAGTCCGAGCCAAAACACGGGATCAATCACAGCAGGGGGCCTATAAGCGATCTAGAAGGGGTGGAGTGGAATCTGGGGGAACTTCAGCGTCCCGCTTCAGTACTTGGCTCTCCCGCTGAGTAGCATCTATCCCAGCAGCGATCGCTTCCCGCAGTCGTTCTAGGGTTTCATCCCAGTTGCTCCGGGCAGATTCAGAGAGCCGATCTGCCTGGAGCTGCACACTCGTCGATAAATCTTCTGCCAATTCTGGTAAGGCATCGGCAGATTTCTTCAACAACTGACGCGTTTCTCGACCGCTGCGCGGAGCTATCAGCAAACCGGTAAGGGTACCGATGGCAGCGCCCAGTAACACACCGCCAATAAATACTCCAGAACTGTTGTTAGACATCTCGTGGTCTCTCTCCTTACACCCATTTTAGGCAGTTTTTCACGCCTTGCACGACAGTGCCATCCTTACGACACCGAAGCCAGTACGCTTTAAGTAGTCTTCTCCCAATGACAAGATACCTCAGACAATGGTTACTTCATCTGTATTTTGCCAAAGACTTTTAGCAAAAGGAAAATATCGTGATGAGTGCGTTCAGCGGGATCGCTGTGCTAGGACGAACCGCCGCCAAACTTGCTGTCCCAGACCGAGTAAGGTTAAAACCAGCCGCACTCGTTGGAGTTGTGGCTCCAGCTGACTACGCTTCTGTCCCAGCAGCTGAATACCCAACTGCCCTTTTAAAATAGCGTTAGGTGCCGCCTGCAGCACCCTATGGATACTGCGCTCAAATCTAGATATGATATCTGCTATCCGCCCCAGTGGTTGCCGGAGTTTCCTCACTCGCCAAGCCCCATAAAGGAGCATCAGGGCTAGAGCTAAATTAATGACTACAACGACTATTACCATTGCCCACGAACTTAACTGCTATTTCACTGGCATCGCTTACAGCTTACCGCAGTGCAGGTATTCCGCAGCAGCAACTTCATATTATAACCGTGAGATAAATATAATTCATACAACTTAATGCTCATTTTAACCTCTGAAAGAATGATCAATTGTGAAAACTTTATTACTATCTACAGAACACAAGATGTTTGTCATGAACGTTTTGTCAAAAAAACTGTGCCGCCGGAAAAATAATTATGAGTCACCCTAAGAATGTTGCTATTCTCATCTTTAAGGATGTCGAAGTTCTAGATTTTGCCGGACCGTTTGAAGTTTTTTCGATTACAGGAAAACGGGATGGCTTAGAGCGATTTAACGCGGCAAGCCCTACGGTACACGGCGAGAAATGCACAACACAGTTTTGCTGGATTGGGTGAAAGAGTGTGCTCAACCAACAGAACTGTTGCTCTCGGTTTGTACGGGAGCTTTGATAATTGCCCAGACTGGACTATTGGACGGTTTGTCTGCCACGACTCATCATGGAGCGATTGAAGACCTGAGAGAATTAGCTCCTAGAACGAAAATTTGTCCAAGCGATCGCATTGTGGATAACGGTCATCTCATTCTCTGTGGCGGCATTTCGGCTGGTATCGATATGTCTCTCTATGTAGTGGCGAAATTGCTAGGACAGGCTCAAGCATTGGAGACGGCGAGCTACATGGAGTACGACTGGCGGCATCAGAGTCTATCTCTATAAAGGGATTCTCACTCCGATATTCGAATGGCTGAAGCTCCTTCAGCCACCAGATGCCTTCGTCGAGTTATACGGAATCAACATTTTTCGCTCTCCTGGATTGACACTCTTAATGCTTTCTTAGCTTTAATTTAACCTGACATCTATATAGTTTGCATATCTGGCTTTATTAAAAAAATAAGCGAGGGAATTTATGTCCAGAATAACAGGTAAAAGAGTTACGAAAACTCTTTTAGCAGGTACCACAATTCTTTCACTCTTAGGGTGGTTGTATAAGTGTGGGCCAGCTGTAGCGGCCGACATTACTGCTCCTCCTGGCTACAATGTTTCGGTGTTCGCACAGAATCCGCCCAACACTTCCCAACCCGACTCAGTTGCCGTAGATGGGGACAAGGTCTATGTGGGTTATGGCAACGGCACCAAGTCGGACGGCACTGATAACTTGCCGACCACAGTCGCTGAGTACACGAAGAGTGGGCAGTTGGTCAAGACATTCAGCGTGCCGGGCCACAACGATGGCCTCCGTGTCAATCCAATCACCCATCAGGTGTATGCGTTATTAAATCAAGACGGGAACCCAAAGCTCACGATTATTGACCCGAGAACAAGTTTCGAGCAAACCTACATTTTGCCTTCAATCAATGGTGGTGGAGGCTATGACGACTTGGTTTTTCTAAACGGTCAGATCTTCATAGACGCCTCAGAACCGACACTAGATAGTAATGGTGTAAACACCAACCCTATTCTAGCTACGCTCACATTGCGTCGTGGTAGAGCTACAGTCACCCCTGTCTTATACGGCAATACCACAGCAGTAGACAGCGCTACAGGACAAACTATCACCCTCAACTTCACAGACCCTGACTCGCTAGGTATCACTCCCAAGGGAGACTTAATTATCGACGGTGAAGCCGATAAAAATCTGATCACAGTCAAAAATCCAGGCACCTCACTACAGCAGGTGAGCGTAGTGTCTCACCCAGACTATGTAGCGGATGATACTGTTTTTGCCCCGAAAGCTGAGAGCACTCTCCTAGTAGCTGACACCTCGGGCGGTGCCGTTTATCAAATTACCGGTCCCTTCGACCGTGGCAATGCTTACATATCGGCCTCCTCAGCTGGCTACGTTGGCATTCTAAACCTTACCAACGGTGAAACTACGCCAGTGTTTACTGGCTTTGGTAGTCCCCACGGTCTAGGTTTCTTAACACAAAAGGGCCGGTTTGAAGATTTCACTGGCTGGTACAAATAAACTACAAAAGCTGAATCAGCCTAAATTCAGCTTTGTTTTCTTCGCCTGAGCTTTAGAGTTTTCGATACCTACTTTTTGGAGAGCAATCTAGCATGAGAAATTCCTTGACAAAGGCTGTTGCACTTGCGGCAACTACTACTTCTGTTTTAGCTACAATCTCGGTAGCAATGAATCCAGCACAAGCGGCTGACTTTAATTTTAGCTGGCAAGGAGACAACGGTTACTCTGCAACTGGCGCTTTCAGCTATGACGAAACCAATGCTCCGGCAGTGATCTCAGAATCTGGTGCAGGACCGACTCAGTTCTTGCAGTCGCTTGACATTTCCTTTTTCGATCCAGCACAAAACTTACTTGAAACTGGAAGCGAAATTGCCAATGGTGTCTCTAATGACCGATTTCTCAGATTTGACTTTGACACCCAATCTAAGAACATCAGCGTGCTAGACGCGGATATTGGAGGAACCTCATACAATTACTTTCTCACCAATCTTCGAACTCCGGACGGAGAAGTTGTGGGTCCTGGTGTCACTACCTTCAATCTCTTCTATAGACCTGATGGTACCCCAATCCTAGACTCCAGTTCTAGCGTTCAAGTTACATCTGCTAGCGTGCCTGAGCCGACGACGACTCTTGGGATGCTGGTAGCAGGCGGTCTGGGTATTGGATTGAGGCGGAAGAAAGCGGCGGCTAGAGCGAAAAAAACGGCGGCTAGAGCATAGAAACCTGCGGTTGGAGCGTGGAGGTACCCGCTTACATCGAGTTTAGTAACGCGCCTACACCGACCGCAAGCGGTACGGTGTAGGCTTCTCAAATTCTCTCGAATCTGAAAACTTCCATCCAGTTAAGTAATTTGACAGAATTAATTACACAATTTTATGATTAAATATATTTAATCATAAAATCTATTTAGTATAGAGAAGTTGTATATTAATTCTGAAGGGGTGACAAGGAGGGCTACAACACTTATAGGTTCAAGGTTTCAGGTATTCATGGTATAAAGAAAAGAGGTCTAGCTTTGTCAACAAGACCTCCTTAATGATAAGATGCCTGAATTTT